>Ga0247742_10000906_pt1 | contig 22150 bp, 19 predicted proteins | sample UWRJL208509C2_FD_180944 | JGI IMG/M metagenome (GOLD analysis project Ga0247742, IMG submission 180944) | Plant litter microbial communities from Arlington Agricultural Research Station in Wisconsin, United States - UWRJ-L208-509C-2 | ecosystem: Environmental > Terrestrial > Plant litter >... | reverse complement strand
ACGTCAGCGGGTTCGGCAATCCTCCCTAGGGGGATGGCTGCTGCCTGGTCCTTGGCGACCTGTTCGGCGTCGGCCATGCCGTCCATCCATTCCTCGTACAACGGCGTACGTGTCAGTCCGGGTGCAACGGCGTTGACTCGAATGTTGTACGGCGCCAACTCGATCGCGGCGGTGCGCGTGATGGCTTCCATGGCGCCCTTGGAGGCGCTGTAGACGGCCAGGCCGGGCACGCCGGCGCTCGCGACCCTGGAAGTGATGTTGATTATCGACCCGCCTCCGGACCGAACCATGGCGCGCCCGGCTGCCTGCAGAAGCTGGATGGCGGCGACGACATTGGTGTCGAACGTGGAGCGAATCTCATCCACTGGCACCGACAGGAGATCCCCGGTGTGGTCGACGGCCGCGTTGTTCACCAGCACGTCGACCGACCCGAAATGCTCCGCAGCGAAGTCGATCACTGCGTCGGGGCCAGCCGGGTCGGTGAGGTCGGCGCGAACGAACGCGGCACGCTGGCCCAGTTCCGCTTGGATGCCGACGCCTCGCTCCTCGGACCGGCCGGCGATGACGACTCGTAGGCCGTCCGCATGCAGCCTGCGGGCAATTTGCGCTCCAATGCCCGACGTGGCTCCGGTGACTACTGCAACTCGTGGTTCGCCGCTCATGAAATCCTCCCCGATCGCAGATTGTCTACAATCATGAGAGACCTTACCCAGTAATGAGTTGGTCTGACACCCCTGCTGCCGTCACCGGCCCCGCGTTGCGAGAGCGGGTCATGTATCGATCGTGGCGCTGTACGGTTGAGACGTCGGCCAAGGAGCAGGCGGCATGCGCACAGGCACCGCCGGTCGACGAGGCAAGAACTCAAGAGAGGCATTGACTTTCGCCATGCAGCATGATGCCGGCGCCACCGCCGAAGCGGTGATGCGACTGATGGAGGCGGACCGGTTCGCCGAGATCGACGAGCTACGCGTTCCGGCGCTGCGCGAGCAGGTCTCGGCAGACGCGTTGCGTGAGCCCTGGCAGGAACTGATCACGACCTACGGACCGGTCACCCAGGTCGGTCCCCCCGCCAGTGAGTCTGCCGGCCCGAACAACACGGTGGTGAGGACTCTCGTCACGTGTGAACGCGGAGCATTCGCCGTGCTGATGGCGGTCGACGACGCGGGCGGTCTGCTTGGTTTGCAATTCGCACCGCCAGAGGCGGCCGAGCCGGTGTCCCCCTGGCAGCCGCCGTCTTACGTCACCCCGGCGAGCTTCACCGAACACCCAGTCACGGCCGACTCCGAGGGGTGGGCGACACCGGGCACGCTGAGCCTTCCGAGCTCGCCGCGACCGGTACCGGCCGTTGTCCTTCTCGCCGGTTCCGGCCCGGTTGACCGCGATGCGACGATCGGCCGCAACAAGATATTGAAGGATCTGGCGTGGGGTCTGGCGAGCCGGGGGATCGCGGTGCTGCGCTTCGACAAGGTCACCTATACGCACCGCGACGCGCTGGCAGACGTCACCGACTTCACCGTGGTCGACGAATACGTGAAGCCCGCGGTCGCCGCGATTCAACTGCTGCTCGATCACCCCTCGGTGGACCCCGCAGCGGTCTTCGTGCTCGGTCACAGCCAGGGCGGCACCATGGCCCCACGGGTCGCGGACGCGGAACCTTCCGTCGCCGGCCTGATCGTCCTGGCCGGCGCCACCCAGCCGCTGCACCACGCGATCGTGCGCCAATACCGGTATCTCACCGCCCTCCAGACGCCTGAAGTAGACCTCGACGACGATCCCACCATCGAGGACATCACCCGACAGGCCGCACTCGTCGACGGCCTCGACCTCGCCCCGTCGACGTCGAACCAGCCTCCGCCGCTCGGTATCCCGATCCCGTATTGGCTGGATCTACGCGGCTACGACCCCGTCGCGGTTGCCGCCCAACTGCGCAAACCGATGCTCATCGTGCAGGGAGGCCGCGACTACCAGGTGACCGTCACCGACGACCTCGTCGGCTGGCAGACCGGTCTGGCCGGCCATCCCGACGTCACCATCCGCGTCTTCGCCGCGGACAACCACCTGTTCTTCTCCGGCTCCGGACCGTCTGAACCCGGGGAATACGAACCGGCGCAACACGTCGACGACGCGGTCATCGCCGACGTCGCGCAGTGGATTCAGCAGCACGCGGACACCACTCGCGAGGGGTGATCCCGTCAGCCCATGGGCCCGTCGGGAATGGGTGCGTTGCAGCGGTCGCGGAAGTCGGCGGCAGGCTGCCGCACGGCCCGGAGTTCGTCGCGCACCTGTGGATTTGCCTCCCCGTACGCTTCGATCTCCGTGCGCATCTCGTCCCTCGACTTGCCCTTGAGACCGGTGAAGAACGCGTTCACGTCCGGGTGGGTGAACAGGTAGCTCGACGTGGCTGCGTTCACCCCGGACATAACCCCGGCGAGGTCCGCGGCGGTGCAGTTCGGTGGATCGGCGGTTGCGGTCGCGGCGGTACCAACGAGCATCGCGCCGGCGATCATGCCGACGCCAATCATGCTGCGGAAGAACATGGTTGAGGCTCCTTACTCGAATCGGACGGCGGGAACTAGGGGACGAGGCTCAGCGACGTGGACCGATGCCACCCCCACCACCGGGCCGGCCGGGCCGTCCGGGGTCCCAGATGATGTCCACGTCCCAGCCGTCGTCGCAGTACCAAGGGTCGGCGCAATACGAGGGATAGCTTGGCCCCGCGATCGGGGCGTCAGGTCCACCGCCGCGGACCGAACCCTGCGCGCACACGGTGGCTGCCCCGGCATTGGTGCAATCCGCCGATGCGGGCGAGGAGGCCGCGATTCCAACGGACAGGAAGGTGAGGACGAGACCCACGCTCGTGCAGCACTGTCTCAGTCGCATGGTGCATCCCCTGACTACACGGCCCCGTCACGACCCGCACCGGAGCGGTAATGCGTAGCGTAATTGCTGGTCAAGGGCTTAGACCAGGATTTAGTGTCGCGATCGTCAAATTGTCGAAGTTCGACGAATCCGCTCGCAGCGGGTGTACCGTCCGCCTGGGTGGAGTCGAACGGGGGACGACATGGCTGATGGTGACCGCGACTGGACGACGCCGGCGGCGATGGCTATCCCGAAAGAGGGCTACTTCGACCTCGAACGAGGACGGTACGGTCCGGTGTTTCCGCGGACTCCGGCTTGCCACGGATTCTCCATCATCGCGAAGGTGAAGGAGGGTCGCGAGGAGGTGGTGCGAGCCTACGGAAAGACCATCGAGGAGACCATCGCGGCGAGTCCAGAGGCGTTGGCGCCGTTGCGCCTGCACTATCTGCGGTGGGTGCTCTTCGACGTCGGATCCGGACTGCACTTCCAATATCAAGGCATCTTCGACACCGACTTCGACAAGTACACCGAAGACGCGGTGCAGCTCTTCAGTGCTACCGGCATTACCACGGTGTTCACCAATCTCGTTGGCTTCCCAGAGGATTGGAAGGAGAACCCGGAGGCGTTCATCAACTTCGTCCGAGAGCATCAGGTGCCGAGTTTCCTGGAGTACGGCGAGTACCCGTACGTGACGGCCGACGAGATCAAGAAGGCGTTACGACTGAAGGCCGCTTTCTCGACCATGCTCGACCAAATGCAATGAGTGATTCGGCGCCCGCGTCGATGCTCGAGCTGGACGACATCCAGCACATTCTGTTGACGCGAACACCCGCCATCACGGGACGCTACGAGTTCTTGACGTTCGACAGTGCCGCCGGTGGCCGGGCGTGGCTCTCGGAGTTGTCGGACAAGACCCAGTCCGCGGCCGATGCCGTCGATGAGATGGAACGCGCCGACCGTTGGGTGACACTGGCATTCACGTGGAGCGGCCTACGCGCGTTGGGGGTGCCCGAGCATTCGTTGGCGACCTTCCCCGACGAGTTCCGGGAAGGGATGCCGTCGCGGGCGAGCATTCTGGGGGACACGGGTGCCAACGATCCCGGGCATTGGGTCGGCGGCCTGGCCGGTGACGATTTGCACGCGATCGCGATCTTGTTCTCCCGCACCGACGAACAGTGCCGTCGTTCGATCGAGGAGCACGACAGGCTGCTGTCGAGGACCGACGGTGTCCGCAGTCTTTCGTATCTTGATCTAAACGCGACGCCACCGTTCAACTACGCCCACGACCACTTCGGATTCCGCGATCGGTTGTCGCAGCCGGTAATGAAGGGCTCCGGTGAGGAACCGACCCCCGGGTCGGGAGAAGCGCTCGAACCCGGGGAGTTCATTCTCGGCTATCCCGATGAGGACGGGCCCGTCGCCAACCTTCCCGAGCCGGAGATCCTGTCCCGCAACGGTAGTTACATGGCGTATCGGCGCCTGGAGGAACACGTCGCCGTCTTTCGCGAGTATCTCCGTGAACATTCCGACACGGCGGAGGAAGAGGACCTGCTCGCGGCAAAGTTCATGGGCCGCTGGCGGAGCGGAGCGCCGCTGGTGTTGGCGCCGGATGTCGACGATCCCGAACTCGGCGCGGACCCCATGCGCAACAACGACTTCAACTACAAGGAGATGGATCCGTTCGGCTATGCGTGTCCCCTCGGCTCGCATGCCCGCCGGCTGAATCCGCGGGACACCGCGCACTACATGAACCGCAGGCGGATGATCCGGCGCGGCGCGACGTACGGACCTGCGCTGCCAGAGGGTGCGCCCGACGACGGAATCGACCGTGGTATCGCGGCATTCATCATCTGCGCCGACCTGGTGCGTCAGTTCGAGTTTGCCCAGAACGTGTGGATCAACGACGAGTCGTTCCACGAACTCGGCAACGAACACGACCCGATCGGCGGTGTGCAAGACGGGACGATGGACTTCACCGTTCCCAACCGGCCGATCCGCAAGGTGCACCGCGGAATCCCGGCGTTTACGACGCTGAAGGGCGGTGCCTACTTCTTTCTGCCAGGGCTGAAGGCGATGCGTTACCTCGCGGCGCTGGGCGACTGAAGGACCACCATGACCACGATGCCGAGGGCGCGCACCTACAACCAGAACCACGTCGCCAGGCCCCGTACCGGCGGGCGGCGCGTCAGCATCTACTGGAGCTGGGCGTATCCCTGGGAAGCGCAACGAGATCCGGCCGCGATGGAGAATCGATTCTCGACCATCACCGAGGTGCGCAACGTTGCGTGGCCGGCGTACGAGACAACCGAATACGACGCCGCGAACTTCCTCCAGGGCATCGCGGGGACACTGGAGTTGTTCCATCGATCCACCTTGGACTTTCAAGCGCTGGCCGAGGAGGCCACCGGCCATCCGGTGGCCGTCTTCCAGCGAGTCGACCAGGCCGGCTTCAAGCTCCCCATCGACGAACGGGTCCTGGACGACACCGACACGCTGATGATCTTCGGGCTCGACCACCTCTTGTCCCAGCAGGAGGCCGCGCCGGAAGAAGTCGCCGCGATCGCCGAGTGGCTCGAGCGCGACGGCACGTGCCTGCTGTTGGCGCCGCATCACGACGTGGGCTTCACCGACGACTACGGCCAACGGCAGGTGGAGTACGAACACCACGGTGACCGGCTGGTTCCACGCCAGCAGCGTTTTGGTCAGTACACCCGTTCGTTGATGAACGCACTCGACGTCCCGGTGCGCAACATCTGGGGGTTGCGACCCGCCGTCGACGACGGCACCAACGACATCGCACATCTGACGGCCATCCGCGATCTGGACACCCAGCGGCTACTCACCGACGTCACCACCTTGAACTTCCACCCGCACCTGCCGCACTACGAGCTCACGGTCCCGGAGAGCGACGCGGTGCGGGTGCTCGGTCGCCAGCGCGTCGACCCCACCCGTCCGCATCCCTTCACCAGCGACGGCGCCACGGAGTTCAACGCGTTGATCTGGATGCCGCCGGCGGATCAACGAGCCGGGGACATCGTCCTCGTCGACTCGACGCACTTCACCACGCTGTTCGGCGGTACCGACAGCCTTCGCAACCTGTGGCGCAACCTGGTGACGATGACGTAGTCGGCCCCGGCCAACGTCTTCGTCGGCGGTACGATCCGATTCGGATGACGCCCACTTCAGTTCCCTTGCACTATCAGGACGCCAGTACGCTGGCGGCGCTCATCGCCGACAAGGCGGTGTCGTCCCGCGAGGTCGTCGAGGCGCATCTGAACCGGGTGGCCGAGGTGAATCCGAAGATCAACGCCGTCGTGACGCTGCTGTCCGACCAGGCGTTGGTGGCAGCCGACACGGCGGACAGGGCGGTCGCGGACGGAGCCGAACTTGGCCCGCTGCACGGTGTTCCGTTCACCGTCAAGGACTCGCTGGACACTGCGGGCGTACCCACTCAGCGGGGGTCGAAGTTGTTCGCCGGCTTCACCCCTGCCGCCGATGCCACCGCCGTCGCCCGCATCATGGCGGCGGGCGCAATCCTGATCGCGAAGACGAACCTGCCCGAGTTCTCCTGGTGGACCGAGACCGACAACCTCGTCACTGGCCGTACCAACAATCCCTGGAATCTGGACCGCACGCCAGGTGGGTCATCTGGGGGAGAGTCGGCGGCAATCGCGTCGGGCATGTCTCCGTTCGGCATCGGCAGCGACGTGGCCATCTCGGTTCGGGGGCCGGCGGCGCTTACGGGCATCGTCGCCCTCAAGGCCACCCACGGTCGCATCCCGTACACCGGGCACTTCCCACCGGTCACGTCGGCCTGGTGGCACGTCGGCCCGATGGCCCGCACGGTGCGCGACGTGGCGCTGGGCTACTCCCTGATGAGCGGACCCGACGGCGTCGATGGCTACGCCGTACACGCAAAGAATGCCGAGGCGGCCACTGCTCGCGGGGCGGGACGTTTCGTCCGCGTCGGGTGGGTGTCCGACGCCGCATTCGGTCCGGTGGATCCGGAGGTCACCACGACCGTCGCCGCGGCGGCGGCCCATCTGGCCGACCTGGGCTGTGCCGTCGAACGAGTGCAGGTGCCGTTCCTCGATGGCGACGACGCGCTGTCGGCGCTGATGACGTTGGTGTCCAGCGCGCTCGGCCCGTACCTCCGCGCGCTGGTGGGCGATCGCCACGGTGAGCTGTTCAGCACCGGTGCTGCTGCCGTCGGGGCACGGGACCCGTCCCTGACCGAGGTGCTCGCGGCCCAGGCGAGGAAGGAGGCACTCCGTTCAGCATTCGCGGAGTACTTCTCGACCTACGACGTGCTGTTGTGCCCGGCCACCCCGGTCACCGCCCGGCCCCACGCGTTGTCCGAGCACGTCGTCGACGGTGTCACGGCACCCTCGACCCACGTCATGGCGGCGACGTCCCCGTTCAATCTGACTGGGCTGCCGGCCCTTTCGGTGCCCTATGCGCTGAGTTCCGAGCGGCTTCCCATCGGCGTGCAACTTGTCTCCACGTGGTTCGACGAAGCGACCATCCTGCGGTTGGGTGCACTGCTGGAACGCAAGGGAGGTCTTGACGACCACCGTCCTCCGATCACGGCCGGAACCGAGGCCTGACGGGGATGTTTGGTGCCCCAGGCCGCCGTGACCTGAAGCCGTCAGGTGCGGTCACGCCACCATGACGTGTGAACGTGCATGCGCCATTGCCTCGTCGAGGGTGTCCACCAGATGGTTGTCGTGGCGCAGCGAATCGAACACCCCGACGTTGGCCAACAGGTTCATGTGTTCGGGCTGGACGCCCTTGATGATCACCGTGATGCCACGGGCCTCGAGTTCGGTGGTGATCTCGGCCAGGGTGTGCGCGCCGGTGGCGTCGAGCATGCCGAGTTGAGACATTCGAATGATCACTACGGTGACGTGTGGATGCTCGGCGTCGACGATGGCAGTCGAGATGCGTTCGGCCACACCGAAGAACATGGCCCCGTCCAGGCGCAGCAGGGCGATGTGCTCGTCACCGGGCCGTTGTGGACCCGGCAGTTCTTCGCGGATCACGCTGCTGCGGCGCGCCACGCTGCGCAGTGCGAACAGCGCGGCGACGACGAGCCCGATCTCCACGGCCTCGATCAAGTCGAAGCACACCGTGACGACGGCGGTCATCACGAAGATCAGTGCGTCCGACCGCGTCGACCGCAGCACCTGTCCGACCGTGGCGGCTGAGATCATCCGGAACGACGTCACCATCAAAACGCCGGCCAATGCGGACAACGGTATTGCCGCGACTGGGCCCGTCGCCAGGTACACGACGGCGAGCAGCACGAGCGAGTGGACGATTGCCGATACCCGGGTTCGAGCCCCCGACCGAACGTTGACGGCGGTGCGGGCGATGGCTCCGGTGGCCGGCATGCCGCCAAAGGCCCCGGAGGCGACCGACGCAAGGCCTTGGCCGACCAGTTCCCGGTCGGGGTCATACGGACCGGTGGGCGACATGGTGGCCGCCACGCGAGCCGACAGCAGCGATTCGATCGCCGATAGAGCCGCGATGGCGACGGCGGCGCCGATCAGCGTGCGCAGCGCCGCGACGTCGACGTTCGGCAGTACGGGAGCGGGAAGTCGCGACGGCAGCTCACCGATGGTCGCTACCGAGAGGTGGAACGCCTGGGCGATCACGGTGGCGGCGACGACGGCGATGAGCGATGCCGGCAGCCCACTATGCATCCTTGGCAGCGCGATCATCACCAGCGCGACGAAGGCCACTACGGCAATCGTGTGCAGGGCCGCCGTCCATGCGCCGCTGCCGATCACGTGGGCGACTACCTCGTAGGAGGCCAGCAGTGTTCCCCGACCGGCGGGCGCGGGGCTGCCGATCGCGTTGGGAACCTGCTGCAGGAAGATGATCGCGGCGATCCCCAACGTGAACCCCTCGACCACTGGCCAGGGCAGGAACGTCACCGCCCTCCCCAACCCCGACACCCCGGCGGCGATCACGATGAGCCCGGCCAGCACCGTGACCAGCGCAATGCTGCCCAGCCCATGCTGGGCGACGATGGGTGCCAGGACCACCGCCATCGCCCCCGTCGGGCCGGACACCTGGACGTGGGATCCGCCGAAGACGGCGGCCACCAGGCCGGCAACCACCGCGGTGATCAGCCCCGCCGCCGCTCCGACTCCCGAGCTGATGCCGAACGCCAGCGCGAGCGGAAGGGCGACCACGCCGACCGTGACACCGGCCAACACGTCGCGACGCCACGACTGCTTGAGCGGGGCGTAGTCGGCGCGGCGCGGGACTAGGCGGCGGGCTCTAGTTAGCACCGCCTCGATCGCGGTGCGGGGCCCCGCGGGGGCTGCCGCGTTCAGCGCGCACGCACCGTCTGCATCGTCGACCCCTTCCTTCGCGAGTGAAGGACCGCGCAACGACGTTGCGCGGCCCGAGGTGAACTATCCGTGTCCGGCGCACCCCGCGACAGAGGCGAAAGTCCTCTCGACTGCTCAGCGCCCGATCGCCGCGGCCAACATCTCGACGACGCGTCGGGCCGACTCGTCCTCCGGCGGTGCCTGGGTGGGGTTGAGAATGACCACGCTGGCGCCAACCAGCGCGGGGGAGGCGAACGCGACGGTGAGAATCTCACCGAGCTGGGCGAAGTCGAGCCCGCGGGGATCCCGGTAGTCCACCGCGGGCATGACGTCGCTGGAGAGTACGTCGAGGTCGAGGTGCAGCCAGAAGCCGTCTGCCCGCGCGGCGAGGTCCGCGACGGCGTTCCGTGCGTGACCGCCGGGGTCGACGACAAGCTCGTCGATCGGCACGATCGTGGTCTCGGGCGCGAACGCGCGCGGATTGGGTGAGCCCTCCGCGGCGGCATCAACTTCGTCGAACGGTCCGAGCACGACGACGCGACGGTGCGCGAATGCGGGTGTCCGGTCGGCGAATTCGACCAGCGGCTGCGCGCCCACGCCGAGCAGGATCGCAAGTTCCATGTCAGCGCCCTCACCGGTCGTCGACGTGGTTCCGTCGTAGCAGTCGAGGTGCCCGTCGACGAACAGCAACCCGGCATCGGGGTGGGTGCGCGCCATGGCCGCGGCGACGCCGATGAGGACGGTGCAGTCACCGCCGACGAGGAGGGGCCGGTGGCCGTCGGCGAGCAGCGCCTGCGTGTTGTCGCGGATCACCCGCGATTGGTTGAGCAGGTCCTTCAGTCCGATGACACCGGTCTCGGGGTCGCGGCGAGGGTCGGCGATCGCGACCTGCAGGTTACCGAGGTCCTCCACCCCGAGGGCGTCGACGAGACCGGCTGCGCGGAGCTCGGCGGGCATGAGTTGGCAGCCGGCGAATCGGCCGGAGCAGTCCGACGGAACCCCGAGGAGTGCGTCGAACACGGTGCGCGATTCTTCGCCCACTCGGCCCCTCACCACCTTCGAGTCGACGATCCGATCATGGACGATTGTGCATCAGCTCAAGGGCCCGCACGGCAGGATCGGCCGTCATCGGTGCAGACAACCCGGACCGATTAATCGAAGTCTGGACGAGCGCTTCGTGATCACGACGATCCGAAGTGTTCGCGACCGGTGACGGTCCGCCTACGCTACTCGATGAGAGTGATGCAGATCTTCGAGGTGGAAACGGGGTCGAGGTGACGGTTTTCGTGGTGCCATCACCGAGATCGCCGCTCTTGCAGGATAATTGGCGATTGCAGGCTCGGTGCAGGAGTGTGCCTGCCGAGGTGTTCTATCCGCCTGATCGTGAGACGCCTCGCGCTCGTCGCGAACGCGAGACGCTCGCCAAGCAGATCTGCCGGAAGTGCCCTGTGCAGGATGCCTGCCGACGTTTCGCGGTCGGGACGCGGGAGCCACACGGCGTGTGGGGTGGCACTACGCCGCTCGATCGTCGCCGGCACCTCGCGGACGGCAAGCCTCAATCGTCGTAGGGCGGCCGTCGGTCGTCGATGAACGCGGCGACGGCTGCCTTCGTCGCCCACAACAGCGCCGCATCGCGGTCGGTCTCGGTGTGGCATTCGATTTCGTCGTTCGTCATCGTGGTCAAACCTCTTGTGTAGAAGATCCTTTGCTCTGATCCGGTGGTGAATCGACTATGTCGCATCGACGACCCGGAGTCTGTCCGCCGACTGGTGGAGAGGGCGGGGGATTCGGGTGTCCGCCGATCGGGGGAGGGCGGTGTCAGTCCACCCACACCGAAATTCTCTGGCCGACGTGCCCGAAGATCGGTCAGCGAACGCGGGCGATGACGTCGAGTTCCACACCGCGCGCCTTCGCCATGTGGACGGGATGACGCGCGGACCCGTGGTGCAGGTCCACCGGTCCGTGTGGCGAGTCCCATCCCCACTTGTCGAAGGCGCGTCGCGCATCCTCGACCGTTGGCACCGAGGTGCCGGCGATCCCCGCGAGCAGGTGAACCCCGGAATAGGTCGTCTCGGCCATCGTGCCAGGGGGTGGGGCGGCCGACTCGTCGGCCGGCCCGATCCCGTTCACCAGATCGAACGCGCGACCAAAGCCGGCGGTGAATTCGACGGCCGACGCCGAGTCCAGTCCGGCGAACCACCCCGCGGAGACGAAGAGGTTCGCGGTCGCATCGGCACCACTGGCAAGAATCACGGTCTCGTCGGTGAACGGGCTGAAGCGGGTGATCGTCGCATCCAGTCCCTTGTCCCCGAATGCGCGGTTGAAGCGCACCGCGTCCGATCCCACCAGCAGCGAGATCACGCCGTGCGCGCCGCTGCGCTCGATCTCGTTCAGTACGCGGTCCCAGCTCGCCGGGTCGTGGGTGTCGAGCGGCAGGAACCTCTCGCCGAGTATCTCGATGCCGGTGTCGCGCAACCCGACTCGCGTCGCGGCTGCCGTTCCGCGGGGCCACACGTAGTCGTTGCCTACGATGAACCACTGACTCAGCCGCTCCTCGGCGCGCAACCAGTGCAGTGAGGCCACGATCTGATCGCCGGGGACCTCCCCGCTGCACAGCACGCCGTCGCTGCGCTCGCCGCCCTCGTAGGCCGCGGCGTACACGTAGGGCACGTTGCCGCCGACGACCTTGGCAATGGCCTGGCGCGCGTTCGACAGGTGCCATCCCGTGACGGCGTCGATCGAGCCGGACTCCAGGAGTGTCCCGATGGTGGCGGCCACCGTCGCCGGGTCGCCGCTGCCGTCGACGTGCACGAACTCCACGGTGCGGCCGGCGACACCGCCCGCGGCGTCGATCTCGGCGGCCGCCAGCTCCGCGGCGGCGTGACACTCCAGACCGAACATCCCCGCGGGTCCCCGCCGGGGCAAAACCAGGGCGACCCGAAAGTCCTTGGGGCACGTCGCTCGAGGTTCGAGAACCGGCGCGCCATCTGGCATGCTGATTCGGGGTGCGGTCTGACCGCGGGTGGAGTCGTTTGGAGAAGGCAGGACATGGAAGCTGTCGCGGATACTCTCGAACTGCTCAGGCGGGCGGCCGTCGTGGCCGCACGTCTCGAAACCGCGCTGTCGAGTACCGATCTCACGGTGGATCGCTGGCGCGCGCTGACCCACATCGAATCCAATCCGGGCTGCTCGATGTCGGACGTGATCGACGCGTTGGTCGTCCCGTCGACGTCGGCGACCCGAATCGTCGACTCTCTCGTCGACCTGGGTGCCGTCTTCCGGACGCTGTCCCCGCACGATCGCCGCAGGACGACGTTGCGGCTGTCCTCCCATGGTCAAGGGCTCCTCCGTGACGTCGAACCGACGATCGCGCAGATCTGTTCGTCTCACCTGACGGAGACCTCTCTACCGTAGAGCTCGCCGCGAACGGGCGCAGGTCTTGCGCTTGCGCTTGACGTTCCCCAGTAGGGGTGTAGGTTCAGCCATATTGATCCCATTTGGGATCAATGCCGTCGGTCAGCGGGAGGCGCGCCTTGGCTGGTTACCAATATCGTTGTCTTACAGATGGTTTCGTAGAGGTGTCGTTTCCGATTGGCACCGCTCCGACCAGTGTGGAGTGCGATTCGTGTCGTGGGCCAGCCCGACGGGTGTTCTCGTCACCGGCGCTGACGAACCGACACGCCCCCGGCGTGAAGGCACTCGACATGCACGAAGAGTCGCAGTCGTCGCCAGGGGTGGTCACCAGGACGACCAACGACCAGACGTATCGATCCACCCGCGGCACCGCCTCGCCGACGTCGCGTCTGCCGCGCCCCTAGCTTCGCCCGCACGTTCCGCCCGCCCACCAGGTTGATTGAGGAGACCGCCGTGCCCGACGTCATATTCCCCGTCGATCAAAGCAAGCCGTTTCGCGAGCAGGAGATTGTCGGCCACAACCGTTGGCACCCAGACATTCCCGCCGTCGCCACCGTCAAGTCGGGTGACACGTTCCGTGTCGAATCGAAGGAATGGTTCGACGGAACCATCGTCAACTCAGACGACGCCAACGACATCCGCGACTGCGACTTGTCGATGGTGCACCAACTGTCCGGACCGTTCGCCGTCGAAGGCGCCCAGCCCGGCGACCTCCTGGTCGTCGACATCCTGGACGTCGGCCCCGTCCCTCAGGAGAGTGGCCCGGTCGCCGGGCAGGGCTGGGGCTACACGGGACTCTTCGCGAAGACCAACGGCGGCGGCTTTCTCACCGACTGGTTCCCGGAGGCCTACAAGGCCGTGTGGGACTTCGCCGGGCAGAAGGCGACCAGCCGGCACATCCCCGGTGTCGAATTCACCGGGCTCATCCATCCGGGATTGATGGGGACCGCGCCGAGTGCGGACTTGCTCGCCAATTGGAACGCTCGAGAAGGCGCGCTGATCGCGACGGACCCCGAACGTGTTCCGCCACTGGCGTTGCCGCCGCTGCCGTCCAACGCGGTTCTCGGCAGCCTCACCGGCGCGGATTACGAGCGCGTCGCCGCCGAGGCGGCCAGGACCGCGCCTCCGCGGGAGAACGGCGGCAACCAGGACATCAAGAACCTCTCCAAGGGGAGCCGGATCTTCTACCCGGTGTTCGTCGACGGGGCCAACCTGTCGCTGGGTGACCTGCACTTCTCCCAGGGCGACGGCGAGATCACCTTCTGTGGCGCCATCGAAATGGGTGGTTTCATCGACCTCCGAGTCGAGATCATCAAGGGTGGAATGGAGACCTACGGCGTCACCACGAACCCGATCTTCATGCCAGGAAACGTCGAACCGCGATACTCCGAGTTCCTCACCTTCGTCGGTTTCTCCGTCGACCGCAACGGCACGCAACACTTCCTGGACAGCACGCTGGCCTACCAAAACGCCTGCCTCAACGCCATCGAGTACCTCTCGAAATTCGGCTGGACGCGCGAACAGGTGTACCTGATGCTCGGCGCGGCGCCCGTCGAAGGTCGCCTGTCCGGCGTGGTTGACGTCCCGAATTCCTGTGCCACGCTTTATGTTCCGACGGCGATCTTCGACATCGACGTGCGACCGTCGGCGCAGGGTCCGCAACGCGTCGACCGCGGACAGTGCGCGGTCAGCACCTAAGAGCCAAAGGGGATCCGTCATGCCTGCTCCCACCGATGCCGAGTACTTCGAACTCGGCGACTTCACGCTCCAGAGCGGCGCCACGCTGCGCGGGGCGACGCTCGCCTACAAGACCTACGGCACGCTCAACGCCGACAAGACCAACGTCGTCGTCTACCCCACCTGGTACTCGGGGTGGCACACCGACAACGAATGGTTGATCGGCACCGACAAGGCGCTCAACCCCGACGAGTGGTTCATCGTCGTGCCCAACATGCTCGGCAACGGACTCTCCTCGTCGCCGTCCAACACCCCGTCCCCCTACGATCGGGCCCGCTTTCCCGCCGTGACGTTCTACGACCAGGTGGAGGCGCAACACAAACTGGTCACCGAAAAGTTCGGAGTGTCGACGATCGCGCTGGTGACCGGATGGTCGATGGGTGCCGGCCAGACCTACCAGTGGGCCGTGAGCCACCCGGAGATGGTGCAACGCGCCGCGCCGTTCTGCGGGTCGAGCAAGACCGCGCCGCACAACCAGGTCTTCCTCGAGTCGTTGATCGCCGCGCTCACCGCCGACGCGGTGTGGGCCGACGGCGACTACTCCCCGGATGCGTTACCCGTCAAGGGATTACGTGCCTTCGCCAGGGTCTACTCGGGCTGGGGTTTCTCGCAGGCGTTCTACTGGGAGGAGGCGTGGCGCGAGATGGGGTTCACCTCGCTAGACGACTTCCTCTACGGGTTCTGGGAGAACTTCTTCCGCGACGGACGCGATCCCAACAACCTGATCACGATGCTCCGCACCTGGCATAGCGGAAACGTCGGGAACACACCGGGATTCGGCGGCGACGTCGAGAAAGCACTCGCCGCGATCCGCTGCCCGCTCCTGGCGATGCCCGCCGAGAAGGATCTCTACTTCCCTCCCGAGGACGAGCACTGGGCAACGCAGTTCATCGCCAACGGCGAGGTTCGCGTCATACCCGGCATCTGGGGTCACTTCGCCGGGGGAGGACCCAACCCCGTGGACACCGCGTTCATCGACGACGGCATCCGGGACCTGCTGGCCAGACCGGGTTACTCGCCGCAGAACTGATCATCCGGCGGCGTGAAGCCGTGGTGCGCCTTGAGTTCCCGCGCCGCGAACTATTGACTGGCCATTGGGTGGTTCAAGTTCCCCACCGGATGGGAGGCGCGCATGATCACGTTGGACAGGCTGGTCAACGTATTGGGCGGCTACGGCGTCCAGCTTCGCGTCTGTCCGATGCCGCGCTCCGCCGAATTGGGCAGCGTAGTGCTGCACGAGGTGGCCGGCGGGGGACCGGTGACGGGCGACGTGCTGTTGGCCGTCGGGGCGCGCTCGGTCGACGAGGCGGTGCGATGGGCGGTCTCGGCGCGCGCGACGGCGGTGCTCGTCCGAGACGACGACGACACTGCGCCCTCGGCGGAGGTGGCGGGTGTCGCGGTGTTGGTCGTCGAGCCCGCGGTGCGATGGAGCGAGCTCGCCGCGGTGGTCTACGGACTGGTGCTGGAAGGCCGCGAGACCGAATCTGGCCGCGGTCCAACCGATTTGTTCGCCCTTGCCGACAGCCTCGCCGAATCGACGGGCGGTGCGGTCACCATCGAGGACGCCTTGGCGCGGGTGCTGGCCTACTCCAGTAGGCAGGGCGACGCCGACCCTGCGCGGGTCGCGACGATCATGGGTCGGCAGGCGTCGGAGCGATTGCACGACTTCTTCTCGGCGCGAGGCGTTTTCGCACACCTGGCCGGCTCCGACGATCCACTCTTCGTCGGTCCGGACGACGACCACGGCTTGTCCGGCCGGATGGTCGTCGCGGTGCGGTCGGGGCGAGAACTGATGGGGTCGGTGTGGGTCTCCTGTCGCGAACCGTTGGTCGACCCCGAACGGACTGCGCTGGCCGACGGCGCCCGCACCGTGGCATTGCACCTGCTGAGGTCACGCGCCAGCGCCGACCTGGAGCGTCAGGTGGAGTCTGACCTGGTGATCCGATTGTTGGACGGCAGCGCCGACGCCGCCGCGTCGGCCAGCAGGCTCGGGTTGCCGCAGGGGCCGATGCGGGTGATCGCCGTACAGGCGTCGATCGACGCGGAACGGGATGCGGCTCTGCTCTTGGCATTCGAGCGCGCCACCGCCGGATTTGGTTGGTCGCGCCCAGGGCGGAGCGCGCTGGCAGGCAACACCGTCTACACCCTGTTGCCGGGCGAGCCGGCGACCGCGGCGCGCACGTGGGTCGCGGGCTTGCGCGCGGCTCTGCCCGACCGGACGACGGTGACTGCCGGCATCAGCAAGTCGGCGACCGCGACCGACCTACCGGCGGCCCGCCAGGAGGCCGACGAATGTCTGGCCCTTCACGAAAGCAAGCCAGCCGACTCCGCGCCTCCGGCCTACGACGAATCCTGGGACGAGATATTGCTGCAGCGGCTCCGCACCGCGGCACGGTCGGGGCGGACTCCCGACCGAGGGCCGATCGCCGAGCTACGACGCCACGACCGGGCCCATGCAACTGAGTACGCGTCGACGCTGAGGGCGTGGCTCGAGGCGCTCGGGGATCCCGCGGCGGCGGGTCTTCGGCTCGGCGTCCACGAGAACACCGTGCGATACCGCCTGCGCAAGATGGGTGAAGTCACCGACCTGCCCCTGACCGACGCCCGCAAGCGGCTGGCCATGATGGTCGAACTCGCCGCAGTCGACGGTGATTGACAGTACGAGCCAACCCGTTGTCGAGAAACGACAATGGGACCGACCGCCGTTGTCCCATCGCGCCAAGTAATGGCATGCCGTCAGCCGCACCATGGAGTCACAGGCACACGACTTCAACGACGGAGGCAGCGACATGGGCGGCGACGAGCGGATTGGGGGACCACGATCGGCGATCGTGGTCGGCGCGGGCATCGTCGGTTTGTCGACGGCGTGGTTCCTGCAGGAGCGCGGGGTCGACGTCACCGTCGTGGACGGCTGCGGTGTCGCGACTGGCGCCTCCTGGGGTAACGCCGGCTGGGTCGCACCGGCGCTGACACTGCCGCTGAACTCCCCGGCGGTGTTGCGCTACGGCCTGCGCTCGCTGCGGGACCGCTCCGCGCCCCTGCACATCCCGATGAGCGCCGACGGCGCACTGTGGCGCTTCCTCGTCCAGTTCGCCGCCAACTGCCGTCAGTCCGTGTGGGACCGCGCAATGCAGGCCAACGTGCCCCTCAACGAGGATTGCCTCGAGGCCTTCGACGTCCTGGCCGCCAACGGGGTCGACGCGCCGGTGACCGACGCGCCGATCACCGCGTTGTTCCGCAGCGCCCATGACGCCGAACACCTGCTGCGAGAACTGCGCAGCCTCGCCGATGCCGGACAGAGCCTGTCGGTCACCGAACTCTCCGGCGATGCGCTCCGCGCCCAGGTGCCGCTCGCGTCGCGGGCGATCACCGCAGGGGTCAACGTCAACGGGCAGCGGTTCGTCGACCCGGGGCGTTTCGTGACGGCATTGGGACGGGCCGTCGTCGACCGCGGCGCCACCCTGCTGACCAAGGACGTCAAGGACGTGGTCAGCTCGGGCCCCGGCGTCGTGGTTCAGCTTGTCGGCGGGCCGCCCCTGACCGCCGACACCGCCGTGATCGCCACCGGCGCCTGGTTGTCCCGACTGGCGGGCCGACGGTTGCGCGTGCCGGTGGGGTCCGGTCGCGGCTACTCGTTCACCGTTCCCGTCGACCGGCCGTTGCCCGGACCCGTCTACCTGCCCGACGTCCGGGTGGCGTGCACCCCATACCGCGACGGCCTGCGCGTGGCCGGCACGATGGAGTTCCGCGCCCCGCACCACCCCGTCGTAGCCGACCGGGTCAGCGCGATCGTCGCCTCCGCGCGCCCGCTGCTGGACGGCGTTCGGTGGAACGAGCGCAGCGACGTCTGGGTGGGTCCGCGTCCGGTCACCCCCGACGGTCGCCCTGTGATCGGTGAACTGTCGCCACACGTGTACGTGGCCGGGGGTCACGGCATGTGGGGACTCGCCCACGGTCCGGTGACGGGACGCCTTCTCGCCGAACAGATCACCACCGGAAAGCAACCCGAAGTGCTTCGGCCGTTCGACCCGCGACGACGCGCCGTCGCCTGACCGTTCTACCTCCGCCCGCCAGGGCGCTGCGAGTCGTCAGGGGCGGCGCCATCGTCACCGCCCGCCCCTGACGGCAACCCATGAAAGGAACCTCGAATGACGACCATGACCGACCGCGTGTGGATATCGGCAGGCGCCCACGAGCGGCTGCAACGGGAGTTCGACACCCTGCGCGAACTGTGTGCCAGCGCTCCCGGCGACCAGGACGCCGACGAGAATACGATCGCCGTCCAGCGCGCCCGCCAAGCCCGCATCCAACGAATTCACGACCTGCTGCTGAACGCGGTCGTCGGCGAGGATCCGCCCGACGACGGGGTCGCCGAACCAGGAATGGTGGTCACGGTGCGGTACGGCGACACCGGTGACGTGGAGACGTTCCTGCTCGGTGTGCGTGGCGCCGAACACGGCGACCTGGAGGTCTATTCGGTCCAGTCGCCACTGGGGACGGCGATCGTCGGCGCCCGTGCGGGGGAGCGGCGCACCTACGGTCTGCCCAACGGCGCCGAGCTTTCCGTCACGATGGTGACCGCTGTGCCGTACGGCCTGCACACCGACGAAACTGACGCAGCTGGAAGTGCCGCAGCCGCCCTCGACATGCCGAACCGTTGACGGACAGGTAAGTTGCGTCTCGCGGGGCTGCGGTGACGTGGCCTGCGGCCCCGCCCCTAAACCGTCGCTGCCGTCCAGCCACCGCTGCGGCGCCCGACCCCCGGCGTTCGCGGGCGGCAAACGACCCCCCGAGTTCATCACAGCCATCGGCGGTTTGCTGAAAACGGATTTGGTCTACCCATCGGTGGCGAAGGCAGTCAGGGCAGATTGCGTCCGATCGACCACCTTCGACAGGCAAGGGGTGAGGCAATTCGACGTGCCTGCAGGGGAGGACAGGCGTCTCGCTCCCCCTTGCCGCCCCGCCGCCCATTGTCGCGGTTCCTTTGCCGACGACCGGCGCGATGCGTATACGCTTCGTCGGTCGAGGACCGCTGAGAAGCACGCGAAGTCCCTCGAGACGAACGAACTCAAGGGGACGGCGATGGGGCGGCACAATAGATCCAGCCATGCGCCACGGCACGCGGCGGTCGCCGGCGCGGGCGCGGCGAACTACGTCGGCCGAATCGGCGCCTTGGCGCTGGCACTGGGCATCGGCGCGGCCGTCGCCGGAGGGGCTGGAGTCGCCAACGCCGAGGGGACCACCGGCGCCGACGGTCCCGCGAGCGGCAGCAGCTCGCAGTCGTCGACCAAGATGACCAAGACGACCGAGTCGACCAAGACGTCCGAGTCGACCAAGACGACCGAGTCGACCAAGACGACCGAGACGTCCGACACGACCGAGGGCGCTGGCGAGGCAACCTCCGGCGGCACGGCCGCAGCCGACGCACCCGAACCGTCTGGCGCCGAGTCGACCCGGCCATCCACCCGCAAGCCGGGCTTCGGCAACGGCCGGGCGATCAAGCATTCGTCGCCGTTGGCGGCAGGCGGCGGCACGACCGTTGCCGTCAAGTCCGTCGCCAAGCCCGCTGACGACGTCGCCGGGCCTTCCAAGGAGGCGCCGGCCACGACCGCGGTCACCGGCTCCCCGGCAGCATCCGAGAGCACATCGACGACGCTCACCGGCGGCGCGCCGGTGGCTCCGGGACAGGTCGTGCTCGGGGCGCTGCAGCTGATTCGACGCGAGATCGAGGGCGCCACCGCCCTGGTCAAGCCTGCGGCCGCAGTGACCACCGTTCAGCCCAACGTCGCCGCACCCGTCGCGGTACCCGGCGTGCCGCGCCCCACCGACGTCGCGCACACCGTGTACGGCGACATCGGAGCCTGGCTGCTCCAACCCAACGGGAACATCGCGAACTACGGCGGAGTTCAGCACGGCGGCAAGACGGTCCTCGAACCCGTCAACGTCATCATCCTCGACCCGACGTCGACGAGCGCCGCGGAATCAGCAGCCCGGCTCGACGCCGCGATGACTCGAGCAGGATTCCCCGCCCAACCAATCCACAGCACCGGCTTCTCAGGAATCATCGACGGCGCCAGCTACGGCCAGAAGCCCACCGGCTTCCTGCAGGCGTTCTCCGACAACTTCTTTCTGTTCCCCAACGACCACGGCCGGATGTTCGGGGCCGCCCCCGCGGCCAACGGTGCGGGGTACGTGTGGTCGGGCGCGTTCAGCACCGAACAGCTCAACCCCGCCAACCCGTTTACCCACGAGTACGTCTCGTCGGACAATGCCCGCGCGGCACTGGCTCGTCGGCTCGTCGCCAGCGGCGCGGCGACCGTGGTCGGCGTCGTCCCCCTCGGCAACGCCTACGACGACGGCACCTTCACCACCGGCGATCACGACGGCTATGCCGTTGTCCTGCAACTGACTCCGGGCGTGGTGGCGGTGCTGCCGATGGGCGGCGTGCTGGGTTCCGCGTGCGGACACGTAGACGACCTACCCGGCCCCGTGGGCCGGCAGCTCGCCACCGGCGTATGCGTCGTCGCGGCGCAGGTGTCCACCGCCCTCGGGCTGCGCTCGGTCATCTGAGAGGCCCCATCTCGGCGTTACCCCGCTCGCACCGGCCTGGTTGGACATAATGGCGCTGCGGACCGCTCGCGTCCGCCGGACTGGGGGACGCTGCCCGTGATCTGGCTGCTACAGATGCCCGCCCCGCTACTCGGGTTCCTCGCGGTGGCCGTCGTGGTCGGCTTGTCGGTCGGCGGGCTCCTTGTCTTCCGAAAGCTGGTGTCGCACACCAGGCTCGAGAGCGCGAACCTGGTGTCCTCGCAAGTCTTCCAACTGGCCGGCGTGTTGTACGCGGTGCTGGTGGCGTTCCTGGTGGTCGTGGTGTGGGAGCAGTTCGGCGACGCCGAGGACGCCACCCAGGCGGAGGCCAGCGCCATCGCGGAGCTGCTCAGGGACTCCGTGGCGATTCCACCCACGTACCGGGCGGAGGTTCAGCAGAGCCTCATCGCCTACACCAGGGACGTGATCGACGACGAACTACCCCGGATGCGACGTGGGGAGACCATCGAGGAGGAGTCCGGCCCGATGACCGACGTCTGGTCGGCCTACCTGAGCGTTCAACCGCAGAGCCGCAACGAGATTGCGTTCTTCGACCACGACATCGTCAAGTTGAACGATCTGAGCGCCAACCGCAAGATGCGGGTGACGGCCGGTGATGCGGCGGTTCCCGGCGAACTCTGGGTGCTGCTGGTCGGCGGCGGCGCCGTGGTAATGGCGTTCACGTTCCTCTTCGGCACCCGCGACCTCGTCGTGCACGCCTGCGCGGTCGGCTTGACCGCCGGCCTGATGGGTTTCGTGATCTACCTGATCTTCGCGCTCGAGCACCCGTTCGTCGGCGCGTTGTCGGTCAGCCCGACGCCGTACGTCAACGTGCTGCAGACGTGGGAACACCAGCGCCCCACGCCCTGAGGCGTCACCCCCCGAAGGTGGACACTCCCGAGGGTGTCACTTCGAAGGCGTGCACCGCACCGTTCAAGGTGGCCACGCACGCCACCCCGCCGTAGATCGCCATGCAGGTCGAGCCGATGCCGTGGACGCGGTACCCGACGGGCAGTCGCTTCACCGGACCCGGGTACGCAGGCGTCGAAAACTTCGGGGCGTCGGTGCGGCGGATGCCGGCCGCGCCGGGCAGCTGCGCGTACACCTCGTTCTCGCCGCCGGACACGAGCGGTAACGGCCCGTCACAACCGATTTCACCACCGCTGAACACGATCATCGAGCAAGTGAGGCCCGCATCGACGGTGAAGACA
>Ga0247742_10000905_pt1 | contig 22164 bp, 27 predicted proteins | sample UWRJL208509C2_FD_180944 | JGI IMG/M metagenome (GOLD analysis project Ga0247742, IMG submission 180944) | Plant litter microbial communities from Arlington Agricultural Research Station in Wisconsin, United States - UWRJ-L208-509C-2 | ecosystem: Environmental > Terrestrial > Plant litter >... | reverse complement strand
GCGTCTTTGACCTTTTCGCCTGCCTGCTGGATCTTGGCTTGTGCCTGATCGTGCTGCCCCTCGCGCTCCAGCGACTGATCGCCGGTGAGCTTTCCGGCGCCTTCCTTGGCTGCACCGAGGTGCTCGGTGGCTGCGTTGTTGATCTTGTCGTTGATTCCCATGGTGTTCCCTTTTCTTGTTGTGCACGGTCTCTGCTGAGTCGCGCGTGTTTTAGTGGAAATTCTGAGAGACGGTCACCGCGCGCGACGGGTTCCGGAAATCTGTGTGCGTGGGCCGCTGGTGATCCGGACCAGCGCGGGCAATGGATGTCCCAGCCAGGAGTCGGTGCTCCGGAGGAGGTGTTCCACCGTGTGCGTGAGCTCCCTGGGGGATGCCCCTTTGCGGGCCTCCAGGCGGATGTGGAGCGCGGTGCCACGGCGTGATTCCCAAGCGGAGACGGAGGTTGAGAGCACATCCTTGTTCCCGTTGAGGGCTTCCCGGATAGCGGTGGAGACCAGCCCGGCGTCAACAACAGTTCGTCCGGCGGTACCCTCGGATTGCTCGGCCAGGCGGGGTGTTTTGCCTCCGCCTTGGCTCGCCAGCCAGGCGACGCTGAGGACTGCGCCCACCAAGGGCAGGGCAACTCCCAGCACCAGCCACCAACTCCGAACGGGTTCGGGTAGAGGTGCCGTCCCGGCAAGGCTCCGGGCCTGGTCCCGCACTGAGGATGCCGTGGTGGTCCAGATGTCCGCCGCCGATGGGAGGGTACCGGTCGCGATGAGTGCGGCACCAATACCCAGCAACAGGATCCCCACGAGGGTCAGCAAAATCCGGTTGAGGCCCCGATGTGTGTTTCTCATTGCCCCACCGCTCCTTCCGTCAGAACCCGGACGCCGGATGTCATCCGGCGGTCCAATCCGTAGGCGGCCAGTTCGCCGTCGACCGCTTCCCGTACCCTGTCCACCGCGAGCGGTTGGCCCGACGTCGGACGCACTTGGACTCGCACTGAGCGTCCGCCCACGGTGGTGGTCGCCTGGCCCGGTGCAAGGCCGGCGGCGAGCCGAACCCGTCCGGAGACGGCTGCTGCGATGACGTCGTCGTCCACCACTACTGCTGCGCGGTCGCTTTCCAGGGAACGGCGGCGCCGACGGCCCCTCCCCACACCGAGTCCCAGGACGAGCAGCCCGAGCAATGCCACGCCGATGCCGGCCGCGATCAGGCCCGCCGGGACAGTCTTTCCCGGAAGTTCCTCCAGCCACCGCAGCATCTGGGCCGGGCTGGCGAGCAGGGGTTGATCCTTGAGTAACCACAGCACGGATTCGAGGCTCAGCCAGAGCGAGGCTGCCAGCAGGACAGAAGCCGTCAGGATGGAGGGCACGGCGCGGGAAGAGTGCGTTTCCCGGCGAACCAGGCGCCGGATGTGTGGATCCTTGCTCATGTCACTCTCCTTTCCTTGGGCACTTCCTGTTTCCCGCCGGTAAGGCGGATGTCCACCCGTCCGATCTCCAGTCCGGTGAGTTCGGTACCCCGGGACGTGATCTCAGCGCGGGCCTGCTGAGCCCGTTCGAAGATGGTGCCGCTACTGTTCCGCGGTTCCAAAAGTGGCTCGAGCCTCAACTTGATGGAGACGCTGACGCCGAGTTTGCCGGCGTCGTCCTCCAAAGCAGCGGTGACGTTGTCTTTGCCGACGCGGAAGGCCCGGGCGGTGACTGCTTCCACGGTTTGCCGGATCGCGTGATGGGTGATCCGGTTATGGCCCCGTGTTTCCTTGCCGTCAGGCCGCCTCGTGGGGGGACTCATGGTGGCGGATCTTGTCCCGTTCATGTGGATGAGCGCTTGCCCCGCAAGGCGTCCAGCACCCCGCGAAGGTCAAGCTTTCCTTCGGCTGCGCGGCCCAGCACTGCTCCGATTCCCATGAACAGTGCCGTGAGCAGCAGGCCCCAGAACCCGAAGGCGAGCCCCGCCACGGCCAGGATGGCGCCGATGGCTACGCCGGCGATAGTGGGGTTCATGACACCCTCGGTTCACGCTCGGAGTCCTCTACGTCTGCGTCGTCGGACGGCACGTGGATGTCAGTGATGGTGACGTTGACTTCCGTGACTTCCATGCCCACCAGGTCTTCGATCGCGGTGTAGACAGCGTCGCGTGCGTTGTCTGCGACTTCCTGAAGCGGATGGGGGTATTCGACCACCAGGGTCACGTCCACAGCCACCTGGGTCTGCCCCACTTCTACGCTGACGCCTTGGGTGAGGTCCTTCTGGCCCACCTTCTCGCGGAGATTGCCGATTGCCCTGGCTGCTCCACCGCCAAGGGCGTGTACGCCGGGAATTTCCTGGATGGCGATGCCCGCAATTTTTGCTAGTACGCCGTCGGCGACGGTGGTGGCTCCGCGGCCGTCTTTACCCTTGTTGGGGGTGTCCAGCACGGGTGCCGGGGTCGCCTGGGAGTTCTTGGCGGGAACGTCTGCGGGGGTGTGCGTTTGGATCGTCAAGACGATCACTCCTTTCGGTTTGATGCGGTGCTTGTTGCGCCGTCATGAATAGGACGTGACGACTGGGGCATTCCTCACGGTTGATTTATGTGATGTGCATCACATGTCCGAAGGTCATCACTGGCTTATTTAGTTAGATTCCCATATAACTAGTTTGTCGAGACACATACTTACACGGGAGGGCTCTAATGACTGCAGTACTTGTGAGTGAAGAACAGGGCGAGGCTCTCCCTACGGTGACCTCCGGGGCGCCAAGTGCCACCTCCAGTCCCTCAGTGAGGACCAGCCTGCTGGACGAAGTGTGGACGGCCTCCGCGCGGGTTGAGGGTCTTCAATGGGAGATGGACGAGGCGCGGGATTGCCTGGCTACGGCAATGCGTGCCGCCGCAGCGGCCGGTGCGGGCCTTCCGGATCTTGCCATCGCGGCGGGACTTGGTTTTGCCGATATAGAGCAGTTGCTGAACGAGCGCCTGGAGGAGTAGCCCTGGTGCCCTGTGCCCGGAAGATGCTGGATATGCCTTGAGTCTCCTCATGCAGTCCCGCTGGTGCGCTGGTGCGAAATCTTGAGTGAATCTTGAGATGACCCGGCGTCCTTCTTGAGGACCCCGTCCGATGGTTGAAACATCAGCCAATTAGCTGACGGGAACTTCCAGGAAGGACCACCGAAATGACTGACCAGATCTCCGCCAAGTCCGTAACTGCCGGCTCGGCTCACACGAAGTCCGAAGCACTTGCGGGCACGGCCGACACCGCTGGCCATGCCGCGGACGCCGCTGGTCAGGCCCGTGCGGTGGTGACCATCCGTGAGCAGTTCAATCCCCTTGGCGCGGGTCTCCGGAGCATCTGGCCGCAGTCGGTTGTTGGGTTCTAGGACACCACGGTTTGTGATTCGGGCAGGGACCTTTCCCTTGGAAGGTACCCTGCCCGACGTCGTTTAAGGGACCATGGAATCCAGTCCACTCAACAAGGAGGCTTGTCATCAAGGATGAGATGAGAAAGGCCGCCGACGTGGCCGAGGAAGCCGCTAATTCGCAGACTTTCGCAGCCGTTGCCCGCGCGGGATACGCCGTGAGCGGCCTGCTGCACGTCCTCATTGGCGTCATCGCAATCCAGCTCGCGGTGGGCCGCAGCGGCGAGGCCGACGTCAGCGGGGCAGTGACCGAGCTGGCCAACAAGCCAGCCGGACCCGTCCTGCTCTGGGCCTGCTTCGCGGCCTGTGCGGCGCTTGCCCTGTGGCAATTGGGAAACGCCATCCTTGGTTATCGGAACGTCTCGGACAACAAGCTGACCAAGAGGCTCTCTGCCCTTGGCCAGGCCTTGGTATTCGCCGCCTTGGCTGCCCACCATCGTGTCCTTCGTGCTGGGGCAAGGCCGGAACAGCAGGGAGTCCAGCAGCGACTTCACCGCGACTCTCATGCAGGCGCCGTTCGGGGTATTCCTGCTCATTGCCCTTGGTGCAGGTATCGCCATTACCGGCATCGTGTTTGTGGTCAGGGGCTTCCGGAAGAAGTTCACCAAAGACCTTTCGCTGTCGTCCAACCAGTCGGTGCATAAGTTCCAACTCTGGGTTGGCGTGGTGGGCTACATCGCAAAAGGAATCGCTTTGTTCCTGGTTGGCCTGCTGGTGGTTATAGCCGCGGCCCGCGCCCAGCCCGAACAATCAACGGGGCTTGACGGCGGCCTGAAAGCCCTGAAGGAGCAGCCCTACGGGCCTTATCTGTTGGCTGCCGTGGCTCTGGGGCTCATTGCTTACGGTCTGTTTCTCATGGTCAAAGCGAGGACGCTGCGGACCTAGGGCTATCCGGGTTTAGGAGCTTGGGAGGCTGGGTACAGGGCACAGGAACCGTGTAGTGCAATCTGAAAAGGGGCAGAACCATGACGCAAGGTGATCCGAACCAGGCTGATAAGCCGCTAACCGACGGAAACCGCCTCTCCTCCGCACCATCGGACCCCCGCAGCGGGTACCACTCGGGCAAGTTCCCCCAGCAGGAACAGAAACAGCCCGGACTTACCAGACCGTTGGATCCGCAACCAGATCACGGCGAGAAAAGTTACGTGGGGCATGGGCGTCTCCAAGGCAAGATCGCGCTCATCACCGGCGGTGACTCGGGCATCGGCGCGGCAGTCGCCATCGCGTACGCCCGTGAAGGTGCCAACGTGGCTATCAGCTACCTGCCGGAGGAAGAAGAAGACGCGCAGTCGACGGCGGAATGGATCCGTGAGTGCGGCTCGCAGGTCCTGCTGCTGCCCGGCGACGCACGGGATGAAGGCTTCGCGGCGCAGATCGTGGAACGTACGGTGCAGGAGCTTGGCGGGCTCAATGTAGTGGTGTTGAACGCGGCGTACCAGAAGAACCGCGAAGGGCTGGAGACTATCCCCACCGAGGAGTTCGACCGCGTCTTCAAGACCAATCTGTATTCCCTCATCTGGACGGCACAGGCAGCCATTCCGCATCTTCGTCCAGGTGCCTCCATCATTGTCACGGCCTCGATACAGGCCTTCAACCCCTCCGCACAGTTGGTCGATTACGCCATGACCAAGGCAGCACAAGTAGCCTTCACCAAGGCCATGGCCGAGGAACTGGGACCCAAGGGTATCCGCGTCAATGCTGTGGCGCCGGGCCCCATCTGGACTCCGCTGATCCCAGCTACCGAATGGCCGGACAAACTGCCCACGTTCGGGCAGGACACGCCCCTGGGCCGGGCAGGCCAGCCGGCCGAGCTGGCACCGGCCTACGTGCTGCTGGCATCCGACGAAGGATCCTACATCTCAGGGGCGGTCCTTCCCGTCACGGGTGGCAAGGGGCTTTAACCCGCTTCTTCCCTTTCCACGGGGATCCACAACTGGCCGCGGCCGTGTGTGCCCCCGGGCCCCACTTGGACGCTGAGCATTTCGGGTCCCGGTGCCCACCTGTAAGGGTTGGCAGGAAACCATTCCGTTGCGGCGTCTGCCCACATGCCCTGCAGGACTTCCGGGAACTTTCCCTCCGCTTCAAAGACCACCCATAAGCCTGCCGGGACTTCAAGGGACTCGAAACCTTCCGGAGCCGCTTGGGTAGAGGCCACCGCGTGCCAGTAGTCCAGTTCGCTGCCCTCGGTGCGCTGTTCTTCGAGGTTGTCCGTTACGGACACAGGGCCGGCCGGATCCATATCAGCAAGCTCCAGCAAACGCTTGGTGACAGAAGGATCCACGCCGCGCTGGAATTCGATGATGGCGTTGTTGGGTCCTTCGTAGACCAGCGGTACGCGGGCTTTGAGGCCAATAAGGCGGAAAGCTTCTTTGTCTTCTATGCGGTGTTTCATGTCGGTGTTCCCTTCGACTCGGAGGTGGAACCTCAGTTGAGGCTGGGAATGGAGAACTGCGCCCGGAAGCCGTGCCTCGGAGGGGCTCAGTCCGTGCATGGCCTTGAAGGCACGGGCGAATGCTTCTGCCGATCCGTATCCGTAGCGAACGGACACGTCCAGGACCGTAAGGCCCTCCAGGATCTCCGCCGTGGCTGCGGTGAGGCGCCGCCTGCGGATGTACTCAGAAACCGGCATGCCTGCCAGGGAGGAAAACATCCGTCTGAAGTGATACTCGGACGTCAAAGCGGCTTTGGCCAAAAACCGTACTTCGATGTCCGTGGTCAAGTCCTGCTCGATCAGCCCTATTGCCCGGTTCCAGCCGTGCATCATGTCCGGCACCCCGTCTCCCTCTTGCACCTGCCTCCATCCTTTCCTTCGACGCTACCCGCGTGTCCAGGCCGAGCGCCCAACAATCCGTGCCCGAAAATATCAGGTCCCGGGCAACGCAAGAGCCCGGAGACTGCAGGTGCAGTTCTCCGGGCTCTTGACTGTATTCAGATGTTACGGCCGACTGGAGCCTGACGCTTCTTCATCCGGTTCGGATGAGAAGGGCCGGTCCTTTGGGGTGTCTTCCGTGTTGTGCTCGTCGAGCTCTGCGTCCGCGGATGGGACCGTCTTCTCGGCGTAGTCGCCCTCGGTGTAATCACCGCCGGCGTCCTCCTTCAGCGTTTCCGGTGACGCGCCTGCGTCACCGTAATCGCCCTCGACATACTGGCCGTCGAGTTCATCGCCATTGGCGTCGTGGTTCTGGCTGTTAGCCATGGTGTGCCTTGCGGCCGGTGACCAGGCCGTAGATCAGCAGCACGATGATGGAGCCGCCGATGGCCAGGAGCCACGTGGTGAGGGAGAAGAATTCCTGCAGCCCGGTGCCGAAGATGAGGCTGCCGATCCAACCACCCAGGAGTGCGCCGACGACGCCCAACACGAGAGTGATGAGCCAGCCGCCACCCTGACGGCCGGGAAGAATAAGCTTAGCGATAGCGCCGGCCAAAAGACCGAGCAGAAGAAAACCAAAGAAACCCATTTTTGTTCCTACTTTCTTGTTGATGGAGATCCCATGAACATTATGAAGAGGTTCAGTTCATCGGGTGCCCTGTTCCAAAATGTAGGCACCAAATGCGGGCCCTGAAGGCCCTATGGAATGTGGGGAGTGGAACGAACTGCGCAACCCCGATGAAATTATGAATTACAGCGAACAAAGTACCCGTGCCGATGGGGTCGGACTGGGTGCTACATCAGCAACGCTAGCTGCTCCCGGGACTAGTAGCAAGTAACCTGACTATTAGCTCGCCCTTGCTTGCGGCCTCCAAACACCGGGGATTCGTGCTCCATTGGCCCTTATGGGAGTCCCTGAACCCCTTGGCAGTGCGCTGAACTTTCTCGCGCGACGGCTTCGGGTTTGCATCCGAATGCTCCTCAGGCCCTCGGCCCGCAGCCCCGGTCCTCAGGGTTTTCATCCATGGGGTTGTCATCCTGTTAGTTCTGTGGAATTCCAATGGTTGGCAAAGCAGTTGAATTTAATGCTCTATTTTGGCGGTCACAGCTAAGTCACCCCGCCATCAAATAAGCCGCCCCGCCGTCAAAGTGCAGGTGACAGGGTGCGGCGCGCGGGGCTAATGTCGATATACAAACACCTCGAAAGGAGTGATCGCTGTGAAAGGCAAAGCATTGTTCGCAGTTGGCGTGGCTGTCGGCTACGTGTGGGGATCGAAGTCCTGGCCGGAGGTGTACCGGCGGATCCGCGGAGGCACGGAGAAGGTCTGGAAGAACCCGGACGTGCAAGAGAACGTCCATCAAGCTACGGAAGCGGTCCAAGAGTCGGTTCCGGACATTCTGGACAACCTGTATGAGGCCGGCAAGAAGTTGATGGAAAAGGCCGAGACCATGTTCCCGGGCATTACTTCCCCCAAGTCGGGCCAGCACACGGACTCCACTTCCAGCAGCACGTCCACCGTTCCCACCATTAAGTCGGATGTCGTCTCTGATCCCGCCCTTGATGACACCACAGGAAGCGACTGGACCGGCGAGGGCGGCGCTGCACCGGAAGGGCCTGCCACCAACACGCCGCCCAAGCCTTAGCTGACGCGTTCCACCACAGTCAGGATCGCCTCGCCCAGTTCCTTGGGTTTGGTGAATTGCGGCCAGTGTCCCGTGGGGAGGTCGATGTACTCGACGTCATTGATCCTGGCGAGTTCCGCGGTGAAGGGATGCCCGGCATCCATCCACTCCTTGAGGAGAGAGGACGGGAACTGGCAGGCAATGATGGTGGCCGGAACGTCGTAGCGCCGGACATCGCTCAGGTGTTGCTGGTCAAAGGCAACGCCTTTGGGCTCGGGGATGGCCCGCGCACGGAACGCTTCCTTAAGCTCGTCAGTCAGGTCAATCAGGTCTTCGTCTTCGAACAGTTCCCAAGGCGGCAGCGGGAGGTCGTCGCCGTCGTCGGGCAGTTCATCATTGATGACCCCGCCCTCACCGAGCGGTCCGCTGTCAACGTAAATGGCGTGGGCTACCCGGTCCGGGCGGGTGTCTGCCACGCCGTGGATGATGGCGCCTCCACCAGAATGGCCCACCAGGATGACTTTGCCGTCCAGGGAGTCCACCTTCGTCACCACGGCGTCAATGTGCGTGCGGAGGCCGATGCCCGCGCGTGAAGCATCCACCGACTCCAGCCCTGGCAGCGTCAGCGGATGAACCGTGTGGCCAGCTGCTTCCAGGGGCGGCGTCACCTCCTCCCACGACGATGCGTCCAACCAGAATCCGGGTACAAGGATGATGTCCATGCCGGTACCCTACGGGAGCCCACCGACAGTTTGTAGGCTTCCCTCAACTCCACCCTCACCCAACTAGGTCGCGGCAGAGCGGTTGTGAGCGCTGAAAACGCGCTCTGCTGCTACTCGGTTGGGTGCGTACGGGGGGTTGACGAAGGTCACGTTCGACGTCATAGTGATTCGTATACGATTTCGTACTTGATCGTATTAGAGGAAGAGGAGGCGCCGTGACATTGGAGTTTCGGACCCAGGAAGTCAGCCAGGACATGCTGGCCCGGACGCGCAAAGTCATTGCCGTCCACATCAACTACCCCAGCCGCGCCGCACAGCGCGGACGCACCCCGGAGCAGCCGTCGTACTTCCTGAAGCCGTCGTCCTCGCTGGCGCTCGGCACCACTGAAGCTCCAGGCACGGTAGAGCGCCCGGCCGGTTGTGAACTGCTTGGCTATGAGGGTGAGATCGCGCTGGTGATCGGCAAGTCCGCCCGCCGCGTCAGTCTTGAGGACGCTTGGAGCCACGTCGAGTGGGTCACGGCGTCCAACGACCTTGGTGTGTACGACCTCCGTTACGCGGACAAGGGCTCCAATGTCCGCTCCAAAGGCGGCGACGGCTTCACTCCCGTTGGTCCCGCGCTGATCCCGGCCGACGCCGTTGACCCGGCCCAGTTGCGAATTCGCACCTGGCACAACGGGGACCTGGTCCAGGACGACACCACCGAGGACCTGCTCTTCCCGTTCGCGCAGCTCGTCGCGGACCTTTCCCAGCTGCTCACCCTGGAAGAGGGCGACATCATCCTCACCGGCACCCCCGCCGGAGCGTCCGTCGCCAAGCCAGGTGACGTCGTCGAAATTGAAGTCACCGGCGGCGACTTCAGCAGCGGCCGTCTGGCCACCAGAGTAACGGAAGGTACGACGCCGTTCGCGAACTTTGGTGCGCGGCCCAGGACTGATGACACCCAGCGGGAAGAGGCCTACGGATCGCGCGAAGCTGCCGGTTTGGCTCCTGCCGTTTCCGTGCTGACTCCGGCGCTGAAGGCGAAGCTGGAATCCGTTGCTACGGCGACCCTTTCTTCGCAACTCCGCAAGCGTGGACTGAACAATGTAAGCATCGACGGACTGCAGGCAACCCGTCCGGACCGCAAAGTGGTGGGCCTCGCCAGGACTCTCCGCTACGTTCCCAACCGCGAGGACCTGTTCACAACCCATGGCGGCGGATTCAACGCCCAGAAACGTGCCATCGATTCCGTGAACGAGGGCGAAATCCTGGTCATGGAAGCCCGCGGCGAGAAGGGCACCGGCACCGTGGGGGACATCCTGGCGCTGCGGGCCCAGGTCCGCGGCGCCGCTGCGATCATCACCGACGGCGGCGTCCGCGACTACTCGGCCGTGGCTGACCTTGACATGCCTACCTACTTCGCCAACCCGCACCCGGCAGTGCTGGGCCGCCGCCACATTCCGTGGGACACGGACATCACCATCGCCTGCGGCGGCGCTACCGTGCAGCCGGGGGACATCATTGTGGCCGACTCGGACGGCATTCTGGTGATCCCGCCGGCCATCGCCGATGAACTTGCCGATGACTGCATTGCCCAGGAGAAGGAAGAAACCTTCATCTTCCAGATGGTGCAGGAAGGCAACAGCGTTGACGGGCTCTACCCCATGAACAAGGAATGGCAGGCACGCTTCCAGGAGTGGTCCGCTCGCCAGCAAACCGCGGAAGGAGCCCACGGTGCCTGAAACCGCCGTCGAGAGCGCCGCCGTCGAGAGTAAATCCCAGCAGGCGTATGCCGCCGTCAAGGAGCGGATCATCCAGGGCACCTACACGCCGGGGTACCGGCTGGTGCTCGCCAAGATCGCCGAGGACCTGGGCTTTAGCGTGGTTCCCGTGCGGGAAGCGATCCGCCGGCTGGAGGCCGAAGGGCTGGTGAAGTTCGAGCGGAACGTGGGTGCCACGGTGTCCGGGATCGACCCCACTGAGTATCTCTACACCATGCAGACGCTGAGCATCGTGGAAGGTGCGGCCACCGCGTTGTCCGCGCCGCTGATCGATGCCGTTGCCATAGAACGTGCGCGTGCGGTCAACGCCGAGATGCGTGAGTGCTTGGAGCATTTTGATCCCGTCCGCTTCACCGCGCTGAACCAGGATTTCCACAGCGTCCTGTTTGAGCACTGCCCCAACCCGCACATCCTGGACCTCGTGCACCGGGGGTGGAACAGGCTGGCGTCCCTGCGATCGTCCACCTTCCGTTTTGTCCCCGGACGCGCCCAGGAATCGGTGCGCGAACACGAGGCACTCCTTCAGCTCATCGAGGGCGGAGCAGATGCCGACACCATCGAAAAAGCAGCCCGACAACACCGCGCCGCCACCTTGGACGCGTACCTCGCCACAGCAAAGAACCAGTAAGGACTTCGATGATGAGTACCTCTACAGAAACCACCAAGCACTACGTCCCCCAGGACCTGCCCACCCACATCCAGCACTTCATCAACGGTGAGTTCGTTGACTCGGTGTCCGGCAAGACCTTCGACGTCCTGGATCCGGTATCCAACGGCAACTACGCCACCGCTGCTGCCGGCCAAAAGGAAGACATCGACCTTGCCGTCGCCGCCGCCCGCGAGGCGTTCGTCAACGGTCCGTGGCCGAAGATGAAGCCCCGCGAGCGTGCCCGGGTGTTGAACAAGATTTCCGATGCCGTGGAGGCGCAGGAAGCACGCCTCGCCGAACTCGAAACCTTCGATACCGGCTTGCCGATTACCCAGGCCAAGGGCCAGGCCCTCCGTGCGGCGGAGAACTTCCGCTTCTTCGCGGACCTGATCGTGGCCCAGTTCGACGACGCCATGAAGGTCCCGGGCTCACAAATTAACTACGTGAACCGGAAGCCGATCGGCGTCGCCGGCCTGATCACCCCGTGGAACACCCCGTTCATGCTGGAGTCCTGGAAGCTTGCCCCGGCCCTGGCCACGGGCAACACCGTGGTCCTGAAACCTGCCGAATTCACACCTTTGTCCGCGTCACTGTGGGCGCAGATTTTCAAGGACGCCGGCTTGCCTGACGGTGTGTTCAACCTGGTCAACGGCCTGGGCGAAGAAGCCGGCGATGCACTGGTGAAGCACCCGGATGTTCCGCTGATTTCCTTCACCGGTGAGACCACCACGGGCCAGACCATCTTCCGGAACGCGGCCGAAAACCTCAAGGGCCTGTCCATGGAGCTCGGTGGCAAGTCCCCGTGTGTCGTGTTCGCAGATGCAGACCTGGACGCAGCCATTGATTCCGCGCTCTTTGGGGTCTTCTCGCTCAACGGCGAGCGCTGCACCGCCGGCTCCCGCATCCTGGTGGAGCGGGCCATCTACGACGAATTCTGCGAGAAGTACGCCGCCCGGGCCAAGAAGATCGTGGTGGGCGATCCCCACGATCCCAAGACCCAGGTGGGCGCACTCGTCCACCCGGAGCACTACGACAAGGTGGCGTCCTACGTGGAGATCGGCAAGTCCGAAGGCCGGCTCCTGGCCGGTGGCGGCCGACCCGACCACCTCCCTGAAGGCAACTACATCGCACCCACGGTGTTTGCCGACGTCGCGCCTGACGCGCGGATCTTCCAAGAGGAAATCTTCGGTCCCGTCGTGGCCATCACGCCCTTCGAGAACGACGACGAAGCCCTCGCCTTGGCCAACAACACCAAGTACGGCCTGGCGGCCTATATCTGGACGCAGAACCTGACCCGGGCCCACAACTTCTCCCAGAACGTGGAAGCCGGCATGGTGTGGCTCAACAGCCACAATGTCCGCGATCTCCGCACCCCGTTCGGTGGCGTGAAGGCGTCCGGTCTGGGCCATGAGGGCGGCTACCGCTCCATCGATTTCTACACCGACCAGCAGGCCGTGCACATCACCCTCGGATCCGTGCACACCCCCAAATTCGGCGCCTAAACTCGGAGTTTTTGTACAGATAACGCCCCTAAAACCCGTTCTTAAGGGCCGTACCTGTACAAAAACTCCATCCACCTGACCCCTTTCAACGAAGAGAGAATCCCATGAGCAACTTCACCGGCCCCATCCCCACACCGTCGGTCCCTGCGCCGGACATTGTCCGCTGCGCCTACCTGGAACTCGTGGTCACTGACTTGGAGAAGTCCCGCGCGTTCTACGTGGACCTCCTGGGCCTGCACGTCACCGAAGAGGACGAGAACACCATCTACCTGCGATCCTTCGAGGAGTTCATCCACCACAACCTGGTGCTTCGCAAGGGCCCCGTCGCCGCCGCTGCAGCGTTCGCGTACCGGGTGAAGTCCCCGGCCGAGGTGGACGCCGCCGAGGCGTACTACCGCGAGCTGGGCTGCCGGGTGGAACGCCGCAAGGAAGGCTTCACCAAGGGCGTGGGCGACTCCGTCCGCGTGGAGGACCCGCTGGGTTTCCCGTACGAGTTCTTCTACGACGTGGAGCACGTGGAACGCCTCACCCAGCGCTACGATCTCTACTCTGCCGGGGAACTGGTCCGGCTTGACCACTTCAATCAGGTCACCCCGGACGTTCCGCGCGGCCGGGCCTATCTCGAGGATCTGGGCTTCCGCGTCTCTGAGGACATCAAAGATTCCGACGGCGTCACGTACGCCGCCTGGATGCACCGCAAGCAGACCGTGCACGACACCGCCCTGACCGGCGGCAACGGACCCCGCCTGCACCACATCGCGTTCTCCACGCACGAGAAACACAACATCATCCAGATCTGCGACAAGATGGGCGCCTTGCGCATCTCGGACAGGATCGAACGCGGCCCCGGACGCCACGGTGTATCCAACGCGTTCTACCTCTACATCCTTGACCCGGACGGCCACCGCGTGGAGATCTACACCCAGGACTACTACACCGGAGACCCGGACAACCCCACCGTCACGTGGGACGTCCACGACAACCAGCGCCGCGACTGGTGGGGAAACCCCGTGGTCCCGTCCTGGTACACGGAGGCCTCCCCGGTCCTGGACCTCGACGGAAACCCGCAGCCCATTATTGAACGCGAAGACAAGTCCGAAATGGCCGTCACCGTGGGCGCCGATGGCTTCTCCTACACCCGCCCCGACGCTGCCTCCGGCGAAGCTGCCGAGGGCTTCAAACTGGGAGCGCAGGTCTAAAATGCTGGACGCAAAGACGATCGAAGCCATAGCCGATGAACTGGTGGAAGCGGGGCGGAACCGCAAGCCGGTGCCGCGGCTGACTGCCCGTTATCCGGAGATGACGGTGGAGGATTCCTATGCCGTGCAGCAGTTGTGGATGCGGCGAAACGAGGAAGCCGGACGCACGTTGGTGGGGCGGAAGATCGGCCTCACGTCCAAAGCCATGCAGGCCGCCACGGGCATCACCGAGCCTGATTACGGTGCCATTTTCGATGACATGGTCCTGGAAACCGGCTGCTCAGTGGAGTGGGACCAGTACACGCATCCGCGGGTTGAGGTGGAATTGGCGTTTGTCCTCAAGGACGCGCTCAAGGGACCCGGCTGCACCATTTTCGACGTCCTCAACGCCACCGACTACGTGGTTCCGGCCCTCGAGATCCTGGACTCCCGGATCGAAATGGAGGGCCGGACCATCGTGGACACCATCTCGGACAACGCTGCGATGGGCGCCATGGTGGTGGGCGGCCGCCCGGTGCGGCCCGACGCCGTCGATCTCCGCTGGGTCTCCGCCATTCTGTACAAAAACCAGACCGTGGAGGAGACCGGTGTGGCAGCCGGCGTGCTGGACCACCCGGCCAACGGCGTCCATTGGCTGGCCAACAAGATCGCCGCCCACGGGGACTCCATGAAGGCCGGAGACATCATCCTGGCGGGCTCGTTTACCCGCCCGATGTGGGTGTACAAAGGGGATACCGTGCACGCGGATTACGGACCATTGGGAGTGGTGACATGCCAATTCGACTAAGCCCCACCTTCTACTCGGCACTCTCCGAGGCAGGCAGGCCACTCGCCGGCATGTGGGTCTGCTCCGGCAGCCCACTGGTGGCGGAGATCTGCGCCGGATCCGGCCTGGACTGGGTACTGATCGACGCCGAGCACAGTCCCAACGGCCTCGAATCCATCCTCGCCCAACTCCATGCCGTGAGTGGCTACCCGTTGAAAGTCATGGTCCGGCCACCTGTCAATGACACCGTGGTCATCAAGCAATACCTGGACCTCGGCGTGCAGAACCTGCTGATCCCCATGGTGAACTCAGCCTTCGAGGCAGCAACCGCCGTTGCAGCGGTAAGGTACCCGCCACTCGGGGTCCGGGGAGTAGGTTCCGCTTTGGCCCGTGCCTCGCGCTGGAACCGCGTCCCGGACTACTTGGCCAACGCCTCCGAGTCCATCAGCCTCACTGTCCAGATCGAATCCGAGGCTGCGGCGTCGGCCGTCGAGGAGATTCTGGCCGTCGACGGTGTTGACGGAATCTTCCTGGGCCCCTCGGACCTAGCAGCCTCCATGGGCTTGCTGGGACAGCAGGAAAATCCCCTGGTGAGGGCCGTCGTCGAGCATTGCCTTGAAGCCGCAAAAGCGGCAAGTAAGCCCGCCGGCGTGAACGCCTTCAACGAATCAACCGCCCGGGCCTATCTCGACGCCGGTGCCTCCTTTGTGCTGGTCGGCGCCGATGTTGCGGTGCTGGCCCGCGCGTCTGAGGGGTTCGCCTCAACGTTCATCCCCGTGTCCGAGACCGCGGAGCGCGACAGCTACTGACCCTTTGGTATCCGCGGCCTGCGCGTGGGTTAGGCTCGAATGAACGAGGCAGCCTGAGGGACAGTGCCATGAATCGTCGTGTTGTAGCTGTATTTGCTGTTGTAACTATGCTCGGAGTGGCTGGTTGTTCGTCGCCGACGGGCCTGGATGTCCTGGCGCGGGAAGCGACGGCGGAGGACGAACTTCCGGGGACCGTGAGCCTTATCAGTGTGGATACGGACATCAAAGCCGGGTCAGCCCGGTTGCTGACAACGTACGACGACGTGGAGTACTACGCGGCCAAGAGCTCCACTGGCGGGTCCGCCTGGATCCACCCCAACGTCCTCTATAAATCCCGCTAGCTATTTGCGGGCCATGTACCACTCCGTGAATTCGCGGGCGCGGCCGTCCTCAGCAAACCGGATGACCCACAGGTTGTCGTAGGTGGGGTCGCCGTTAAGGTACGTGGTCAGGCCCTGGACGAAAGCCGTGTCGCCGTCCCTGCCCAAGAGCGTCCATTCGAACGTCCAGTCCTCCGGCTTGTCCCCGGCGTCAGCCCATGCTTTGACGATCTCTTCGTGGCCGTTCCACGGTTTCGCCGTGTTGGGCCGGTCGTAGTAGACGGCGTCCTCGGTGAAAAGCGCCCTGATTTCTGCGGGATCATTCGAGGTCCACGCGCGTTCGTACTGATCCATCCAGGAGTTCACGTCGTTGCTCATCTACCCGTTCTACCCTGCTGTGGCAGGTGGGTTCAACGGTGCGGTTGTTGGTTTCACCGAACGTTCCATCCCGGTTAGCGTCCCGCCTTCCCTCTCACAGACGGTCTTCGGGTACCAGCGGTCATCAAGCGCCCGACGGCGGCAGGTTCAGTCTTCGTCGAGCGTTTCAGTCAGGTGGTGCGTGGGGATGCGATCGCGGTCGTACGTGATCTCCGTGTAGCCGTGAGGTTGAGGGCGGCCGTCGGGGCCGAGGTTCACGAAGACGATCTCCTCGATGGTAAGGATCGCTTCGCGCGTGATCATGTTGCGGACCTCGGCGCGCATGGTCAAGGACGTGCGGCCGAAGCGCTTCGCGGTCAGGCCCATCTCAACCAGGTCACCTTGAACTGCGGAACTGACGAAGTTGATCTCCGAAATGTACTTGGTGACGGCACGGCCGTTGCCCAGTTGGAGGATGGCGTAGATCGCGGCCTCTTCATCGATCCACTTCAGCAGGCTGCCACCAAAGAGCGTGCCGTTGGCGTTGAGGTCCTCGGGCCGCACCCATTTGCGGGTACGGAAGGTGATGTCTGCTTTTTCCATAATCCGAGATTATCGAACTGAAGCAACCTGCGCTTGATGTTGCGCCCGAACGCTAGGCCATGGCGGTGTGCGAGGCACTGTGCGAGTCGATCCGTTTTGAGTAGCAAAACGATCCGCTGGCACCGACGTAAGGACCGAAATTCGGGACGGCCGCAAAGCCCGCACTCTCATAGAAGCTTCTCCCGTCTGACTGGGCCGACCCCGCCTCAGCTGCGATCACAGTAAAACCGTGCGAATGAGCCTGCGCTTCAAGGGCGGCAAGGATGGAGCTCGCCACTCCGGAGCCGCGGGCATACGGGACCACATAGAGCCGCTTGATCTCTGCGGTGTTCTCATCCAGCATTCTCAAACCGCCGCATCCCAGAGGCTGGCCCGAGCATTTTTCGTAAGCCACCACAAAAACTGCTGTGTCTGCTTCCGTTGGCGGTGGCCCAGGCTCATGGTCCGTGGTGCCGAACCTCGCGTCGAGTTCTGCCTGCTGTGCGGCGCGGAGGTCTGCGCCCACGGGATTCGCCCAAGTTACCTGCCGGATGTTGAGCCGTGGGTTTGTCTGCATTTGTGCCTCTTTTCGCCGGGTTTCGGGGAGGGGTCTATGCGTACTAAGCCTAGGGAGCTGCGGTTACCGCGGTGTTTCCTGCGCGTAAGGGGTGGGAGAATTGCGGGACTTTCTTGCGTTGTGAGGCCCGCTCTGCGCCCTTATGGGTGGTTTTACCGAGCAGAGCAGGCCCCGCAGCGTGCAGAGCAGGCCCCGCAGCGTGCAGAGCAGGCCCCGCAGCGTGCAAGGCGGCCGGTGCGCCGGCACGGGCTGTACGGAATCAGGGGTGAAGTGCCTCGCCCGTCGGGTCCTCCGCGGTGTGGTCTGCCAGCGCCGTGCCTCCGCCAGGGATTTGGTCCCAATGAAGCACCCGCCATCCGCTTCCCGGGTCCCCTTCCAACGCAACGATCCCAGTGTTGGGGAGTTGATGCGTTTCGGCGAACACGGTGTCGATGTCTGTCGCCCGACGGCCCGCCCAGCAACGGATAGCAGCACCGTGGCTGACGATTGCCGCCGTCGAATGTCCTGCGGCCGCAACCTGCTGGACTGAAGCGTCAAATCTGGCAAAGAAGTCGTGTCCGTCAGAAGCCCCGGGCATGCGCACATCCAAGTCGCCATCCGTCCACGCAAAGACGGTGCTCATGTAACGGCGGTGAGATTCGTGGTCGGTCTTCTTTTCAAGTGAGCCGGCCTCGATCTCATGGACTCCGTCCAGGATTGCCGGCTCCAATCCGGTAGCTTTCGCCAGGGGAGCGACGGTCCGCTGAGTGCGCAGCAGGGTGGAGGTGTACAGGGCTTCGATTGCTTCGTGGGCCAGAGCCTTCGGCAGGGCGGACGCCTGGCGGGCACCGAGCTTGGTCAGCCCGGGGCCCGGGAACGCAGTGTCCAACTGGCCTGCGACGTTGCCGGGTGTCTGTCCGTGCCTGATCAACAGGAGCTTCATGGGTGCTCCGCTCCTTCCGATGCAACAGTTTCGGCCTTGCTCGCCTCCCGCGCTCCTGCCCGGTTACTCCCAGCCAACCAGCCGGCTGGGCACCGGAATAGCCCGACACGCCGTGTCCTACGGGTACCGCCTGGCTCCTGGTAGCAGCAACCGGGATGGAACGCACTTCTGTTCACCAGCCTAATCGCCGATCGCTGGATAAAGACGACGGCGGGCCGAGGCACCCAGCCCCGGCCCGCCGTCGTCGAGCGTTCTGTACTACAACAGATGATCCTTACTGAAGGTGGTCCACCAGTTTGTCCGCGATGCCCGTGTACTTGCCCGGGGTCAGCGCGAGCAGGCGGGCTTCGGCGTCAGCGGAGAGGCCGAGACCCTGCACGAATTCCTGCATGCGGGCGCCGTCCACACGCTGTCCGCGGGTAAGGTCCTTGAGGCGCTCGTAAGGGTTTTCCATGCCTTCGACGCCGGCAATTGCCTCGGCCCGCATGACCATCTGAATGGCTTCGCCAAGGACTTCCCAGTTGGTGTCGAGATCGCCCGCGAGGACCTCTTCTGCGACGTCGAGGGCCTTCAAACCCTTGGCCACATTGGAGATGGCGAGCAACGAGTGGCCGAATGCGACGCCGATGTTCCGCTGCGACGAGGAGTCCGTAAGGTCGCGCTGCCAGCGGGAGGTCACCAGGGTGGCCCCCAAAGTGTCCAAGAGCCCGTTGGAGATTTCCAGGTTGGCTTCGGCGTTCTCGAAGCGGATCGGGTTCACCTTGTGCGGCATGGTGGAGGAGCCGGTGGCCCCGGCAACCGGAATCTGACGGAAGTAGCCGATGGAGATGTAGCTCCAGATGTCCGTGCAAACGTTGTGCAGGATGCGGTTGAAGCGCGCGATGTCCGCGTACAGCTCAGCCTGCCAGTCGTGGCTCTCGATCTGCGTCGTGAGCGGGTTCCACGTGAGGCCCAGGCCTTCCACGAACGTCTTGGCGACCGCTTCCCAGTCAGCGCTGGGAACTGAAGCCACGTGGGCTGCGTACGTTCCGGTGGCGCCGTTGATCTTGCCGAGGTACTCAGTCTTGGCGATGCGCGCCAACTGGCGGTTCAAACGGTGAGCAATGACAGCAAGTTCCTTGCCCAAGGTGGTGGGCGTGGCTGGCTGGCCGTGGGTGCGGGACAGCATGGGCACGGAGCGGTTTGCCTCGGCCATGGCCTCGATCTGCTTCACTAGGGCGGTGGCGTTGGGCAGCCACACATCCTCCACCGCACCCTTGATTCCCACAGCGTAGGAAAGGTTGTTGATGTCCTCGGACGTGCAACCGAAGTGCACCATGGCGGTGAGGTTCTCGATGCCGATTGCCCCTAGCCGGCGGCCGATGTAGTACTCAACAGCTTTGACGTCGTGGACGGTGACGGCTTCTATTTCCGCGAGTTCGTTGACGGACGCAGCGTTGAATTCGGTAACGATGGCACGCAACTGGGCCACCTGCTGGTCAGACAGAGGCCCGGCGCCGGGCAGAACGGACTGGCTGGTCAGGTGGATGAGCCACTCGACTTCGACGTGAACGCGATCGCGGTTAAGCGCGGCCTCGGACAAGTAATCCACGAGGGGCGCGACGGCGGCACGGTAGCGGCCGTCGAGGGCGCCAAGGGCGAGGGGTTCGGAAGCGAGAGACACGCGGAGGGATTCAGCCATGATGCCTATTCTTTCATGTTCCGCGAGGGGTCATGCAGACCATGACGAGGCTATGTGGACGGCCGTTCAGGTTATCCACATAAGCGACAAAGCAACTTCCGGTGGGTTTTGCTGCTCCGTAGCGTCGACCTTATCGATCAGCAGAACAATCAATGGAGTACACAGACAATGAGCGTCGGCTTGATGCCTGCACCCAACCCGCCCACATTTGATCCCTTGCAGTGCGCTTCCCGAAGCCATGAAGTACAGAGGTTGGCCTGGCGAATGCAATCGTGCGTGGACCAAGTGGACGTGGTCCTTGCGTCGCTGCGCAGAGCCCAGGTAGACGACTGGCTCTCCCCTGCCGGGCGGGCATACAGGACAACCCTTGCCTTGCATGCTTCAGCGCTGATGCGAGCACGTGAGTCTCTGGAGGCCGCAGTGGCGGTGGTGCTCAGGCACTCTCAGAACGTCTCCGTCTCCAGCGAACGGGGGCCGTAATGGCAGATTCAGCTCCCGTCGGGGCCGGCGCAGCGCCGCAGCCCACCCCTCCGGCCAACGATGGAATCCTCAGTATCAGGGGAGGTGTGGGCGGAATGTCTTTTCAGCTCGAAGAACTCCTCCGCGGCGCGGGAACGCTCGATGGACTGGTTCAACAACTAGTGGGTATAGAAAACGAGGCCCGCCAGGTCCAAGACGGCCTGGAACCCTTTCTGTACGACTCCTATGAAACAGGCTGCAAAGCCCTCAATGCTGTGGCCGAGAGCCGCAAGGAAGTGGGAAGAGTCCGGCAGGAACTGGTGGAGGTCAGCGCAAGTGTGCGGGCAAGCCACCGGGATTATGTGGAAGGGGAAGCCAAAAACGTCCTGCCGCTGCTCCCGAACCTTAGCGAGATAAAGCCGGCCTGGCCGCCTACCCGGGATATGAGCAACTATCTGGCCTCAGGTCTTCTTCCATTCTGGACGACTCCAGGGGGCGTCGTTCACCAGATCCTTGAGGTGCCCCGGCTTTCGGACATGCGACCAAGACCCGTCAGCATCGAAAAGATGGACGAATCGGTCGAGGATATGGAACCGTCCATGGCGGAAAGCCTTCGTCGTCTCGAGAGACTCCATGCCCGCAACGACGGTGAGATTGAGATTATCTGCCTCGACAACAGCGGCTCGCCTTCTTGGATGGTACTGATCCCGGGCACCCAACCTCATTCACCCAGCTCCAACCCCTTCGACACGCAGGGAATTGGCGAAGCACTGGGATACGACTCTGAAGAAGTTGTCTCTGCCGTTGGGCAGGCACTCCGTGAAGCCGGCGCTGAGGCGGGCGATCAAGTGGTGGCAGTAGGACATAGCCAAGGAGGTCTCCACGCCATGAATCTCAGCCAGAACAGGGCGTTCCTCGAAGAATTCGACCTTAAGTATGTGCTCACGGCCGGATCTCCCGTGGGAGGCATCACCCCCGAGCCCGGTATCAGCTCACTGCATTTGGAACATACCCAAGACTGGGTTCCTGGAGCCGAAGGCCGAGTTAACGTCGACACAAAAGACCGGGTGACGGTGACGCTGACAAATGAGGTCAAAACTCCGGACGGGCAGGATCCCGGCATCGGCCCCGGACATTCCCAGGAGAACTATGCTGCAGGAGCTGCGCTGGTGACCGCGAGCCATGACGAGTCACTGGCAGCCTCGACTGCAGCGTTTGTTGGTGTTGTGGGCGTGGGCGGCGTTGCCAAGGTGACTCGGTTCAAGCTGGAAAGAGCTCCGCTTCCGGTCCAACCGCCGTCTCCACACCCACCCTCGCCACCTACCATCCAGAAGACTAAGCAGGGAGCTGCAACAAGGTAGGGCTCGTACGGACGTGTCCGGATGGGGAAGTGTTAGCGCTTCTTGGCACCCGGAATAAGGCCCGCCACCATGGAAATGATGCTGATGATGATGGAGGCAAGGATTGCTGTCCAGAAGAAGGAGTCAATAGTGAGGTGCACGGGCGTGAAGGTACTCAGCCATGCCGTCAGGTACAGCATGGCTGCATTGATCACGATAGTGAACAGACCCAGCGTCAGGATGGTCACCGGAAGGGACAACAGCCTGACCAAGGGGCGGACGAAGGCGTTCACCACTCCGAAGATCAGGCCGATGAACAGGTACGCCAGGATGATGCCGGCGGTGTCTGCGCCCTGGGTGAGTCCGGCGTTGGCCGCGGCCGATTCCGTGGCGCTGGTGGAGATGTCCATGCCTTGCAGGAGCCAGGTTGCAACCCACAAGGCAAGCCCGTTGATCAAGACACGAATGATGAATGAACCCATGGACCCATGCTTTCACACGCTGCTGTTAAAGAGCTCGGTGTCAGCCATAGGTGGGCAAGTAGGCTTGAAGCCATGACTACTACTGACAACGTACCGGAGGGCGTAATCCCTCGTCCGGTCGTGGACAGGCTCCCCAAATATGCAGCTGGTAAACCACCTGCT
>Ga0247742_10000904_pt1 | contig 22172 bp, 20 predicted proteins | sample UWRJL208509C2_FD_180944 | JGI IMG/M metagenome (GOLD analysis project Ga0247742, IMG submission 180944) | Plant litter microbial communities from Arlington Agricultural Research Station in Wisconsin, United States - UWRJ-L208-509C-2 | ecosystem: Environmental > Terrestrial > Plant litter >... | reverse complement strand
GTCGGAGCCTTGCGCCACCAGCCCCTCGGTCAAGGCGAAGCCCAGCGCGAACGGCTGCAGCTCGCGCGGCGTGACCATCATGACGGCATGCGAGATGCCATTGAAGACCAGCGCCACCGGCAGTTCCTCGGCGACGCGGTCGGTGGTGCGGCTGGCGTCCGCGCCGCGGCGGCGCAGCACCGGGCGCTCTTGAAATCCAGTCCGATCCGATTCAGTGTCCAACTTCATCACAGCCCCGCGTATAAGCACATCGGCTTATTTTACACGGGGCCGGTGAAGTGGGTCAGGCGGCCAGCTGTTCGCCGTTGACGCCGTAGTGGCGGGCGTAGCGGCCGTCCAGATTGGCCAGCGGCAGCAGCAGGAACAGGTCCGCGCTTTCAAAATCAGGATCCCAGGCCGGTTCGCCGCAGATCCATGCGCCGGAGCGCAGGTAGCCTTTGAGCAGCGGCGGCACTTGCGGCTTTTGCGCGGCTTCCAGCTTGGAGAACGGGAACGGCAGGTGCGGCGTGACGCGGTACTCGGACGGCGCCAGGTGGCGCGAGGCCAGCGACTGGTAGACGGCGACGGCATTGTGGCCGCCATCGGCCAGGCTGATGCTGGCGCAGCCGACCAGGTAGTCGCAGTTCTCGCGGCGCATGTAGTCGGCCAGGCCGGACCACAGCAGCATGATGACGCTGCCGCCGCGATAGTCAGGATGGATGCAGGCGCGGCCCGCTTCGACCATGCGGCCGCGCAGGTTGTTCAGGCGGCCCAGATCGAATTCGCCTTCGGAGTAGACGCGCCCCAGCTTGCGGGCGCGCGCGGCGCTCAGCAGGCGGTAGGTCCCGACCACTTTGAGCGTGGCGGTGTCGCGCACGATCAGGTGATCGCAGTGGTCGTCGAATTCGTCGCAGTCCAGGCCATCTTCACGGACCAGCGAATTGAGACCCATGGTTTCGATGAACACCTTGTAGCGCAGGCGTTGCACTTCACGCAGTTCTTCCGGCGTGCTTGCCATACTGAGTACCAGCTTGCCGGACGTTGCTCGTGCGTCCGCTTGTATGATCGAGGTTTGCATGCTTCATCCTTTCTGTGGAAGACGAAGCAAGCGTAACCAGCGAATACTTCAAGAAAATGACAATCGAATGTCATTTTCGTGACATGTTGTTTTTAAATCAGCGCTCCGGTCAGCTCTTTTTAGGACGGCCAGTCTTCAGCTGCGGCAGGCCGGCCAGCACGGTCTTCAGGGTCGCCAGGTCGATCTGGCTGATCAGCGCGACGCCGATACGCAGCAATTCGCTCTTCTTGATCTCGAAACCGGCTTTCAGGCAGGCTTTCTTGACCTGGCCCAGCACCGCGTATTCCTGCTCCGGCATGGTGAAGCTGTCGCGGACCAGTTTTTCCTTTGGTGCCTTGGCTTTGGCCGCTTCCGCCGCGGCGGCTGGCTTGGCGGCGGCTTTAGGCGCAGCTTTTGGCGCGGCGGCCTTCGGTGCGGCCTTCGGTGCAGCTTTAGGCGCTGGCTTGACGGCCGCTTTCGGCGCAGCCTTCGCAGCTGGCTTGGCGATTGGCTTGGCTGCCGCAACTGCCGGTTTTGCCGCAGGTTTGGCGGCCGGTTTCACTGCGGCTTTCACCGCCGGCTTTGCGGCTGGCTTCACAGCGGCTTTAGGCGCGGCCGGCTTGGCGGCAGGCTTGGCGGCAGGCTTGACGGCGATCTTCGCGGCCGGTTTGCTTACTTTTTCAGTTGCCAGACCATTAACAGTTTTACTCATTTAAACACTCCGTTTATTCAACAATATAAACAGTATATATCATTTAGTGCGTTTTTAATTGATTCAGCGCAAATCAGGGAATGGGGCTTCTCGATGATCGGAATCGGCAGCTGCTCCAGCAGGTCTAGCCGCTGGTGCGGATGCTGAAGTCCACACCCACTTCATCCCACTGCTCCTGCTCCTTCTCCAGCCAGTAGGACAGAGTCGGATGGTCGGTCACCCAGGCGCGCTGGATCTCCAGCTCGATGCGGTTCTTCATGCGCAGCTTGAGCAGCGAAAAATCGATGTCCAGCCGCGAGTGCATGAACAGCACCGCCAGCCGCAGCGCCACCACCGCCTTGACGAAGTCCGGGTCGGACAGCGCCTCGCCCACCTTGCGCAGATTGCCCTTGTGCGCCATCACCAGGCGGCTCATGGTCTTCTGCTCGCGCGCGGTGAACCCCGGCAGGTCGGCGTTCTCGATCATGTAGGCGGCATGCTTGTGGTAGCCGGTGTGCGACACCACCATGCCCATCTCATGCAGCAGCGCGCTCCAGTACAGGTGGCGCGCGTACAGGTCGGAGGCCGGCTTGGTCTGCGCGTACAGCGCCAGCGCGTCGTCGGCGACGCGGTTGGCGCGGCGCCGGTCGACGTGGAAGGTGTCCAGGCAGGCCTGCACCGACTGCTCGCGGCGATCGCGCTTGGTCGAGCGCAGGTGCAGGTCCCACATCACGCCCATGCGCAGGCCGGCCTCGATCGGCTGCACCAGCGGGATGCCCAGCTCGCGCACCAGCCCGATCAAAATCGCCAGGCCGCCGATGATGGTGCCGGCGCGGTCGGGGCGCAGTCCCGGCATGTCGATCTTGCCGACGTGGCCGAATCCGATGAAGCGCTGCTTGAGCGCCTCCAGCGTGGCGGCGTTGACCTCGCGCCCGATGCCGTTCTTGATGATGATGTCGGCGATGGTGCGCGCCGTGCCGGACGATCCGTAGCACTGCTTCCAGAACTGCGGATGATACGGCGGCGCGGCGTCCTCGAAATGGCTGCGCGCCGACAGGATGGCCGCCTCGAACGACGGCCCGTCGACCCGGCCGCCGACGAAGAACGACAGGCTTTGCTTGACCGTGCCGACGCTGAACGACTCGACCCGCTCGATCTCCTGGCCGCGCCCCAGTATCAGCTCGGTGGAGCCGCCGCCGATGTCGATCACCAGCCGGCGCTCGCCGGGCAGCGCCACGGCGTTGGCCACGCCCATGTAGATCAGGCGCCCCTCCTCCTCGCCGGAGATGATCTCGATCGGGTAGCCGATCGCCAGTTCGGCCTCCGGCAGGAAGGCGGCGGAATTGCGCGCCACCCGCATCGCCGACGTGGCCACCACCCGCACCGCGTCGAGCTTGTAGGCGGCCAGCACGGCGCGGAAGTTCTTCAGGCAGGCCAGCGCGGTCTGCATCGCGGCCGGCGTCAGGTTGCCCCTGTCGTCCAGGCCCGCGGCCAGGCGTATCGGTTCGCGCACGCTTTTCAGGACGCGGATGGCCTCTCCATCGTGCTTGCCGATGTGGAGGCGGAAACTGTTGGAACCCAAATCTACCGCTGCGTACATATCTATGGAAGGCCCCAGGAGAATCAAACTAAACGATTTAGCTCATTATAAGGCACGATAGGCGTCGAATGTGACGCCTTGATGACACCGCGATATCGAAAGTCAGGCTTCCAGCGCCCCGGCGGCGGCCGGGGCGGCCTCCACCACGCGATTGCGGCCGGCCTGCTTGGCCTCCTGCAGCGCCTCGTCGGCGCGCTTGAACAGGCTCACGGTGCTGTCCTCGGCGCGGATGGTGGTCACGCCCAGGCTGGCCGTCAGGTTGATGACCGCCTTCTCCGCCTTGACCGGCTGCGCGGCGACGGCGTTGCGGATACGCTCGGCCACCATCAGCGCCGCCTCCAGCGAGGTGCGCGGCAGCTGGATGGCGAATTCGGCGCCGCCGAGGCGGCCCATCAGGTCCGAGTCGCGCAGCTGCCGCTTGCAGACGTCGACCATGGCCTTGAGCACCAGGTCGCCCACCGGATGGCCGTAGTTGTCGTTGACCCGCTTGAAGTGGTCCAGGTTGAGGATGATCAGCGCGGTCGGCATGCCGGGCCGGCGCGCCAGCGCGATCCACGGCGTCAGCGCGTTGTAGAAGCCGCGCCGGTTCGGCACGTCCGTCAGCGCGTCGACCACCTCCAGCCGCGCCAGCTCGGCCTGCGCTTGCTCGCGCGCCAGCAGCAGGTAGCCGAAAGCGTTGCTCAGCATCATCAAATACAGCGCCGCCACGCCGACGCTCTGGATCAAGTCGACGCCGAGCCAGCCCAGGCCGGGCATCTGCGCCGCCGTCAGCGCCGCCGTCAGCAGGCCGCGCGCGGCCACCAGCAGCGCCAGCGCCAGCATCGCCACCACCAGGTAGCGCCGCAGCATGGTGCCCGCCGACCAGCGTTTGCCGTGCACCAGCGCGGCCGCGCCGGCCACGAAGAAGCCGCCGGCCACGACCGAGGCGATGGCGATGCGCTCGGCCGCCGGCAGGCCCAGCAGCCAGGCGCCGGTGAAGACGCCGATCGCCACGCCCAGCAGCGGCAGCAGGTAGCGGCGCCAGACGCGGCGCCCGGCCTGCTCCCACAGCGCCGACGCGTCCAGCGCGAAGCCGGCGAACAGCACCGCGTTGGCGACGGCGATGGTGAGGAAGTCGGGCAGCGTGCCGCGCAGGTACAGCAGGCCCCAGGCCACGGCCTGGCATTGCTTGGCCGCGGCCCAGGTGGCGTGGCCGGCGGCCAGGCCGCTGTGGCGCGTCTCGCGCTGATAAAAGAACAGCGCCGCGCACAGGCTCAGATTGCCCAGCGCCAGCGCCAGTAGCAGGGTTTTTATATCCATGACCGGGGTCGGGTCAGACCTCGTGTTCGACGTTGCTGCTGCCGTCGCCCATCTTGCTGGCCCAGGCCTTGCTGAAGAACGCTTTCTCGTCCTCGGTCGGGGCGTCGTGCCAGAACACGATCAGCGTGCCCTTGTGGTCGTGCATCTGGCTGACCTTCTCGATGAAGGCCGGCATGCCGGCCAGGTCGGCCAGCGCCACCACGTAGCCGTAGACGCGGGTCAGGCGCTCCAGGCGGTCCGGTTCGGTGAAGCTGTTGGTGGCGGTAAGCGTAGGGTGGTCTAAAAACATCGTCTCTCTCTCCAAGTCGGCCGGCTGGCCCGTGCTATCGCCAATGTACCTACTATTTTTCCGTCTGTAAATGCAACCGGCGGCATGCTACTATAAATCGCCCCGCTAAATCCACAAGCCCGCATCTTGACCAGTCCCCTCCACCGCCCGCAGGTCCGCACCCATGGCGACACGCGCCGGCTCGAATTCCAGCCCGGCATGGTACAGAGCGAGATGCGGCTGTCGCGCCCGGACCACCTGGTGCTCAGCTACGCCCGCGCCATGATGTGCTTCGTGCTGTTCCAGCCCAAGCCGGAGCACATCGTCATGGTCGGCCTGGGCGGCGGCTCGCTGGCCAAGTTCTGCTACCGCTACCTGCCGCACAGCCGCATCACCGTGCTGGAGCTGCGCGCCGACGTGATCGCACTGCGCGAGCAGTTCGCCATCCCGGCCGACGACGCCCGCTTCCGCATCATCCACGCCGACGCCGCCGCGTACATGGCGCGGCTCAAGGGCAGCGCCGACGTGCTGCTGGTCGACGGCTTCGACCACGACGGCCTGCCGCCGGCGCTCGGCAGCGCCGCCTTCTACGCCGACTGCCGCCGCGCGCTGCGCCCCGGCGGCGTGATGGCGGCCAATATCTTCAGCTACGATCCGCACTACGGCGCCATGCTCAAGCGGCTGCGGCTGGCGTTCGAGGGGCGCATCTGCTGGTTCCACGGCATCGCCGGCAACAACCGCATCCTGTTCGCGGTCAAGGGCGGCGCGCCGTCCCCGGCGCTGGCCATGCAGCGCAAGGTGGCGCGCAGCCACGGCCTGCCGCTGCCGCTGCTGAACCGCCTGCTGGCCCACTGGACCGTGCTCAAGCTGCGCTGGGGCCGTGCCCCCTAGCTGGCCGGCTTGCATGTGGCAATTTGGCGATAGTCCAGGACAAAATCTGTCGCCACGGCATTTTTTGTGACACACTAGAACTATCCCTTCCCTCCGGAGCCGAGCCATGGAGCGCTCCCGCAAGTCATCCAAGGTATCGCTGGCGGCCATCTTGACGCTGGCGACCGGCTGCGCGGTCACGGCCATGCTGTTCGTCGCCGTCAGCGCGCTGGAGTACGGCAAGATGGAGCTGAGCTTCCAGCAGCGCGCCCACATGCGCGCCGCCGCCATCCATCGCGGCCTGGACGACACGCTGGAACTGGTCACCATCCTCAACGACCTGTTCAAGTCGGTCGGCATGGTCAGCCGCGAGCAGTTCGCCGACTTCACCCGGCCGCTGCTGGCGCGCTACCCCTTCGTGCAGGCCTTCAATTTCCACCGCGTGATGGACGAGGCCACGGCGCGCCGCTTCGAAGCAGACATGCAGGCGCGCTTCCCCGACTACCGGCTGCATGACGCCGACACCCGGCCGTCGCCGCCGCGCCCGCTGCACGTGGTGGTCGACTATCTCGAACCGCTGCAGGGCAACGAAGCCGCCTTCGGGCTGGACGTGGCCTCGATCCCGACGATGCTCAAGACCGTCATCGAGGGCGTGCTGAGCGGGCAGACCCGCGCCACGCCGCTGCGCAAGCTGATCCAGGAGCGCGCCGGGCAACAAGGCTTCGTGCTGATGATGCCGCTCTACCGCCCGGGCGCCGAGGTGGCGACGCCGGCGCAGCGGCGCGCGGCCTGGGTCGGCAACACCAGCGCGGTGATCCGCTCGACCGACCTGGTGCATAAAATACTGCTCGGCGCCGACCTGCTCGACGATCCGCAACTGGCGCTGCGCGTCTACATCGGCGACGACGTCCACCCGGACAACCTGATCTACAGCCTCGGGCGCGACAACAGCCAGCCGGCCGCCGCCAGGGCGCTGCAGCGCTGGTTCGCCTTCGACTACCACGAAGTGCACACCAGCACCTTCAGCGCCGCCGGCAAGTCCTGGCATGTGCAGGCGACGCCGCTGCCGCGCTCCTTCCTGGCCGACCACCTCGGCTCGCTGGCCACGCTGCTCGGCGGCCTGCTGTTCTCGCTGCTGACGGCCGCCTTCGTCAACTCGCTGGCGCGCCGCTCGCTGCGGGTGCAGCGGCTGGTGGACGAACGCACGCTCGACCTGCAGCGCAGCAACGAGCAGCTCAACGAGGACGTGCGCGCGCGCCAGCGCACCGAGCAGGCGCTGCAGGAAAGCGAGCACCGCTTCCGCCGCCTGCTGGCGCTGTCGTCCGACTGGTACTGGGAGCAGGACGAGCAATTCCGCTTCACCAACATCAGCGGCGGCTTCTTCGACAAGGGCAAGCAGGATCCGGAACGCTTCCTCGGCAAGACCCGCTGGGCGATGCATCCGGACGCCTGGAACACCCGCTGGGGCCGCGAGCACATCGCCGTGCTCGAAGCCCATCTGCCGTTCGCCAACCTGGAGTACGCGCTGCCCGGCAGCGACGGCCAGATCCACTGGTTCAGCACCAGCGGCGAGCCGGTGTTCGACCGCGACGGCCAGTTCCGCGGCTATCGCGGCACCGGCAGCGAGATCACCGAGCGCAAGCTGTCCGAGCAGCGCATCCACCACATCGCCCACCACGACGTGCTGACCGGCCTGCCCAACCGCGTGCTGCTGCAGGACCGGCTGACCCAGGCGGCCGCCTACGCCAACCGCAGCGGCAATCCGCTATGGGTGATGCTGATCGACCTGGACCGCTTCAAGTTCGTCAACGACAGCCTCGGCCACAAGGCCGGCGACCTGCTGCTCCAGACCGTGGCCCAGCGCCTGCAGGACAGCGTGCGCGAAAGCGACACCGTGGCGCGGCTGTCGGGCGACGAGTTCGTCGCCATCCTGGCCGAGCATCCGGACGCGGCGCTGTCGCACGAGGTCACGCAGCGCATCATGCGCGCGGTGGCGCAGCCGGTGATGCTGGAGGGGAAGGAGTTCTTCGTCACCTGCTCGATCGGCGTCGCCGTCTACGACCCGGACGGCACGCCGGCCCAGCGCCTGATCGAACACGCCGACATCGCCATGTACCGCGCCAAGAAGATGGGCCGCAACAACACCCAGTTCTACCAGCCGGCCATGAACGACGAGGCGCTGGAGCGGGTGCGCATCGAAGGCGCGCTGCGCAACGCGCTCGAGCGCGACGAATTCGTGCTGCACTACCAGCCGCAGCTGGACCTGCGCAGCGGCCGCGTGGTCGGCATGGAGGCGCTGATCCGCTGGCGCCATCCGGAACTGGGCATGGTGGCGCCGTGCCGCTTCATCGCGCTGGCCGAGGAAACCGGCCTGATCGTGCCGATCGGCGCCTGGGTGCTGCGCACCGCCTGCGCCCAGGCCAAGGCCTGGCAGGACGCCGGTCTGGGCGCGCTGCGCATCGCGGTCAACCTGTCGCCGCGCCAGTTCAGCGAGCCCAACCTGCTGGCCTCGATCGACGAGGTGCTGCGCCAGACCGGCCTGCCGCCGTCCTGCCTGGAGATCGAACTGACCGAGGGCTTGTTCATGCACGACGTGGCGCTGGCGGTGGAGCTGTTGCACAAGCTCAAGGCGCTCGGGCTGGCGCTGTCGATCGACGACTTCGGCACCGGCTATTCCAGTCTTTCCTACCTGCGCCGCTTCCCCATCGACGTGCTGAAGATCGACCGCTCCTTCATCAGCGACATCGACGGCGGCGACGAGGCGGCCATCGTGGTGTCGATCATCGCGCTGGCGCACAATTTGAAGCTGCGGGTGATCGCCGAGGGCGTCGAGACGGCGGCGCAGCTCGACTACCTGCGCCGCAACGGCTGCGACGAAATCCAGGGCTATTACTTCAGCCCGGCGCTACCGGCGCAAGAGCTCAGGCAGATGCTGATCGATGGCCGTCATCTGCAGCCGGCGGTGACGGCGTGAAGGCGTCGGGCCGAGGCTTGCGCCGGCGCCGCTTCGGCGCCAGCATGGTGCCGCTGCAGGTGGGCGCGCCGCAACGGCAGGCGAACTCGCGCTTGATGGCCGGCGTGTGGCGGCCCTCGTAGATCAGCGGATAGGAATAGCTCAGTTCCTCGCCGGCCTTGATGTCGTGCAGCGCATAGATGAAGATGCGGCCCTCCTCCTCGATCGCCTCGCAATTCGGTTCGCAGGAGTGGTTGATGAAGCGCGAATCGTTGCCCTCGTCGCCGCCGTCGATGACGTTGCCGTTGGCCAGGCTGAAGAAGAAGGTGTGGTTGTGCGGCCCGTTGAGCTTGGCGGCGCGCGCCTGCGCCGCGTCCCAGGTGATCTCGCGGCCGGTGTACTCGACCACGCATTCGCCGACGGCGATATCGCGCTGCGCGAACACGCCGCTGCCGTGCACCGTCGAACGTTCGACGCGGTAGGCCGGCGCCTGGTCTGGGACTTGCTGTTTCTCTGATGAGCTGGCGCTCGACATGGTAGGCAATGTGATCGAAGATTTTTTATTAAACCACAGCCATCATGACGATTCAATGCGCACGCCGCGAAATACATCTAGACTATTTTTTCTAGTTCAACTAGACTTGCCCGACACAACAACCGGGCGACACCATGAAGTCTTGCAGCGCACTTGTTTTCTTCTTCGCCGTCGCCACCGCGCACGCCAGCCAGGACAAGGCGGTGGTGGACTTCATCCAAAGCGAAATGCTCGAGCGCCAGATACCCGGACTGCAAATCGCCGTCATCGCGCATGGCAAGCCGGTGCTGTCCAGGATGCTGGGCGTGGCCAGCATTCAATACGGCGTGCCGGTGACGGCCGACAGCGTCTTCTCCATCAACTCGGCCACCAAATCGTTCACCGGCGTCGCCGTGATGCAGCTGGCGGAACAGGGAAAGATCGATCTGCAGGCGCCGGCCTCGCGCTATCTCGCCGGCCTGCCCGAGTCCTGGCAAGGCATCACCGTCACGCAACTGCTGACGCACACGTCCGGCCTGCCCGACATCATCGACCCGGCCACGTCGAACCTGTTGCCGGGCGGTGCGGACGCGGCCTGGAAAGCGGTGCAGGCGCTGCCGATGGAATCGGCGCCAGGCCAGCGCTTCAGCTACAACCAGACCAACTACGTGGTGCTGGAGAAAATCATCGCGCTGCTGAGCGGAGAGCCTTTCCTGCAATTCATCCAGCGCAAGCAGTTCGACCCGGTCGGCATGCCCCACAGCGGCTTTGGCGACAGCCGCGACGTCGTCAAAAACAAGGCCAATTCGTATCGCCTCGGGCCAGACGGCAAGACGCTCAACAACGTGATCGAGGATTTTCCGCTGTACACGCGGGCCGGCGCCGGCATCAACAGCAACGTGCAGGATTTGAGCAAATGGATCGTCGCCTTGCAACGGGGGCGCTTGCTCAAGCCCGCCAGCCTGCGCCAGCTGTGGGCGCCGACATCGTTTGCGGACGCCAGCCCGGCGCCGTGGGCCCTGGGCTGGCCGGCGATCCGGCGCGGCGAACATCGCGCGGTGGCCGGCATCGGCGGCGCCCGCTCCGCGTTCTATGTGTATCCGGACGACGACCTGGCCGTCATCATCCTGACCAACCTCGCCGGCGCGCAGCCCGAGCAGCTGATCGACGCGGTGGCCGGCTTTTATGTGCCGGCGCTGAAGCAGCTCAACAGCAGCGGCGGCGGCTACGCGCTGTATCGCCTGCGCCAGGAGATCGCCAGGTCCGGCTACGGCGATCTCGGGCGGAAATTGCAGCAGGTGATGACGCAATACGCCGTCTCGCGGCCATCGCAGAACGCGCTGAACAGCTGGGGCTACCGCCTGCTGGCACGGCACGAGACCAAGCCGGCCGTCGCGGTGCTCGACCTCGCCGTGCGGCTGTACCCCGACGACGCCAACGCCCATGACAGCCTGGGCGAAGCCTACGCTGCCGACCAGGCGACGGCGCTGGCGATCAGGCACTACCGCCGCGCGCTGGAACTCGATCCGCAGAACACCAATGCGGCCGAACGCCTGAAGGCGCTGGAGCGCTAGCTAGGCCTCGTCGCCAGGCGCCTTGAACAGGTCTTCCAGATCGGCGCGGGTGGTCGGCTTGCGCACCACGCCCTTGCGGCCGCTGAACTCGTCTTCGATGTGGTCGCGGTAGTAGCTCCATGCAGCGGCCGAGGTCGACAGCTTGCGCCACACTTCGGTGCCGACGCCGGAATAATCGATCGCCTTGCCGTCATCGAACTCGACCCGCAACATGCGTTCGCGCGGGTCGTAACCGATGGCGCGCAATTTTCCTGCATTGACGCGCTTCATTTCCATAGCCCCTCCTGTCAGGATTGACGCGAGCCGTGCAGCATCTGGCGCGCCTGTTTGCGCAGCAGCGCCTGCTCCCAGCGCTGTTTCTGCTCATCGGTTTCCGGCACCAGCGCCGGCACTTCGACCGGCTTGCGGCGCTCGTCCACCGCCACCATCGTGAAATAGCAGCTGTTGGCGTGGCGCACCAGCCGCTGCTGGATATTTTCCGTCACCACGCGGATGCCCACCTCCATCGAGGTGCGGCCGGTGTAGTTGATCGACGCCAGGAAGGTCACCAGCTCGCCCACGTGGATCGGTTGCAGGAACATCACCTGGTCCACCGACAGCGTCACCACGTAGCTGCCCGAGTACCGGCTGGCGCAGGCGTAGGCCACGCTGTCGAGGTACTTCAGGATCGTGCCGCCGTGAACGTTGCCCGAGAAGTTGGCCATGTCCGGCGTCATCAATACCGTCATGCTCAGTTCGTGGGCGACCCAGCTCATCGGTTTTTCCATTGCCTTGCTCCTAGTTGATGTGTTACGCCATGCTATCCGCTAAGGCTGGCGGGCGCAATTAAACCTTCAGGGGATCGAGCTGGCGGGCCAGCTGCGCGACCTCCTCCGCCAAGTCCGGGCAGGCGTCGAGCACCAGCGTCAGCTGGTCCCAGGCGGCGCTGGAAGCGTCGTTCTTCAGCGCCAGTTCCGCCAGGTGCGACAGCCTGGACAAGCGGTCGGCGCCGACCGTGCCGGCCAGGCCTTTGAGCGTGTGCAGCGCAGGCAGCGCGGCCTTGCGGTCGAGCGCCGCGCGGGCCGCCTGCAGTTGCGCGCACAGCCTGCCCGCCTCGCCGACGAAGCTGCGCAGCGCCACCAGGTAGATCGACTGCAAGCCGCCCAGCCGCTTCAGGGCGGCAGCGCTGTTGAGGCCGGCCTCGGGCAGCGTCACCGCGCCGGCAACATCGGCTGCGGCGGGGGCGGCCACTATCGGCGCCGCGCCGTCGGCCGGCGCGATGACGGGCACGCCGTCGCGCCGCGCGTGCCTGAGGATCACCGCGATCAGCTGCGTCAGGTCGAAAGGCTTGCCGATGTGGTCGGCCATGCCCGCGCGCAGCGCGGCGACGCGGTCTTCCGCCATCGCGTTGGCCGTCATCGCGATGATGGGCGGCGCCGCCGCGCCCAGCTTCTGCCGGATCGCGTGGGTCGCTTCGAAGCCGTCCATGTCCGGCATCTGGATATCCATCAGGATCAAGTCCGGCAGCGGCCCCGGGCGTGAAATCGCCGCGATCGCCACCGGCCCGGAATTGGCCACCTCGACCTGCGCGCCATCGTTGCCCAGCAATTCGCCGGCCACTTGCTGGTTGGCCGGGTTGTCGTCCACCAGCAGCAGCCGCAAGCCCGCCAGCCGCTGCATCGACGGCATCGCGATCGCCGCCGGCGGCGCGCGGTGCTCCAGCCGCGCATCGGCCACCGCGTCGAACAGCATCGAAGCCGTGACCGGCTTGACCACGAAGCCGTCGAGCACCGGCGCCATCTCCAGATGCCGCTGCGCCAGCAGCTCGCGGTCGTGCGCGGTGACCATCACGATCAGCGGCATCTGCCCTTCCGGCGCCAGCGCGCGGATGCGGCAGCTGGTCTCCCAGCCGTCGAGCTCCGGCATGCGCCAGTCGATCAGCACCACGTCGTAGGCGTCCTGCCGCGCCAGATGCGCCGTCACCGCCGCCAGCGCCTGGTGCCCGCCTTCGGCCAGGTCGACCCGCCAGCCGAACGAGGCCGCCATCTCGCTGAGCACGGTGCGCGCGACCGGGTTGTCGTCCACCACCAGGCACTTCAGGCCGCGCATCAGTTCATGGCCGGGCGGCAGCTTCCCGGCCTGCGGGCCGGGCTGCGGCTGCGCCTCGGCGACGCCGAACTCGACGACGAACTCGAACACGCTGCCCTGCCCCAGCCTGCTGTCCACATGCAGCGTGCCGCCCATCAGGCGCACCAGCCGCTGGCTGATCGCCAGGCCCAGGCCGGTGCCGCCATAACGCCGCGCGGTCGAGGCCTCGGCCTGCGAGAAGCCGTCGAAGATGCGCAGGCACTGTTCCTCGGAAATGCCGATGCCGGTGTCGCGGATCGCGAACGCCACCGACAGCGCGCTGTCGCTGCGCGCCAGCACCTCGGCTGACAACACCACTTCGCCCTGCTCGGTGAACTTGATGGCGTTGCCGGCCAGGTTCAGCAGGATCTGCTGCAGGCGCAGCGCGTCGCCCACCACCAGCGCCGGCAGCGCCGGATCGATGCGGAACAGCACCTCGATACTCTTCGCGCCGACGTTGGCAGACAGGATCACCGACAGGTCGCGCCACAGCTTATCGAGCTGGAACGGATGCGGATCCAGAGCCAGCTTGCCGGCCTCCACCTTGGAGAAATCGAGGATGTCGTTGAGCAGCCCCAGCAAGGCGCTGGCGGCCGCATGCGCCTTGGCCGCGTAGTCCTGCTGGCGTTCGCTCATTGCGGTCTGCTGCAGCAATTGCAGCATCCCCAGCACCGCGTTCATCGGCGAGCGGATCTCGTGGCTCATGTTGGCGACGAAGTCCGACTTGGCGCGGCCGGCCTGCACCGCCTCTTCCTTGGCCCGCGTCAACGCCTCGTGGGCGGCGCGCGACTCGGTGCGGTCGGTGCTGCTGCCGACCCACGCCAGGATCACGCCGTTGCCGTCCTTCTGCGGCAGCGCGTGGTTGTCGAACACGCGCCACGCGCCGTCGCTGCGGCGCAGCCGGCAGTCGCAGCGGAACACGTCGCCGCCGGCGATGGCGCGCTGCCACGCCAGGCGCACCTGTTCTATGTCGTCGTGGTGGATCACGCGCGACCAGTCGCCCTGCTGTATCAGCACCTCGACCGGCAAGCCGCTGAACTCGACCCAGTGATGGCTGAGGAAATCGATGCGCAATTCCGGCGTGGCGGTCCACACCATCTGCGGCAGGCCTTCGGTCAGCGAGCGCCAGCGCGACTCGGACGAGGTCAGCCGCGCCAGCGTGCCTTGCAGCGCCTGATCGGTCTCGACCAGGCGCTGCATCGCCTGGAACTGCTTGCGCAGACCGTAGCGCACGCCGAGCAGCAAGGCCACGCCCAGCAGGATGAACACGGTCAGGAAGATCGAGGCGTTGCGCACCTCCCGGTGCCACGGCCTGAGGAAATCGTCGCTGGCCAGCCCGACCACCACATAGACCGGGTAGGCGCCGATCTTTTCCACGCTCAGCGTGCGTTCACGGTCGTCGCGCGGGCTGACGATGGTGTAGGTCGCGCTCTTGCGCTGGCCGTCGAGGATGGCCTGGGTCGCGGCATTGACCTTGATGGTGCTGCCGATCTTCATGCCGTCGACTTCGGGATAGCGGTGCAGCACACGCTTGCTGTCGTCGAGCAGCACGATCGAACCATGCGGACCGATGTTGAGCGCGGCGAAGGCCTCGTTGATGCGCGAGCTGTTCATCAGCACATAGGCGCTGCCGCCGAAGGCGCCGTCGGGCAGAGTGAGCGGATACACCAGCGGCAGCACCCACTCGCCGGTGATGCGCGACTTGACCGGCACGCCGAAGATCAGCTCATGCTCGGTCCGCACGCGGGCGAAGAATTCGCGGATGGTCAGGTCTTGCGGATTGCTCAGGTCGATGCCTTCGCCGTAGATGACGCGCCCGGCCGCGTTGGAACCGCGCACGGCCTGCGCATGCGGGAGGCGCTCCTTGAGGCTGCGCAGGAAGGCGCTGAACTGGGCGTCGTCGAAGCGGCGCTCCTCGTGCATGACGCGGAATTCGCGGTCGGCGCGGCGCATCGCCAGGTCGACTTCCTGGAAGTGCGAGTGCAGGAAGTTTTCCAGCGTGATCGACAGGTTGTGCGAGGTTTCCTCGGCGGCGGCATAGTAGCGCAGCCGGCTCTGGTTGAGCACGTGGGCGACGAACAGCGCGACGATCAACACCACCACGACCACCGCGGCCACCAGCACACCAAACAATTTCCGGAACTTCTGCAGTGTGGCAAGTCTCATGGCGGGTCGGCGCGTTCTCGTGCTCATCTTAATTGCACTACAATAAAACAAAAAAACGCCCGAGTGGGCGTTTTTTGTTGTCGCTGTGTAAAAGCAGACTAGAAGCCTTGATTCTCGATATCGGCCAAGGACTCGCGGCCCTTGTCGCTGATCTCGAAGCCGCCTTCGGCGCGGGCGACGATGTGCGATTTTTTACCCAGGAACATGGCGACATCGGCGTCGATCGGGCTGCTGGGGTCGGCGGCCACGGCGCGCAAGCCCATGATGCAGCGGCGCAGGAACAAGGTCTGTTCGCCCTTGTCGGTCAGCGAGACGCGGCCGTCGCGGGCCACGCTGAACAGCTTGAGAGCGGCCAGGCGCTTGGTGTTGCGGCCGACGCAGGCGCTGACGCGCTCGCCCTTCTTGGTGCCGCGCTTGACTTCATCAAGGGCGTTGTACTCGTCCTGCGTTAATTTCTCGTTCTTCATTGCCATTTTTTCCATAAGAGACTGCTGCGGCCCCCATGGTACGCGCCCGGCCGGGTCACGGCAAGCTTCTGCGCCCGGTCCGATGCTGCAATGGCAATAAAGTGTTTTACTGGATCGCCCGGATCGCCAGCCAGATCAGGCCGATGCTGGCGAAGGCGGCTACACAAATCAAGGCTTGCACACGCTTCGCGCTCAAGGCGACGCTGCGACGACCAAGGTAGATTTTATTGTGCAAGGAATTGCCCATGATGCTCTCCGAGAAGGAAAAACCGATGACATGACTAAATTATAGAAACTCTTTGATGACATCAGTGTGACGGGCCGCACAAACGACAAAATATCTATCCGTCGAGCAACACACCTGACACTTTCTTACGTCTTTCCAGAGCAAGACCAAGCATACCGTCCTCAGCGGGCGGCGCACGGTGCGCTGACGCACATAGCCAGGCCATCGATCTTCACGTTTTGATAGGCGGCTTGGGCGGCGTCGGCTCTTCGATCGGGGCCTGCTCCGGCAACGGCGTATTGTCCGGCGGCGGATCCTTTTCCGGTTGCGGCGGCGGCGCTTCCGGGTCGGGCGTGATGTGTGCGTGGTACGACTGGATCGTGGTCATGGTCTGCTCCCAAGGTGAACTTGTCTTCAGTGTTGGGCAGGCCGTGCGATAAACAAGGCGCGGATGCGCCGCTGCGTGCGGCAACGCACGCAGGATGTCGCGGCGGCTATTTGATACGGAAGAGCATATCGACCGTCTGCGACCATTTCAGCACATCGATGCTCAGGAAATCCTTGTCCGGATTCGGCGGAGCGACGCCGGCAGTGCCCTTGTAGAAATCGCCCGGCATCAGGCCGACGGCGCCGGTCAGGTTGCGCAGCTGGCCCGACGACACCGCCGCCACCGCGCCCAGCTTCTTGCCGAAGCCGGCCGCCATGTTTTCGGCGCGGCGCTGGGCGTCCTTGACGGCGACCGCGGTGAGCTCCTGCTCGACCTTGAGACGGTCGGTCTTGCTGAAGGTGGTGGACATGTGGTCGATGTTCTTCATTTCCAGCAGCGCCTGCATGATGGGACGCCATTTGCCCAGGTCGCGCACGACGATATGGACCGCGCTGCGGATATCGTAGTCGGGCGCGGCGGCCGGATCGGGATTGGCGGACTTGCGCATCTCCTTGCGCATATCGCGCACATCGGCGCTGGCGCCCTCGCCGGCCAGCAGCGCGTGCACCTCGGCCGCGCGGGCCTGCACCAACGCCACGGCGGCGGCCGGGTCGGGATCGTAGGCGCTGATGTCAAAGTCGATCTCGCCCATGTCGGGCACCACCATCAGATAGCCCTCCCCGGCGGCGTGGATGAAGGGATACTCCGGCAAATTGGAGGCGTGGGCGGCGAACGGCAACAGCGCAACGGCAAAGGCAAGCGTCTTGAACATGATGGGATCCAGAGTTGAAGAAATTGCAGTATCTACTATTTCGCAGAAGTAGACAATTTTTTCTACTTGCAAAAACCACAAGCGATCCCATTTGCGCTTTCAACAACAACCACTGGAGGAAAACATGCTCGTTCCCAAGGCGCCCCGTTCGGTATTCGATCATCGGCCCGTCGCCGTGCAAGTGGTCAAGGAGGAGAAATCCGGCGCCGTCGACAAGCACGTGCTGATCGTCGAGACGCCCAAGGTGGAGCCGGTGGCGCCCAAGGCCAAGTAGAATAACGGCTTTCCCCGCAACCGGACCGCACCATGACCGCCACGCCCCTGAACGACGACGAATACGACACCCTTGACGACCTGCTGGCCGCCATGGGCGATCAGGCGATGGATGTCGCCAAGCTGGAGGGATATCTGACGGCGCTCGTCGCCGGCCCGGCCGGTCCGGCGCAGCAGGCATGGCTGCCCGCGGTCTGGGGCGGCGCCGACGGCAACGACGAAGCGGCGGCGCTGGTGCTGCGCCACCACGACTACATGCGCACCTGGCTGGCGAAAGACCCGGCCAGCTTCGAGCCGATCTACGAATGCGGCGGCACCTGGACCGTGGAGGCGTGGTGCGAAGGCTTCCTGGCCGGCATCGGGCTGGCGCCGGACGCGTGGGCGCCGCTGCGCGCCAGCCAGCCGGCGCTGCTGGTGCCGTTCCAGAAGCCGGTGAACGCCGCCAAGGTGGCGGCGGCGGTGGTGCAGATCAACGCCTTCTTCCACGCGCCGCAAGTCAAGACGGCCAAGCCCGGCCGCAACGATCCCTGCCCTTGCGGCAGCGGCAAGAAACACAAGAAGTGCTGCGGCGGCGAGTGACGCTTACAGTCCACTAGTGGACTGTAACGCTTGAATCGGGAGCGAAGGACGCACGGGCGACGTGCAGGGCAAGGCGCAAAGCGCAGCGATAGCGGGCTATCGCGAGCATTTGCAACGCCGCCATGCGCGGCGCACGCGCGGCAGGCGCTCCTGATTTAAGCGTTACAGTCCACTAGCCCTTATTTGCCATTAATGACGCTTTTCAGCAGCACGAACGTCTCGTGGGTAATCGCCTGCTCGTTGGCCTTGAATTCCTTCTCGGCCTTGACGTAGGCCGGCTTCTTCAGCGCGGCCTTTTCGGCGGCGGTCGGCACCGGCGCGGCCGGGGCGCCGAACGAAGCGCCGCTGTTGTAGGTCTGCTGCAGCACTTTCTGGCCGTAGCTGGACTGGTAGAACGCCGTCATCTCGGTCGACGTTTCCGTGCTGAGCAGTTTGGCCACCGGCAGCGCCAGGCGGCTGTAGACCATCTCCGGCTGCAGCTTGATGACCTTGTCCATGACTTCCTTGCGCTGCGCCGGCGAGGCGTACTGGCTGCCGCCGGCCGTCATGCGCATCATCTTCTCGGCCTGCATCGCGGCCATCAGGTCGTGCGCGGCCTTCACTTGCGCGGCGTCGGGCGCCGGGGTGGCGGCCTGCGCGGAACCGCCCAGCAGCGCGGCGCCCAGCAAAATTGCGGAATACCACTTCATAATGTGCTCCTTTATCGATAGCGCGAATTCTATGGTCAATCGTGACGGCACGTCCACACGAAAGAAGAATTTGATAGCCTGGCCCCGCTCAAAAGGCTTATATTTTCATCTATAAAATAGCATGCGGGAGGTTCGATGCGTAACCTTATCCTGTTTTCCGATGGGACCGGCAACAGCTCGGCCAAGGCGGAGAAAACCAATGTCTGGCGCCTGTTCCAGGCGCTCGACCAGAGCGCCGAGGACCAGCTCGCGCGCTATGACGACGGCGTCGGCACCTCCCGCGTCAAGTTCCTGGCCGCGATCGGCGGCGCGTTCGGCTGGGGCCTCAAGCGCAACGTCCTCGACCTCTACAAATTCGTCTGCCGGCAATACCGGCCGGGCGACCGCATCTACGGCTTCGGCTTCAGCCGGGGCGCCTTCACGATCCGCGTGCTGGCCAGCCTGATCGACAGCCAGGGCTTGGTCGAGTACCGCTCCGAAGAAGAGCTGAACCGGCGCGCCGCCACCGCTTATCGGGTCTATCGCAGCGTGTGCTTCCCGGCCGCGCGCCTCAGCCCGGTATGGCTGCTGCGCATCGTGCGCGACGCGGCGATCGGCCTGTTCCACCGCGTCTCCGGCCGCCCGTCGTACCAGCAGCTGCCGCGCCAGCAGCACATCCCGATCGAATTTCTCGGCCTGTGGGACACCGTCAGCGCCTACGGCATGCCGGTCGAGGAATTCAAGCCGGCCGTCAACTGGCTGGTCTGGCCGATGCTGTTCGACCACTTGATGCTGCCGGTCGCCGTCAAGCACGCCTGCCATGCGCTGTCGCTGGACGACGAGCGCACCACCTTCCACCCGCTGGTCTGGGATGAAACGGCGGAGTGCCGCCTGGTCGCCGAGGGCAAGGTCGCGGCGGGACGGATGAAGCAGGTGTGGTTCGCCGGCGTGCACTCCAACGTCGGCGGCGGCTATCCCGAGGACCAGCTGGCGCTGCTCACGCTTGACTGGATGATGGAAAATGCCCAGCAGTGCGGCCTGCGGCTGATCAAGACCTTCGTCGACATCGCCCGCGCCTCCAGGTCGCCATACGCGCGGCAGTACGATCCGCGCAGCGGGCTGGGCAGCCTTTACCGCTATTCGCCGCGTCTGATCAAGTACTTCAAGGATGTCAACGGCCAGAGGCTGCTGCCGGTCGTCCACGGCAGCGTCATCATGCGACTGGCCAACGCCACCGACCGTTACGCGCCGGTGACGCTGCCGACGGATTTCCTGGTGCTGGCGCCGGACGGCCAGCTGCTGCCAATGACAGGCCCCGGCAACGGCGCCGGCCTGCCGCTCGCCGCCGCGCCCGCCAGTGCCGAGATGCAGGCCTTGCTGCAAGCGATGGCCAGCCTGCCGGCGCCCAATGCCTCGGCCATCGACCTGGCGCTCGACACCGTCTGGTGGCGCCGCGCCTGCTACTTCGCCACCGTCACGGCGGCCTTGGCGCTGCTGGCCTTTCCGCTGTATGGCGACCAGGCCGTCGACGCGTGGTCGCAAAGCGTCAGCGGCATCATCGAGCCGACGGTCGCCGCCATCAGCGCCATGGTGCCGGCGCAGGCCGAACGCTGGATCGCCGCGCTGCGCGGTTCGCCGATCCCGTTCTGCACGCTGCTGTTCCTGCTGGCCGGCCTGTACAAAATCGGCGACATCCTGCAGTACCGGATACGCGACCGCTCCATGTTCGGCTGGCATTCGACGCTGCAGAATGACTACCTGCTCTGGCTGCACGACCATGAACGCACGGCGCGCGTGGTGGCGCTGGCGCTGGGCGCGGTCGGCGTGCTCGCGCCGTTCGCCGTGTCCACGCAAGGGAGCGGCTTGCGATGGCAGGTTGGCGTGATCTCCGCCTGCCTCGTGATCTGGTCGGTATGGCGCACTGCGCGCGCGGCGAAACAGCTGGGCTATTTGAAAAAGGTCGCCGGCAAGCCGCTGAAGACGCTGCCAAGCACGCTGTCCCTGCGCATCGCGCGCTGCATCCGCACCAACAGGATGCTGGTCACGGTCTACCGTTTCCAATCGAAGGTGATTGTCCCGTTTATTTTTGGCGTTGCGATGGTGTCGAGCGCCGCCCTGCTGGCCAACCGCGCCGGCTTCGACGTCGCCAATTCGGCGGGCACGCTGTGCAAGCCGACCCCGGGCCTGGCGCAGGACAAGGAGCGCTTGCTCAACGGCGCGAACCCGGTCTTCCGCACCAGCTCGGCGTGCTTCGCCACCGGCAACGTGCTGGAACGGGAGGGACGCTACCGCATCACATTGACGATCAACGAGGAATGGTTCGACCGCTCGATCCATACCGACATCCAGGGCTTCCCGGCCTTCACCGCGGTGCACTGGACGGCCACGCCGTTGAAGCGCTGGTGGACGGCCAACTGGTTCGCGCCGATCGCCCGCGTGGGGCGGTACGGCAACGAGGAATATGTGCTGGAGCCGAATGCCGCCTATCATCAGCGGCAATATAAAACGGCGCCGGAGGGCTCGCCCGCCGAACCGACGCCGCCGGAACGAAGGGTGCTGGTGGCGCACCTCACCGCCAAGAGCAGCGGCGAGCTGTTCCTGTTCGTCAACGACGCCATCGTCACGCCTCCGCTGCAACGTGACTACTTCTACCGCAACAACCACGGCACGGCGGCCGTCAAGGTCGAGCGCGTGCCCGCCGCCGCGCAATAAAAAAAAGCTCCCTTCCGGGAGCTTTTTTCGTCACAACTATTCGTGGCGGAGAGGGTGGGATTCGAACCCACGGTAGGGTCGCCCCTACGCTTGATTTCGAGTCAAGTACATTCGACCACTCTGCCACCTCTCCTGGTGGTACATTTTCTTTCAGCAGCGTGTTGTGGCGGAGAGGGTGGGATTCGAACCCACGGTAGGGTCGCCCCTACGCTTGATTTCGAGTCAAGTACATTCGACCACTCTGCCACCTCTCCGTTTTCCCACTAGCTGCTGCGAGAAGGCAAGATTATAGCAGGCCGCAGCGAAAAGAAAAGGAGTATTTACGCCTTCAGATGCGTTAATCCACCCATGTATGGACGCAAGGCTTCCGGAATCTCCACCGAACCGTCCGCCTGCTGGTAGTTTTCCAGCACCGCGACCAGCGTGCGGCCGACCGCCAGGCCCGAGCCGTTGAGCGTGTGCAGCAGTTCCGGCTTGCCCTGGGCGTTGCGGAAACGCGCCTGCATGCGGCGCGCCTGGAACGACTCGCAGTTCGACAGCGACGAGATCTCGCGGTAGGTGTTCTGCGCCGGCAGCCACACTTCCAGGTCGAAGGTCTTGGTGGCGCCGAAGCCCATGTCGCCGGTGCACAGCGACATCACGCGGTACGGCAGGCCCAGGCGCTGCAGGATGGTTTCCGCGTGGCCGACCATTTCGTCCAGCACCGCGTACGAGGTGTCAGGATGCACCACCTGCACCATCTCGACCTTGTCGAACTGGTGCTGGCGGATCATGCCGCGCGTGTCGCGGCCGTAGCTGCCCGCTTCCGAGCGGAAGCATGGCGTGTGCGCCGTCATCTTCAGCGGCAGCGTGTCGGCGGCGACGATCTCGTCGCGCACCAGGTTGGTCAGCGTGACTTCGGAGGTCGGGATCAGGTAGAAGTGCTCGCCCTCGCCTTCGGCGCCGCCCTTCTTCACCGAGAACAGGTCGGC
>Ga0247742_10000902_pt1 | contig 22235 bp, 15 predicted proteins | sample UWRJL208509C2_FD_180944 | JGI IMG/M metagenome (GOLD analysis project Ga0247742, IMG submission 180944) | Plant litter microbial communities from Arlington Agricultural Research Station in Wisconsin, United States - UWRJ-L208-509C-2 | ecosystem: Environmental > Terrestrial > Plant litter >... | reverse complement strand
CCTTCTGCAGTTGCGCTTCACTTCGCTCGCCATGACCAGCTCACGGTGGGACTTTCACCCACTAGAATGCGCCCATGCTGGGCGCACACGTCTTCCCCGTCCTGAAGGGCGAGGATTTCCTGTCAGGCGGCAAGACGGATAGGTCCAGCCGACTCCAGATGAGATTCGCGCTTCGGGGCGGTTGCCTGCTTGCTCGTCGCTGGCCGCGTTCCGGCCTTTAGAATGTTGATAGCCGCGTTATGGTCAGCGTTCATCGCCAGGCCGCACGCGCAACACTCGTAAACCGCTTGGCTTTTGCGGTTCGTCTTGTCGTTAACTCCACAGCACGAGCATGTCGTGCTGGTATGCATAGGGGAGGTCTTCCTGACCTCGCCGCCATTCAACGTTACCTTGTATGTCAGGAACGTCTCGAACTGGTACCAGCCTACCGACAGGATAACACGGTTCAGCCCCGCCTTCTGGGCGACGTTCTTGCCCGGTTCGTCGACTGTGCCCGCGGCCGATGCCGTCATGTTCCTCGTCTTCAGCGCCTCGATCACGGCGACGCCGTAGTCTCTGGCGATCCGGTAGGACTGGACATGGTTGAAGTGCTTGCGAATCCTTGCTGCCTTCGACTTCTTACCCGCAACGAGACGTCTCACCTTCTTGCGGCGGTTCGACCCATTCCTACACCGCGAGAGCGCGCGTTGATGCCGCTTCGCTTTCCGCTCCAGGACGTTCATCCTCTCCTTCGGCAGGTCGGCGAAGGTGCCGTCGGAGAACGCCAAGGCATGGGCGACGCCGCGGTCGATGCCAACGGCAGGTCCGAAGTTTCTGTCGACCTCGACCTCCTGCTCGGTGCAGAAACTGACGTGCCAACCGAGCGGATAGAGGCTAACGGTGACGTTCTTCAGCTTGCCGGGGATGTCTCGCGTCCACCGGAAGCGGACCTCGCCGATCTTCGGCAGTTTTACAAGACCCCACGACCTGTTAAGACGTCGGAATTCGACCCGGTTTCCCTGGATACGGAAGCTATCGTTGACGCCCTTCTTGCGTGACGTCGGATACTCGGCCGTCTTCCGGAAGAAGTTTTTGAAGGCCGTGTCCAGATCGCGAAGTGCTTGCTGCTGGGCAGTCACCGATCCTTCGGCGATCCACTCGACCTCCGCCCGCAACTGCGTCAGCTCACGGCACTGCGACGCCACGGAAATCCCGAAACCCGTCACGCGTTTGAACTGGCGGTACCAGTTGCTGCGCTGCTCCAACGCGATGTTGTAGACCAGACGGCAGACCCCGGCGTTACGCGCGAACGCCTCCGCCTGTTCGGCGGTCGGGTCGAGCTTGAACTGGAAGCCGCGGCTGATCTTCATTCATCTAGGATGATCCGGAATTTTCGTCGGCGGAAGATGAAATGCAAATCTGGAGCAAGCGCCAATTCCTCCCTGCCCTGAAGGACGGGGCTTCCTTGGCTCGCTACAGGTGACAGCAATCGCATACTTAGCATCTATGTAGGCCCAGCTTATCGGCCGAGCCAGCGAAACTCGGACACGGAAGCTTTACCAGTCTTCTTGTCGTACAGGCAGAGAACGTTGATTTGGGGTTTGCCCTTGCCAGGTGCGCCACGCAGAAGCAAACCGATTTTTCCTGTCGTGTCGTCAAAGACCACAGGTGCGGAGGCCTCAGGGGAAGATATGCCCGACTTCCCGATGCAGGTTCCGTTCACCTTAGCAAAGAGCTGATTCCAAGACGCGTCGTTGGAAGCATACGCACTTTGCAGAGCCATGAACGTAAAAATACCCACAGTTACTGCCCTCATTAAGATCATCCGGAACTCTTTCATGTTCGTGAATCGTGGCGCTGCTATCCGACGCCACGTGGGCGAAAAGATGACGAATGCTGCGGAACGTCGCGCAGCCAGGCCCGTCGAGCGTCGATATACATACGCGTGTATGACGGGGTCATCCGTTAGAATAATTTTACCGTGGACCACAGAGTGTATGATCACGCAACGACATTACCCGAGTGAAGCTCGCGGGCGAGCATTGTGTCCTGGATCGGGCCTCGCTCCCTACACGTGGCAAGAGTGTAGCTAAACTCAATGATCTGGACCGAGGAAACGCAGATGTCCGAGACAATTCTCAAACCTTCCCGTAGAGGCGTTTTGGTTGCCGCATGGAGCCTGACCGCTGCCACGGTGTCCATGAAATTAAGTGGAACGGCGAGCGCCGAAACTCCGCGAAGACTCACCCCCCCGAAGCCTGAAGGAACGAATATGAGCAGCAGCACGATTACCACCAAAGACGGAACGGAACTCTACTACAAGGATTGGGGCGCTGGCCAGCCTATCGTGTTCCATCACGGTTGGCCGCTGAGCGCCGACGACTGGGATGCGCAGATGCTTTTCTTCCTGAGCCACGGCTATCGAGTGATCGCGCATGACCGCCGCGGACATGGCCGATCGAGCCAGACCGCCTCCGGCAATGACATGGATACCTACGCCGACGACGTCGCGGAGCTGGTCAACCATCTCGATTTGAAAAAAGCTATCCATGTTGGTCACTCGACAGGCGGCGGCGAAGTTGCACGCTACGTGGCACGTCATGGCCGCAACGGCCGCGTCGCCAAGGCGGTACTCGTCAGCTCAGTCCCGCCGATCATGGTCAAGTCGGACACGAATCCAGGCGGATTGCCGATCGAAGTCTTCGATGGCTTCCGTGCCGCCCTCGCTGGTAACCGCGCGCAATTCTACCGTGATGTTCCGACCGGACCTTTCTACGGCTTCAACCGCGATGGCGCGAAGGTTTATCCGGGCGTCATCGACAACTGGTGGCGTCAGGGCATGATGGGTGGCGCGAAGCCCCAATACGACTGCATCAAGGCATTCTCGGAGACGGACTTCACCGAGGATTTAAGGAAGATGGATGTCCCTGTCCTGGTCCTGCATGGTGACGATGACCAGATCGTACCGATCGCGGATTCCGGTCTGCTGTCGGCCAAACTCGTCAGAAACGGCACCTTGAAAGTTTACAAGGGATACCCGCACGGCATGCTGACGACACACGCCGATGTCATCAATCCAGATCTGCTGGCCTTCTTCAAGGCATAGTCGGCAGCGTAGCGCGAGAGGCGGCCGGCACTGGCGTCTCTCGCGGCTACTGAGATGGCTTGCGCGGCTCGGAATTGGTTTTTCTTGGGCGTCGACTCTTTTGCGTAGCGATTTCTTCTCACACGCCGCTTCGCAAGAACCTCGACACAGTCTCCCCTGATCCTCACCAAGGGAACGTTGTCGCGCCACTATGTACGCCCAAAATTAGCGGCGTTTCTGTTGACACAGCGCTTCATGACGTCGAAAAGAATGCGATGAACCCGGAGAATATCATGACCGACGAAAACGATACCGATGCCACTGCCGAAATCACTTCGGTAGACGCGACCAAACCAGTGCAGGAACCGAAAAAGAAGCGGGCTCCGCGACGGTCAAAGGCCGATATTGAAGCGGCATCGGTTAAGTCTCCGAAGGTTCGTAAGAAGCGTGGCACGCAGGACATCGAAAAGGCATCTGCTGTCGAAACGTCCGTCGCGGGTAAAGCGACCCGTAAGGCCAAGGTTGCCGCTGCAGCTGAAACCGTGAAGACAATCGTCGGCTCCGGTGATGATATTGCTGACCTCATGCAGCTCGAAGAAGAGAACAAGGGCCTTCGTAAGGCATTGGCAGAGAAGCTGCGTGCGGAAAACGAAGACCTCCGCAGGCGCTTGGGCTGAACTTGAACTTCTGGGAAACGCGTGTTCAATACCGGTTTCCCAGGCATCAGGCGTAGCTTTAACGATGTTGGCTCGGCGCGGTCCGAGGTCCTCCGGCATCGTCGCACGCTCGATAACCCCAAAATAATACTCGTTCACCTGAAGCAAGGATAATCGGTGGCCGGACCACATCAGGCAGTTTCCTGGATAGGGTCAAGAAATCCTCTTTGACGGATATGGACCGACTGTGCTAACCACCGCCAATGATCAGATCGCGATATCTATCGCATCGGATGCTTCCCTGCGGGGCAATGTCCCGACAAGAAGTCAGATAATCAAGAACGCAAATGCTGAGAGCCAGACAAGTCCCTCAGCTTTAGTATGCTCGGGCGGTTTGAACCCGTTTGAGTTCATCCATTAATTTACAACGGTACCATGCGAACTCAGCAGCGAAACTTTGTAGTCGAATACAAATCCGGGCGTCGACGCCTGGCAGATCAGACAAACTCGATTTGGGGCAAGACGGATATCAGTTCTCTGCTCCGTGAAGCCGAGGCTTCACATGGCTTTAAAAATGAAATCGTGTCGTTAGAGAAAGCAAAACCGGAGCGGGCGCTGAAAGAACCTGTCATGGATGAAAGCACAGCACAAATCGTGAGGGCCGACTCTCAGCAGTTTTCTGCTTCTCCGGTAGTAATAGCTACAGCCCCCGAGGCGCTCGTCGTCGAACAGACAGTCGCTGATACGTCGCAGCCGGCGGCGGAGATACTGCCAGACGCTCCTGTGTCCAAGTCGACGCCGCCACAGAAAGTCAAGCGCCGGACCATCGCCGCCAATGTGACCGATACCCCGAAGAATTCGTGGGAGAATTCGGCTATGGAGGGCGACACCGACGAACTTGAAAAGCTTGAACGTGAGAATCGCACACTCAAGCTGGCGTTAGTAGACCACCTACGAAAGCAAAATGCGTGGCTTCGCGATATGCTAGAGCGGTTCGACGGGGACCAGGGTTAAATCAAATCGATGCGAGACTGGACTCGGCTTCTGTAAGAAGGGATCTCAGCTCTTCTCCGCCAGCCATGAGTTCGATTATTTCGCCAACCGATTTGTCACCTTTCTTAAAGTCCGCCAAAACTTCTCCACGGCGCAGGATTAGGAATGCGTCGCCCACTGAATGGGCGTGGTAGGCGTTGTGGGTGATAAGAACGACAGCGATACCGCAGGATCTGACGGTGTGGATCAGCTTTAATACACTTGCGGATTCTCGTACGCCCAGCGCTGCCGTTGGTTTGTCATCAACCTCGCGCCGAAAGGTCGCCGCGAAGAATGCCCTCGCTCGACGGTCGCGAATTCCGGTAGCCGCGAGTGGGCCCAGCGCGGCATGGTCAACGTATAGATGTCAGAGGATTTTTCCCTGATCCATTCCCTCACCGCCGGATTGGTGGGTAAGTCGGACCTATCGGTCTTGCTGCCTCACCGGGAAATACCCCGTCCTTCAGAGCGGGGAAGAGGTTAAGTTTGCATCAGGGTATGAAGGGACGTTATAGAACCCAGCGGTCGAGTGCCAAGTTACATCCTGCAAGAATTTAGCGTCTACTTGACGGATCATCGCGAAGCCATCTGGGGACAGGAGGTAGGGTGGGGGTGGCTGACCACCTGCCGCGCGCACCAGAGGCAAAATCGTCATTGCCCCCTTCATCCAAGAGTTTACTAACCGACCGAGAAACTCTTCCGCCGACTGCAGCTCAATTGCGAATAACCAGCCATCAAGGAAGACTGGGAGCCGATCCACAGCTTCATATGTGGGCCCAGATCCGATTAAAAAGAGGCGGTCGCTGCACCTATACAGCCTGAAGGTTTGCGTCGCTTCTTCTACTATCGCCTGCGATAGCAACGCTTCGATTACGGCAACGACATTCGGAGCGTTGGCAAGGAGGAAGACCCCGCGGTAGTTGCCAAGTCTTAACGGATAACTAGGCGGTTCTTGTCCTTTGTCGGGCGCTTGATCCGTCAATCCCTGGTCGGCTCCAGTTGTGTCAACGCCGCTTGCTGATGATGAACCCGTAATTTGAGTTTCAGCGATCGCGAGAAAGGCATCGGCCGGGATTACAGCTGTCGGCGAACCGATCGGCCCTGGTAGAGCGCTGAACGCTACGGCATAACCATGTGATATTAACCCGACACTAGGATGACCTCGAGCGCCCCTCGGATAGATATACACATATGGGTCTACCTGAAGCTTATAAGCCTTGAGAGCCCTTATGTTAGATCCTGCTTGCGACGCAGACGTGGTAATTGATCCTTTTGCCTCAGCGAGAACAAGCTGACCCGCAGCGTTTTCATAAACGTAATCGGCAAGTTTCTTTCCCATGCTGTCGATGAGTTCCTCGGCAACGTCACGCCAAATATAACCCATCATCTCCATCGTCTGATCTGTAACTCCTGCTCCTACCCTCCCGGACAAAGCTGTTCGTTCCGCGTCGACGAGGTCGGTGACTTCCTCGAGGAATGCTACGGTCGATGTCGTATCTTCAACTAGGAACTCGATCAGCGCCCGACTACTTGCGACCAATGCGGCGACCAAGGAAGGCGTCGCGCGCGATGTGGCCGAGCATCGTGCAATACTCTTAAAAAGATCGACTGCCCCGAAGCTGACGGTTACAGGTCCGGGAGGACTAAACGTACCTATAGGCGGATTTATCGGAGGGTGGTGCTTAACCACAGGAGCGAGATCCTTGGCTGTAATTGTCCATGGAATGCTCATGAAACCAACCTCCATACCTATTCCATCTTAGCGTAGCCGAGTGTCGCGAGTTACGCAATTCGCAACGCTGAAAGTTGTCGTCAGCAACCTCCGTTTGTGCCAGAATACGCAAGACCTGAGAGGAGGGCATCATGCAAGTCACTTTCAATCTTGATGACGAGCGTCTGAGGCAGGCCTTCCGCCAATTCGAGATCGCACCAGCGGGCGAGGCCGATGCCGCAAGAGCCTTCAGTGAGATAGCTTCCGATCTGTTCTTCGAATGGTTGCTTAACGAACAACGCTTCGAGACAATGTCTCAGTCAACCGAGCATTTTGTGGCCAAAGTCGAAGAGAAGCTTTTTCCCAGTGAGCCGCCAAATGCCACGAAGCTCTATGATCGCTATTCCCTGCCTCTTTCACGTGCCCGCTATCTCTCGAGGCTTTTGCTTGCCCGCCGATCGGCGCGGTGGCGGGACGGAGCTCGGGCGGAACTTTTGCGCAAGCTGACTGAGAAGAGTCAGGACGCAGGCGAAGCCGAAGCTGCAAACAGGTTTTCGCAGGAATTCGACTGCATTCTTAGTCGCCCGGCGCTCGACGAATTCCAGGTGCTTTACGAGTGGGGTCGTGCCCATCCCATCGCGAACCGTCCCCTATCACCACCGAAGGTCCTGTCAACATTCGGTCAGGAGGTGACTGTCCGGATCCGATGCCAAGTTATTCTAGTACTGATTGACATCATCAACCAACGAGGAGCCTGAATATGCCCCCCGCAAATCCTCTTTCAGTCGTCGGATTACTGCTCACTCTGTCGAGCCTTCTTGGCAGCTTCTTCTATTTGCAATTAAGCGCATGGGTCAGAGATATCCTCGCGTTGAGGTCGAAGTGCGATCTCAACAAGTTCGCTGGTACCAACGACGAAAAGAAGGCCATGCGGGAATGCGCTGTCGAGATTGACAGGTTGCTTAACTGGCCGACATATCTAGTCAATGTAGTGGTAATCGTATTCGTCCTGATTATAACGATAGAAGCTTTGGTCATGCTTCGCGCGGCTAATGCCGATCCACTTTATCCGCCGATCCATGATGCTTTCTACCTGTTTCTAGGGGTCTTTATTGTACTCTCCCTCACCCTCATGATTCATGGCAGCTCTCAAGGGAACTTCGTACGCAAAGAGGTAAAGAGGCTTCGGGACGCGAAGAAGCTGGAGTTGACCTGAGTAGGCGATTGGGGTTCGGGTTTCCGATGAGTCTCAATGCGCTTATAGCGGTCAGCGCCTATCACCGAGAGTAAGGCTTTCTGCATTTGCATAATGCAAAGTCGTGCGAGCGTTTCCAAATTGGTCGATGAATGACCGTACCCTCGCAGCTGTGACCGCCAGACCCTTGGAGCCGAAATTCGTCCTATTTTGAACGCACAAGCCAGTGATCGTTGTGCCATTGGCGCTACACGGACGGTGGGGAAATACAGATGGAAACCGAAATCGCGCGTGATAGCTGGCGTGCATGGCAGCTCCTTTGCACGCAAGGTGGTATTGAAGTCGAGCGCCGCGATAAAGATTTCGTCTCGGCACTGAAGGACGAACTCGATAAGAGCGCGGCGAGCCTCGACGAGGCTATCCGTGGTGCATCGACGGATCAACTGGTGAGCGCGATCTTCCGACGGATCGCGCCATTCGCGCAAATGTTCGGTGATATTGTCAATTTTTTCAAAGCCGCCTGCGTTCAGACCGGGCGTGACCATTGGCGTGTAGAGCTGGAAAACGAAAATCTCGACTTGAAGCAGTTCGAGAGCTTTCTTGAGAAATGGTCGAGCCTTCCCCTGCTTGTTGAGGCTCCCGCTATAGACTTCGATGGATTGTGGAAGCCTTGGGGCTGGTTGGACGAAGGCTCTAGTCGGACTGGGACAAGAAGCGATGATCCGGAAGTAGAGCATTGGCTGGCAGAATACGACGATGGGACCTACTTGCCCTTTCCAAGAGCCTTGTACCCGAAGCAGTTTTCATCAGGCCTTTCCGATTTTGCCGCCACGTTGCTGGTGGCAGTGGAGCTTATCCGAAATACGTTCGGGCCCAGCGGCCATTTGTCTTCCAAAGGTCATCGCCATCTAAATGGGAATACCTCCAGTGCAGACTATACGGATGCCTTTGCTCCGGGGACGCTTGCGCAGAACGAAACCGACTTCTGGCTCAAAAATGCCGTGCTGCGCTTGGACTGGTGGAGACGTCAGCCCGGTGCAAATCGACAACTTCTTGAGAGCCGATTGGCTGAGTTCTATCAAGGCTTCGGGCGACGGCAATTCCCTCTTGAGGTAAGCTGGGCGGATCTCCAGCGAATTCTTGCCCTGCCCGTATGGCGCAAGCGGCACGAGTTGTATGCTGTTTGGATAGCTACCCAGATTGTGGGAGCTCTTCCGGATTATGAAATTGAGCTGCATAACGAGAATGGTAGTATCGTCTTCGCATTCAAAGAGACCGTGATTGCCACCATCCGTAACGTCTCGCCCGAAATTCGATTGGTCAGCGAGCGACGACAGGACCTTGCTGACCCTGTAGGCAAAGGCAGAGTAGCGGGTGTCCAGCCCGATTTCGGACTATGGTGCGGTGATGGAACCAAGGAGCGTTGCATACTCGTGGTCGAGGTCAAACACTACCTTCGCGCTGTCAAGCGTACGTTCCACGAGGCTCTTATCGACTATTCGAAAGCGCATCCGAAAGCGGAGGTTGCGTTGGTGAACTATGGGCCAGTGGCAGACCTATTGACTGGCGTCGATGGTAAACAGCGAGATCGGTGCGTTCAGCTTGGCGACCTGACCCCCGCAAATCAATCCAAGACGAAAGAATTCAAGCTTCTAGTAAAGAATGTGGTCGATGGTACCGTCCGCCAGAACAAAGCCGCGGAGCAGTCCAGCCAAAGCGCGCTCGTCATCGATGTCTCTTCTTCTATGAAGCTCCTTTTCAACGATCCGATGTTTGACGACTTTCTGCGGTCACGTGTACATGACTGCGATATCATCGTGCTAGCCGACGACCGTATCCGGGAAACATGCACTCCAGATACTGCTATTGATATGGCCGGCGCGTTCAATGGGGCAGGCACTGAGCTTGTAGGGGTTGTCCGGGAATTAATCGAGAAGAGAGGTCTAGTCGTGGTCGTCACCGATCGCGACGGTGCCCGCGACGTCCAAGCTCTGATCGGCCAGTAAGTTGTGGTCACTTATCAATGGGGAGAACTCAGAGCCGTTACGGTATACCCAAACGACATGAGCGAAGATTCGAGGAAGCTTTGGTCAGCGCTCTGGCAACGCGAAGAGGATCACCGTTTCGTTCTATAACGAAAAAGGGGTGCGATAGGGTTAGCGCCAAAGAAAGAACCGTTGGGAAAAAGCGTCGCAGGCTGTCGGCTACGCGCGAGGGCCTTTGACATTGGCTGAAGATTTTCACGGTGCGCCGCTTTTGTGTATAGCGCGCCGTCCAGGAGCTGCACGTTATTGCACTTTAACGAACCGCGGTTGCGGGCCATTGAACACTGGCTGTGTGGTTATGCCATTTGACGAGAAGTTTAAGGACTTGCAGGCTCGCGTAGAGCAACGGGTGCGAAATCAACCTTGACGGTACTCGGGTAACGCGACCCCCTGACCCAGGTCGCCGTACCGATGTAAATTGATAAGTTGTTGCCGATATCCCTTAAAGGTTGTATCATCTTAATAAGGATTTCGATTGAAACGCACAAGGAGCGTTTAGAAATGCTACCGAGGAAAAGGGCGAATGAGACGAAATGAGTCGGCGCTACTATTCGCAATAATAGGGGCGGTCGCAGGGTCACACGCGGTCTCGGTCGGTGAACTTTTTACCCGGATCATACAGCGCGATCCCGACGAGATATTCGTATTGCAAGCGGGTCTCGTCACGCTTGGAGTAGGCATTTTCCTTCTCGTCGCAATCAGATGTTGGAGCGCGCTAAACTCGCAAGAACATGAAGGTTTTTTCGATATACATCTCACCATCAACCTTGCGCTCCTTGGAGGATTCTTCTCGATCGTCAATGCAAGTGTCGGAAGAACGCGATTGTACCCGTCAGAGGCGATTGGAGCTTTTGCGATACTGATCGTTGTTCTGCTTGTGTTTGCGTCGATTCCTCGTTTGTTAGGTGTCCGGTCGGACAGTCGAGTATATGTTGAATACATGTTTCGTATCTGCCTGACCGTTACGGTCGCAGCCGCTCTTGGAGGGGGGATTCGTTTGATCTCTCAGTTGACGGGAGGAAACCCACACCTACTCAAATCCGATCCGAGCAACGCGGCGATCTTCGGACTTTGGTCTTTATTCGCTCTATCTCCCCGTTACACCAGGAAAATAAGAATGCAGCCGGTGTCGTGGAGCTTACTTGCGGCGGCGGCGCTCTTGAGCGTTGTCTACCAATACGCGGCCTACAGGTCGCCAGATGGTGCGCATTTTGAGGGGAACGCACTGGTCGCCAGCGTTCTCTTTCCGCTCCTCCAGCTTCCTCCCACGCTGGCCGCATTTTTCGTCGCCTCTCGAAGCAATCCGAATACGGCGGCGCGGTGGTACTTACCCCTAGCCAGGTCCGATATTGGACCGTTGGTCCTGTCGGGCCTTGTCAGCGCGTTAACGTCTGCGACCTGCTACTATTTCGCTCCGGAGAACTGGATCAAGGGGACCGCGATCCAATTCGTGTTACCTCATGCCGTCACGGCGATTATCACCGTTTACGCAGTTCTCATCGGATGGAGGCTGAAAATTCCCGCTGTCAAGGCTCTCACCTTTCCATGGACCCGATAACGCTCCGGCTTGCCTTGCCAACTATGGGACCGCTAAAACGAGATCATACCCGACGAACCCGTCGTCCAGCCGACGTTTGGAAGTCATAAAAAAATTGTGGGATCCGGTCGCCCTGGATGACAGAATGCTCTACCTCGATGAACGTTGGAATTCGTCAGCCACCAGTTCCTTTGGTGGCCACATTCCGGTTGTCGAGCCGTTGATCTTTTACCGAAGTCCTGCCTGCGTTGCACTAATTCGGCAAGGTAAGACCGCCATGGTTTTTGTGGTTAGATGCAATGCCAAGGCGCGTTCACAGCCCGAGATACTTCGCCGCTCTTAATGAGTGAGAGTGTTCATTCTGGTATATGTGGCGCGCCTTCTGAGTTAGGCGATCCCGCCTTATCAAATTCGCTTTCGATCCGCGACCTAATATGGTCCCGTTCTATGAAGCGGACAACTTTGTCCACTATCAGGGATCCTGCACGCTTCACTACGTCGGCGTCGAAAGACGCGAAGCCAAACGGAGCGGGAACTCCCATCGAGGTTCCGAGTGGAGCATGAAATAGCGCTACAACAGCCACTCCGGGTATCAATAGGAATTCCAGGCCAGGAGGAAGCTCATGGAAATCGATGCCGACAACCTGATCGAATGTCTCATTCAAATACTTTGGGTGCTTTCCCGGCATAATGCAAATGACCTCAGGTTCGCGAACTTCGTCTTTGCGCTCGACACGCAACTTCTGCCGGACGAGGAGGTTGGCATCGCGCAGCAACGACGTTGCACCCCAGTGTTTTATCAACGGAGGCACCACGACTACTATCGGGGGCGGGGCGGACTCCCTGAGCCCCGCGTCTACAATCCGCAGCACTCTCTCGAGATTGTCTTTTGTCGTCAAAGACCCCGCCAGCGGAATTGTTCGGCGATCGACACGAATTTCCCCGCGATGGCCGACGGCATATTTCCAATATCGGCCTACAGACAATCCCCCACGCGAAAAGCTATATTCCTTGAAGAACTCCGCGGCCAACCCCATGAATATCTCATGCACTTCGGCATCGCGACTGGAATTGGTTTCCAGACTTCCGACGAACTCGCCGACGGCCTTTTCGACCTGGGGCCGGTCGGAAAGCTCCTGGTCGGGTCGCCAGCTCGATAGATCTATCTCGGGCACGTTAGGGCTCGACGCTTGACAGTAAATCTTGATCCGCACAGAAACCTGATAGCGGTCGCTGGGAACCACGCTGTCGATTGAGTAGAGATTTCGCCGTTTTGAACGCTTTTCTTGCCGATCACTCAGTTCACGGAAAAAGTAGCGGAACCGCTCCCCCACGGCACGAGATGGATTACCGCCGCCGAATGGAGAGTCCACGGATAAATCCGGCAGATACATTTCAACTCTGTCGAGCGCGACGGGTCGCTCCGGCGAAAGAGAAAGTTGATCGAACCCGTACTCCTTTCTCCGTTTTTCTACGGCGAAAATCGCTGGTTCGTCTCCGCCTTCAACAAAAAGATGATCCCCGGCTGTGGTAAGCCATAGACGCCCGTCGCGGCGGTCGACGTAGCCGGGGGCCGTAGCTTCGGCCAAAACGTATTCCATTTCGGTGCGCGAATAGCCGAAGAATGCTCGCGCCTCGTCTTCATCGATACCGTCGACCGACTTCAGTAGCCTCAGCAAAAATTCAAGTGTCGGGCTGATGTTGCCGAGCAAGGCGACCTTGTAGCCTATCTCGTAACGGCGACACGGTAGAAGCAGATCGTACGTGTGCAGTTCGACGCGAATGTCTTCCTCGGGAGAGAATAACTCTGTCGAAGGCTTCAGCGTCAGCGTTTTGCGTTTATCGGCCATGACTACTTATGTCCTTGGTATCGCCCCGCGGCGTGGCCTTATCTCTTTGCAGCAATGTCGCGGCATCAATCAACCGCGCGTCGCCCCGTTCTATCGCCTCTTTGAAACGGCCCGTCAAACGTGACATCGGCCCTCCTGCTGGCCAGCGCGCAAACGACCCGAATACAACAAGGCGGTCCATCGCGCGGCTGGCCGCTACATTTATCCGGTTGGGGGTCGCGAGAAACCCTTCTGCGATGTAGCGACCGTCCCGACCGATAGTTCCGTCCTTGTTGTTCCTGACCAATGAGAGGAGAACGATCGGATTTTCCTTGCCTTGATAGCTGTCCACAGTGCCGACCTTGATATGACGGTCGAGATGAGCCGCCAGCGGCGAACGCAGCAGCTTTCTACGAAGGAGGTCCCTTTGCGCCGCATACATACAGATTATCCCTACGGCGACGGGCGCAGCCGTTTGGGACGTGAGCCATGTTTTGAACGCGTCCCTCTGATGCCATTGCTCAAGCACGCGGACGATCGCCTCCGCCTCGGCTTTGTTCGTTCTACTTCCTGTCTTCCCGCCCGGACTATCGAAGCCGTATTCCGAGAGGGAATCCATGTCGATCCAGGCCAAAGCCGCGCCGAATTCATCCGGCAATGCACCTGTATGGATAACAGGATCGGTGCGGCCAGCTCTGAGCTTCAAGTCAGGATAGAACGCCTCGGACACAACGCGGCCGATCGGTTCAAGCATGCGATACTGCGTCTTGAGCCTCGCACCGCCTTCTTCACCGTAAAGGCTTGCGAAGACACGGTCGAAATCGCTTCGCTTGATCTCGCTCAGTGGAAGTCGAGTGCTGTTTCGAACCTTCGAAACCACTTCCGGTCGATGTAGCGGCTCAAGCTGAGCTTGATCGCCGACTAGCACTGCCCATCTTGCCGCCTGCAACGGGACAAGCAACTCGCTGGCAGTGCATCGGGCCGCCTCGTCGACGATAACGAGATCAAATGCGGTGCCGATCAATCCCAGGGACGTCCTGCCCAATCCAACGCACGTCCCCATAACGATCTGCCTTGTGGCAGCCAAGAACGGCTCGAAGCTGCGGAAGTGATTAGATGTGCTAGTTACGAAGTCCGCGCCGATCCTGATTGCGGATCTCAATCGGGCGATTCTCTCTGGGGTGGCGGTCAGCGATCGGTGCTTGCCGAGCAGGGCCTCAAGCGCCTGTTCGATAAAGACGTCATGATCCACCTCGAGCAGGTCCATTAGGGACTCGGGTATGGCGAGCCTATCCAGGAGAGCAGCGAGCGTCTGCCGCAAGCCCGTAATTCTGGCATCGTTTCGATCGGTTATCTGACCTAGATCGCAAATGCGCCTCGAAATCGGACCGACGTTCCGCTCGAAAGTAAGAATATCCTCTGTCGCCAGCGGAGGGAGACCGAGCACGTCGCCGATCGCTTTCATTCTGGAATCGTAGGAGCTATCGAAGCGGTCCTTCAGTGCCTGCTCGACCCTGACGGTGTGGAACGGCCTGACCTCGTCAGACACTTGCTCCTCGTTCATTCCGACACGCAAGGCACTGGGATCGCCCCCGGATTTTCTGAAAAGCTTTAGAAGTGCCTCTCCAGCTGTATTCACGGCCTCATGGGATTGGCTCGAAAGCAGGACGTTCTTGGCGAGCCCTTTCGTGATGGCGTAGTGTGCCAGGGCAGCGATGAACCTAGTTTTTCCAGTTCCGGGCGGACCTTGCAACAAACCGACGGGCCGGACCGTAACGATAGTCTCCAACGCCTTTTTCTGATCGTCGTTGAGTTCATAGGCCGTGAGATCGGCGTCGTTCACTTTGTGCACAATTCGGGAGGGTACCGCACCCGTTGCGGGATCGAAAACGGAAACAAGCCCCTCGGCCTTTCCGAATCCCGCAAGCGTGCGGTCCACCGCTCCTGCGCGCCTCTTCAACGATTCCGCTTCGAAGTGGCTGATGAACTGAAGCCTTTGTTCGGCGGCTATCAGCGCGCCCGAATATCCGTATTGATAGGCATCTACGAATGCCGCCGATGTCGTCGATCTTTCAAGGTCGAGTTCGCCAATACGCCGCCAGCTTCCGTTATGAAGCTTGCGGACCTCTACCGTGTCGTTTCGGTCGAAGTCGAAAACGCCACTTTCAAGATCGATCGGAACTTTGTGTCTGCGGATAGAGTGGTCGTAAGCGCTCTCGACAAGGGCGATCGCTTCGGTCGTAAGCTCCTTTTCAGACTCGATCAGCTCCCGCCATAAACGAGGCACATCGACCTCGGATGGTTGGGTCGTAGAGGAAATCGTCGACCGCTCCTCGGATATCAGTTCCTCTAACTCTTCCTCTCTGCGGGGCGAGGGGTGAACTTCTTCCACATCCGGTTCGTCGACTTGGCCTTCCGACAGCGACTCGAGATAATCCGGCGAAAAAAGAAATTCGTCCATTGCCGAAAACTCGTTCGACACACTGTCGAGGATTTCCACCTGACCCTCGAACGAATAGCTCTCGTGCTTTTCGATAATCGCGATCCGCGTCGGTGAAATCGCGCGTCGTGCCGCCGACCTTACCTTGCTGTTGTCGTCTAGCCTGAATTCCAGCTCTTCGAATGCCCCGCGTATATATACCCGTGTCGGGCCCATCGCGCTCTTTTGATACGTTCTGACGTGGTACAAGCCCTCCTCGGGAACGAGGTCTCCGACGGCGGAGCCGCGAACGGAAATTTTGACCGCTATCGGCGTGAAAGATGCCGAAGGAGGATTTCTCAGTTCCTCCAAGCAAGATTGGAGCACCTCCGACAACGGCGTAAGCGTCGAGAGCCTTGGCGACATCGTTTGACACGAATCGATCGCGACGCTGATCTTGGCGGCGACCTCCGCCGGGAGGGGGACAAGCGAAAGAATTTCCTGCGCCATCTTGAGAACGGCAAACCTATCGCGTTCGTACCGATCTCCGCCCGCGGAATAAAGTCTGTTCTGCAGCTCGCCGTCCGCATTGGGGGAAAAATCAAGATAGTCGATGACGGCGAAATCCGCAGCGCCGCGCACAACCATGTTCGACGGCTTCAAATCCCCATGGGGACGACCAGCTTCGTGCAGGGAACTTATCCGTGCTTCCAAGGCTTGGACAGCCGCAATCCCGTCTTCGGGGGTCAACCATGCGACGGGCGGGGAGCCCAATGCATCGGACAGGGTTTGACCATCAATCCAATCCTGGACGATCGCAAACGCGTCCGAAAGCCACAATACCTCGCGGATCTGGGGAATGCCGTTCGGAGCGTCAGCCTTAAGTTCGATCGCCTGCTCGAGAAAGGCCAGGATGCGTTTGCCCTCTTTATCGAAATCGCCCCATGCTGGCTGCTTCCACATTTTTACGAGCACGCTCTTCTCACCGTCGATAACGGATCTCCAAGTATCGATTATGCCCGTCTCCTTGATCGGTTCGCCGTCAATAGGATAGGCAGAGAAAAGCTTTCGTTGGGAATTGCTCGTTTGCGTAAGGCGCTCCAGTCCCAAGCGCACCTCTTGCTTGGTAGGCCGTTCGGCCGTTGCAGAATTGAACGCTTCGAGAGTTGTACGCGCATCTGGAAAACGCGCGTTTTGGTCGAGATCAAGGACTTGGGCAAACCAGTCGTGCAGTTGCCGAAATTCTCCCGTTCCATCAATGTCGGCATTCCACTCTGGTGGCTCGCCCTCCGGGATCGCCCCGAACAAGATCTGGTGCGCGGCCACTCCAACTAGAAAGACATCACGCCGCAAGGGGTCTCCGGATTTCTCCTGCAAGATATCCTCTGGTAGTTTCACGCTGGCTAGAAAATTGTATCGATCCGAACCCAGTGTCCTGACATCCGGATGGCTGGCGACGAAAAGATGAGACAGCTTGACCGTAGTTGGTGCTTCCAACCAAACACTGTGCGAGCCTATGTCGAGGTGGGCCGCGTCAACCTTGTGAAATTCGCCCAGGGAGGTCAGCAGCTGTCGAACCAGCTATACGCGGGTATTGATCCGAGTGGCCTTGTGTTCTGTGGCAGCCCAGTCCGACAGACGCTTGAGTCTTTTCCTTCGATCGTAAATCTCCCAATATCGAACCCCGGCCGTCGGATCGTCCGTTTTCGGAGCAAGAACGTATTTCTCCAGGGTATCGGATCTGTCCCGTAACCAATGGAAAATTCGGCGTTCCCGTCCCGCGATCTCCCGGCGACCTTCCTCGGACTGGAAGCGGCCATCTTCGACCGCGGCAAAATCCCAGAGCCGAAGCGTACCGAGGTTCGGCGGAGTACCGTCCTCACGGGAAGCATACTCCCGGTAGATCTGTTTCGGATGTTCGAAGTCCGAATCCTCGTCGGGCACGAACCTTTCGAATTTCCTTCTCCCGGGCAGGAGTGGAGAGGTGTTTCCGGCGTTGAAGAAATTTGTAAGGCGTTGCTTCCAGAATGGGTCTACAAGGGGCGTTGTAACGAACTCGCCAGCCACGTTTCCGAACATGGCACGCTCGGAATTGTCGTTCGAAAGACCCGCAAGTAGCTCGCCGATAAACAGCACCTTATTGCGCTCGCCAGCCGGGATGCCCGATCTGTCGGCGTTGCGGAGAAGCACAGTGAGCCCGGTTATCTTGGGAATAGCCAGCTTCTTGGTTTGCGGATGCTTCGCAAGTCCATCCTTGAGCAGGATGTAGAGATCTCTTTCGATATCGCATATCTTGCCGACTGGCGACGGTCCCATATCCTGCCCGTCCAACTGCCAATGGCCGTCGGAACCGGTGATCTTCCCGATCCATTTCTTGAGATCGATAACGAGCACTCGACGGGGCGTTACAAGGATGACATCGATCTCTCGGGCGGTACCTGCGTCGATGACGAGGTCGAGATTGGTGAACGCGTACCAATCATTTGGCAACGCATCCCTGAGGCCCTCGACGCCTTCGATTTCGTTTCTGTGTACGCCACGGCCGCAGTTCGTTATCTTCAACTCAAACTCCATTCCGGGCAAAACCGATTACTACTTAGAATAGAAGAGAGTTTTTGCTTGGTCGATGCATTTATCGATTTTCCACCGCTGATTCACAAATTAAAATTAGTTTTGCAATGGTGCCGTGGACATTGCTCATCTCCGGACTACCGACGGACGCGTGAGCTCCTCCAAAAGAAAGACAAACGACTCATAAGGCCGACCAGTGGCGTGGCGGAGTCCCATTTCACAAGTCCTGTTCGACGAAATGTACGCGGACGCAGGCGTCGTATCCAATCCCGCCTTCTCTTCGCGGGTGGCGGATATAACGATCTCCGGATGAAGAAGTCCGCGGTCCCCCGCCGTCCCGCAACAAGTTGTTCCGATTGGCACGAAGACATCGTCCGCGAGCATCGAGCCGATCTCCCGCAGCGTCTTGTTGAGCCCGAGATGGGTCATGGAACAAGTGGGATGCATGGCGATGCGGTCTATCTTGTTACTCACCTCCAGATCGGGCAATAAGTCGTGGCACCACTGTATCACGTCTATGAACTTGAGCTGAGCGTGTCGCTCCTTGCGTTCGTCGTCCAAATAGTTGGCGACATCTTCCGCGATGCCGAGGGTACACGAGGCGGCGTCCACGACGATAGGCAGCTTGCCGCCGTCGCTCCAGAACCACATCGCGTCCGCGATAGCCGATGCCATGAACGAGTGCGCCTTGTGATACCCCTTCGAGCTGAAAGGGGTGGAGCAACAGAGGCCGACGACGTCGTCGGGTATCCAAAGGGAGCGCCCGGCGCGCTTCGACAGGGCGACAAGTGTCTCCGGAAGAGATGGCTGACGCCGTTTGTCTGGATCACGCCCGAACATACGGTTCACACACGCAGGGAAGTAGACGGCAGAGGCGTTTTCGCTCGATGTCTTGGGCAGTTTCCGCGCTGGTTGCGGCATCGGGCCTGGAACGGAAGGCATGAGGTCGTTAGCGATAGCCGACCTCGCAAGCGCAGTCATCCCAGTCAGCGGTTTCACGCCAACCACCCTAGAAACGATGTCGGCAGCAGCCAATCCTCCGCGGGCCATCTTCTCGACGGCACCCCAACGCATCGCTATCGAGAGAGCTATATTCTCCTCTCGCTCGCTTCTTTGCATATGCCGGAACTCGCGCATGAGCGCTCCGGTATTGATCTCGATCGGGCAGGGGATAGCACATGTTCCGTCGCCCGCGCATGTCTCGACGCAGCTGTATTCGTACTGCGCCTGCAACTCGCGGAGCACCGCCGAACCTTCCGGCTGTCTTGCCATTTCCCTCCGTAGGGCGATGCGCTGGCGTGGCGTGGTCGTGGTGTTGCGGCTCGGACAGACGGGTTCGCAGAAGCCACACTCGATGCATTGCGTGGAATTCCGGACGTTCTCGATCGCGGGAATAGACTTCAGCGACTTGAGGTGGATCTGATCGTCCCTGGTCAAGATAACGTTCGGCGCAAGGATGCCTTTTGGATCTGCGAGCTTCTTGATGCGCCACATGATATCGGTAACTGTTCGGCCCCATTCTTGCTCGACAAAAGGGGCCATGTTCAAACCCGTGCCGTGCTCGGCTTTCAGTGACCCGTCGTATTTCTTTACGATGAGTTCGACCAGCTCCGTCATGAAAGCCGCATATCGCTTCTTGCTTTCATCCTCTTCCAGGTTGGTGACGAGGTTGAAGTGAAGGTTCCCGTGAGCTGCGTGCCCGGCAACGCCTGTTCCAAAACCGTGCTTGTCCATGAGCGCCTGCAGATCGCGCGCGCCTTCCGCCAAACGGGCGGGAGGAAAGCACACGTCTTCGGTGATGAGCATGGCACCTTGGGGGCGTTGCTTTCCGACGAGACCGAGGAGGCCTTCTCGGACATGCCAAGCAAGTTCGACGGCTTCCGCCACGCTCGTGAACGTCAATGGGCTGATGAGCTTCTGGTCTGCGACGAGCTCGGTCACCATGCCCTGGAGCTTGACCAGTTCCTCGTCGTTATCCGCGCCGAACTCCACCAGCAACGCCGCCGCCTTGGGATCAAGCGTTGTCCAATAGCTCGGCGTCCCCGGGAACGCTTTGCCCGCGGCCACGAGTGCTGGCGCGACCATCAGCTCGACGGCCGCCGCACCAAGCGCGACAAGCTGGGGAACGATCGCGACGGCTTCGTCGATCGTCGAGAATGGCAGCCATGCGACAGAGGTAACGGCAGGCACCGGGACGGTGGTGATCACAGCTTCCGCAATGAAGCCCAATGTCCCCTCTGATCCGACGAGAAGACGTCGATAGATTTCCAGAGGCGTAACTCCGTCAAGGAGTGCCGCGATATGATAGCCATGGGTGTTGCGGATAGAGTATTTTTGCCGGATGCGTTTGACCAGGGCTTCGTCCGCCAGAAGTTGCGCCCTCAGATCGAGCAAGCCGTAGGCGAATTCGGGCTCGAGTTCGAGAAACCGGGCTTCCGCGCCATTGGCCGCCGTGTCGAAAACGTTGCCTGACGGGGTGAGGATCGTCATGGACTCGACAGTATGATAGGCATCGCGCTCCAGCGTACAGCGCATTCCACCCGAATTGTTGGCGATAATTCCACCGATGGTGGCGGCGGCCTCGCTTGCCGGATCCGGGCCGAGCTTTCGTCGGTGTTTCTTGAGCATAGCGTTCGCGTGCGCGAGGATCAGGCCTGGCCTTGCTTTGAAGCGGGCCCCGTTATCAAGCACCGATCCCCCGTACCAATGGCGTCGGACATCGATCAGGATGTCGTCGGATTGCGATTGGCCGTTGAGACTGGTGCCTCCGGCCCGAAATGTGGCGTGACGACCGGTCTCGCGGCAGAAGGCAAAAACCTTCGCCATCTCTTCGACGTTACGCGGCATCACCACGACTTGTGGGATCAAACGGTAAGGACTGGCGTCAGAGGCGTAGCGCACGAGGTCAAGCAATCTGTCGAGGACGCGATCCTGCCCGAGCAGCTTTACCAGACCGCTTTTTAATTCTTCGGGGGTTCCACCCGCCAGACTCTCTGGAACCGCGTCGTTTTGGCTGGGACCAGCTGGCCGACCGAAAAGCGCTGAATCCGCTTCAAATAGTTTCGTCATCCGAGATTGCCCCACTTGCGAGGTTGAAGGATCCATCGCACGGTCGCGCTAATCACGAGGTACGATCCGGCGCTTGACGTTGCATTTGCAAGGAGTTGACCGAATTTTCCGAAGATCGGCCTCTGATTAGGAAATCGCCAGTTTAGAGATGCATAAAGGTGCAAAGGGGGCGCTTACGCCTTGGTATGCAACTCGGCAACGCGGGTTGCCATTGCTTCCCGGCTTACCGGGCCGCCCACTTGGAAATCCAAGCGTTGACACCGTCGATTGTCTTGAAGTCCTCAAGAGAGCGGGATGGAATATCCTTATAGCTCGCGCCAGCCATTTCGCTTAACGCCCGTCCCGGGCCCAATTCCAGAAAAGCCGAAGCGCCGTTCTCGACGCAAGCCTGCAGGTTGTCCGCCCATTTTACCGTATGGGAAATCTGCGCCGCCAGCTTGTCCAGCCCCCGATCCAGTTGGTAGACCTTTGCGCCATCCACTCCGCTGAGAAGTTTTGCCTCCCCAGAAGGCGGGAATCTCTTGGGCAACTCGTCGAGGGTGCTGCGAAATTTGAGGGATACCCGGTTGAGCAGAGCGGTGTGAGAGGCCACCTCGATCGGTAAACGAGTTATGCGCGTGGCGTGTGCGTTCATTGCCGCTCGCGTGATCGCCGTGAGAAACTCTTTTCCTCCACCCACGACAAAGGCATCGTCCGGATTGATGATCGCTATTCCTCCGCCAAGCTTTTCGCAAAGGTTGCTAATCGCCTGGTAGTCGAGACCCCTGACGAAAAGAAGTCCATCCCCCGGGACACTGGCTGCGGACATCTGCTCGGCACGTTCGGCGACAAGCTTCAGGGTGTCGATCTGGTCAAAAATGCCAGCTGCTCCCCAGGCGGCAACTTCCCCGACGCTGTACCCGGCGAAAATCGAACGGGATGGTATACTCGGCTGCAACGTGCAGACCGCCGCCAGCGCCTGCAGGGTACAGAGAATCTGGGCAGTCCGATTTTCGAACAAATCGCCGCCACTGCCGGACCTGACCAGTTCGCGGGGATCCTCCTGATTCAAAAGCGTCGCCGCGCTGTCGAACAAATGTGTAGCTTCCGGACAGTCTCCAGTTAAGG
>Ga0247742_10000901_pt1 | contig 22255 bp, 19 predicted proteins | sample UWRJL208509C2_FD_180944 | JGI IMG/M metagenome (GOLD analysis project Ga0247742, IMG submission 180944) | Plant litter microbial communities from Arlington Agricultural Research Station in Wisconsin, United States - UWRJ-L208-509C-2 | ecosystem: Environmental > Terrestrial > Plant litter >... | reverse complement strand
TGTCCCAGGTGGTCTCGGTGTACCAGGTAGAGCTTGCACTGGGCGGCGCGCTGGTGCTGGCCCTGATCTTCGCGCTATGGCAGATGCGCCGGGCGCAGCTTGCCTCGCGACGCGGCGAGCAACAAAAAACGATGTTGCTTGCCGTGATGAGCCACGAGGTACGCAATGCGGTCAACGCCGTGGTCTCGTCCATCGACCTGATGTCCAGGCAACCGCTGGAGGGCCCTCAGCGCGACCTCATGGCCATTGCGCAGGCAAGCGGCCGCAACCTGCGCACGTTGCTCAAGAGTGCGCTCGACTACACTCGATCCGAAGTGCAGGGTTTCACCCCTGATCTGGTCTCCTGCGACGTGCTGGCCGTGGCGCGGCAGGTGATCGAATCACAGCGGCCGGCGATCGAGGCCAAGGACCTCAAGATACGCCTGGACCTTCCCATGGGTCCGTTGCCCTGGTTGCTTCTGGACGAGACCCGGTTGCGCCAGGTGCTGGAAAACCTGCTGGCCAATGCGGTGAAGTACACACAGCAGGGGCACGTCGGTATCGCGCTTTGGCAAGGCACGGAAGAGACGGCCGACGGCGTGCGCCGGTTGGTGATCGACGTATTCGACACGGGTATCGGCGTGCCGGTGGACCGCCAACGTGAGCTGTTCCGCGCGTTTGCGCAATCCCATGGGCCGCTCGACACGCGGCTTGGCGGTACGGGGTTGGGCCTGGCGATCTGTCGCGATATCGTCACTCACCTGGGAGGGCGCCTGGACTTCACCAGCGAACTGGGTGTGGGTACGGCCGTGCGCATCGAGTTGCCGACCAGCCTGGTGCCTGCCGTGACGATCGTTGCCGACGACGACGCGCTCGGTGTGGTGAAGGACGAACCGATAGGCACGGTGCTGCTCGTCGAAGATCACCCGGCGAACCGCCAGATCATCGCCGCGCAGCTCAAATTTATCGGTTATGCGACGCAATCGGTGGACCACGGGCAGGCAGCGATCGATGTGTTCGAGGCAGGGCGTTTCGTAGGCGTACTACTCGACTGCGAGCTGCCGGATATGCAGGGCTACGACATCGCCGCGGAGCTGCGTGCGCGGGAACGCTCGGCAGGCGGGGCGCGTACGCGCTTCATCGCGATCTCGGCCAATCATGGTGAGGCGCATATACGTCGATGCGAAGAGAGCGGTATCGATACCGTGCTGGGCAAACCGCTCTCGCTGGAGGGCCTCAAGGCGGCCCTCGTGGCGCCGCGCACGGAATCGGAAATCGATGCGACCTTCATCAAGGAATGCCTCGCCGACCTGGCCGTCATCCGTATCGCATTGGCCGAGGCCGACCTTACCCGCGCCGCGCATTTCTGCCATCGCCTCAAGGGCGGCGCGTTGGTGTGGGGCGCGACGTCCATCGCCGCGGACATCGATCGCATTGAGCAGGCGCTTGCGGCGGAGCCGCTCGACAGCGTGGCGGTGGAGCGTTTGCTCGACGCGATCGCTGGACGTCTTTAGGTAGTGGGTTGAGGCTATCTGGGTTTCGCCGCTGAAGCGGCTCCCACATGGCTTGGTTTTGGACGAAACCAGCGCGGTTTGTCGTGGTCTGCTTCAAGCTCGCTCGAACGCAAGCTTCTGCGATGGCGATCATCATTGCATCGATGTATCACCACGCCCTTTAAACGCTCGATGGCGTACCAATGTCTGTCTGACTTTCCCTCGTCCCAACGTAACGGAGTCAACAGATGGCAAGCATCAACGCATCCGCGAGCGGCACGTTCAAGATCGGTGGCGACCTCGAGGTCAACCGCCTCGGCTTCGGCGCCATGCGCATCACCGGAAAGGGTATCTGGGGCGATCCGGCCAATCCCAAGGCCGCACGCGAGACCCTGGCGAAGCTGCCTGAGCTCGGCGTCAACCTGATCGACACGGCCGACAGCTACGGGCCGTATGTCAGCGAGGACCTGATTCGCGAAGTCCTGCACCCGTACAAAGGCCTGGTCATTGCGACCAAGGGTGGTCTGACCCGTCATGGTCCGGACATCTGGGCGCCGCTGGGCCGTCCCGAATACCTGCGCCAGTGCGTCCTGATGAGCCTGCGCCGCCTTGGCGTGGAACGCATCGACCTGTGGCAGCTGCATCGCGTGGACGAGAAGGTGCCGCAGGACGAACAGTTCGGCGTCATCCGTGACATGCAGAACGAAGGCCTGATCCGCCACGTGGGCCTCTCCGAGGTCAACGTCGGCCAGATCGAAGCGGCGTCGAAGTTCTTCAAGGTCGCGACCGTGCAGAACCTCTACAATCTCGGCAACCGCCAGAGCGAGGCCGTCGTCGACTACGCCGACAAGCACAACATCGGCTTCATTCCCTGGTTCCCGCTTGCCGCGGGCGAACTGGCGAAAGAGGGCTCGGTGCTATCGAAGATCGCCAAAAAGCTCGATGCGACGGACGGCCAGGTAGCCCTCGCGTGGCTGCTCAAGCGTTCGCCGGTGATCCTGCCGATTCCTGGCACGGGCAGTCCCGATCACCTTGAAGAGAACGTCAAGGGCGCGTCGCTCAAGCTGTCGCAGGAAGACTTCGAAGCCCTCGAGCACGCCGTGAAATAACTGCCGCTCACCAGCCGCGGCATTCACCGGACGCCGCGGCAGGCCCGTGCTTCATAGAGCCGCTGATCGGCGCGGCTCAGCGCCGCATCCAGCGGGGTGCCGGCGGCCTTGATTGCCGCGCCCAGCGTAAAGCCGATCGGCGCCGCTTTCGCTTCGTCACGCAGACGCGCGCTTACCTCGGCGAGCTGCGTGTCATCGGCGCTGCGCAATATCACCAGAAACTCATCGCCACCCAGGCGGACCACGGCGTCTTCATCGCGCACGCGTGCCCGCAGGAATTTCGCCATATCGACCAGCACGTCATCGCCGCGCTGGTGCCCGTAGGTATCGTTGACGGCCTTGAAATGATCCAGGTCCACCGTGATGCAGCCGAGCGCCTCGTCGCGCGTCATGTCACCGAGCTGGCCTAGATAACGGCGGTTGAAACAATGGGTAAGCGGATCGCTCAGCGACCACTCGCGCAGCTGCCGTTCCTGTCGATGCTGCTCGGTGACGTCTTGCGCGTGCCCGAGCACGTAGCGCTCTTCGTCGTCCTCATCGAGCACGTTGTGGTAAGCCCATATCCGTAGTTCGCCATTCGCCGCACGCAGTTCGAGGCGGCCCGAATCGCTGCCCTCGTCGACGATACGACGCAGGTAGGCATGGAACGCGGGTACCATTTCCGGCCGCATGAAGTCGGCGAGCGACCTGCCCATCAGGCTATTGATCGGGTAGCCCAGTGATTGTGCCGCGGCAGGGTTGACCGAGAGCAGGACGCCGTCGAGATCGTGCGTGCAGATCAGACCGAGGCTGTAATGAAACAACTGGCGGAAACGACGCTCGCTTGCTTCCAGTGACGCCACGGCACGCCGTCGGTGCATCTCCCATTCCTGGGCAGTACGCCTGAGGTCACGCTCGAGGGTGATCTCACGAGCGAGCGCGGCGTTGCGTTCGACGGCCGTCGCGCGCTGTTCCAGGGCCATGCCCACCAGACCGGCCAGGGTCGTCAGGATTTCTCGCTGGGTAACGGTCAGTACCCGGGGAACATGGTCGATGACACAGAGCGTGCCCACGCCCGATCCGCCCTCCATGGCGATCGGCATGCCTGCGTAGAACCGGACGTTAGGGTCCGCTTCGACCAGCGGGTTATCGGCAAAACGTTCATCTTCGTGGGTATCGCGCACTTCGAACAGGGTGGTGCCGTGGATCGCGTGCGCGCAGAAGGAGATATCGCGGGGAGTCTCGGTCACACCCTCCAGGCCGACCTGGGCCTTGAACCACTGCCGGCCATGGTCGATGAGGCTGACCATGGCGATCGGGGAGCCAGTGACCAGGGAGGCCACCCGCACGATGTCGTCGAAGAAGGGCTCCGGTGCTGTATCCAGCACGGCAAGAGCGCGCAGACGCTCGAGGCGGCGCCTTTCGTCGTGAGGGAAGGGCGCGGCTAGCATCGCGACTCCTGGATGGGGGACAGCGGAACGTAGCGGCTAAACGGGCGGCCGGACGTGACCCACGTCACTCTCCGGAGGAAAGGCCGCTCGGCGTGACTTCGGTTATAGCGGCTTGGACGGGTTCTTGCGTGAAATGCGGCGACTCGCTAGTGCAGCTTCACCGGCGGCAGGGTGGTGTTGCGTAGCCAGTCCGCAAGCCACAACGCCGTAGCCCTCGGCCAGCCGTGCAGCGTGGCTCGATGAAGCTGCTGCAGGGAAACGTAGAGCATCTTCGCCAGCCACCCGCGCATCGGAATGATCGATCTGCCCTTGGGTCCTGAGGGCAGTTCGCCCGTTGCCTGGCGCGAGCCCAGCGAAACGAGGGTGCCTTTGGAATGGTAGACGAAGGGTGCGACGTTCTCGCCGCGCAGGGCGCGGGGCAGGGCGCGCGCGAGGTACGACGCCTGTTGGTGGGCCGCCTGGGCCGTGGGTGGAACGCTGGGGCCGCCGGGCGTGGTGGTGGCGAAGGCGCAGTCGCCCATGGCGTAGATGTCGGTCAGGCCCTGCGCCTTCAGCTGGGCATCGACCAGGATGCGCCGGTCCTTCGAGAGCTCGAAGGGACCGAGGCCCTTCACCATGTCGTGCCCGGTGACACCGGCAGCCCACACCTGAATGTCGCAATGCACGCTGCTGCCGTCGGAAAGATGAAAGGCGCCGTCCTCGACCGCATTTACGCCGACGCCCGTGCGTATCGTCACGCCCATGCGCAGGAGGATCTTTTCAGCGGACTCAGACGTGCGCGGGTCAACGTTGGGAAGCACGCGTTTCGCCATATCCATCAGGGTGATGTCCAGCTTGCTCGCCGGATCGAGCCCACCGTAGCGGTGCATGTCGTTGAACGCGTGGTGCAGCTCGGCCGCCAGTTCCACACCGGTGGCGCCCGCGCCGACGATGCCGATGCTGATGCGCTTTTCGGGATCGCCCGCCGTGCGCAGAGCGAGTGCCAGGATCTTGCGGCGCAGGTCGATCGCCTGGGCGGGGCTGTCCAGCATGTCGCAGTATTCGAGGACACCTGGTGTGCCGAAATCGTTCACGCGGCTGCCGAAGGCGAGCACCAGCGTGTCGTACTTCAGCGTGCGCGCCGGCAGGATGATCTCGTCGGTGAGCGGAAAGCGGACTTCGTCCAGGGAGATGGTCTTTGCAGCGGGATCCACGTGCTGGAGCGCGCCGGGTTCGAAGCGGTATCCGTGCGACTGTGCGTGCGCCAGGTAGGGCACCGCTTCTTCGCCGTCGCCCAGTAATCCAACCGCAAGCTCATGCAGGCGTGGCTTCCAGAAGTGGCTTGAGTCCCGGTCGACCAGGGCGACGTCGAAGTCGCCGCGTTTTCCCAACCGTGTGGCCAGTTCGATACCCGCCGCGCCACCGCCCACGATCACGACGGTATGTGCACCGGGTCGCTTTGAAGCCGTCATAAGAGTTTCCTCGGTAGCCTGCCCTCGAGCATACCCATGGATTCGTTGCTTGCTTGCGAAGACTGCTCTTTTCCGGCTAAATCGGGCACATGCCTGCAACAAGACTGCTCCGACGACGAACGATGCGCTGATGCCATCCGGCGCGCCCGCGCGTGCGCCCCATGCCCATTGTTTACGGAGAAGCCCATGTTCCTGTCCCTGGCGTCGCATGTCGACGCCTCGCTCGCCGGCGTGTTCGCGACCCTTGGTCTGCCGACGGCGCTTGCGCGCGCCCAACCTTCCACGCGGCCGGATTTCGGCGATTTCCAGTGCAACGCGGCGCTGGCCCTGGCCCGTGAGGTGGGCCGGCCGCCGCGCGCCATCGCAGAGGACATCGCCGGATGGCTTCGGCAGGAGGCGATGTTTGCCGCGGTGGAAGTCGCCGGCCCCGGCTTCGTCAACCTGACCCTGGCGGGGAGCTTCCTCGCGGCCTCCGCGCAGGCCATGGCGCGCCATCCCGGCCTTGGCTTGCCCGACACCGGACGGGGGCGTCTGGTGATCCTCGACTTTGGCGGTCCCAACGTGGCCAAACCGCTCCATGTGGGCCACCTGCGTTCGCTGGTACTCGGTGAAAGCCTGCGCCGCATACACGGGGCCCTCGGCTGGCGCACGCTGGGCGATGCGCATCTGGGCGACTGGGGCCTGCAGATGGGCATGCTGAGCTCGGCCATCCGGCATCGCGACCCGTCATTGGCGTTTTTCAGCCGCGACATCGACGAGCCTTTCCCGTCGAACGCTCCGGTAACCCTCGACGAACTCGAACACCTGTATCCCGAGGCGGCCGCCGCCTGCCGCAGCGATGCCGGGCGCATGGCCGAGGCCCGCGCCGATACCGCGGCCCTGCAGGCGGGCGATCCGGGATTGCTCGCCTTGTGGCGGTCGTTGAGGGCCCTGAGCCTGAGCTCGCAGGTAGCGGACTTCCGCGAACTGGGCGTCGTCTTCGATGCGCTCGACGGTGAGAGCGACGTGCGCGATGCCATCACGCCGCTGGTCGAGCGCCTTTGCGCCCATGGTGTTGCGCGGCACAGTGACGGCGCGCTGGTCGTGGACGTGGCCACGCCGGAGGATGCCTTTGAGGTGCCACCGCTATTGCTGGCCAAGCGCGACGGTGCGGCACTGTATGCGACGACCGATCTGGCGACGCTGGAAGCGCGTGCAACCCACGAAGGTCTCGCACGCGTGGTCTACGTCGTCGACCAGCGCCAGGCGCTGCATTTCGAACAGGTGTTCCGCGCGGCGGGCAAGGCCGGGATCGCAGCAGGCGTGGAGTTGATCCACGTGGGCTTCGGCACGGTGAATGGCCGCGATGGCCGGCCGTTCAGGACGCGCGATGGTGGCGTGGCTCGGCTTACCGACCTGCTCGATGAAGCGGTCGCCAAGGCCGGGGAACGCATCGAGGGATCCGGTTACGGGCGGGAGCTCGATGCGGCAGGCAAGCTCGAGCTTGCCCGGCGCGTCGGCATCGGCGCGGTGAAGTTCGCCGATCTCTCGGGTGACCGGTTGTCGGGCTACGTGTTCGACGTCGAGCGGCTGGTCGCCTTTGAAGGTCGCACGGGACCTTACTTGCAGTACGCGTGTGTGCGGCTGCGTTCGTTGTTGGCGAAGGCGGACGGCAATGCGGCTGAGCCCGGCGTTCCGGCGGTGGATAGCGAACGGGCGTTGGTCGTCGCATGCCTGGGTCTGGGCGATGTCGTGGCTGAGTCGGCGCGGCTTATGCAGCCGGGCGTAATCGCGGAGTACGCGTTCGGGCTCGCGCAGCGCTTCAGCCGGTTTTACGCGGAGTGTCCGGTGCTTGCCGAGGCCGATCCGGGTGTTCGAGCATCGCGGTTGGGATTCTGCGTGCTGACATTGCATGTGTTGGAGCAGGCACTGGCGTTACTTGCCATTGACGTCCCGGACCGAATGTAGGAGCTGCTTCAGCGGCGGCCCCGCGGCAGCGAGCGGAAATGTCGCGAGCACGCATCGCCGATGAATCGGCTCCCACAGGAGTGTGTTTCAGGGGTACAGCGGGACACCTTTGGTGGCTTTTTCGACGGCTTTGCGTGGGCCACGCAAGGCTATGCCGACCAGGTCAGGTGCGTCAGCTTCCTCGGCGAGGAAGGCCTCCCGGTTGGCGATGTCATTGCCTGTGGTGAACATCGCTTCGACGTAAACCGCGCGCGTGACATCGCGTTCGATCGCCACGCGGTGGGCATTGGCGAGCTGGGCGGCGTCTGCGGCACCGGCCCTGCACGAGCGCGTGAAGCGCCTGCGCCGCGATCGTGTCATCAAGGCCACGGTTGCCCGGCTCGATGGTGTGCGGGTGGGCCGACCATTGCTGGCCTTTGTGCATGTGGACACTACGAGCTGGGCGGTGACGCGGCAGTTGCTCGCGCTGCAGGCGTTTCCCGAAGTGGAAGAGATACACACCGTGACGGGTGAGAGCGCGATGCTGTTGAAGGTGCGTACGGCGGATACGCGCGGGCTGGAACATTTGCTGGAGCGTATTCATGCCATGGAGGGGTTCAAGGGCACGCGCAGTTACATTGCTTTGTCGACGTATCTGGAGCGTGGGCCGAGTCCTGAGGAGCCCACCGGGGCGATGGGGGCTTGAGGCAAGCGCCCATCGCCGCTGAAGCGGCTCCCACATGAAGAGGTGCCACAGGAAGCGGTCAGGCTTTTGAGTAGGCTTCGGTGGCGTCCATGACACGGGCGGAATAGACCAGTGCGGCGCCGGCGTTCAGGGCAACGGCGACGCCCAGGGCCTCGGCGATCTCTTCGCGTGTCGCGCCTTGCTTGAGGGCCTCGGCCGTGTGTACGGTGATACAGCCATCGCAACGCGTGGTGACTGCAATGGCAAGGGCGATCAGTTCGCGCGTCTTGGCGTCGAGGTGGTTCGTCTTGGCGCCGGCGCCGGACAAGGTCTGGTAACCCTTGACAGTGTCGGGGCTGAGCTTGGCGATTTCGCCAATACGAGCGCCGAGTTCGTTGCGATATTCAGGCCAGTCAAGCATGGGATCATCCTCGGGAATGGCCGGCGGCACGGGTTTGCGTCGTCGGTGGGAACATGATGGTCTTGCCCCGTGCGCCAGGAAATACGCGAAACGTTCTAGTTCTGGCGCCTGCGTCTCACGTGCGCTCGGCACAGATCAAATTACTGCCGCCGGCCGTGGTCGCAGCACCCCCGGTGACGACGTGGTGGTTCGCGCCGTCGGGCAGATTGTCGCGTCGGGCCGACATTCCGCACGGCAGGCACCGCGAATTCCTAACCTGTCTGCATCCGGTCGTTACGACCGATGCAAGCAGGCAAGGAGTTCGACGTGTACGCCCTTACAAAGCTCATTATCGCCAGCGTCATGTGCGCGGCACCCGTGGCGAGTGCGGTCGCCCAAAGCGTGGAATCACCGTGGGTCCTGCATGTGGGTGCGCACCTCGTGGATCCAGAGTCCAACACGGGCCACCTCGCCGGCATGTCGTCGAGCACGACACGAAGCATGCGTCCCTCGATCAGCATCGAGTATCTGCTGACGCCTTCATGGAGCATCGAGGCGCTGGCGGCGCTTCCCTTCCAGCATGACGTTCGCCTCGACGGCCAACATGCGGTAAGCGTGAAACAGCTGCCACCCGTGGTCGGCATCAACTACCACTTCCTCGCGGGCCAGAAGGTGTCGCCCTTCCTCGGCGTCGGCATCAACTACACGCACTTCTTCGACGCGACAGGCCACAACGCCTTGCAGGGAACGCACGTGGACCTCGACGACAGCTGGGGCATCGCCTGGCATGGCGGTGTCGATATTGCGCTCGACGCGCGCTGGACATTCAGCGTCGACGCGCGCTGGATGAACATCGATTCCAAGGTGAAGGTGGACGGCGCCCGCGTCGGCACCGCCCACATCGATCCCCTGGTGTACGGGGTGAGTGTCGGCTATCGCTTCTGATCGCCGGCGAGGAGGGCTTTGGCAGCGTCGATGCCGATGATCCACGAGCCGGCCAGCATCATCGTGTCCTTGAGGATCAGGCGTCCGGCACCGGAAAGGTAGGGGAATCCGTGCTGCGCATCACCCAGCGCAGGGACCCATGCTTCGGGTGTCGTGACGAGGAAGGACAAGGTGACCAGCGTCGTAGCGAAGGAAAGGAAGGCGCCGAGCAGGCCCAGCTTCTTCGACAGGGGATACGACAGGACGAGCAGGGCGATGGTCCATTCGACGATACCCAGGCCGGTGGAGAAGCCGTAGGTGTTGTTGGCGGTCTGCCATTCGCGCTGTTCGGGCACAAGCTGACCCTCATGCGTGAGGTGCGCCTTGTACTCGGCCGGGTGGTTGTAGAAGAACGACATCACCGGACTGTTGGCGACAAAGGGCGTGATGCTGTCGGCCTCGAAGGGAGCGAACTTCAGCGCACCTATCCAGAGGAAGACGATGGCGATGGCGATGCGCATGAGATTCGGGCCGAGACGCTCGGTGCGGACGAAGGTGGAGAGGAGGTTGCGGGCAGTGGCGTTCATGGCGGAGGACTTTCTTCTGGAAGGGCGAAGAAAGTGTTGCCGCGCTGAGTGAGAGGATGAATACTCATATCACTCAATGAATGGCGCGAACGTCTCATGGATGCCTTGACCCGCGTGCTCGAACTTGCCCAGGTGCAGGGCGTTCTCGATCTCCGGTGCCAGCTGGCCGGTGGCTTCAGCCTGGACCACGTGGATGCCGAGCCCGGCGAGGCGCCCTTTCATCTGGTGCTGGCCGGAAGCGCGGCCATGGAGTTGCCGGGCCACGCCGTGGTCATGGAAGCGGGTGACCTGCTGGTGTTGCCGCAGGGCACGCGACACCGTGTTCACGACTTGCGCGGGCGGGACGTCACCACGTCCATCTCGCTCGACCACGCAGGTCCCTTCCGCATCAAGCGCAATACCGAAGGGGACACCGATCTCGATCTGCTTTGCGGTCGCTTCACCTTCGCTCCGGATGCGGGGCGACTGCTGTTCAGTGCCTTGCCCGAGGTGCTCCATGTACGGCTCGGTGGCCAACACGGACTGGACGCACTGTCCGGCATCGTAAGGATGTTTCGCGACGAAGTGGCACGCATGGATCCGGGAGCCCTGGCCGTGGTGACGGCGCTGACGCAGGCCCTGTTCGTTTTCGCACTGCGCGCACAGTTGCGCGACGGCATCATGCCGCCGTCCCTGCTCGGCCTCATGATCGATCCCCGGCTCAGTCGCGCCTTGCTCGCCATGCTCCGCGAGCCCGGGCGCGAGTGGACGGTCGCTACGCTGGCCGAACAGGCGGCGATGTCGCGCGCCACGTTCGCGCGTCACTTCGAGGCACGAGGAAACCTCCCTCCGCACGAGGTACTGACACTCTTGCGCATGCATGTGGCGGCCGAACTCCTGCGCCGGGGTCAGCTCACCGCTGGCGCCGTGGCGGATCGCGTGGGGTATCGGTCCGAGTCGGCGTTCGGCAAGGCCTTCGCGCGCGTCATGGGCACGACGCCGGCACGTTTTCGACGCGGCGGAAACGTCGCGTCGTAACGCAAGATCCGGATAGTGCGGTATGGCGCATGCGCGGAACATGGCCCCGTACCCACCACGGAGCCACGCCATGTCTTTCCGCATCACCGGTATCGATCCGAAGCCCTTCACGTCGCTGTATGGCCTGGACGAAGAGCAACTCGCCAAGCGTGGCGTGATTCGCGTTATCGCCGCGAACGACACGGGTTACCCGGAGCGTGTCGAACTCCGCAACGCGCGCCGCGGCGAAGCGTTGCTCCTGCTCAATCACACCCACCAGCCTGCCAACTCTCCCTATCGTTCCAGCCATGCCATCTTCATTCGCGAAGGGGCGACCGAAGCCTGTGATGTGAGTGACGAGGTGCCGGAGGTATTGCGCACACGTACGCTCGCGCTGCGCGGATTCGACGAGCGGGACCATATCGCCAGTGCCGTCCTCGTCGAGGGCAGCGTGCTCGACGAAGCGATCGAGAGGATGTTCGCGATGTCCTCGGTTCGCTATGCGCACGTGCACTATGCGGCGTACGGCTGCTATGCCGCGCGCATCGATCGGGCCTGAACCTCGTGCCTGCGGGCGGCGTAGCGCGACACCGTCAACGCCGCCAGGGCCAGTGCCGTCAACAACAGGGAGACTAGCGGCAGGCTAGCCACGCCGCTACCCTGCGCGATACGCCCGCCGAGGAACGAGCCGAATGCGATGCCCGCGAACAGGCCCGACGAATTGAGTGCGAGCACGAGTCCGCGAATCTCCGGTTCAAGTTCGACCACGCGCCGCTGCTGCGAGGGATAAAACACGTCCTGCGACAGGGCCCAGACCAGGAGCGGCAGGACCGGAGCCCACCAGTACGCAGGTACGACCGCGAGGGCGAGGAACACCGGCAGCATCGTGCCCATCGCCGCATACAGCAGGTGATTGGCGCCGAAACGAAGCGCCAGGCGTTGCGCGAGCCAGTTGCCGGCGACGCCAAGGACGCCGAAGCCGAACATGATTCCGGAAGCCGTCGCGGTATCTGCGCCGAAACGGTCGCGCAGCAGTGCGGTGATCAGCGTATAGGTGACGAAGTACGCGGAGACCTGGAAGAAGATCACCGCCAGGCCCGTGCCGGTGGCCGGATGGAAGAGCGCCCTCAACAACCGTCGCAGATCCAGCCGGATGCCGCGCGACTCATCGTCCACTGTCAGCCAGACCAGCAAGGCCGCCGCGCTGGCCAGCACCGCCAGGCCTATGAACACCACACGCCAGCCGAAGGCCGCGGAGGCCGCGATGGCGAGGGGTACGGAAAGGACACTGGAGATGGCGATGCCGCTGAAGACCACGGCCAGTGCATGCCCTTGCCGCTCCGGCGGCACGAGGCCGACCCCGATGGACGAAGCCATGGGGGCCACCACGGTGGCACCGAGACCGGCGAGCACGCGGGCGGCCAGCAACCAGCCATAGCCCGGCGCCACGGCACACAGGACCGAACCGAGGGCGAGGATCAGCAGGCCGCCGATCAGCACATCGCGGCGCCGCCGGTGACCGATGAAGACCTGTGCGAGCGGCGCGCCGATGGAAAAAGTCAGCGCGAACACGGCGACCAGTTCGGCCGCCTGCGCGACGGTCATGCCGGCGCCGACCATCGACGCCTGGGCGCCGACGACCGCCAGCGAAGCGCTACCGAGGGCGAAGTTGCAGATGCTGAGGATGCGCAGCACCAGGGGAGGAGAAAGACGGGCCATGACGGCATCGCAACGATGAGGGAGCGCCTTATCTCGGGTCCGCCGACCTATAATCAATATCGATTCCAGAAATACGAGCCATCCATATCATGGATATCAATCGGATCGATCTCAATCTTCTGGCCTCACTCGATGTGCTGCTCGAAGAGGCTAACGTCACCCGTGCGGCCCGGCGCCTCAAGCTCAGCCAACCCGCGCTGTCCGCCCAGCTCGCACGCCTGCGCGAGGCGTTTGGCGATCCATTGCTCTTGCCTGCCGAAACCGGGCGCGGCATGACCCTGACCGCCCGTGCGGCGGCACTGCGCGAGCCTCTGCGAGCGGCCTTGCGGGATCTGGACCGTGTGGTTACCCATGCGCCCGAATTCGATCCGGCACACAGCGTGCGCGCCTTTCAGATCGCCCTGAGCGACAACGGCGTGGCCATCCTCGGTGTCGACCTGGTTGCCTGGATTGCCGCCCACGCCGGGCCTGGTATCTGTGTCGCCTTTCGGCCGGTGGACCCCGTTCGCATTGGCACACAGCTGGAATGTGGCGAGGTCGATTTGCTGGTCAGCATCAACAGCCTGATTCCGCCAGCGATGAAAGCGCGCGTGCTCCTCGAGGACCGCTACCTCATGGCCCAGCGAAAAGGGCACCCCCGTGGCCGGACGCCGCCCGATCTGGACACGTATTGCGCGCTACGGCATGTGCTCGTGTCGCTGGACGGCGGCGGCTTTCACGGCTTCATGGACGATTACCTTCACAGGCTCGGGCGCAGGCGCCAGGTAGCCGTGTCCGTTCCCCAGTATCACCTGATGCCCGACATTCTCGAGGCCACCGACTATGTGGGCGTGATGCCATCCCGGCTGGTGCAGCGTTTCGCAGGGCGGCTCGATGCGTTTGAACTGCCGATCCCCACGCACGATATTTCGATGTATGCGTCCTGGCATCCGCGCATGCACGCCGACCCCGCGCACCGATGGCTGCGCGAGCGTGTCGCCGCCATCGCGAAAGGCACGCGGGCCTAGCGGCTGGCTTCACCGCGTAACTGCCAGAACAGCGCCTTGTCGAACGGTGACCAGACCGGTACGCGGACGCCGCTCTCGGCCAGGGCGTCGCGCGTCCACTGGTTACATGTGACGAAGAGGCTGTAGCGGCCGCCGGCTTCGTAAAACGCATCGTTCGCGTCGTAGTGACGGCCTGGAATCCAGACGGCCGACCCACGGTCATCGATGGTGACGCTGCGGCGCATATAGGCGACGAGCCTTGCGTACGCTTCGGGCGTTACGGTGATCCGTATCGCTGTCGTGTCACGGGCCGGTTCGGGACCGTATTCCACATGCATCGCCGCGGCGTCGCGTCCAAGAATCGCGCTCAGGGCGGTCGATACCTTGAGGTCGCGCCATTGCGGCACGTCGAGGAAGAATGCGCGATCGCCCCAGCCAACCGTGACGTAGTCGTCGATGTGCGCGTCGTTTGGGTGCGCGTTATGCACCGGAGGGAACAGCGCCGTCCAGTCCATCATCGCGTGTCGGGCGGGCATCGCCAATCCGGCATGCACGCCATTGGTAGTGAGCCACACGGTCACACCGTCGTCGGCGTGTCGCCAGCCGCGATTCACCGGAATAACGCCCAGGACAATGGCTGCCGCGAGGTACAGAAGGGGGGCGAGGATGAGCGACCCGCACACGGTCCAGAGGAGACGCCGCGCAACCGATGGGCGCGTGACGTTGGCGCTGGTTCGGTGCGGATGGCGCATGCTCGCTCCTCGGGCGTCTACACGCCCGGTATGGCGGAAGCGTATAACGAGTCATCGACGACCGCATGAGGGCCGCTGCCATGCCCATAGCAGACCACGCGAAACCCGCAGAGGACCCGTGCCCGGTATGCAAGGGCCTGGGCGAGGTGACGTATATCGACGAGGAGGTCGGTTGCCAGATCGGCGTACCGTGCTGGGCCTGCGCGGGACCGGCCGAGGAACACCTCGGCCAGCCCGCTTCGGATACGCCCTGGCCCGGCTGAGCCGGACTCAGAACTTGTAGTTGGCGCCGAACATCAGTGTGCGACCGAAGGTGTTGTAATCCAGCGGCCTGGCGATCTTGATGTTGTTCGGCAGCGAGGCGATCTGCTGGGTTTTCTCCGGCGAGTTGGTCAGGTTGTTCACCTGCAGCAGCAACGAGAACCCGTTCCAGCGACCCTCGGTGAAGGCGTAGCCAAGCTGGAAGTCGGTCTGCTTGTCGGCGAGGATCTTCTGGTATCCGAGCTGGTCGAACAGGGCCACCGCCTCGCCGGTGAACGACGAGCGATAACGTTCGGCGATACGCACCGACCAGCCGTACTTCTCGTAGTAGAAGGCAAGGTTGGCCACCTTGCGCGACAGGCCGGGCAGGGTGGACGGACTTCCGGGAATCGTGGACACCGCGCTGACCGGAAGCGAGCTGTTGGTCAACGAGAAGTTCGCCTGCATGCCGAAGCCGTCGAGTGCATGCGTCAGCAGGCCGCCTTCGAAGGAGCCCGACAGTTCAAGGCCCTGCATCCTGCCGCCCGTGCCGTTCTGTGGCGTTGTGAACGAACCGACCGTGCTGCTCGGTGTGAGCGTCGGCGTGTCGTTGGTGTAGCGCGAGAAGTCGTAGTCGAGCGTGGTCTGGTTGTAGATGTAGTTGAGCAGGTTTTTGTTGAACACCGCTGCGGCCACGTAGCTCGCCTTGCCGAAGTACTTTTCCCACGACAGGTCCGCACCTACCGCGATATACGGTTTCAGCTTCGGATTGCCGCCGCTGCCGGACCAGAGCACCTGGCCGGCGGCGGGACCGTCGGTAACGAGCGCGATGCCGGCGGAGGTGGCGACCTTCTCGTCGTCGATGCGGCCGCGCGCCATGGTCTTGGCCAGACCGAAACGCAGGAACTGCTTGTCGGCGACTTCGGCGACGAGATTGAGGCTCGGCAGGACCTTGTTGTAGTTCGTGCCATCGGCGATGCGGCCGACGAGCTCATTGCCATTGGTCTGCAGGGCTTCGGACGACTGAATCGTACGTACGGCCTGCAGACCCATGTTTCCGCGCAGCGGGATGTCGCCCAGCATCGTGTCGATGTTGAACTTGAGGTAGACCACCGGCACTTTCTCGCGCACCGTGTAGTTGCGGCTCCAGTCGCCCTGGCCGTTGCGCTCGGTCTCGTAGAACTGGTCGTTGAGCGCCCCCAGCACGTCGTAGTTCACGATGCCGGGGATGCCGCCATAACCCAGGTCGGTGATGCCACGCAGCGACGACGGGCCGATCGGAGCGGCAAAGCCAGCCACGTAATCCTCCGTGGTGGAACCGTTGCCATTGAGCCAGGCGAAGAGCACGTCGGCCTGCTTGGTTTTCTCGCGATCGGAATAATTCACGCCGAAGTTGAAGTCGCTGAAGATCCAGCCCACCGGGTGGCTGATTTCAAGGCGGATCGACTTGATCGTGTCCTTCTGCTTATCGTATTCCTCGCGCCCGTTGTAACCGTAGTTATTCGGGTCGGTGAAATTAACCACCGAGGTATCGGACCAGTCGGTACCGGGGCTGAAATCCGGGAACCCTTCGTCGCGCTTGGTCTGGAAGTCGGTGGACGAGGTCGCCTGGCCAGGCAGGCCGGCGAACAGGTAAGCATCATGCAGGCGCTTCTTCGCGCTGGAGTACGAGAGATCCGCGGTGGCGTTCCAGCCGTTGCCGAAGTCGTACTCGTTGTTCCAGCCGACCGAGAACAGCTTGTCGCGTTCCTTGGTGTACTCGTTCTGCAGGATCGTCTTCAGCCCGTCGATGTGACCGGAGGTGACGATCGGGTAGGGCTGCGCAGGTACGGTGCCGATGTTCGAATAGGAGACGTTGTCGTACGGACTGCTCGACCACTGCGCGCCGTTGAGGTAAGTCTTCTGGTCGAACGTCGAGTAGTACATGTCGAGCGTGGAATGGTAATGGTCGTCCGGCGCCCACTCGAGCACGGTCATCAGGCCGTTGCGCAGCTGCTTCTCGGACTTGGCGCGTAGCTGGGCGCCTTCCTGGGACAGCACGTCGTCGGGCAGGCCGGGCGTGTGCGCCGCCCCCCACTGGCCTTCGGCACCGTTCGGGCCGTTGTTGTTGCTCCACCACCAGGCCTGGTACTGCTTTTCCTGCACGGGTGAGTCGAGCTGCGCAAAACCCACGGCGAGGCCGAGCGTGTGGTCGAAGAACTGGTCGATATACGAGAAGCTGGCGCGATGCCCGCCGTCGCCCACGCCCGTGCCGTGATTGAGGCTGCCATTGGAATTGCTTTCGCCACGCAGGTTGGCGGCGAACGTCGGCTTGGCCAGGTCGAGCGGCTTGATGGTATGCAGGTCCACGGTGCCTGAAAGGCCCTGGCCGACGAGGCTGGCGTCCGGTGTCTTGTAGACGACCGCGCCGCTGATCAGTTCGGACGGGTACTGGTCGTAGTCCACGCCGCGGTTCTCGCCGATCGTTGCCTGCTCGCGGCCGTTCAGCAATGTGCCCGCGAAATCCGGCGACGTACCGCGAATGGAGATCTGGTTGGCACGACCGTCCACGCGTTGCGTGGCCAGGCCGGACACGCGCGCCAGGCTCTCGGCGATGCTGCTGTCGGGCAGCTTGCCGATGTCTTCGGCGGAGATCGCCTCGACGATGTTGTCCGATTGCTGCTTCGTCTTCAGCGCGTTCTGGATACTGCCCTGGATGCCGGTAACGACGATCGCGTCCAGATTGCTCGCAGCGTCCGGGTTGGCGGGGCGCTTTTCCTTGTCCTTGTCCCTTGCGGTTTTTGCCGGTTTTGTGGACGGCGTCTCACTTTGCGACGTGGCGGGATTCGGCGCCTGCTCCTGCGCGAAGACATCGCTGGCGAAGAGGAGGAGGGCGGCGGTGCAAGCGATCGCCAGCGGGCGCGGCTGAAGAGCGGACACGGCAAGACACGGCGTCATGCGTCGACGATTCATCGATATCCCTGCGTTGAATGAGTAAGCGACGCGCCCCCTGACGCACCGGCGGCGAGGATGATGTAGTGACTCGAATCTGTCATCCTGCGTCGCAGCAGACACCTCGCGGAGCGCGCCATGTGGGAAGAGCTGACCAAGACCGTCCTGTTGATCGTGGCGAGTCTTTTTCCCATCATCAATCCGCCTGCAGCGGCCTTCATGGCGATCAGCATCGTGCCGCATGCCACCGACGCCGAGCGTGCCGACATGGCGCGCCGCGTAGCGGTGAACAGCTTCGCGCTGCTGCTCGCATCATTGCTGGTCGGCGCTTATGTGCTCGGCTTCTTTGGCATCTCGATACCCGTGCTTCGCGTGGCCGGCGGGCTGGTCGTGGCCATGGCGGGCTGGCGGCTGCTCGACGCGCCTGACGACGTCGAGGAGGACCAGGAGAACGAGGCTGCCGCGGTGGATCATCGTCACGGAAGGCGCGATCCCAGCTTCTATCCGTTGACGCTGCCCCTCACGGTGGGCCCGGGCTCGATTGCCGTGGCCATTGCGTTGGGTACCGGCTCGCCACGCACGGGTCCCTCCCTCATTCACTTCGCGGCGGTCGGTATCGCCCTGGTGGTCATCACCGCGAGCATTTACCTCTGCATGCGCTTTGCCGAGCCTATCGAGCGCAAGCTGGGCACGGCGGGAACCCAGGTGGTGATGCGCCTGTTCGCGTTCTTCATTTTCTGCATCGGCTTGCAGATCCTGTGGTTGGGTGTTTCCGAGTTGATCGGCATTGTTTCGACGGCGCCCGGAGCCGTCCACCCCACACCGTAAACGCTTTTAAGAGCGTTCCCGTCGCCAGGCGCAGGGGGTGGCGCCGGTGAAGCGTTTGAATATGGTGGTGAAGTGCGCTTGCGTCCGGAAGCCCGTGTCGCCGGCGACTTCGACGACGGACCGTTCCGACGATGCGAGCAGCGCCTTCGCGTACTCGATTCTGGCCCGCAGGATGTAGTGATGTGGACGCTGCCCGGTGGCCAGGCGGAAGCGGGCGGCGAAATGCATGGGTGAGAGCCCCGCCGCGGCAGCGACCGCGGCCAGGCTGATCGGGTCACCCAGGTGTTGGCCTATGTAAGCGTCCACGCGCTGCATGCGCCACCGCGGTATCGCCAGCTTCACCGGATCGAGCGCGTCGACGGTGGCCGCGCTGGCGAGCTGGAAGAGGCGGCTGAGGACCGCTATCGCGAAATGCCCGGCTGTACCCGGCATGCACGAGGCCGCATTGGCGGAGAGCAACGCGAGCGCCAGCTGCTCGATCGCGCCGTCACGGTACATGCCGCCGAAGGACGAACCGTCGAGCAGAGCCGCGCAGTCCATGTCCCTGGCTGCCGCGCGGACGAATGACACGGGCAGATACCACTGGAGACTGTCGCCAGGGCCATCGGCGAACATCGCCAGCGCCTGGCCTGGCAGGCTGACGTGGACGCTGCCCGCCGCTATCGCGCCATTGACGACCGTTCGGCCGTCCGCATTCAGTCGCATGGAAGTCGCGCTCAGGAAGACGCGTACCACATAGTGATCCATGGGCGTGACGGCGGTCCGTACGCCCGAGCCACGCCGGTCGATCCAGCGGGTAGCCAACGCACCCGGTGCCGTCCGGGCGAGGGCCGGCGGGACATGCCAGGAGGTTTCGGGGTGGACGGCGGTAGTGGCGGTGAGGTCGCGCGCGAGCGCGTAAGAGGTCTCGTCCAGGCGCACGTTGCCGTCCTCCGCGTCGGGTCCCCGAGGGTGAAGATGTCGGTCCGGCCCCCCAGTCTCGCCGGCATACACGACGGTACGCCTGTCGCGTCGCTTGGAGAGCCGAAAATCTACTTAGGACGAATGGACTGTCCAGGCCGAATGGCGGGGTGTGCCTGCATCGTTCGAATCGGAAAACCCCCATGCGTATCCGAAAGACCGTTCTCGCACGGAACGAGACCATGAGCGCTGTAGGGGAGTCGATGCGTCGTGCGTCGACGTCTGTCCGGTCATGGGGAGTTTCACGATGAAGAAGTCCATTTTCCTGGGCGCCGCCGTCGGTGCCGCGCTCGTGTTCGGATGCGCCACGCAGGCCCAGCAGGGCCCCATGGTGGACATCGGCAACCGGCACGGCAACCTGCGGCAGGCCCAGGAGAACATCGTCCAGGCATGGCATCTGGTGAGCGAGGCGCAGGAAATGAACGACTCGCGCCTGGGTGGGCATGCGGCGAACGCCAAGCGCTTGCTCGAGCAGGCCAACGATGAACTGCGCCTGGCGGCGGATGTCGCCAACGAGCACGAACGGCATTGAACCGAATGACGAGACGCTGGCCCCTGCGCGCGGCCGTTCTTTGCTTGCTGGCGGGTTTTGCAGGCCCGTCACTGGCCGACCCGCCCTCCGACGACCTGCGTCCGCCGCGCGAGTTCACCTATGACGCGAACGGGGTAACCACGGCGACGCTGGTTGCCGCGAAGTCGAAGATCCTCGTCGGCAACACGCCTTACACCTCGCTGGTGTTCAACGACGACTATGACGCGCCGCTCATCCGCACGCGTCCTGGCGGAACGATCAGGCTCACGCTCGACAACCGCATGGACGAGATGACCAACCTGCATTTTCACGGCATGCAGGTCTCGCCCCTCGACGAAGGTGACAGCATTTTCCGCACCACTGGTCCCCACGAAGTAGGCAAGTACGTGCTGCACCTGCCCGACGACCATTCGCCGGGACCGTACTGGTACCACAGTCATTTCCACGATGGCGCCGAGCACCAGGTCGCCGGTGGTCTCGCCGGGCCGATCCTGGTCGACGGCATCAAGGACCAGTTCCCCGAGCTGAAGGACGTGCGCGAGCGCGCGCTTGTCCTGCGCAACTTCCAGAAGACCTTCACCGGATCGCTCGCCAGCGAGATCGTCACCGGCGCGCCGTCCATCCGCACGATCAACGGGCAGTTCCAGCCGACCATCCGCATCCACCCGGGCGAGACGCAGCTCTGGCACGTGTTCAATATCGCAGCGAACCAGTATTTCCGCATCCGTATCGACGGCGTGCACATGCAGCTTCTGTCCCAGGACGCCGATACCGTGGTCAAGGAGGTCGGTGTCGACGAGATGCTGATCGGCCCGTCGGCGCGCGTGAGCATACTGGTGACCGGCCCCGCACCCGGCTCCTATCCCCTCAAGATGGGTTCGGCGAACACCGGTCCCGCCGGTGACACGTACGCTGGCGCGTTACTGGGCACGCTAGTCTCCTCGGGCGAGCCCATGAAGACGGTGGCCATCACCAGTCCGTATCCCGCCGTGACCGACCTGCGCAAGGTGACGCCGGCCAATCGGCGCCGCTTCATTTTTCAGGACTCCGACTCCGACCCCAATGCCTTCTTCATCAACGGCCGTCAGTTCGATATCGGTCGCGTGGACACCACGGTCAAACTGGGCGATGTCGAAGAATGGACCCTGGTCAACCCCAGCCAGGAACTCCATCAGTTCCACATCCACCAGCTCGATTTCCAGGTGACCAGGATCAACGGCAAGGAGGTCGACTTCATCGGCTATCGCGACAACGTGTTCATTCCCGCGCTGGGCTCGACCACGGTGCTCATTCCCTTCACGGACCCGGTCATCCTCGGTAAGTTTGTCTATCACTGCCACATCATGGAGCACGAAGACGGCGGCATGATGCAGGTGATCCAGGTGGTGCGCCCCGCGGAATACGAGGAGGCCGTGAAGCTGGAACCCCTCGGTGGCATCTACGGTGACAACCAGATGTGCACCTACCTTCGCAACACCGGGGGCAAGCCGCTCACACCTCCGTCGAACGCAAGCCGACCGCTCGGTCCGGCGCCCGGGGCGCGGCCATGAAGCGGCGCGCAGCCTGTGTGGGCATGGGCCTCGCATTTGCGCTCGCGGGACAGGCGCAGGCCAGCAATGGCCGTTACCCCGGCCTGGGCATGGATTACAGCACGGCCGTCCAGTACGACTTCAGCAGCTTGCGCGTGCCCAACCAGCCGCATACCGTCACCACCAACGGGTACTTCGACATCACCACGGCGGTGCATTTCCGCCTGACCACCATCGACGAGATATGGGTGGGCAGCGAGGTCAGTCCGGTCACGGATACGCGTCCCGGCGAGCGTCGCTGGCTCGGTGGTACCGGCCTCAACATCACCGACGTGAACTGGTATCACCAGGGCTATGTATCGTCGTTCCGGCTGGGTAAGTTCGATGTGCCCTTCGGTCGCGCGCAGGACGCCGCACCGGGCCTCTACACCTCCGATTTCGTCGCACCGTACGCACTGGGCGGAATGAATGGTGGCACCTATGAGTACCGCTTCTTTACCGACAACTGGGGCACCATCGCGCCCAGCCTGAGTCTCTACGCCGCCGACACATCGGTACTCAGCCGGTCTTTCCTGCGTCCGTCGCAGCAGGCGCGTCGCTCCGATGGCGGGGCGACCAATACGGGCAAGCTCAACAACGCTGCCGCCGTGGTCAACTGGCGCGCACCTGCGGCTATCCCGTACCTGGAAGTGCAAGTGGGTTACATGACCAACCACAAGGGCGACGTGTCCGCCGCGTCGCCCACGGCGGCGAACGAGCAGATGCGTGTGGCCTCCGTGCGCTACATGATTCCCTTCG
>Ga0247742_10000900_pt1 | contig 22278 bp, 15 predicted proteins | sample UWRJL208509C2_FD_180944 | JGI IMG/M metagenome (GOLD analysis project Ga0247742, IMG submission 180944) | Plant litter microbial communities from Arlington Agricultural Research Station in Wisconsin, United States - UWRJ-L208-509C-2 | ecosystem: Environmental > Terrestrial > Plant litter >... | reverse complement strand
CGGACTACCGAGACTCGTTGGCGGGGAATCGATGACGGTTGGCCGCCCCAACGACACCGGGTCGGCGACGCCGGCGGGGGCCGACCGCCGTGGCGGGGTACGAGACGTGTTCGGTGTGCCAAACTACCGGCGGTTCGTGTCGGGACAGTCGCTGAGCCTGATCGGATCCTGGGCCGAGACCATTGCCCTGGCACTGTTGGTTCTGCAGTTGACGCGCTCGCCGTTGGTTCTCGGACTCGTCATGGCCACGCGGTACCTACCCGTGCTGCTGGCGACGCCGTACGCGGGATTGATCGTGGACCGCAGCAACAAGCGGCGTGTGCTGACGATGACCAATGCGGTACTGGGTCTGACGTCGCTCGCGATGGGGGTGTCGGTCCTGATGGGCACGATCGCACTGTGGCAGATCTTCGTTGCGGCCGCAGTCTTCGGTGTCATGACCGCGCTGGACAACCCCGCGCGCATGGCGTTGATTCCGGAACTCGTTGACACGCAACTCCTTCGGTCGGCGATTACCGCCAACAGCATGATGGCCAACGTGGGACGGGCCCTGGGGCCGGCCGTCGCGGCTGGTTTGATCCGCTGGCACGGCATCGGATGGTGCTACCTGTTCAACGCGCTGACCTTCGTCCTGGTGGTGGTCGCACTGGCAGCTCTCGACGGTCGTCGGTTGCACAGGACGGTGCCCGCGGGTCGCGGCAAGCACCAGTTGCGCGAGGGTCTGGCCGTCGCCCGGTCGAACCGTGACATCGCAGGACCGTTGGTCATGATGGCGTTCGTCGGGACGCTGACCTATGAGTTCGAGACCAGCCTGCCGGTGTTCGCGGAGCAGACACTCAGAGCAGGGGTCGACGGATATGCCTGGCTGACGACGGCATTCGGGGTGGGCTCGGTGTTGACGGGCTTGCTGCTCGCCCGGTGGCCCATCACGGGTCTGGCTCCGATGATTCGTGTGACGGTTCTCTACGGCGCCGTGATGCTCTTGTTGACCGTCAGTTCCGGGCTGCCGGTAGCGCTGGTGTCCGCGGGTCTGGTGGGCGGTGTGAGTATCGCCTTCCTGACGACGGGGAACAGCACCATCCAGCTTGCGGCGCCTCCGCAGATGCGCGGCCGCGTCACCGGTCTGTGGACGACGGCGTTCATCGGGTCCACTCCGATCGGCGCCGTCGTGATCGGTGCGGTCGCGCATCGATTCGGCGGACACGCAGGCCTGGCCGCAGGGGTGATCGGATGTGCACTAGCCGTGCTCTTCGGCACCGTCATCCATCGCCGGGGCGACCGTCAGCGCACCGATGGGCCTGATCCTCGCTGACATCCGTCCTGTCAGAGCAACGTGTCCGCTGCGATCACCGAGGCAGAGATCGCCGCGGGGAACCCCGCGTAGAAGGCGATGTGCGTTATCAACGCGGAGATTTCGTCGGTGGTGAGTCCGTTGTCGACTCCGCGCCGCAGGTGCGCCCGTAGCTCGTCGGGCCGGTACAGCGCGATGAGTGCGCTCAAGGTGGCGATACTGCGGTCGCGAGGGCTTAGCCGTTCGTCGGACCAGACTTGGTCGTACAGAGGGGAATCGACGAGGTCGGCGAGCTCTGGGGTAAATCGTCGAGCCGCGCCGCGCGGCGATGAGTTGATGTCGGGGATGAGGTGCTCCTTTGATGCGGCCGAAGACGATGGTCGTAGGGCTCGGACTCGAGTGGTGGCGCTGTTCAGTCACCTCCCTCTGCGTGGTGAATCTGCGCGGATACATCCTCACCGGCGAGATCGGCGTGCAGGAACGCCCCGGATGTCGGCAGTCGTAGGTGTAGCTCGGAGGCAGTGCTGATCTCGACATGCCCCGAGTCCAAGGTGAAGTCGAGGACGTGACCGCCACTCGTTCGGGCGGCGTCGAGGAAGTGCAGGTGATAGCCGGCCACCGAAATACCCTGTTCGAACTCCGGTGTGCGGAAGCCGACCAGAACACCGTCCACCCGTTCGAATGTCTTGACCGCTTGCCCGTCGCTGGCCTCGGTCAGTGGCGGGTAGGGCGGTGTCTGCGCCTTGACGGTGCGGGTGTGAACATTCGAAAGCGCACCGGTGACCCGAATTGCGTGAATCAGGTTGTGGCTCTCTACCGTCTGGTCGATCAGGGCGAGAACGTCGGCCCGGCTAGTGGGCACGTCGACGGTGAGGGTGGAGCCGGGCGTGAAGTGGGTGACCGCCGCGAACGGTGTGCGGTCGGCGCGGTCGGCCTTGGTGGCGCTGCCGTCGGCGCGCAGGTGGTAGCACTCGCCGTCGAGGACGACCATTTCACCGTCGAGGCGGTTGAAGGTGCCCAGGCCGAAGTCGCCGTGACGCAGTAGTTCCTCGATGGTGACGTCGCCGTCGTACACGCCGTCCAGAAGCGCGCTCATGGTCGAGGTTTGGAAGACTTCGGCGCTGTGTGAATCACCGGTGGCCGTCGCGCTGTGGTGGGCGATCATCCGGCGCGCCCACGTAGCGAACTGATCCAGGGTGTTGTGTCCTGATGTCATGGCGCCGACATCACTCGAAGACATCGTCGTGCAGGTGAGCGGCCAGGTCGGTGTTCCTGCTGTAGTCGACGGCAACGTCGATCACCGACGGTCCGTCTTCGCCGAGAGCCTGCGCCAGCGTGGCTGCGAATGCATCGAGGGAGTCGACGCGGTATCCGCGGGCACCGAAAGCCGCTGCGTAGTGGGTGATGTCGTAGTCGCCCAGCTGCACGCCGGACTTGCGGCCGTACTTGAGGACTTCCTGGAATCCGACCATGTCGTAGGTGTTGTCGCGCAGGATGATGTGGGTGAGGTTGAGTCCCAGGCGTGTAGCTGTTTCGAGTTCTTGGGCGGAGAACAGGAACCCACCGTCTCCGGAGATGGACACGATGTGTGTGCCGGGGCGTACCAGCGCGGCCGCCATGGCCCAGGGCAGCGCGACGCCGAGGGTCTGTTGTCCGTTGGAGAAGAGCAGCCGTCGGGGTTCGTAGACCCGGAAGTGTCGGGCCATGTAGATGTACACCGATCCGACGTCGCAGGCGATGGTGGCGTCGTCGTCGAGGTGCTCCCGCAACGCCAGCACGACCGCGGTGGGGTTGAGTCCCGTTGCAGCAGAGGGTATCGCACGCTCGGTGGTGTCGATGTCGGCCAGCGCCTGACGTTGGCGAGCGATGTCGTCGACGTAGGTGTCGGCGAGTGTCATACCGGACAGCAGCTGGGTGAGCTCGACCAGTGTGTCGGCGATGTTGCCGCGCAGTTCGCTGACGGGTTGGTAGTGGTTGTCGATACCGGCGGGCAGGGAGTCGATGTGGATGACGGTGCGGGCCGGGTCGTCGTTCCACAGGCCCGGGTCGTACTCGACGGCGTCGTAGCCGACGGTGATCAGGACGTCGGCTTCGGAGACGAGAATGTCACCGGGCTGATTGCGGAACAGCCCGACGCGTCCCAGGTAGTGCGATTCGAGGTCGCGCGAGATCACGCCTGCGCCCTGGAACGTCTCGACAACGGGCAGCTCGGTGGCGGAAACGAGATCGCGCAACGCTTTACAGCTGTCGGGTGCCGCCCCTCGGACGCCAACCAGGAGCACTGGGCGCTTCGCGGCCGCAATGGTGTCGGCGGCCGCGCGGATCGAAGTCGTGGGCGCGCCAGCCAATGCGGGTACCGGATGGCGGGTGGTGATGGCCGCTGCGGTCGAGGCACTGAGCACGTCGGCGGGGAGCACGAGGGCGGCGGCCCCCTGCGGTTCGGTGAGCGCGGCGCGGAAGGCTCCGACGGTGGCTTCGGCGGCGTTGTCGGGGTCGTTGACCTCGCCGGTGTGTTTGGTGACCGTCGTGAGGAATGCGGCGGCATCCATCGACTGATGGGTGCGTTTGAGTCGGTCGGCACGGCCCACGGCGCCGCACAGGGCGACGACGGGGTCCTGCTCGGTATTGGCGGTGAGCAGTCCGGTGGCAAGGTTGGTGGTGCCCGGTCCGGAGGTGACCAGCACGACACCTGGTGTGCCGGTGAGTCGGCCGATGGCGCCGGCCATGAACGCGGCGTTCTGTTCGTGGCGGCAGACGATGAGTTCAGGTCCGCCGTCGACGAGGGCGTCATAGACGGCGTCGATCTTGGCACCCGGCACGCCGAAGACGTATGGCACCTCGTAGGCGGTGAGCACGTCGACGATGCGCTGGGCGCTGCGGGTAGGGCCGTCGCTGGTCATGTGTGGTCCTTCGTCGGTTGGACGGTGATCTTGAAGATGGCGGAGGTGATGGTGCCAAAGGCATTGCCGCTGCCGATGAACAGGCGTTTGGTGTCGTAGCCGGCGACGTCCTTCATGCTTTCGCCGCCGAACCGCGCGGGTGTGTTGCCATCTGGGAGCAGCACGTTGAGTCCTAGTAGTGCGTGGCGGACGGCGTTCCGCTCGGCGCCAGTGGCGTTCGCGATTAGCTCGCCGACGGTGCGCCCGGTGCCGGTGGAGGGGATGGCGGCGCAGCTGACCTGGTTGCGGTCCAGGTGTGCGGTGAGCTCGGCGAGGGTGACACCAGCGCCGACGACCAGGCTGAGGTTGGCGGCGTTGACCACGGTGTGGGTGTCGGCGTCGGACACCGCGGCGACTGGCGCCGGTGCGGTGCTGACGGCACCGGCGCGGTAGGGCGCCAAGGCTGCGTCGACGGCATTCTGAAAGATGCTTACGTCGGGTTCGGCCGCGGACTCGTCGGGCAGCATGATGCCGGGGTTGAGCAGGCCGCGGGGGTCGAAGACGCGTTTGATGGCGCGCTGGGCGGCGATCTCCACGGGGGTGAAGCGCTTGGTCATGAACGGGCGCTTCTCGGTGCCGACACCATGCTCGCCGGTGATCGTGCCGCCCAGACTCAGTGCAGCGTCAATGATTTCGTTGTTGGCGGCCTTGAGGGCGGCGAGGGCTTTCGGATTGTCACGGTCATAGAACGTGAACGGGTGCAGGTCACCGTCGCCGGCGTGACCGCAGACCATGATGAACAGCAGTCCGTCGGTGTGGCGCGCGGCCGCGGCCTGAATGGCTTCTTGCATCTCTGGGAAGTGCTGACGGGGCACTGTGACATCCCCGATGAAGAAGCCCTTGCCGCTCTTGACCACGAGGTCGGGGGCGGCCAACCGGCCGAACCACAGCCTGTGGCGGTCTTCTTCGCTGTCCGCGCGCCGCACCTCGACCGCGCGGCGGCGCATGACCTCGTCGACGATCTCGGTGTCGCGGTCGACCTCCTGGGCGGTGCCGTCCAGATCGACGAGCACGATGGCCGCGGCGTCCTGGGGGTAGCCGGTGTCGGCGTATTGCTGCAGGCCGACGATGCCGGTGTGGTCGAGCCATTCGACGCATGCCGGCACCGTGCCGGTTTGGATGATCGCCGCGACGGTGTCCGTGGCGTCGCGGGCGGTGGCGAAGCTGCCCATGAGGCTGCGCGTGACCGCAGGGATGGGACGCAGCGCGACGGTGGCCTCGGCGAGGATGGCCAGCGTGCCTTCGGAGCCGATGAGAATGCCCAGGAGGTCGGTGCCCTCGGCGTCGGCGGTGAGGGTGATCACGGTGCCGTCGGCGAGTACGGCTTCGGCTTCGAGCACGTGGTGGTAGGTGACCCCGTACTTGAGTGCGTGGGGCCCGCCGGCGTTCTCGATGATGTTGCCGCCCACGGTGGCGAAGTGCGAGGAGACGGGATCGGGGGAGAAGCACAACCCTTGTGGGGCAAGCGCTTCCTGCAACGTGTTGTTCACGACGCCTGGCTGAACCCGGGCGGTGCGGGCCTCTGCGTCGACGCTGATGAGCTGGTTCATGCCGGACAGGTCGATCATGACGCGCTCATCGTCGGCCATGACCGCACCTGCGCAGTTGGAAGCTCCTCCTCTGGTGACCAGCGGTACGTCGTGTTCGGCGGCGATGCGCACGATCGCAACGACCTCATCAGTGCTGCGTGGCTTGACGACCATCCACGGAGCGTTGCCCAGACCCCAGTAGTCATGGCTGTGTGCGGCGAGCGCGTCAGCGTCGGTGAGTACCGCGTCAGGACCGGCGAGCGCGCCGGAAAATGCCTGCGCGAGTGCATCATGGGATACGCGCGACTCGACAATGGACATGGTGGCCTCTCTTTCGCAGACGGATGTCATCGACGAGTCGCGGTCAATGACGACGCCGTGTACGGGTTACCGCTGTCACCGAGACTTGTTGTTCAAGCGGGCTTAGCCTCCCGTGGTCGGCGCCGCCGCGTCCAATTGGTTCTGTGAGGGGACTCCATAGGCATGACCTATGCACCAAAACATGTTGTGCTGCAGTCCTACTGGACGTTGGGACTTGAGGCGGCGTGCGACGCGCCACGGCCCTTGGATCGCCGGGGTCGACCGACTTGTCGGGACCCTTGAGGACGCGACAGTTCCGAAACGTGCTGTTGCCGTGCCTGTTCAACGAGAGCGATGGCGCCCTGTAAGCGTCATGCGTCCGTTCCTTGCACATGTCACCAGCGGGACGACGTGCGGACTATCGCCACGTGCTGCGACGGTTGGGCGGCATCACCTGACGCCATGCGCCGATGCGGCCTCTTCGATGTTCATCGCGTTGTCCCACAGGGCGAGGAACGCACGCAGGGGCGCGGAGGCGGGAATGTCGTTGCGCCAGATGAGTATCTTCTCGAAGTCGATCTGCGGGGTGATCTGCCGGACGGTAAGACCGCAACCGATGAGGGCGGGATCGCAGCGGGAGCTCAGAGCCACTCCGAGTCCTTGCTGGGCGAAGGAGACCTGCAGGCGCACATCGTTGGCCGCACAATTGACCAGGATTTCGGTGTCTACCGCTGCCGCGACCCGGTCGATACTGGCCCGCAACGCGCTGGTGCGCGGGTAGGTGATGATCGGGTAGCGGGCCAGCTCACGGAGTTCGAGTGGGCCATTGTCGCCGAGGGGGTACGCGCCGGGGTCGAACACCGCGACGATCTGGTCGACGAAGAACGGCGAGGTGCTGATCGAAGCCGGTAACGCATCGACTGGCCGGGCGATCACGGCCGCGTGCAGCTGGTTCTGCAGGACCATGTCCAGCAGTGGCTTGCTGGTCGCTTCCGAGACGACGATGTCGATGCCTGGATACTCCTGCCGAAGCGCGCCAAGAAGCACCGGGGTGGTGGTGTGTTCCACCCCGCCTCCGGTCCCGATCCGGAACTCGCCGCGCAGCAGGCCAGCACGCGCGGAGAACTCCGCCTTCGCGTCGTTTGCGGCCTGGATGCACAGTCGTGCGTAGGGAAGCAGGACCTGCCCGGCGTCGGTGAGCGCGGTGGTGCGCTGGGTGCGGTCGAACAGTGCCTCGCCAAGCTCGCGTTCCAGCCCTTGGATCTGCGCGCTTATCGAAGGTTGCGTGATGAAACATTTCTGGGCGGCTCGGGTGAACGAGCCTTCGTCGGCCACCGCGACGAAGTATTCCAGCGTTCTCAGCTCCATGAATCGACACGATGCCCGATGATCTTGGCTGGTGGCTACTTACCTGGAAAAGATTCCTGGTAGCCGACGACTGTGGTGCGTCGGGAGGATTGCCGACGTGTCAGCCGAGGGCTCCCACGATTTCCCGGATCGTGTCGACGACGAACGCGGGCTGAGACAGCATAACCAGATTTGAGGAGTCGACTTCGCGGATCGTGGCGCCGGCACGCTCGTAGCCGAAGCGCTGTACCTGCGGGAGAATCCCGTGATCGGCGGTACACATGACCGCCCAGGTCGGGCGGGTCCGCCAGGCCGCGGTCGTGGCCGGCTCGGCGAACGCGGCGGCGGCCACCGGCCGCTGTGACACGGCGAGCACCGACGCGACGCCGGGATCGACGTCGGCGGCCAGCACCGCGGCGAACTTTGCGGGGTCGACCGACACGTCCATCCCGGCGGCGGAGTGCTCGGTGGCCGGGAACGGCGTCTGAATCAGTGCGTCGGGAAGGTCGGAGTCAGGAAACCGGCCTTGAAGCTGCGCGACGCTTTCACCCTCCGCCAACGCGTATCCGGCGAGGTAGAGCAGCGCCGCGACGTTGGACGCGGCGCCGGCTTCGGTGATGACCGCTCCACCATAGGAATGGCCGACCAACAGCACCGACCCCGCGATGGTCTCGACGAAGGCGCGGACCAACGCTGCGTCTCCGATCAGACTGCGGTTCGGTACGGCGACGGCAACCACCGGGATGCCGGAGTCTAGAAGTCCCTTGGTGACCGGCTGGTAGGACGAGGCATCGGTAAAGGCACCGTGCACGAGAACGACTGTCGGGGTGGGCATCACGGACACGCTCCGATGAACGACGAGTGAACGCTCATGGTGACGGGCCAATTTGTCGGCGTCCAATCGTGATTGGCGATGCGGTCATAGGCGGAACCGATGCATGTCCCCATCGGCGGAGCCGATGGGAGCCTGTGACGATTCCTATTGGACGTCGAACGGGGTAAGACGTGAGACTTCCATGAATCCATGGAGCTGCCGCCGCTCGGTGGTCCGCCGGAACGGAGTCGAGCGTGAGACGAAGGGTCGTCGTGGGGATGTCGGGCGCCAGTGGTGCCGTCTACGGAATCCGCATTCTGGACGCCCTCCGCGACGAGCCCGACATCGAGACCCATCTGGTCATGACCCAGGGGGTCAAGCGGACTCGCTGCGTCACTTCATGCAGAACGAGCAGAGCTCGATGACACAGGCCTGACCCCGGTGCCGTCGATAGTCGTCTCGAGGCCGCGCGTGCTGAAAGCCCGGTCAACTTCGATGCCAACGCAACTCACCCGACTTCAACGAGCCCACGGGACAGCCGTGGACTGCTGGCCGAAGTGGTCGCCGTCCACATCGACCAAGCGCTGCTCACGTTTCTACGACACCGCCCAACCCCACCCCATCCTGCGCGCCGGCGGACCAGCGAGCCACTCCGAATCAGCCCCGATGCGATTTTCGAGATGACCCGGTCATCCTGACCGCAACAAATTAAAAAGGAGACCACCATGGCGACGATCGCCACCCAACTCATCTCGGCGTTATCGCGCAGCGGGGTCAAACGTGTTTACGGACTGCCCGGCGACAGCCTCAACGGGTTCACCGACGCCATCCGACGCTCCGGCGAGGTCACCTGGGAGCACGTCAGACACGAGGAAACGGCCGCCTTCGCCGCGGCTGCCGACGCCGCACTGACCGGCCGGCTGGCCGTCTGCGCGGGCAGTTGCGGACCGGGCAACCTGCATCTGGTCAACGGACTGTTCGACGCCCAGCGCAGCAGGGTGCCGGTATTGGCCATCGCCGCGCACATTCCGCGCAACGAGATCGGCTCCGAGTACTTCCAAGAAACCCACCCGCAGGACCTCTTCCGCGAGTGCAGCGTCTACTGCGAGTTGGTCAGCACCCCCGAGATGGCCCCGCGCATCTTCGAGATGGCAATGCGCGCGGCCGTCGAGGAAAACGGCGTGGCCGTCGTCGTCGTGCCCGGCGAAATCTTCCTCGCGCACGGCGACGAAACCGGTTGGCTCGCAAAGTCGCTCGAAGCGACCCGCTCGGTGATCCGACCCGACGAGGTCTCCCTGCGCCAGGCGGCACAAATCCTCAACGACGGAGAGCGAGTCACGATCCTCGGCGGCGCCGGGGTGCAGGGCGCGCACGACGAACTCGTCCGGCTCGCGGGCACCCTCAACGCGCCGGTCGTGCACGCACTGCGCGGCAAGGAGTTCATCGAGTACGACAATCCGTACGACGTGGGCATGACGGGGCTGCTCGGCTTCGCCTCGGGATACAAGGCCATCAAGGAGGCCGACACACTGCTGATGCTCGGCACCGACTTTCCATATCAGCAGTTCTATCCGAAGGACGCGCGGATCGTGCAGGTCGACGTCCGAGGGCGAAACCTGGGCCGCCGCACGCCGATCGACCTCGGTCTGGTCGGCTCGGTCGCCGACACCTGTGACGCGCTGCAACCGCTTCTCGTCCAGAAGCAGGACCGCGCGCACCTCGACCGGTCGCTGCGCCACTACGTCAAGACACGCAAGTCCCTCGACGGACTCGCCGTCAACGATCGCGACAAGACACCGATCCGCCCGGAATACGTTGCGGGACTTGCCAACGAGCTGGCCACCGACGACGCGGTGTTCACCGTCGACGTCGGCTCGCCCGTCGTGTGGGCGGCGCGCTATCTGAAGATGAACGGCAAGCGACGGCTCGTCGGCTCGTTCAACCACGGCACCATGGCGTGCGCCCTGCCCCACGCGATCGGCGCTCAGACCGCGTTTCCGGATCGCCAAGTAATTGCCCTCGCCGGCGACGGCGGTCTCACCATGATGTTCGGCGAACTCATCACGCTCATCCAGAACCGCCTGCCGGTCAAAGTGATCGTGTTCAACAACTCGTCGTTGAACTTCGTGGAGCTGGAGATGAAGTCGGCGGGCATCGTGAACTTCGGCACCGATCTCACCAATCCCGACTTCGCCGCCGTGGGCCGGGCGCTGGGGGCGTTCGGCAGGCGCGTCGAGCATCCCGGCGAATTGAAGGAGGCGCTGAGCGAGGCCTTCGCCCACGACGGGCCTGCCATCGTCGACGTGGTCACCGCGCGCCAGGAGATGTCCGTCCCACCGGCCATCACCGCCGAACAGGCAAAGGGCTTCTCGCTGTACGCGATCAGGACGATCATGGCGGGCCGGGCCGACGAACTGCTCGACCTCGTCACCACCAACGTCTCCCGGCGACTCCTGGACTGAACCGCGCGCCAACTGACCCGCGCGCCGAAACGGATGGCGGCGCTCAACCTTCGATCATGATCCGCGATGGGATCGCGGGGTTGTGTTCGTTTTCAGTCGCGGGGTGTGGCGGCGGCGGTTCGCAGGCGGCCGGGGTAGAGGGTGTCCACCAGGTTCGCGGCGGTGAAGTAGCGGACCTGGTGGCCGGCGTGGACCGCAGCGATTCCTAGCCCGATCAGGCATGGCCGAAACAGATAAGGACCGGCGCCCGGTGTGCAATCTCGTGGACCTCGCGTGGTCCGGCCCACGGCACAATGCCCCGCCGCCTGCTCCGAATGTAAATGCTCGACACGGCGGCTGCGGGTCGTTCATGACGATCCTCTTAGGACTGTTCATTGCCTCGCTCGGGTGGGCCCCCGCGGCCTCGACACATGACCCACACACCGACGCCGGGAACGTTCACAGCGCACCGAGTCTCCACTCGCCCAGCCATGGGACACCAGCAACACAGGGGGTGGACCATTCCTCTCTTCGCAAGGGCACACCACACGCGTCACCCTCGATCTCTGCGTTGAATGGCGGACATGACAAGTGCAAGAGGCCAAAGGGCAATAGGCCGTATATGCCGTGGTGCACAGATCCCGCATCCGGGTGGATGCAGAGCACGACTCGTCGCGCAGTCGCGACCTACCCTGGACCGTTCAAACCGCCGAGACGGTCAGCCACCCAATGAGGGGCTGCGGCCTAGCCGTCCCCTTGTTGCCCAAGGCTGCAATCGCGGTGCCCCCGGATCCGCATCGGTCTTCGACGACCACTACGACGGGCCCCGCCCAGCATCCCATCGAGGGCCGTGACGCAGAACGACTGTGGAGCAACAGTTCTGCGCGCTCGGTGACGTTGCCCACGCGTTCCTGGTAGGCGCTGCCGCGATCGGCAACACTCGGCTGGACGCGGACGCGGGGATGGATTCACGCCGGAAAAATTCATAAATAATGACAAATATCCATGAAATGGACGAGCCTAAGCCAGGGGAGGTACATTTTTGGGCTAAAGCGTCACGGTGACGAATAACAGTTCGCCCGGGGTTGCCGTATGCGGCTGCCGCGCCGGCGGTTCGGTGGGTCTCCTGGCGCGGTCGACCGTTGCGCGCAGAATCCAAAACAAGGTGTCCCTGGCGCGCCGCTCGGGACGAGCCCGCCGTCCACGTTTCCACGCGGCCGACCGCGAGTCGGCGATTGACCTGAGAAACAAGCTGATTAATCGTATTCCCTGATGTTGGCGAAATATGTTGTCGCGCAACCGTTTCGTACGGCTCGGCGAACGCGGTGGCGGTCATAGGTGGAGCCAATCGAGGTCTTCATCGGCGGAGCCGATGGGAACCCATGACGATTCCTATTGGACGCCAGGCTGTGTGGGACGTGAGACTTCGATGAATCCATGGAGCTGCCGCCGCTCGGTGGTCCACCGGAACGGAGTCGAGCGTGAGACGAAGGGTCGTCGTCGGCATGTCGGGCGCCAGTGGTGCCGTCTACGGAATTCGCATCCTGGACGCCCTGCGCGACGAGCCGGACATCGAGACCCATCTGGTCATGACGCAGGCAGCCAAGCGGACTCTGGCGTTGGAAACCGATTTCAGCATCAACGACGTCGAGCAACGAGCCGATGTCGTGCACCGCAGCAACGACATTGGAGCCTCGATCGCATCGGGCTCCTTCCGAGCACACGCGATGGTCGTGGCACCGTGCTCGATGAAGACGGCGTCCGGTATCGCCACCTCGTATGCGGACAATCTGCTGCTGCGGGCGGCCGACGTCACGCTCAAGGAGCGGCGCCGCCTCGTCCTGCTGGTGCGTGAAACACCCTTGCACTTGGGTCATTTGCGGCTGCTCACCCAGCTCGCGGAGATGGGTGCGGTCGTCATGCCGGCAACACCGGCCTTCTACCACCGCCCCGCCACGGTGCAGGACATCGTCGACCAGACCGCCAACCGCGTGTTGGATCTGTGCGACGTCGAACTCGGACGCGACCTCTTTCCCCGCTGGACCGGCGGTGACACGGCATCACGAGTTCCCGACGAACAGCACCCACACCTCGCAGCGCAGGCCTGAGAACAGGAGCACCATGACTTACCGGATCGATCGCACGAAGATCCCTCGCAGCTACCGTGAGTACCTCGCCCTGATGAAGGAGATGGGCGAACTCGTCGAGATCGACGACGAGGTCGACTGGAACCTCGAAATGGGCGCCATCTTCCGTCATGCTGCCGAAACGCTAGCTCCCATGCCGGTTTTCAACGTCGTCAAGGACGCCGCACCGGGCTTTCGCGCCGCGGACTGGGGGATGGGTAAGAGTTCCTACCCCGGGCAACCGTGGCGCCGCTTGGCGGCCATGATCGGCCTGCCCCCCGAGACCCCGTTGATGGACATTCAGGCCGCCTACATCGAGGCCAAGGAGAACGGCCAAGCTCATCCTCCGCGCATCGTCGACGCGGCCGACGCGCCCTGCAAGCAGAACACCTGGGTGGGCGACCAGATAGACCTGAACAAGATCCCCGCGCCCTTGGCCCACGACGGCGACGGTGGCCGGTATCTGCAAACTGCGGGCTTGAACATCCTCAAGACCCCCGATGGGCGGTGGACCAACTGGTCGACCAACCGCGCCGTCATCATCGACGCCCAGACCATGACCGGGCAGTGGTGGCCCAAACAGCACAACGGGATGATCTGGGGGATGTGGCGCGAACAGAAGCGGGACATGCCCTGGGCGTGCGCTTTGGGCGTAAGCCCGGTCGCGTCAACGCAAGCCGCGTCGCGCATACCGGCGTGGGTAGACGAGTACGACGTGGCCAGCGCGCTGCTCGACGAACCACTCGACATGGTGAAATGCGAAACCAGCGACATCCTGGTGCCGGCGGACGCCGAGATCATCATCGAGGGGGTCGTCGAGTACGGCACCACTGAACCGGAAGGTCCCTTCGGGGAGTATCCGGGCTACTTGCCCGACGAGACGACGCCGTTTCCGCGGCAGAAGGTCACGTGTGTCACCTTCCGCGACAACCCGGTGCTGCCCATGTCGATTCCCGGTGTGCCCATCGACAACTGCCACGTCACCATGGGATTCTTCATCTCCTCTGATTCCGTTGTGGCACTGAAGAAGGCGGGGTTACCCGTCATCGACGGGATGTACCTCTTCGAAGCCGCCATCTTGTGGTTCGTAATCCGGGTCCCCACCGACTGGCACGAGCGCACCGGCTGGACACTCGACGACTTCATGAAACGGCTCGGCAACACATTCTGGACTCAGCACGTGGGTGACACGGTCACCAAGATTCTGGTGGTGGGCGAGGACATCGACCCCTCCGACGTTCAGCAGGTGGTGTGGGCCTTCGCTTCACGCAACCACCCCACGTTCACCACGTACTTCTTTCCGGAACTGCAGGCGTTCGGTGACGGCATCGAGTCCTATCACGTGGCTCGCGAACTCGCCGAGAACAAGGGCACCTCGTTGGTGGTCTACGCGTGCCTGGAAAACGCTGACAGAGTGGGCCGTCCAGAGAAGCGGGTCATGTCCTTCGACAAGAACTATCCGGAACCGGTCAAGCAACGAGTGCTCGACAACTGGGAACGCTGGGGATTCACGTCGTGACCGCCGACATGCCGCGTGCAACTGAGGGTTCGAGCTGAGATGGCCGGGAGTGATGCCCACTTCTATCGACCGGCCGAGGGCACCGGACTGCCGCATGACCCGTTCAACGCCATCGTCGGACCGCGGCCCATCGGATGGATCTCCAGTGCGGATCGCCGCGGGACACGAAACCTGGCCCCCTACAGCTTCTTCAACGGATTCAACTACGGCCCGCCGATCGTCGGGTTCTCTTCGATCGGGTGGAAGGACACCGTCGCCAACGTCGACGCCACCGGTGAGTTCGTCTGGAACCTTGCCACCCGGTCGTTGGCGACACAGATGAACGAGACTGCTGCGCCCCTTCCTGCAGAGCGAGACGAGTTCGAAGACGCGGGCCTAACGCCCGTGCCATCGACGGTCGTCTCGACACCGCGCGTGCTGGAAAGCCCGGTCAATTTCGAATGCCAACTGACGCAACTCACCCAACTGAAACGAGCCGACGGTACGGCCGTGGACACGTGGCTCGTGCTGGGCGAAGTGGTCGCCGTCCACATCGACCGTGCCCTGCTTACCGACGGTGTCTACGACACCGCCAGACCCCACCCCATCCTGCGCGCCGGCGGACCGGCGAGCTACGCCGAGATCAGCCCCGACTCCATGTTCGAAATGATTCGACCATCCTGACGACAGCAACCCGTGACGACCGGTGTGCACCGGTTGGCGAGCAAAAAGAGAATCAAATGAGCGTCACCGTCATCGAGTACATCCTCGGCAGGCTCCACGACGTCGGTGTCAACGACATCTTCGGCGTCCCAGGGGATTACGCGTTCCCCCTGCACGACGCCATCGTCGCGCATCCCGACGTCAACTGGGTCGGCTGCTGCAACGAACTCAACGCCGGCTATGCCGCCGACGGGTACGCCCGTGTCCAAGGCGTGGGCGCGGTCACCACCACCTACGGGGTAGGGGAACTCAGCGCGATCAGCGCGGTCGCCGGCTCCTACGCCGAGAACCTGCCGGTCTTCCACCTCGTCGGCATGCCCACCCTGGCCACCCAAGCCAACCGGTCACTGGTGCATCACACCCTCGGCAACGGACAATTCGACTTGTTCCGGTCGATGGCCGACACCGTCACCGGCGCCAGCGCGATCATCACCCCGGCCAACGCCGTCGCCGAGACCGAACGGCTGATCGCCGAGGCCCTCTACAACCGGCGCCCCGTGTACATGGCCCTGCCCTCCGACGTCGTCGACAAACCCATCGTCGCGCAATCAGAGCCCTTGCCCGTGCCCGTCAGTGATTCGACGGCACTGGCAGCCGCGACCGCCGCCGTGGTCGGTGCGGTGGAGGCCGCGTCGACGGCGTGCGTCCTTCCCGGAATCCTCGTCGACAGGTTGGGTCTGCGCGAGGTGGCTCAGCAGTTCGTCGAGGCGGCGGACCTTCCGTTCGCGACCATGTTCGCCGACAAGTCCGTTCTGGAAGAAGACCACCCCAACTACATCGGCATGTACGACGGCCAGCTCATGGACCCGGCCGTCCGCGAATTCGTCGAAACGTGCGACGTCGTCGTGGCATTCGGCACGATGGCGACGGACTTCAACACCGGCGCCTTCACCTCCCACCTCGACCCCGACAAGATCGTCAAGATCGACCTTCACAGCACCCGTGTGGGGTCGACCGTCTACCAGGGCGTCGAGATGGCCGACCTCCTCCGCGCGTTGGCCGGGCGGTCGTGGAGCACCCGTCGACGGGGCGGTCCCCGGCCGGAGCAACTGGGGTCGGTGTCCGGGTCCGGTGCGGACCCGATTACCGCGGACGCGCTGTACCCGCGCTGGGCCGAGTTCTTGCGGCCCGACGACATCGTCGTCGCCGAAACCGGAACGTCCTCCATGGGTTTGGCGTTCGCGCAGCTCCCACACGGTGCGCGGTTTCACAACCAGACGCTGTGGGGCGCCATCGGCTGGGCCACCCCGGCAGCCTTGGGGGCGGCCGTCGCCGCACCGAACCGGCGGCTGGTCTTGTTCACCGGCGAAGGCTCCCACCAGCTGACGGCACAAGAGATCGGTCAGTTCCACCGCCTGGGCTTGAAGCCGATCATCTTCGTACTCAACAACAACGGATACCTCATCGAGCGGATGCTGTGCACCGACCCCGACATCGCCTACAACGACGTCGCGCCGTGGAACTACACCGAACTTCCCCACGCACTGGGATGCGAGGACTGGTTCACCCCGCGGGTGAGTACGTGTGCCGAACTGGACGCCGCACTCGCCACCGCCGCCGAGGGCACCCGGGCCGCCTACATCGAGGTCATGACCGGAACTTACGAGGTGCCCCCGCTCGTCCAGAAGCTGCACGAGAACGTCAAGACCCTCTACAACATGAGCTAGCGCGCCACGCGGTGGCGGCAGGACAACCGGAGATCGGATCGGCAAAGGCGCATGCCCATCGCAGTTAATGAGCCGTGGAGCCATTCGCCATATTCGAGCCAGCAATGAGTGCTGCCACGTCTTCGGGCTCGTGGCTGTTGCCGGCGCGGTCCCAGAATTCCTCGCTGGACGAGGCCCAGGCGAGGAACCGCCCGAGAGCCATCGCTCCGTCTGGGTCTCCGGTGCGATCGAGTAGCGCCAGCCAGGTTGCCAAGGTGAGTCGCAGCGACGGACTGGCATGTGCCAGTCCCGCCGACAACACCAGACGGCGTACGCGGTGCGGATGACGAGCGGCGAACCCGACGGCTATGGCGCTACCGAGTGAGTAGCCGACGACGTCGACGGTGGTCAGTTCGGCATGATCCACCGCGGCCAGTGCGGTTGCGACGAGGTGGTCGAGCTCGATTGGCCCTTCGGCCGCAGGGGCCGGGCCCGTGCCGGGATAGAACGGCGCGACAACCCGGCCGGGCAGCGCGGCCTGGAAGGGGAAGTTCGTCTGTGGGGAGCCGCCGGTCCCGTGTAACAGCAGGATTCCGTGTGAATCCGGTGGTCCGGTCACCAGAGCGTGCACGGGGGAGACGGGTCCGGCTGGCGTAGACGCCACGATGGGATTTCCTTCGGCTAGTAGGTGCCTCTGCGACTCTTCGGTCAGGGCGCGGCGGCGACGCGAATGGCGACCGACGGGAACAGCTTCAGGGCATTGCGGCCGATGTTGTGCTTGTCGTCAGCATTCAGGTCCGGAAAGGACAGCAGCGCAACCAGGTTCGCGTGCATCGTCGCCGCAGTCGTGCACGGCACCCCGCAGTCCGACCCGTAGACCAGGTGCTGGATGCCTGTCATCATCAGCGCTGGGGCCAGCGCGGTCGGCATAGCGGCCGCTGTGTCCAGATAGAGCCGCCCGAGTTGGTCGACGATGTCTTCGCGGGTCAGCCGGTTGGCGTTCGGTATCCAGGGCTCCGCGCCCAGCAGGGCCAGTCGGCCCGAGAGTGCGGGTAACCCGCCGCCGCAGTGCGCCACTACGAAGCTGATGTCCGGGTAGCGGTCGAAGATGCCGGCGTAGAGCAGATCCACCATCATTCGGGTGGTTTGCGCGGGTGCTTCGACCAGCGCGCTCGGCCGACCCAGGTCGCTGCCGTAGGCATTCGGGTGAACGAATACCGTGGCTCCTCGTCGGTTCAACTCACGCCAAACCAGTTCCAGCCGCACGTCACCGAGCGTGACGTCATGGTAGATGCACTGCACGGCGAAGCCGTCTGCCGCGAGTTCGTTTGGCACCCGCGCGATTTCGGCCAGACACGCCGCAGGATCGTCGGTGGGCAGTGCTGCGAGGAAACCAAAGCGGTCCGGATACTTGCCAAGGAGCGCCGCTCCGTAGTCGTTGGCGTCGCGCAGCTGAGCGGCGTCCGGCGGCACATAACTGAGAAGCTGCATGCGGATGCCGGTGCGATCCATGTAGAACAGCGTGTCTTCTGGGGTCCACTCGGGAATGTCGTTGATCCGCCATCCAGCGCGTTGAAGCGCCTGGACTCGATCCCGTCTGACTGACTGTGACTCTGGTGGGAAGAAGTGCGCATGCACATCGATCCATCCGTCGACCAGTGCGTCCTCGTGCGGTATGTCCACGACAGCACGGTATGCGCGAGCAGGTTGCTTTGCGATGCGCGAGAAGCGCGTTCCATTGCGCGAACGTCTCACGCGGTGACGCTGTTGCAGCCGCGTCGTCGCCGATCAGACCAGGTCGACGGTTCTGTAACGGCCTGGGGTCAGACCGAATTGGCGTTTGAAGGCGTGGGAGAACGCATACGGAGAGCCGTAGCCGACCTCGGCTGCAATGCCAGGCAGCGCGCGGTCCGTCTCGCGCAACAGCTGGGCGGCCACGACCATCCGCCACCACGTGAGGTAGGCGATGGGGGATTGTCCGGTGAGGGCGGTGAAGCGGCGAGACAGGGTGGCGCGAGACAGGTTCACCCGCTCGGCCAAGCTTTGGACCCGCCACGGTGCGGCCGGCTCATCGTGCAGTGCCTCTAGCGCGGCGGCGATCTGCGGGTCGTGAAGAGCCCTCGGCCATCCGGTCATCGCATTTCCATCAAGCCAGCCACGAACCGTGTAGACCAGCAGCAGATCCAGCAATGCGGTCAGCGCGGCAGACTGGCCTTGGCGGTTGGCGTTGATTTCGCTGGCAAGCAGGTCGATCGCTCCGTGCAGTGTTGGATGGGTGCCAACGCGCCCGGGGAGGTGCACGATGTCCGGTAGCCCGGCCAGTAGCGGGTGGACGCGACTGCGGTCCAGCCGATACTTGCCACAGAGGAAGTCGGCGGGTCCGTCGCCGCCGACTGCGGCTTCCACTGGTACCGCCCCCGTGACATCTGGCGTATCCGAGAGATGGTGCGGGCTGCCGTGGGGTACGAGGACGACGTCCCCGGCGTTGAGACGGATCGCCTTGCCGTGCTCGGGGATCACCCAGGCGGTCCCGTGCAGCAGTATGTGGACGCCGGCGCCGTCGTACGGGCCGAATCGGTAGCACCAGTGCTGGGTCAGCTGCAGCCGGTTCGAATACGGTCGACCGGTTCGCATCATGGCAATCGCGACGCTCAGGACATCCATCTGTTCACCGTAGCGATGATCATGAGACTCTCGCGCATTAATACGAGAGGATTAAGCATCGCGATTCCCACCGGGCGGCGATAGCGTGACATGGTCAAGCAATCAAGGACACAACGCTCGAGGACCAGATGACTGATTTCGATACAGAAGGCACCACACGCCGATCGACGTTGACCGCGATACCCAAATACGCTGAAGTACAGGATGATCCACGGGCCCTCACGGCATTCAACGATGAGGTCGTCCAAGAGTTTCGCGCCAATGGGGGAAATGTAAGTGGCCCGTTCGCCGATGCCGACATCGTCCTGTTGACCATGACGGGTGCCAAGTCCGGCCAGCAGCGGCTGACTCCGCTGGAGTACTTCGCAATCGACGGCCGGATCATTCTCCTCGGTACCTACGGTGGCGCACCGAAGGACCCGGCCTGGGTGCACAATCTGCGTGCGAACCCCAGGGTGCACGTGGAGATCGGCACAGAGTCATACGATGCGACAGCTCGGGAGCTCGCGGGCGACGAGCGGGACGCGCTCTTCGCCACGATCGTCGAAACGTCCTTCCACGTCGCGAATTACCCGAAAACCCGGCGGTCCATCCCGCTCTTCGAACTCCTGGCCGCTTAGCCGGCCCGGCGTCAGCGTCCACGGAGCCAACGCTGGCGACTAGTGCCAAGGCTCAGGCGTTCACTCCAATGGTTCGGGCGTGAAGGTGACGTCGATGTCGCCCACGGTCATCGTCACCTGACCTTCCATCACCATCACCTGCGCCGCGACCCGTCGATCGACACTCTGGGCCAGTTGCTGCACCGGCTCGTGCGGTATGTGCACCACGGACAGGTTCGGCAGCTTCGCCACTTTGGGTCCCACCGTGCGCCACCAGGTGGACACGCCGGCGGCGAACGGGAACAGCAGCACCTGGTCAGCCTGGCTGGCCGCCTTGCCCAAGGCGCGTTCATCGGGCTGGCCGACGTTGATCCACTCCAGGATCCGGCCCGTGTAGTCGGCGAGCCGCAAGTCCGGTACGCCAGGAGTGGACAGGCCAGCCCCGAACGCCAACTCACCGTCGACGTCGCCGAGCCGGTGTGCGCGCAGCCCAAAGGCCAACAACCGCACCACCATCCGCTCGTCGGTCTCACTGGGATGGCGGGCCACGGTCAGCGTGTGATCGGCGTAGTAACCGTGGTCGACGTCGGAGACGCCAAGTTCGACTTTGAACACTGTTGCAGAAAGGGCCACGTCATAGTGTCCACCCGGGTGATGTTCCCCGAGCACTCAGGCCGGTCCAAGTGGCCAGACCACCGCGCGATGGACACGTCCATGGCGGACATGCCTTGGCTATCCGTCAGTCCCTTGCTGGCCGAGCTGCAACCGGTAGAGGCGGGCGTACGTGCCGTCCGTCAACGCCATCAGGTCCTCGTGGCTACCGCGCTCGGCGACCACACCGTCCTCGATCACGAGGATCAGGTCGGCGGTGCGGATCGTCGCGAGATGGTGGGCGATGATGAGGACCGTCTTGTCATTCGTCAATCGATTGAGGCCGTCGATCACCAGTTGCTCGGACTCGGCGTCCAGCGCGGCGGTCGGCTCGTCGAGGATGAGGATGGGGTTGTCCCGAATGAAAGCGCGGGCAATGCCGATCCTTTGGCGCTGTCCGCCCGAGAGAGTGAGTCCGCGTTCGCCGACGGCGCTGTCGTAACCGTGTGGCATCCGGTGGATGAATTCGTGGGCATTGGCCAGTTTTGCCGCAGCGACCACGTCGTCGTGTGTCGCTCCTGGACGACCAAAGGCAATGTTCTCGCCGATGGTTCCTCGAAACAAGACCGTGTCCTGCAGTACGAACCCGATTTGTTGACGCATCGGATGCAACTGGTAGTCGCAGACGTCTACGCCGTCGATCTTGATCGTGCCGGAGTCGGTATCCCGGAAGCGGGGGAGCAGGCTGACCACGGTGGATTTGCCGCTACCGGTCGGGCCGACGATGCCCACGGTTTGGCCCGGCTCAATGCGAAACGTGATGTCGCGCAACACCGGAACGTCCGCATCGTATCCGAACGAGACGTGGTCGAAGTCGATCGCACCCTTGAATGCGGGTGGCTTGCGCGCGTCCGGACGTTCAGGGACGACGTAGTCGGCGTCGAGGATGGCCTTGACGCGTTCGAAGGCCACTGACACAGAGGCGATGGTGTTGCTCATCACCGCCAGTTCGCGAATGGGCTGGAAGAACTTGGCGAGGTACGCGAGAAACACCGTCAGCGTGCCCGCCGTCATCGCCCCGGAAACGATGAGAAGTCCACCGCGCCAAAGCACGAGCCCGGTGCATAGCGCGACGGCCAATCCCACGACCGGCGTCAAGACTGCGGATACGCGACGTGCCCGCAGCCACGCGGTGATCGTCTCCTCGCTGGCGCGGACCATCTGTTGCTCTTCGAGGTCTTGGCGATCGAACGCCTGCACCACCTCGATGCCTTCGAGGCCCTGTTGCAGGGTTGACATGAGATCCGATTGCCGCGTGCGGACGTCTCGAGTGGCAGACCTGATCATCGCGTTCACACGCCAGACGAAGAGGGCGAGGAAGGGCACCACGCCGATGGCGATGAGCGCAAAGTCCGTGCGCAGCAGCAACATCACAATGACCATGCCGACGATCGTGATGGTGTCGGTGACGATGTTGAGCGTGGACACGGAGGCGAAGTTCTGGATGGTCTGGACGTCGGTCATGATGGTGGACAGGAGCGTCCCCACCCGGTTCTGATCGAAGAATCCGAGCGAAAACAGTTGCAAGCGATGGAATGTCCGCACTCGCAGGTCGTTGGCGACCCGCTGGCCGAGTATCTCGGTGGCGTAGTTGGAGACGTAGAACGCACACCCGGTCACCAGCGCGATGAATACGGTGGCCAGACCTGCGGCCGCGGCGATGTGCCCCTTGCTGTCGCCGCCGAGGAGGGAAAGGAGCCAGCTTATCCA
>Ga0247742_10000899_pt1 | contig 22284 bp, 22 predicted proteins | sample UWRJL208509C2_FD_180944 | JGI IMG/M metagenome (GOLD analysis project Ga0247742, IMG submission 180944) | Plant litter microbial communities from Arlington Agricultural Research Station in Wisconsin, United States - UWRJ-L208-509C-2 | ecosystem: Environmental > Terrestrial > Plant litter >... | reverse complement strand
GATAAGCTCAAGGATGGGCAGTTCATGTTTTCGTGGTACCCCGACCAGCGCTGGCTGAAGTCTTCGACGTACCTCAATTGCAAACCCCAACAGGTGGCGAGTAGTCGTACAATCCGTGGCGGATAGCCTGTCCCACAGATAAAAGAGAGCATCGCATGCTGCTACACAAATCCACCTGGATCGAGATCGGACAGTTTCTGGAACGCAGCCGCACGGTGGTGATCCCCATCGGCTCCAACGAACAGCATGGCCCAACCGGCCTGCTCGGCACCGACTGGATGTGTCCGGAAATCATCGCCCATGAGGCACAGAAAAACGCCGACATCCTGATTGGCCCCACTTTCAATATCGGCATGGCCCAGCATCACCTGGGTTTCCCCGGCACCATTTCGCTGCGCCCTTCCACCTTCATTGCCGCGATTGGCGACTGGGTGCGCTCGCTGGCGGGGCATGGTTTCGAAAAGATCCTGTTCCTCAACGGCCATGGCGGCAATATCGCCACGATTGAAGCGGCGTTTTCCGAGCTGTACGCCGAGGCGAGCTTCGGCCGTCGCCCCGCCGGGTTTGCGCTGAAGCTGGTGAACTGGTGGGATCTGGAGGGCGTCAACGAGTTGGCTCACCGCCAATTCCCGGTGGGCCATGGCAGCCATGCCACGCCGTCGGAGATTGCCGTGACGCAATGGGCGTACCCGGAATCGATCAAGTCCGCCGACTACTCGCCGCAAATCGCCAACACCGGGCCGATCCGCGAAGCCCTCGACTTCCGCGCACGCTTCCCCGACGGACGCATGGGCTCCGACCCCGCGCTGGCGACCGTGGAAAAAGGCGGTGAACTGGTGGCATTGGCGGCGCAAGGGTTGGTCAAGACAGTCAACACCTTCAGCAACGAAGCCAAGCCCTAGGTCCTGCGCCGACTAAAAATGTGGGAGCGGGCGTGCTCGCGAAGGTGGTAGGTCAGTTGATGCATTCGCTGGCTGATCCACCGCTTTCGCAGGCAAGCCAGCTCCCACATTTGGTCTGCGTACACCCGGGGTCTCAGGCCCCATCCCAAACCCCTGTGGGCAAGAGCTGGCCAACACTTTCAGCCTCGCAGCCAACCCCCGAACCCTGCACACATCAAAAAATGTGGGAGCGGGCGTGCTCGCGAAGGTGGTAGGTCAGTTGATGCATTCGCTGGCTGATCCACCGCTTTCGCAGGCAAGCCAGCTCCCACATTTGATCTGCGTACACCCGGGGTCTCAGGCCCCCTCCCAATCCCCTGTGGGCAAGAGCTGACCAACACTTTCAGCCTCGCAGCCAACCCCCGAGCCCTGCACACATCAAAAAATGTAGGAGCGGGCTTGCTCGCGAAGGTGGTAGGTCAGTTGATGCATTCGCTGGCTGATCCACCGCTTTCGCAGGCAAGCCAGCTCCCACATTTGATCTGCGTACACCCGGGGTCTCAGGCCCCATCCCAAGCCCCTGTGGGCAAGGGCTGGCCAGCACTTTCAGCCTCGCAGCCAACCCCCGGACCCTGCACACATCAAAAAATGTGGGAGCGGGCTTGCCCGCGAAGGCGGTGTGCCAGTTGATGCATTCGCTGGCTGATCCACCGCTTTCGCAGGCAAGCCAGCTCCCACATTTGGTCTGCGTACACCCGGGGTCTCAGGCCCCATTCCAAGCCCCTGTGGGCAAGGGCTGACCAACACTTTCAGCCTCGCAGCCAACCCCCGAACCCTGCACACATCAAAAAATGTGGGAGCGGGCTTGCTCGCGAAGGCGGTGTGCCAGTTGATGCATTCGCTGGCTGATCCAGCGCTTTCGCAGGCAAGCCAGCTCCCACATTTGATCTGCGTACACCCGGGGTCTCAGGCCCCCTCCCAAGCCCCTGTGGGCAAGGCTGACCAACACTTTCAGCCTCGCAGCCAACCCCCGAGCCCTGCACACATCAAAAAATGTGGGAGCGGGCTTGCTCGCGAAGGCGGTGTGCCAGTCACCGAAACTATCGACTGATCCACCGCTTTCGCGAGCAAGCCCGCTCCCACATTGGGAATGTATTTCAAGTTGGAACCGGGTTGTGCAATCCGCTCAAAGGTTGGCGCGTCCACATCCCCACACCAGGCGATGCGCTGCCGGCAGTTACTTGCATTCCTGCGCGGCAAGCTCCAAACGCGATGGCGTGATCGTCGACGCCAGCGGCTTGCGCTCGTACAAGAACACTTTGCCGCCATCCTGCGACTTGTAGGCTTCCAGCACGTCATCGGCGGCGATCTTGCTGGTCAGTACCACTTTGGCGTGACGCGAGTTTTGCGTCACCGTCGAGGTGATCCCGTGTTTTTCAAGTTTCGGTACAACACACTGCACATAGGCTTCTGGGCCCTTGCTGGTTTGCAGGGTCAGGGTGGGTGCATTCGGAGCGGAAACACAACCGGCCAGTAACAGGGAAGCAAAGGCCAGGGCCGGGACGAAGAAAGAGCGCATGAAAAATTCCTGAAAAAAACTAAAAAAGGTCACATCAACTGGCACGAATCAACGCTTTGAGCGATGCATCGAACTGCTTCAAGGCATCAAGCTGTACATCGCGCTGCTGTTCGATCTGCGCAGCAATCTCCGGTGCGGCCTTGTCGTGCACCCACACCGATGGCAGCTGTTTGTGCACCGAGCCTTCGGCCTTGGCGATGTATTGCAGGTTCGTGTCATAGAACCGCGCAATAAAACGCGCCTCGACCTGGTCGTTACGCTGGGTCAGCAGTTGGTTATGGGTGTCGAGCATCACCACCACATCGGGGTGAGCCTGCATCAGGGCATCCAGGTTGTCGTACACGGTGACCGACAGGAAGGTGCCTTGCAGCGAGCTCATCAACCAATCGATGGCCAGTTCCGGGTCGGAACTGTTGACGAACGCCTCGCGGATACGCCCGTCGAGGGCATCCTTGGCGCCATTCAAGGCCATGTCGTGGTAGCGTTCAAGGTAGCTGAGATTGTCGCGGGTGTTGTCGCTCAGCAATACACCCACCGATTGCGCACGCTGCAGGGAGTCTACGCTACCGACGATAGGTAGCAAATGGCCTGTGGGCAGTTCATCGGCGATTGCCGCCGTGTTCATGACGACAGTGCCCAGCATCAGGGCCATCAAAGCCAGTTGGATAAATGTCCTCATCGCGCATTTCCTTGAGCAGCGTCTTGATGAGGCGATTTTCCGCCTTTCCTGTAAAAACAGAACTTGCGATGCTTGATGGTGACTATTATCTGAACCGATAGTGCGCACATAAAACTTATAAGGACCACGCCATGAAGCCCCACCAGAAAACCTTCGACCGCATCCGCGAGGCCGTACTGCCGGAGTTTCGCGAGCGGGTCGCCGATTACCTGGTCGACTATGAAACCGTGCTGCAGAACGACACCGCCGATGCCGAGCAGGTGAACGCCAGCGCCCAGCAACTGCGCGGTTATCTGCGCGGCTTGAACACCACACGGGTGCTGGGCATGGCGGATTGGGAAGACCTCGACCGCCGCGTGGAGCAGGCCTGGCTACGGGTGGTGGAAGCCGAATAAGCGGCTCGGCGTATCGACCAGCAACGCCTGCTCGACCTGCGCCGAACAGCCCAAGGCCTGGCGCTGCTCAACCACACTGGCATAGCCCGTGGACGCTTCGTGTTGGGTGTGCGGCCAGTCACTGCCCCACACCAGCCGATGCCGACCGAAACTTTGCAGCAGCAGCGGCATGGCCTCGCGCGCAAACACCAGGTTCTGCTCGGGCGTGCCGGCCAGGCGGTAGATACCCGAGACTTTCAGCCACAGGTGGCCGCTGAGTCCCAGTTCCAGCAGCTCGGCAAACCCGCGTTGCTCAACCCCTTGCCGGGCATCGGGCCGGCCAAAGTGATCAATCACCAGCTTGACCCCGAACGGAATCAAGTGCCGAACCAGTTGCGGCAAGTCATCCACCTCGCGGTGCAATTCCACGTGCCAGCCGAGTTCGGCGATCAGCGCGAAAAACTCTTTCCAACCCGGCCCGGCAAAATCCGGCAGCGCACGCCCCACCAGGTTCAAGCGCACCCCCACGACGCCCAGGCGGGCCATGGCCTGTAAAGCATCGCGACCGACGTCCGGGTCTACGACGACCACCCCACGCAACTGACCGGGCGCCTGCCGCAGGGCCGCGAGCAGGTATTGATTGTCGGTGCCGAGGAAGCTCGGTTGTACCAGCACGCCATGGCTGAGGCCATTGGCGTGCAGATGGCTGAGGTAATCCCACAGCGTGGCGTCGTACCCAGGGGTATAGCGCCGCTCACCAGCCAGGGTCAGCGCCTGGCTGAACACATGGGCGTGGGCATCGATGCCGGTGATGGGCGTGGAGCAGTTATCGAGCATGGTGGTCGTCTTTCATCCGTAAATAGGTCTCAGGCCTGCGCGCGCTGGCCGCTGGGGACGCTGTCGACCGGCGCCGCTTCCAGCACGCGGCCACGGGTTTCCGGCAGGCACAGGGCGGCAATCACGGCGACCCCGTAGGCAATCCCGGCATCAATGCCGATGGCCGAGCCCAGCGACATCGAGTCGCTCATGTGCCCCACCAGGAACGGGAACACCGCCGACAGCACACGCCCGAAGTTGTAGCAAAAGCCCACGCCGGCACCGCGCACATCCGCCGGGTACAGCTCGTTGAACAACGCCCCCAGGCTGGCCGGAATGCCGGCGGCGAAGAAGCCCAGCGGGAAGCCGAGGAACAGCATCTGCGTGTTGGTCAGCGGCAGGAACACATAGGCCTGCACGGTGACCACGCAGCACAGCGCGAACAGCACGATGTTCTTGCGCCGGCCAATGCGGTCGATCAGCAAGCCACTGACCACGCAGCCACACCAGAACGCAAAAATGATCACCGCCAAGTAGCCACCCGAGTTGAGCACCGACAGGTTGCGCTCGGTCTTGAGGAAGGTCGGCAGCCAGGTCATCACCGCGTGGTAACCGCCATGTGCGCCCAGGCCCAGCAGGCCGCCAAACAGCGTGACGCGGATCAGCTCGGGGCGAAAAATCCCGGCCAGCGACTTGAAGAAGCTCTGCGGGATGACCTGCTCTTTTTGCAGGCGCTGGAAGCTGTCGGGCTCTTCCACATTGCGGCGCACCCAGATGATCAGGAACGACGGCAGCAGGCCCACCACGAACATCACACGCCAAGCCATGTCCTGCGGCACAAACGAATAGATCAGCGCGAACACCCCGACCGCCACGCCCCAGCCCACGGCCCAGGCGCTTTGCACGGTGCCCATGACCTTGCCGCGATACTTGGGGTTGATGGTCTCGGCCATCAACACCGCGCCCGCCGCCCACTCACCGCCGATGCCGAAGCCCTGCAGGGCCTTGACGATCAGCAACTGGTGGAAGCCGGTGACAAACGCCGAGATAAACGTGAAGAACGAGAACCACAGGATCATCCACTGCAGGGTGCGCACGCGGCCGTAGCGGTCGGACAAGGTGCCGCCGACCCAACCACCGATGGCCGAGGTGACCAGCGTGACCCCGCTGATCAGCCCGGCATCGCCCTTGCTCAAGGCGAACGCGGCGATCAAGGCCGGGATCGCCAGGCCGAACATCTGCACTTCCAATGCATCGAGGGACCATCCGCCGAAGCAGGCCCAGAACGTTTTGCGCTCCCGAGGAGTGACTTGGCGATACCAACTGAACATGATTTTTATCCTTATAGGTCAAACGCGAGGCAGCCGAGCACGAACCGCGCCGTTGCAAGGCCAGTGTTGGCAAACACGTGAAACTACGGGTGGTGCGTCAGCGGATATCCACGCGGTATCGGAAGTGCTCGGCGTGCCCGCGCGAGCGGCGCCACTCCAGCGGCTGACCGGCGTAATCGCGAGCCAGGCGCTCGATCACCACCACCGGGCTGTTGACCGGCACCTGCAGCAGCCGCGCGTACACCTCGTTGACCGACTCGGCGGTAAGGGTCTCCTCGGCCGAGGCCACCACTTGTCCGCAGACGCTTTCATATACCGGGTAGAGCAACGGGCCCTGGGCGGACAAGTCGATGTCGAGCAACGCCTGGAAGCGCTTGCGCGGCAGCCAGATCTCTTCCGCCAGCAATGGCTGCACGTCCAGCAGACGGGTACGCACGATACGAATCACCTGGGCTTCGGCTTTCAGGCCGAGGGCCTCGCTGACCGCCGACGGTGCTGTCACGGATTCCACCGTGAGGATGCGGCTCTCGGGCACCTGGCGTTCGCCCGAGGGGCCTTGGAAACGGAAGAAGCGAAACAGCGAAGACTGGAATTGCGGGCGACGTACGAACGTGCCACGGCCCTGCTGGCGCTCAAGGATGCCCTCGCTCACCAGCGCATCCACCGCCTTGCGCACGGTGCCGGTGGAGATCTCGTATTCGGCGGACAGCACCGCTTCGGTGGGAATCGCTTCGCCAGGGCGCCAGCGATTGTTGGCGATCTGTTCGACCAGATGGTCGCGCAGGCGTTGGTAGAGCGGCAGACGAGCATCACTGGAGAGCGTATTCATGGGGCCGCATTCACTTTGTTATTTAGTCATATATATGAATATGGCGAGAGTATTTGCCGCGCGGGTGACGCCTGTCAAGGGCGCCACCGCATGCGGGGGATGAATGGTGGCTTAAAGCGCAGGGCGTGGCAGGTTGACCCATTCCTGTACAGACGGCCGCGCCCACTGGCGCTGCGCGTAATCAACCAGCCCAGCAGGCACGCTGTCGCCGTTGAGAATCAGGCGATTGAGCATCACCGCCAAGTCCACATCGACAATCGACCACGCGCCGAACAGGTACTCCGGATTACCCGCCAGCAGCGCCTGTGCCGCACTGATCAACGTGCCTGCCGCGACCTCGGCCGCCGGCGACAGCGGCGGCATTGTCTGCCCGCAGAACACCACCAGCGTGGAACGCTCCTGGCGGATCGGCAGCAAGTCGCTGCGCAGCCACGCCTGCACCTGTCGCGCCCGCGCCCGCTGCCTTGGCTCGACCGGGTACACCGGCGTGTCCGGGTAAAGGTGCTCCAGGTACTCGGTGATCGCTGACGACTCCGACAGCGCAAAATCGCCGTGCACCAGCGTGGGCACGCGCTGGGTCAGGGACAGTTGGGCGAAATCGGCGGTGCGATTTTGCGCGGCGTCCAGGTCCAGGGTCACCACATCGAAGCCCAGGCCCTTTTCGCGCAGGGCGACGAACACCGACATCGCGTAGGGGCTGGTGTAGAGCGAATCAACATAGAGGCGCAACGGGGGCTGGTGCATGGCAGGGTCTCCTTGGGTGAAACCACACGCTACGAGATGTCCGCCGAGAAAGACAATGCGCTGTTTTTATGGGGGCATTCCTCGCGGGAATAGCCGCTCAGCCGGCGAACCCGCCCTCCTCCAGAAAGCTGCGCTCGTCGGGTGTGGTGAGCCTGGCCAACACGTCGTTGCGGTGCGGAAACCGCCCGAAGCGCTCGATGATGCGCGCGTGCTCCTTGGCCCAGCGGTAGGTGTTGGCGTCCAACGCCGCGTTGAGCGCCACAGAGCGTTGCTGGTCAGCCGCATCCTCCGAGTGCTCAAACGGCAGGTAGCAGAACGCACGCAACGCGAGGTCCACCTGCTGATCGAGGCCGGCATCGACCATGCGCCGGGCATACAGGCGCGCCAGCGGGTCGGTGGCGAACATGTGCGCGGTCCCGCGAAACGCATTGCGTGGATATTGGTCGAGCAGGATCAACAGCGCCAGCGCGCCGTCAGCCGTGTCCAGCCAGCCTTCCAGCTCACGCCGGGCCGCTTGCAAGTGGGTGGCGTGGAAGGTGTCGCGAAAGCTTGCGTCAAACCCGTCGTCCTTGGCGAACCAGCGCTTGGGGCCGGCGTGCTGCCAGAAATCGATGACGGACTGCGGCGTGTGTTCGGTCGTACTCACGGTGGCTATCTCCTGTAGGCGCCGGTTGGCCGGCACCTACAGTGGACCGTAGTGGGCGCTTAGAAGTCCACCGTGGCCGACAGCTTGATCGTGCGCGGCTCGCCCTGGGTCAGGTAGTTGTTGGCCGTCGATGCGGAAGCCCAGTACGCCTTGTTCGCCACGTTCTCGACGTTGGCGCGCAGGGTGACGTACTTGTCGTCAGCCTTGAAGCCATAGCGGGCGCCGAGGTCGACGCGGGTCCAGGCCGGGATGTTCAGGGTGTTGGTGGCGTTGACGTATTCCCCGCCGGTGCGCAGCAGCCGTGCGTTGACGGCGGCGCCCTGGAGGCCCGGGATGTCCCAGTCGGCACCCAGGTTGAACTGGAAGCGCGGCACGCCGGCGGCGCGGTTGCCATCGGTGGCGCCGTTGGAGGTGTTCTGCAATTCAGTGTGCATCCACGTGGCACCCGCCAGCAGGCGCAGGCCGTCGATGGGCTCGCCGAACACGTTCAACTCGACGCCTTTGTTGATTTGCTCGCCGTCGACATTGAACGTGCGGGTGCCGTTGGGGAACTGCGGCGTCACACTGTTGGGGTTGTTGTTGGTCGCGCTGTTGGGCTGTTCGATGCGGTAGACGCCGAGGGTCGCACCGTAGTTGTCCCAATCGAGCTTGACCCCGGCCTCGGTCTGTTTGCTGCGACTCGGCGGGAACACGTCGCCGCTGTTGGTGATGTCGACCGCCGTCGGCACCGTGGGCCCCTGGGCCAGCCCTTCGATCCGGTTGGCATACAACGACACGTGCTCCCACGGCTTGACGACCAGCCCATACACCGGCGTGGTGATGGACTCGCCATAGTTCGCGGTGCGTGCGCCGCTGGCGGTGTTCCAGCCATCCACTTCGATGGTCTGGCGACGCACGCCGACGGTCAACAGCACGCGGTCGTCGATGAAGCCGAGCGTGTCCGAAACGGCGGCGCTCTTGATACGGTTCTTGCCGACGACACGCGGGTCGTGAATGTCGCTGCCGAAGTAAGTGACGGTCGGGCGAGGCACCTGGGTCGGGTTGTACAGATTGCCCGGCCGACGGTTGGCCTGCAGGATCGCCTCGAACGCCGAACGCTGCTCACCCCAGATGCCAGACAACCCGAGATTGACCTGATGGGTCACCGGCCCAGTGTTGAAATGCCCGTTGAGGCCGGCCATGGCGCTCTTGTTGTCTTCATCATGGGGTGAGTACAGGAAGCCGACGCGGCCGCTGCCGTCATTGCCCACGTACAACGATGAATACTGGCCATTCTCGCGCGTGTGCTTGGCACCGCCGCCGACATAGGCGGTCCAGTTTTCAGTCAGGTCGTACTCGGCATTGAACATGCCGTAGGTGTCTTCCAGCTCCGACCAGCTCCAGTCCTGCGCATAGTTGTCCTTGGCCGAAGGCGCCTTCGGCACTTTGGTGCCATTGGGGTACACCACCGAGCGGCCATTGTTGATGCGTTCTTTCTGGTAGCCGAAGTCGGTGGACAGGCGCAGGCGATCACCCCGGTAATCCAGGGCCACGGCCACCAGTTGCGAGCTTTTGAATTCATCCTCGATGGCAGTATCGCCGCCATGCCGGGCCAGGTTGACCCGCGCGCCGAAGCGATTGTCTTCACCAAAGCGCTGGCCCACGTCGAGGTGGCCGCCGGCCTGGCCATCGGTGGTAGTGTCGAGGGTGACGCTGCGCGTGGCGATGTCTTCGGCGCGCTTGGGCACCAGGTTGACGCTGCCGCCAATGCCGCTGCCAGCCGGCGACACGCCGTTGACGAAGGCGTTGGGGCCCTTGAACAGCTCGACGCGCTCCAGCGCCTCGGTGGTGATGATCTGCCGCGGCAGCACGCCGTACAGGCCATTGAAAGCAATGTCATCGGTGTTCAACGGCAAGCCACGAATGGTGAACACCTGGGAGAAGTTGCCGAACCCGGAAGACTGGCGCACCGACGCATCATTGAGCAGCACATCGCCCACGGTGCGCGCCTGCTGGTCGGCGATGGTCTTGGCGGTGTAGCTGACCACGCTGAACGGCACATCGTTGATCGAACGATTGCCCAACACGCCCAAGCGCGCCGAACGCGCGACCTGGCCACCGCCGTAGGTGTCCGCCTGCGCCCCGCCCTCGCCGCTGATGGTGGTAGCGCCCAGCTCCACCGCATCGCCGTTGGCCTGGGGCACCACGGTGTAGCCATTCGCGCCGGTGCTCTGCAGGGCATAGCCGCTGCCCTGCAGCAACTGCATAAAGCCCGCCTGCGCGGTGTAACTGCCTTGCAGGCCTGCGCTGTGCTGGTCATTGAGCAGCTTGGAGTCGAACGACAACGGCACGCCGGACAACGCCGCAAACTGCGCCAGCACATTACCCAACGGCCCGGCGCCGAGGTTGTAGCTGCGCGCCGCGCTGCTTGCCGGCTCAGCGGCCACGGCGCTGTGCAGCGGTGCGATGGCCGCGAGCGCGACGGCCAGGCTCAAGGCCTGCAAGGGGCGGATGGGGTGCGATGTGAAGGTCATGGGCATTCCTGTCGGCGCGGTGCAAAGTTGAGGGTTCTCCCCTACACCGCACGACAACGAAAAAGGTATCAGCGAAAAGGCAAAAAAGTTTCAGCGTGGCTCAACAGTGACCCAGTAACCGGTCAGGCTGCTGACCTTGACCGGCAACGTGTCCTGCAACAGGCGCAGGCTGGCATCGGTGTCGCGCAGCGGGAACGCGCCGGACACGCTCAACCCGGCCACACTGGCGTGACAGCGCAACACGCCCTGCCGGTAGCGGCCCAGCTCCTCGAGCAAATCCGCCAGGCGCATCTGCTGGGCCAGCAACATGCCGTTTTCCCAGGTCACTGCGCCCACCTCCAGCGGCGCCACCGCCGCCACGCTGTCACTGCCGAACGTGCTCTGTTCGCCGGCCTTGAGGATCAGCCCCCGGCTGGCATGCAGCGGCAGCATTTCCACTGCGCCGTCGATCACCGCCACGCGGCTGCTCTGCTCCCCGACCCGCACACTGAAATGCGTCCCCAGCGCCCGCGCGCTGCCGTGACGGGTCTGCACGCTGAACGGACGGTGCGTCGGCGCCGGGTCCTTGGCGGTGGTAATCAGCACTTCGCCTTGCAGCAATTCGATGCGCCGCACCTGATCGGTAAAGACGATATTCAGCGAGCTGGCGGTGTTGATCAGCAGGCGCGTGCCATCCGGCAACGTGAGGTTGCGCTGCTCGCCGATGGCGGTGTGCTGGTCGGCGGTCCAGGCCTGCCAGGGCTTGTGCTCCCAGGCCAGCCAGCTCGCCGGCCCCGCCAGCAGCAACAGCCCGAGGGCCTGGCGCCGACCCAGGGCTTTCTTGCGGCCGATGCGCTTGAGGGTGTCGCCGGCAATCGCGCCGGGCACGCTGTTGAAGTCGCCGAGGATCGCTTCCGCCCGCTGCCAGGCCTGGGCGTGCTGCGCGCTGCGGCATTGCCATTGGGCGATGGCGCGGCGATCCTCGTCGGTGGCGCTGCCGGACTGCAACTGCACCATCCAGTCAGCGGCCTCGCCGAGGATCAGCGGGTCGATCGACGGGCTCATGCCACGCTCAGGCAGGCGAGAAATGCATCGCGCATGTAGCGTTTGACCGACACCAGCGACACCTGCAGGCGCTCGGCGATCTGCGCGTAGGTCAAGCCGTCGATCTGCGACATCAGGAAGGCCTGGCGGGTGTTGTCGGGCAGGTCGCGCAGCATGGCCTCGATGCGGTACAGCGCTTCGAGGATCAGCCAGCGGGTTTCCGGCGACGGCACTTCCTGCTCGGGCAGGTGGGCAATGGTCTCAAGGTAGGCGCGCTCGACTTCCTGGCGGCGCCAACTGTCGATCATCAGGCCCTTGGCGATATGCGTGAGCAACGCACGCGGCTCGCTGCCAAAACCGTTGCCAGGCTGGCGGGTGAGCAGGCGCATGAAGGTATCGTGGGCCAGGTCGGCCGCGTCGCTGGCGTTGCCCAGCTTGCGGTCGAGCCAGCGGTACAACCATCCGTGGTGTTCGCAGTACAGGTCCTGGATAGGCAGATTGAGGGGGGACGACATGCGAGTCACCGGCGCGGGGCCAAGGAGTAATTAAGAATTGATCGCATTCTAATCTGCACGACGAAGCACGGCAACGCGCAAATTAATGTTATAGGATAACGCTCATCGCCCGCCTGCCCTGTGATGCCGCCCATGACCGACGCTGTTCCCCAACGCCCACGCCTGCTGGCCATCGACGCCCTGCGCGGCCTGGTCATCCTGTTCATGTTGCTCGACCACGTGCGCGAAACCTTCCTGCTGCACCGCCAGGTCAGCGACCCGATGAACATCGACAGCACCGAACCCGCGTTGTTTGTGAGCCGCACCCTCGCCCACCTGTGTGCGCCGGTGTTTGTGCTGCTCACGGGTTTATCCGCGTGGCTGTACGGCCAGAAGTACCAGGGCCGGCGCGATGTGTCGGCGTTCCTGTTCAAGCGCGGGCTGTTCCTGGTGGTGCTGGAGTTCACCCTGGTCAACTTCGCGTGGACCTTCCAACTGCCGCCCAGCGTGATCTACCTGCAGGTGATCTGGGCCATCGGCGTGAGCATGCTCGCCCTCGCCGCACTGGTGTGGCTGCCGCGTCCGTTGCTGATCGCGGTCGCCCTGGTGATCATCGCCGGGCACAACCTGCTCGATGGCCTGCACTTCACGCCGGGGTCGGCGCTGCAAAACGCCTGGGCGATTCTGCATGAGCGCGGTTGGATCGAGGTTGGCGACGCGTTGCGCCTGCGGATCACGTATCCGGTGCTGCCGTGGATCGGTGTGATTGCCCTCGGCTACGGCCTCGGCCCATGGTTCGCGAATGCCCTGCAGCCGGCGCTGCGCCAGCGCTACCTGTTGCTGAGCGGTGCGGCGGCGTTGGTGGGATTCGTGGTGGCGCGCGCGGCCAATGGCTATGGCGAGAAACCCTGGCAGGCCTATGACGACGGCGTGCGGACGCTGATGAGCTTTTTCAACGTCACCAAGTACCCGCCTTCGCTATTGTTTCTGGCGCTGACCCTGGGGCTCGGGTTGCTGCTGTTACTGGCATTTGAACGTGCCGGACAAAAACGCTGGATCGGCGTGCTCGCCACCTTCGGCGCAGCGCCGATGTTCTTCTACTTGCTGCATCTTTATGTGCTGAAAATGCTCTATGTCATCGGTGTGGCGCTGTTCGGGCTCAACCAGGGCAACTATTTCGGCGCCGACAGCATCGGCGCCATCTGGCTGGTCGCGTTAGTGCTGCCTGTGGCGTTGTACGCGCCAGTACGTTGGTTCGCCAGACTGAAAGCCCGGCGGCGGGATTTGGCTTGGCTCAAGTACCTTTGACTCAACACGGCCAGCTCCCACATTTTGATCGCGCCCAGTCAGTCAGGTATGCAGTTGACGCACACAAGCCAAGACACCCCGACCTGGCCGAACTCAAATACCTCTGACCCAACACGAACTAATGTGGGAGCTGGCTTGCCTGCGAAGGCGGTGGGTCAGCACCAGATGTATTCACTGACACGCCGCTTTCGCAGGCAAGCCAGCTCCCACATTTTGATCGCGCCCAGTCAGTCAGGTGTGTAGTGAACGCACACAAGCCAAGACACCCCGACCTGGACAGACCAAATACCTTTGACCCAACACGGCCTAATGTAGGAGCTGGCCGGACTCAAATACCTCTGACCCAACACGGAATAATGTGGGAGCTGGCTTGCCTGCGAAGGCGGTGGGTCAGCACCAGATGCATCCACTGACACGCCGCTTTCGCAGGCAAGCCAGCTCCCACATTTTTGACCCGATTCAGCCAGCCAGATGTGTGGTGGACGCACACAGGCCACCACGCACCGACCTGGCCGGACTCAAATACCTCTGACCCAACACAGCCTAATGTGGGAGCTGGCTTGCCTGCGAAGGCGGTGGGTCAGCACCAGATGTATTCTCACGTTGAAACCAAATGCACATAGAACGCGTGAAACATGAAATACGCGCACACCGCCAGCGCCACGCCCATGCTCCGGTTGAACAGCGTGAAGGCCGACGCTCCATTGATGCGCCGCCCCAGCACCGCGCCCAGCAGCGCATACACCCACGGCGCACCAAACGCCCCGAACGCCAGCAATGCCGAGACCCCGGCGATGGATGCCCCGGTAATGTGCGCCGCCGGCAACATCACACTGGTGATCGGCAACACTGCCATGATGCCCTTCGGGTTGAGCAACTGGATCACCAGGCCATTCCAGAACGTGAGGGTCCTGGTCGCAGGGTTTGCAGTCTCTTCAACTTCGGTGCGCGCGTTAAACACCTGATAGGCGAGGTACAACGTGTACACCCCGCCAACCAACGAGATGTACGGCAGCACCGCCGGGGAAATGAGCGCTTCGCCGGTGTAACCAAACAGCACGAACAACAACAGCATCGCGCAACCAACGCCGATGAAAAACCCGGTAGAGCGCCGGAACTGTCCGGTGAGCCCGGCATTCAGGCCCATGAAATTCACCGGACCTGGGCTGTACATGACGCTGAAGGCGTAGAGGAAAATATCCATGGGGAACCCGCAATAGAAGAAGTGAGGCGAGTCTACTGAGCCGCCCTGGCGTGCTTCTTGTACGTTTGTGGTCCCAAGTGCTGGCACGCTCTGTGGTATTACGCCTACCCTGTAATAACGCCCAGTCGACGAAAGCCCCCCATGATCAAAGCCAGTCTGCGTAGTCACCTGACCCTGTGGTTTGCCGGTTTGTCGTTACTCACATTATTGAGTGTGGGGGTCTATGTCGGCCATATCGCCACCGAACAGATGAAACAGGCCAGCGGCAACGCGCTGTTGAGCACGGCCCGCTCGACGGCGGCGCTGCTGGCGGTGCAATTGCGTGAACGCCAGTTGGAAGTCTCGCTGCTGAGCAAGGCGCCGATCATGCGCAAGGGCGACCTGGACGCGCCAGACATCCTGACCTTGATGGAGCTGCGCACCCAGTCGCGCGCCGAATACGCGTGGATGGGCGTGGCCGACGCCAACGGGCAAGTGCGCCAGGCGGTCAACGGGTTGCTGGTCAATCAGTCGGTGCAGCAGCGCCCGTGGTTCCAGGCCGGCCTGCGCGGCGAGTACACCGGTGATCCTCACGAGGCGGTGCTGCTGGCCAAGCTGTTGCCGGGTTCGGCAAGTGGCGAGCCGTTGCGCTTTATCGACTTTGCCGCGCCGATTCGCAACGCACAAGGCGAAACCATCGGCGTGCTGGGCGCTCATGCGCACTGGCGCTGGGTGACGCAGATCGTCGATTCGGCCGTGATGCAAAAAGATGCGATCCCACAGATCGAGGCGCTGATTGTCGACTTCGATGGCAAGGTGCTCTACCCGGAGTTGCTGGCCGGCGAGCAAATGCCGCCAGACAACTTGCGCAGCGCGTCCGGCTGGTCGACCGGCAATGGCTACGTCACCGCCTCCATCGCCGTGCCGAGCCCGTCCAACGCGAAAATGACCTGGTACATCATGGTGCGCCAACCGCTGGATGTAGCGCTGGAACCGGCGCGCACCCTGCTCTACAAATTGCTGGTGCTGGGCTTGCTGGCTGCGGTCGTGTTTGTGCTTGCCGCCTACTTCCTGGCCTCCTCCCTCAGCCGCCCGATCGAGCGCCTGGCCAAATCGGCCAAACAGGTGCAGAACCACCAGCCCGGCGCGGTCTTCCCTCAGGACCACCCCGTGCTGGAAATCGCCCAACTGGGTCGCTCCCTCACCGGCATGACGCAATCATTGCTCTCCAAGGAACGCGAACTGCAAGAGGCCAACGCCTCCCTGGAAGCCACCGTGGCGCAACGCACCGCCGACCTCACCCAGGCCAACGCCGACCTGCTCAAACTGGCGACCCACGACGCCCTGACCGGCGTGTTCAACCGGCGTCGCTTCGATGAAAAACTGGCCGAGAACAGCCTGCTGTTCCAGCGCACCGGGCGTACCTTCGCGCTGCTGCTGATCGATGCCGACTACTTCAAGCGCGTCAACGACACCTACGGCCACGCCATCGGTGATGACGTGCTGTGCCAGCTCGCGGCGCTGATCGAAAATACCACCCGCGCCACCGACTTCGTCGCGCGCTACGGCGGTGAGGAGTTCGCCGTGCTGCTGCCCGAAGTCGAGGAGCCGGACAGCCCCGAAGTGGTCGCCGAAAAAATCCGCGCGGCCGTGGAAGCCGCCGTGTTCCCGACAGTCGGCCATGTGACGGTGAGCATCGGCGTCGGTGTGGCCGAACCCTCGGACCGCGACTCCCTGGCGCTGCTCAAACGTGCGGACATGCGCTTGTACGAGGCCAAGGGTTCAGGCAGAAACCGCGTGGCCTGAGCCCCGTCCGGGACCGTGGCGAGGGAGCTTGCTCCCGCTGGGGTGCGCAGCTGCCCCCATCCCCGCCATGGAAAGCCCGATGCTTCAATCAATCAACCCATTCGCGTCATAAAACGGGTACGGCCCCGGGTACTCCCCTAACACGCCGTTGTGGCTGATCAACCCCTGCTGCGCATCCCAGCGATGCAGCAGGTACCCCGCCGGCTCCAGGTTGAAATGCGCCGGCGCGGTATCTTGCAAGTCCAGCACGATCTGGTGCGAAGTGCCGGGGCACACGCAACTGATGCTGCCGCCGAAACGCCGCTGCATTGGCCGGTGCAGGTGCCCACACAATAGGCGCTCCACTTGCGGATGGCGGGCCACGACTGCTTCCAAAGCCGCCGCATTGATGAAGGGCTCACGGTCCATATGCCCGATGCCGCTGATAAACGGCGGGTGATGCAGGATCAGCAGCGTGGGCGCGTCGGGACGCAGTGCCAGCTGCTCGTCGAGCCACTGCAATTGGCTGTCCAGCAACTGCCCGCCGTGGCCGCCCGGAATGGTCGAGTCGAGGCCGATCAGGCGCAGTGGATGCGCGTCCACCACCCAGTCCAGCGGCCCCTCGGCCGAGGCCGGCAAATAGGCGTGATCACGGAACGCATCGAGCATCGGCCCGCGCGCGTCGTGGTTGCCGGGCACCAGGTAGACCGGCATGTGCAGGCGCGCCAGTTCAGGGTGCAGCACCGCGTACTCATCCGCGCGGCCGAAGTCCACCAGGTCACCACTGACCACCACGATATCGGGCCGTGGATGGCTGGCGTTCAGATGATCGACGGCGCGGCGCAGCGCACCGAGGGTATCGACCACGCCATAGGTGAGGCGCTGGCCGGCTTTAAGGTGCAGATCGCTGATCTGCGCAACAACAAAGGCACGATTGGACATAAGTTCTCAGGCGTTCAAGGTGAACAACATGTGCGGTGTGATCGCCAGGGCAATCGGCGCGCCCACGGCGTAGAGCTGGTTGTCGCTGCTGTCGACCAGCAACGGTTGCGGACCGCCCACATCCACCAGCAGGCGGCTTTGCGCGCCCTGGAAAAACTGCGCCAGCAGATGGCCGTGCAGGTGCCCCTCGCCGTCCATCACGCGCAGGTGTTCAGGGCGGCAGTACACCGTGCCGGGCAGGTTGGCCGCCTGCCACGGCAGTTCGCCGCCGCAGACTTTCAGGCCCAGGGGCGAGGCTTCGAGCACCGAGAACGCATTCAGGTTGCCGACGAATCCGGCGACGAACGCGTTGGCCGGTTTCTGGTAGATATCCCGCGGGCTGCCCAACTGCGCCACGCGGCCGTGTTCCATCACCAGGATGCGATCACCCAGCGCCATGGCTTCACCCTGGTCGTGGGTGACGAACACCGAGGTGATCCCCAGGCCCCGCAGCAGTTGATCCAACTCGCTGCGCAGGCGCTCACGCAGTTGCGCATCGAGAGCCGCCAGCGGCTCATCGAGCAACAGCACTTTCGGGCGCGGTGCCAATGCACGGGCCAGGGCCACGCGCTGGCGCTGGCCGCCGGACAACTCGTGAATGCTGCGCTTGCCGTGGTGCTGCAAGCCCACCAGTTCCAGCAACTCGTCGCAGCGCTTGTTGCGTTCGGACGCCGACACGCCGCGAATCTTCAAGCCGTAGACGATGTTGCCGGCCACATCCAGGTTGGGGAACAGCGCGTAATTCTGGAAGACCATGCCCACATCGCGGCGCTCGATGGGCAGACGGGTCACGTCCTGATCGCCGAACAACACCTGGCCGACATCCGGACGTTCGAGGCCGGCGATCAGGCGCAACGTGGTGGTCTTGCCGCAACCGGACGGGCCGAGAATCGCCAGGGTTTCGCCGCCTTCGACGGTCAGGTTCAAGTCATGCACGGCCACGGTGCCGTCGGCGAACGCCTTGCGACAGCCTTGCAGGCGAATAGTGATAGCAGTCATCGACGTTCTCCACGGGACAAACGCGCGCTGATGGCCTGCAACGCAATCAACAGCGGCACGATCATCAGCAAAAAGATAAGGGTGTAGGCGCTGGCGATTTCCAGGCGCGCCGAGGCGTAGCTGTCGGCCAGGCCCACCGGCAGGGTCTTGGTCATCGGTGTGTGGAGCATCCAGGTCAGGTTGAATTCACCCAGGGACAAGGTCACCACCATCAGCACACCGGCGAGGATTCCCGCGCGGCAGTTGGGCACCACTACGCTGAAAAAGCGCTTGATCGGCCCGGCGCCCAAGCTCGCCGCCGCCTCTTCCAGCACCGGCAAGTGCTGGCGTTGCATCACCGCCATCACCGGGCGCACCAGGAACGGCAAGGTGAACAGCACATGCCCGACCAGGATGAACAACCAGCTGCTGCGGAAGGTGCCGAACTGGCCGTAGGTCAGCAGCAAGGCCAGCGCACTGGCCAACCCCGGCATCGCCACCGGCAGCACCATCAACTCTTCGAAGGCACGGCTGAAGCGGTTGTTCATGCGCACCAGGGCATAGGCCGCCGGCACGCCGATCACGCAGACGCACACCGCGCACGCCAGCGCCAGTTGCAACGACAGCCACACCGTCGGCGAATAGGCCTGCCATACCTGGATCAACCAGTCGAAGGTCAAGCCACTGGACAGCCCCACAAAGAAATTGCGCGTGAGCCCGGCGAGCAATGACATCAGCACCGGCACCAGCATGAAGGCGCACACCAGCAAGGTGAACAGCAGTTGAATCACAAACAGCGATGAGCGCTTCACAGGACCGTCCCCGCATTTTTTACCAGCCGGCGCGTGAGCAGCAAGACCGCCCAGGTCAGCGCACCCAGCACCACCGACAACGCGGCGGCGACGGCAAAGTTGGCGTAGTTGGTGAACACGTTGTAGATCGCCACCGGGGTCACATTCAGGCGCGTGCCCAAGGTAAACGCGGTGCCGAAGGCGCCCATGGAGGTGGCGAAACAGATCGCGCCGCAGGACGCCAACGCCGGCGCCAGGCCCGGCACGATCACGTCGCAGACCACGCGCCAGTGCCCTGCCCCCAACGAATGCGCGGCTTCTTCCAGGCTGCGGTCGAGGCTTTCGCACGCGGCCATCACCGTGAGGATCACCCGTGGAATCGAGAAGTACAGGTAGCCGACAAATAGCCCGGCCAGAGAGTAAGCAAAGATCCAGCGCTCACCCGCCAGTTGCAGGCCGAGGGAGGCCAGCAGGCCCTGGCGCCCCGCCAACAGAATCACCAGGAACCCCACCACCACTCCGGGAAACGCCAAGGGAAAGGTCAGCAGCGCGACCAGGGCCGAACGCCCGAAGAACTGCTGGCGCGCGAGGAACACCCCGCTGATGCCGCCGATCAACAGCGCGACCAGTGTCACTACGACCGCCAGCACCAGCGTCTGCCCCAGGCTGCCCAGGTATTGCGCACTGCTGAGTACCTGCCAGTAACCGCTGCCGAGGCTGTCGCGGCTCTCGGCGCCGAGCAGCATCAGGTGGGCCAGCGGCAACAGCCAGAACGCAAGCAGTACCGCACAGGCCGGGGCCAACGCCCAGGCCGCGTGTTTTGCCGATGCTGCCACTTACTTGACCTCGTTCAGGTAACGGGCGGCGAAGGCTTCCTGCACGGCGGCCATTTTTTCGTAGTCGACCACGCCGGCGCGGGCGTAGTCGCTGTCGGGCAGGAATTGCGCGGCGACGTCGGCAGGCATTTTCAGCGGGCGCACCGGGCGCAGATAAGCCTTGGCCCACAGTGCCTGGCCGGCGTCGGACAGCACGAAGTCGAGGACTTTTTGCGCATTGGCGCGGTGCGGCGCGTTGGCCACCAGGCTCATCACGTAGGGCACGCTGATGCTGCCTTCCGTGGGGATCACGAAGGCCACGTTGGCGTTGTCTTTGTAGCGCGCGCGGTAGGCGTTGAAGTCGTAGTCCACCAGGATCGGCAACTCACCGGAGAGCACCCGCGCGTACGCAGTTTGCTTGGGCACGATGGGCGCGTTTTTCGCAAGCTTCTGGAAGTAGTCGATGGCCGGGGCGAAGTTGTCGAGGTCGCCGCCCAGGGCGCGGTTGATCGCTACCGCCGAGACGTAGCCGACAAACGCGCTGGACGGGTCCAGATAACCGACCATGCCTTTGTATTCAGGCTTGAGCAGGTCGGCCCAGCTGTGCGGTACCGGCAAGCCACCGAGCGCGTCGACGTTGACCATGATGCCCAAGGTGCCGGAGTGGATCGCGAACCAGTGGCCGTCCGGGTCCTTGAGGCCGGCGGGAATCTGCTCCCAGCCCTTGGGTTTGTAGCCGTCGACCACGCCGGCCTTTTGCGCCTGCAGGCCGAAGGTCACGCCGTAATACACCACGTCCGCCACGGGGGCCGCCTTCTCGGCCACCAGTTGCGCCAGGGACTGGCCGGAGTTCTTGTTGTCCAGCGGCACCTGCACACCGGTGTCGGCCGCGATGGCCTTGAGTTGGGTGCCCCAGTCGGCCCAGTCCGGTGGGCAATTGTAGCAAATTGCGGTGTCGGCGGCCTGGGCCAGGCCGGCCATACCGCAGAGCAGCACGGCTGCCAGGGTTTTACGCAATGCGCGCATCGAAGCTCTCCTTATGGGGTTGAGTGCTGTCGCCCGGCCGGATATGGCAAGGCAGGCAGTGGGATATCGGGTCGTTACCGGCGATCTGCGCCAGCAGTTGATCAATCACCGTGCTGGCGAGCAGTGCGATGGGCTGCACCACGCTGCACAGGGTCGGGTGCATCTGGGTGCCGAGGGCGATGCCGTCAAAGCCCACGACCGACAGTTGCTGCGGCACCTGCCAGGCATTGCGGCGCAGTTCGGCGATCAGGCTGATGGCCAGGAAATCGTTGGAACACACCAGCGCAGTCGGCGCCTGGGGCCCTTGCAGGCAGGCTTCGATAGCGGCGAATTCGGCCTGTGTGTGGGCCGGCATTTCGATCACCGGCCGGCTTGCAAGCCCGTATTCGCTCATCGCATCGCAGTAGCCCGCATAACGCAGCCGGGCCCGGTCCGACTGCAACGCGGGCCCGGCGACCATGCTGATGCGCCGGTGACCGGCTTCCAGCAAGTAGCGGGTAGCCAGGGCCATGCCCGCGCGGTTGTCGACCGACACGGCGCTGTAATTGGGGTTGCCCGGTTGGTGGTAGGCGAGCACGAACGGGGTTTTTTCGCTGTTCAGGCTGCTGAGGACGGTGTTGCTTTCGGCGTCGGTCACCGTCAGCACCAGGCCGTCGACGCGCTGGCGCAGCAACTCTTCGACCACGCTGCTTTCGCGCTCGCTGTCGTAGTCCGTGGTGGCGAGCACCAGGCTGTAGCCGCGCAACCGCGCCGCACGCTCCATGGCCTGGAACTGCTCGGCGAACACCGGGTTGAGCAGGTTGGGCACCACCACGCCAATCAATTGGGTGGTTTGCAGCCGCAACTGACGGCCGAGCAGATTGGGGCGAAAGCCCAACTCGCGGGCGGCGGCGAACACTTGCTCGCGGGTGGTCGGGCGCACCTGGTCGGGGGAAGCAAAGGTGCGGGCGGCAGTGGCACGGGATACCCCGGCCAACCGCGCAACGTCTTTCAGGTCAGTCATCGTCACTCGCTTGAGATCGATCTCATTGGCGAGGACAGTAGCGAGGGAATGTGGCAGTCACATGGTGGGCAGATGACAGTTTGATGTCATCGATGACCTGCGGGAGCCAGCTTGCCGGCTCCTACAGGGGGTGTGGACATCCTTTGTCGAGTGCGATCGCCAGGAGGTCCTGGGCAGGCTGGTATCGGGAAATCGCCTGACAGGCGATGTCGAATTCTCCCGTCAATGCCTGACGAAACTCGGCCAGGCCGCCCGAAGCCTCCAGCCAGTGCATTGTCCATCCGTCCATTCTCACCTCTCGTCGCCCCAGCCTGGCTCAATCACCATGACCGTTCATCATCCTCACGGGCTGTCATATTCGCAGGCCAGATTAAAGCCGACGCAGCAAAATCCGCCCACTAACCTTTCGATCTGATCCAAGTGCGGGCACAATGCGTGTCCTTTTTTGGCAGGCACCGCCGCAGGCTCTCAAAAATGATCAAAACGCCGTACTACCTCATCGATA
>Ga0247742_10000895_pt1 | contig 22329 bp, 25 predicted proteins | sample UWRJL208509C2_FD_180944 | JGI IMG/M metagenome (GOLD analysis project Ga0247742, IMG submission 180944) | Plant litter microbial communities from Arlington Agricultural Research Station in Wisconsin, United States - UWRJ-L208-509C-2 | ecosystem: Environmental > Terrestrial > Plant litter >... | reverse complement strand
TCCTACTTGTAAGCAATTTCCCCATGACCACAGATACCTACTAAATATGAAACTTCCCTCGCAGTTGAAACAGCTCGCGATGCTTGGCTTCAGGCAGATGGAAACCGATACAATGGCGCCAACAAATGCCTTCTGTGGAAAGCATTTGCAAGCCGAGGCCTTGGTATAGACGCCAAGACCACTAGGCCTTACGCTGATGGGTCTGGGGTGCCTGCAGGTTGCTAAGCTTGGAGTTGGGCCAGAGTTCTCATAAAGTCTTGAGGTTCCGCGGAGTTGTTCGTAAGGAGATCTTAGCGAGTGTACAGTTTTTTTGAGTATGCAGGTCCTTTCATGTTGGAATAGGATGTCCTCAGTTTTGCAGCAGTCCTAAGTAATCTCATCCGGTGGTGCTAAATTCGGCAATGCAGATCATCGGAAATATCTTGTCAAAAATTGGTACATATAAGACAAGCATGTTAGGCGTGGTGGTCTTATCTCTGAAAACCCGAAGTTGTTATATGCAAATCTGGGCAACATTGACTGGAAAATCGCTCAAGGCCGCAGTATTGCTTTATACTCAAGATGTAACACCGCAATCGACGTGGCCATGGTGGCCTACTTCCATTATTCCCTTGCCAATTTTCTACTGATAATTTATTTTATCGGAAAGAGGGTCAGAAGCAGGACTACGTGGAATGATCTGTTGGTCTGAGAATCGAAAGAAGATTCCCGTGTTGTGTGAGAAGAGCGGACCAAGGATCCTAGCAGTTTTCTGAGATACACGCTGAACAAATTCCGGATTAGGGTAGATGAAGAAACGAGTGGAGTGAGGATTGTGGCTCAAGCGCTTATGACTCGGGTAACCATCCAAATACTAAGTGGATAAATATTACGAGCGTATTCTCAGTACACGTCTACCAATACAAATGAGAGATGTCAAAGAGAGCGAGGAGGGAGGGGGAACGTTGCTGCAGAAAAATGGAAAAGGAATCGGAGAGTGAGAGAAGGAGTCATGTCCTGATTAGTGACGTCATCTGGGAGTGAAGGCGTAAGAAGGCTGAGGACGGAATGGTGGAAGTTGGGCGAGTATATGCGTCACAGGGTCGAGTACGAGGATTCGGACAGAGACGCGAACTGACGAGCGATTCGTGTATGCTTTGTCGCAGCGAAGTTGGTCGAGGAAAGTCAATGAACGCTGGGCTAAGCGTCATCTGCAGGTGCGTCGACATTGTCATTGTGGGTTGGTCCTCTTTGCTGGTTGAACTGAAGGTAGACGTATTTCCACCGGCTGGTCTCCATCCTCGTCCTGCCCGTGCACCTGCACCTGCACCACTGCCCAATTCCAGGTCGGTATGCATGCGTACAGATCAATAGATAATGTTAGAGCCTAACTTGGAGTTTAGTCACGAGCAAAGTCTTTATCCGAACTCAACCCCTAAACAGTTGGCGCTTGTTCGAGTACGCGTTTTCAACGTGCGGGTGGTTGACGACTTTCACTGCTTGCACATCACTATTGACAGCGATGGAAAATGACTTCCATCTGCAAAATGGGGGTTTCAGGGTTTGGGAACCGCATAGCATGCCATACCACATTAGCAATGGTCCCAATCTGCATAGTACTGGACATAGGGTAGGCATAATATATTTAAATGTTTTTTTTTAAAAACCTTTGATTCGATCGTTAATTCTTCAACGATCCGCGTTTACGACCACAGGAACGCATAAGCCATCACATGGATACTTTTCGTGAATAGTATCAGAAGTGATTGACCAGCTTCCACGCTATATGGCTCGTCCAGAGTGAGAGCTAAAGTATGAACAGTCGCCGTTGAACGCTGAACAGTGAACGAGCGGTTTGGCATCTACTCAATCTTCTTCCCACCCATATTGACCTCCCCCTTCACGGATAAATCAGAGGACGCTGACTGGGTTTGTGTAACGGAGGTCTCGGGGTCCATTTTGTTTCCTGATGGGCAAATTGCTGAAGCAACTTCCCCTGATCCATGAATAGCGTTCGGATCTGAATCATTGATATTAATTGCACTCTGGAACGCCTGGAAGTCTAAAAAACGTTCGGGATGTGACAGTGGATAAAATGGATAAAACCTTACCATCACAGTTTGTCTCTGCTTCCTGACGTTTGATATCAGCTTGAATCCTTCGATATCGGATTATAAGCAGCAATGCAAAGCTCTACGGAAGAAGAATCGTAAGCGCCAAATACACATAACACAGTGTGAGATCAGGCTAACGCAGCTCGACATGATGATCAGGACAGGAACAATCGTGAACATATCTGAGAATTTTTTCACTGTTAGAAAACATATATTATCTATACCAGAAGAATGACCTATGGTAGTTCCTATAATCGAACTCAGCTCAAATACACACCTTGAGACATCTTTACGAAGCTCACCGAATCCAGCTGGTGCCCCTGGCAAATTGGCCCTCACGGATGAGAACGCAAATAGTGCACCGACGGGAACTACAAACATTTCAGAGTAAATTTCTGGACTTCTGTATACAATATTTGCGGCGCAAATGGCGAGAAATACTACGCCCGTCAGCCCTTGGTACAAGACAGTTAGAAAGGCCGACAATTACGAATGTATCCCACTCACAATTCGTTATAGCAACTGAAAGTACGAATATCTTGGTCGCCATTGACCTCTCAATTCGCAGATTTATTTGAAGATATTCTCGACCAAAAAATTCTAAGTAGGTATCAAGAAGCGAGATCTCAAAGTTTCTGTCTCATGAGATGAGGGCCTAAACGGCAAGTGTTCAAAGAAGAGTTAATCGAGTTTAAAGATCCTCGTTACCCAAGTCCAATGAGCAGCCACGAAGGGCTCTAGCCAAACACACCCCAACCGTCCTGGGCTCTAGGGCACGAACGGTTCGAGTCACTGTGACATGCACACTCCCAGTTAATAGGAGTATCTGTGCTCGTGCGCGTCACTCTTTCTGTTTAAACCCTGAGACTGTCTCACTGTCGAAGACTCGGGGAGGACAAGTAAGGGAGTTCTCGAATTCGTTTCTCGAACTCTCACTATCCTCCCCAGAGCAAATATCTTTCTGTCAGTGCAATCATTGGGACAGACTTACACGGCAACTCCGACGGCTCCAGAAACCCTGGGTGCGCCGATGGCCTCAGTTTCATTGTTCTGGTAATAGAGTGACAAGGGAGCAATATATCTGACAACGTAACGTGAGTTGCTAATAGTACTTGGCACAACTTAAACTCACACATCAAAGGGATAGCTTTCGCGTTGTGGGAAGTAAAATTTCATATGCAGCGTTCATGCCGAGATGCCGGTGCTTCCCATCAAGAACTTTGCCAAATACCTAGCCACCTTTCGGACATTTTCGTTCGTCTTTGAGTTGTCGTTCTGCTTCAGCACTCTGGGTTGTTGGTTAGTGGATCACAGTAGCATAGCTGAAACTAGCTAGCATGTGGGCGAAAGCACGACAGTGCTCTCCAGCCCATGTCGGGAGACATGACCATTCGAGACGAGCTGCGACACCCAAAAAACTAGGAATGCTCATGACGCGGCAAGCGAGTCTCGTCAGGGCTCGTAAGTCTCCCAAAAAACTAGGAATGAGCAGCAGTATATCCAGCTACCCCAGCTTGCAGGTACTGGGTAAGTAATAAAATCAAACGTCTAGCGACGTGGAACGCATGTACCAGGTCTATGACCTCACGTTATGGAATAGCAGGTAGCAGCAAACGTCTAGCGACGTGAATCACATGTAACGGGTCCAGGACCTCACATTACGGGACAGCAGGCAGCAGCAACGACTAGCGTCGTGAATTGCAGGCAACGGATCTCACGACTTCACGTCACGGAGTGGCAGCAGGCAGCAGCGATAGCAGATAGCAGCAACAGCAGGCAGCATGATAGATGTTGGCCAGAGTGGAAATATTTTCATTGGCGATGGGTGATTAGGTAGTAATGAATAGCCGCGTCGCGCTCCGCGGAGGCCAACATGATAGGGTATTGCTCTCGAAGGACCAACCCCCTTCGGCTGGCTGACGCGATGACCTGGCGTCAAGGTCCGCCACGTGTAGCTATCGTAGCTACTGGCAATATCCGTCGTTGTACACTTTGCTGAATGGAAAACACCTGGTGAAGATAAAAAACTCGGCAGTATGGTATTAACGAACATAAAATGTTGGTACTCACCAAAGGCCCCAATACTCCAGTAACCCTTCGTGCGTCGGCACCATCCCCCCTCGGCCCTCCCGAATATAGCACCTGCCTAGCCGTAGAGGACGAGAATGTCGAGGTGAGATGAAAACTGAGAAGGCCGCGGCCGCCTTCGCGAGCACGAGCGGCGAGGGATGATGGTGGTACGAAGCAGAGAGCGGCACGTGCTCGCCATCACTCCCTCGAAGACCACATTCTATCCCACCGACGTTCCTTACTTAGGGCTAGAATTCCAACCTTGCGTATTATCCCTTCAGATCGATGAAACACTGCAAGCGGTAACTCATCTCGGATTCCAGAATCTCTTCGAGTTCCACCTCGAGATGACAATGTATGACGGTCTGTCTGTCTTCATCAACTTTAGCCATATTTCCGAACCCAGCAACGTAGTCATCCTTCAAGGAAAAGCAATGCTTGAGGCCTTGAGGCTCCGCTCTATCAGGCCACTTCCATTTACGCTATCATCTAGACCACGTCCAACCGAAATCCCCTTCTTGTGCATCATCTAGTCCAAAGATGAGGGACTGGTGGACTAAGGTTATTTTGGTCCTGGGTGTATGAAAATCCTGCGACGCGGGTATTCTGGTGGCTGAAGCGGCTGAATCGAGCGATCGCGTCTCCATTCTTCAACTTTTCATATCCACAATTTTATCTCTGCTTTGCAGTTTGCCGTTTACAGTCCTCCAGGTACATTCGACTCAATCGAGGTTGAGTCGATTTTTTTTTCTGGAAATTTGCGCGATTTCCAGAGTTACCAATGGGGCGAGCGTATTCTGCCATACTGGCGGATGTCTGCCCTTGATGCTGGACTGCACCCCAAGTTGTGCGTAATTGTTGATCATAAATTGCTGTTTATTCTTCGCCGTCTCTTTCCATTATCTCTTCTTTGTGACCTCATCCCCGCAACTTCTCGCCGTCAAGGCTAAATTCACTCTTTGGATTGTTTTTCCCGCATCGTAAGAGATCTTGCCTGACGATATCGATATTATCCGCACGAACTTTCATATTTCTAAGTACCTCAGTCAGTCGTCGTCGACTTAACTTGACGGATTACTTGTTTCACCCAAGAGAAGGACATACGGATGTCTTCCGTTATCTACGCACAAGCACCCATCCCTTTCTAATCCTAGGAAATGACATTGGATATCTCTCAGACTCGCGCTTCACTTTCTCGAACATTGTCATCCATACTCATACCCGTATCGACCCTTGACGCCCTTCAATCATCACACCCATTTCCACCGTACCTCTGCTTCTGAGTCCGCCCTTTCACCACCTAATCCTACTTCGTTGGTCAAAGATTGACCGTCGACCTACATATTCGCTGACTCGTTAATTCAACATACTACGTCCTTGAGTCGTGAGTAGGTAAATGCGTATGTAAACCATTCTCCGAAATCTCGGTCGGCACCAGGCGGCACAAGGCTGTCGGAGTCGAGGGAGAAATCAACATAATTTTCGAGTATTCACATTCACAAACGGCATACAGGGTCCTATGGCTACGAGAGCTGGTGGCTCGAAGTAACCTGGACGCCAAATCTTGACTAGAGTGTTGTTTATTGCATGTAGGAGCACGGATTACTTTCTGGGGTAAATTTTAGAGTCGCCAACATTTGCGCAAAAGCTCGCAGACGTGAAACTGCTAGCGGGATTAGTTCATTAGACATAAAGTTGAGCTGGAGGTGTACTGCGGGATGAATAAATGTGAAGAGACTTGTGGTAAGAGGTCGCATATCAAGCTATCAGGCTTTGCCGCCGAAAAGCGTGACTGGCAGCTCCTGGTTGACATGTAGGGCGGTGATAGTAACTCTGTTCAATCTCCCCATCAGGTGCGTGATGACCATATTAGGGATCCTGTTTCCCCCATGCTGATGCGCCATCTAGCCCGGGTCAAAGGCGTGGCCGCAGCGCCTGGATGCTCCCGGACCCCGGTGTTCAGCAATGGACCGTACCGGGTAACACCTCACCTCACCTCACCGCCATAGATGGACACGCACGAGTAATGGCTGAGTATTCTACGACAGGTGCGGGTTTTAATTACCTCGTAGACTCACGAATATTACAAGTCCTCCCGTTGTCTCTCGGTCTATGAAAATAGACATTAAGTACACTTCAAAATCTGGTATCTGTTCTTTCAGGAAAAACAAATATCTTGACACATGGTATTCGATTCGAAATTATGAATGGTCAGAGGATAAGTCAATTTGCGAGGATAAAATCAAGATCGCTATCGGGATCCGTAATCTCAATCGAAATACCAGCCGCCCTGTGAGCCAAGAAAAGACGGACCACATCTTCTTCAATGGTGATATTATTGACACCATCGTCTTCGTCGTCTTCATCGTCACCCAAACGCATCTTCAACTTCGACAGTGGTCTTTGCCTTGATCCTGCGCGATCTACTTCAATTTCATCGGCAAGCGCTCCAAAAATCCCTGCCACGCTTCTCCAGGAGAAAGTTATTGGTTTCGAGATTTTTAGACGGAGGGAGATGAGGGAGGGCAGAAACTGGGGACCCGAAAGGAGATTTGTGGTTGAGGCGAGGAGATCAAAAAACACATTTGATATATCGATATTGAATATGTCAAGACTCTGGAGGGTTGGCAACTTTCGGAGAAGTCGGATAAGTGCCTCTTCCGTAGGGGCACCCCAGAATGTCAATGATTTGAGGGTGGGAGAGGATCGTGAGAGGAAGGATAGGAGGGTTATCATATCTGCGTCATTTTCAGCTGAGGCGGAGAGTGTCTCGAGAGAAGGCGCTGTGATATAGTCAAACAACCTCGCAGACTCGCTACGGTGTCTGCCCAAGTTGAAGAGCACCAAGGATTTCAGTTTGGGTAACCAAAGTCTTTCTTCTGGGATTGGAATAGCGGCCGAGCCTGGCTGAATAAAGGAAAAATTGCATCTTTGAAGTTTAGGGCTTCGTCGAAGGATTTCAACGCATTCGTTGATGTGGAGTGAGTGCATCGTGAGGAAGTTGACATTATCCAGGTTTACTTTCACTGAGCGCAAAGGCATACCTATGGTGGTCATGAAGCGTGGGCTTGGAACCATTTCGCCAAGGTCGAACCGAGCCGCTGAACGGCTCTCGTGGTCAATTCCTTCTGGGGTTATAAAGATTGAGTTGAGAATAGAGCGTCCTTCGGATTTTGCATGAAAGAGAGAAACAAGATGCAAAGGACCAGAGATATCAAGGGACGCCCATCGATCTGCACAACCGCTGAGAACGTCACAGAGAGGGCGGAACAAAGTGATGGTGATTTCTTCCTCCAACACACTTCTGATGTATATCGAGAGTGGAAGTTGACCTGATCGCCGTAAAAATTCCCCCAGAGTATCAGGGTGTGGAAGGGATGACCCGTCATCGAGTGTAAGAATGATGGATGTCCAGAGTCGTGGCTCGGATGTGGCAATTTCTCGCCATCGATGTGAGACGGATGCAAGTACAAGAGCTTGCCATGGTTTCTCATGAGCCTCGTCAGGCTGAGATGCGACAAAAAGGAAGATCCTGGATGATATTTCTGCGGGGAATAAGTATGAAATTGGGTCGCCATGTTCGTCGGCTCGCTGCTTTTGGAGATCTTCAACTCCGGACTCTAGGACTCGCTCCGTTCTTCTGGGGGGGATGGACATGATCACTGAGAGGGGTTGGGCTAGCGATCGCAATTTGGGCGTCCTTCTTGGTTAGCAAGGTATTGGTGGCGTGAAGATCAAAAGAAATCGGAGGCGATGAAACGCCTTATATATTTGCAACCTAATCACCTGATGTAGGCGGGTGTCGTTTCATCACCTGTACACGCCTGTCAGACACGGGAGTTGTTCTTTCCAAGTTCATCGATGAAGCTTCGATGAAGTGATTCGCTGGCCACGAGGAGTTTCGAAGTAGACGCTCGATGCCAGTAAGAGCATGATGTCAGTGGATCCAAGGTCCAATTGCCAAAGAAGCATCTGGCAGGTCGTTCTCGTCCTCATAGCAATCTTACATCGCGTCGTCGTCATCAAATCCTTATCGGTCCCTGCAGGCCTTGCAAAGCACGTATACTCATCGCGTCACCAATCATGTAACCGAGTCTCGATCCCGCTCCCTCTTCCCCGTCGTGCACATTCTCCACGGTTGGGTTGGGGACCGGTAGTCTCGTTCGCTCCTCTGTGACGCGTTTCTGCTTAGCAAGCCTGTCCGTGGAAATTTCCAGGTCCTCTTCCTCATCTCAAGCCTGGGGGATGTTGACCATCTTGTCGCCTCCAGTATTTGGCCATGGCCGTGATCGATATATATGCATATGCATGAGCGCAACCTACTTTCCCTTCACTTCACAATTGCAAGTCCTATCTCATCTTCTTTGCTCGTGAATCCCATAATTGTCTGATCATAACTAACCACCCCTCCCGTAGATTCGTCCGCGAACACTGTCTAATATTCTCCCTCTCCATTCTGAAGATTTCGTCGTCAAAAACTACTGATAGGTACCGTGATACGCATGCGGTGTTCAATGACGAGTGCCTTGGGTCTGTTGTCCATTATCTTGCCTTCCATTTGTCTACTTTCGTTTTTGTCCTTTTCTCTCTTCAAAAGTCTTTTATTTCACCTTTCTCTAGGTCGCCTTTCCAACTTTGTTAGGTTGGGTTTTGTGCTCCATTTCGTGGGTGGGACTCCCGATTTCATCTCTCATTCGCTTGTGCTTATGCTTGCGCGTCGGCGCTACCGGTTAGATTTGGGTTACTGCGGGTACGAGATTGCAATTTCTGCTGCTGGCTATCTCGACGTTACTTCCAGTGCTGGTGCTGGTAGACGAATTGTCGAACTTTACGGCCGGCTTACGCTCACGCTCATCTGCCACGTTCATCGACTCGATTCGAGGTTTTGTTTCCGGATGAGATATTGGGTTACCTTGACCGTGAGGTTCGTCCTTCACCTCTGGATTGGCACGGGGGCGCCTAATTCAATCATTAACGCCCGACTCTGCGACGGTGCGACCAATGCTACCTCGTCTCCACCAGTGGCTCTGTTTGTATGGGCATCGCTGTCAGACTCTGCGATTCGATGTATACCTTGGATGTATATAAAATATTATATCCAATGAAAGACCTCATCCATGAAATTTCCGACATCAGACTGTATCCATCCGTCTCTCTTGGGGAAGAACGTGAACTCGTTCGATGTTCACGTTGGTATTGGTGTATTTGGCACTTTCTTCTATCTGATGTTGTACTGTTCCAAAGTGGTCGGCGTCGGCGTTCAACGTTCAACTTTGATCCAGGAGACCTGTTCGAGTTTCCTCTCGCCTATTCCACCTGAGTTTTTGCCAATGTATCCGGAGTACTTTACTTGTGGAGAATTACATGCCATAAATCATGAGCTATATTCCTCAGCCAGCAAACCCATAGGTTTACATCATGATTTCATACTTGAAAGTCTCCAAGGGGCGTTTTTTTCACTCGAGCTCCCTTCTCATCAGCTCTTTAACCTGCTTCTCGGACCATACGAACGCTAGTGTTGGCAGCTGCGAAAGAAACCTACCATATAGCGGCTATCCAAGTTCAAAGAATTGTCAACACCGTCAAAAGCGGAGATCAGATTTTTTCATGCAAGCCGATGATTTAGCATAGCCACCAGCTGTTCTTGAGGGTAGCACGGTCATGGTCGGCTAACCTAGCCATCCAATCACCTTCTCTACGTAACAAACTGCGCGTGTTCTAGAGTGTCGGCCTCGGCGGAGGGAACGCAAAGCTGTCCCCAGCGAATCGCATCCACTGCGGACAGAAACACAGAGTAAAGAAACGCAAGTAACAGATCCCTGCTTCCGGTAAATAAAGAACCGCTGCGCAAATGTTCAATCGTATAAAAGGTGTGTGTACTATTATCATAAAAATACTAACCCAACCGCCGCACATAACTTGAAAACAACTCCTCTACACCATGCTTGTTCTCTTCTCCGCCCTCTTTGCACTTGCTAGCGTTGCTATAGCGTTTCCATCGTACGGTTCCCTAGCAGGGCTCAGCAGGGAAGAGCTTGACCAAATAATTCCTACGTTAAACTATCAGGCCCCCCCAAATCCTCCAGGACCTCTCAAGGACGATTCAACGAAGCTGGTGAACGATGCTGCGCATCCTTGGAAGCCGCTGGACAAGGATGATATCCGGGGTCCATGTCCTGGTCTGAACACACTTGCTTCACATGGCGTACGTCTACGACTTGGAATTTGGACATCGTGGTCGAATTTTCTACTCACCATATGCTTTCAGTATCTTCCTCGATCTGGAATAGCCACTCCCGCTCAAATCGTTAACACTGTCCAAGAAGGTACGTTCAACTTCGTTCTTTTCTCTGTCGCTCTCTAATGTCTATTGTGAACATAGTTTTCAATATGGAGAACAACCTGGCTGTATTCGTTACATACGCTGCTCACCTGGTCGATGGGAATCTTATCACCGATAAGCTCAGCATCGGACGCAAGAGTGCTAAAACAGGTCCTGATCCTCCTTCTCCCGCTATTGTCGGTGGGCTCAACACCCATGGTGTCTTTGAGGGTGAGTATTACAGAGGGCACTACGTTATACAGAAATTTATAAAAATTTCAGGTGATTCCAGCATGACTCGCGGCGATGCCTTCTTTGGGGATAACCACAGCCTCAACGAAACACTTTTCCAACAAGTATGTCATTCCATCACCTAAGTAACTGTAACCCGTCATCTAATTTTGGTGCCAGTTCATTGATTTCAGCAACCGCTACGGAGCCGGAAAATACAATCTGACCGTAGCCGCAGAGCTCCGGTGGCAACGTATCCAAGAGTCAATCGCGACAAATCCAACTTTCTCCTTTGTCGCTCCTCGTATTTTCACGGCCTACGCAGAATCAACCTTCCCAATAAACTTCTTTGTCGACGGGCGTAAAAACGACGGCCAACTGGACCTCGACGTTGCCCGTGGGTTCTTCAGAGATAACCGTATGCCAGACGGGTTCTTCCGACCCAACGGGTCCAGAGGTGCCGATGGATTTGACGAACTCGCTGCTGCTCATCCCATTGGCCCAGGATCAAATGTGGGAGGTATTAATAACTATGTCCTCGACCCGGATTCTGCGAACTTGGACCAGTTCTGCTTGATGTACGCGAATTTCGTGAATCGTACTATCAAAGGCTTGTACCCAGAGCCAACTGGTGTCCTTCTCAAGGCGCTGAATCAAAACCTGGACTTCTTCCATAGTGCAAGTGGCGGTTGTCCACAGGTTTTCCCCTATGGGAAGCCTCAGTGAATAGTTGGCTCGCGTCCAGAGAGGGTTCTGGACTTAATTCTAGTGCTTAGATTGTTAGTTTTTGGAGCCCTACCCGTTCAATGATTCTAGGCCGGAAGCTAGGCGTTCATTATGTCTATTGATTGAATGTTTCTGGTTGCGATATTTTTCAAGGAGAGGATTGGTGATTGCAACAATAATTCAAGTCCAATAGCCATCCTTCTGGTGCAAATACCATTGCCTCCTTTACTATCGCTATCGCCGTGGGTTTTGGTTTGGAGAGCGCCTCAGAACTCCGAATATATCTTTGTGGTTTTTTTGGAATCTTGCGCAGTGGAACCCAGTAGAGTAGATTGTATTTCCGTATCGTGTATCTACGGATTTTATACTACAAGAATATGTATTAGTAATTACATTAATAATGTCCATTTTATCGAATATTCGAGCATGCCGAGGCGTGCCCGATTGCATTCCCAACAGGTTTATACTTACAATGTTCATAACTCAATCAATGGTGTAGTCCGCCATGCTGTAAGGTACCCTTACTGGCTGAACATCCAAAAAGGAAAGCGCTGGGGTTATTTTGCTATGCTTTCACACAACCAAGCATATATTAGACCGGGAGGCTATTATATCACATGCATGTCGATAGGTATTTTCTCAAAACATTCAATGCCTTTCTTGATTGCCTCCAAGAGTTCCTCGGCGGAGGGGTTGCGGTTATTCGCTCCAGCTGTTGCTAACAGATCCGACGCGGACATGTCCTTCAACCCCTCTAACCGAATCTTTTCGTAAACAGCTTTCTCTTCTTGATCTCCTCTTGATTTGATCTGTTCAATCATGATCATAGCAGCTAATCGGATTGACCGATCAGGTTCGGGGAGTGCCAGGATTCGTACTGTTTCTTCTAGTGAAGTCGCTACCTGAAGAAATGCAGTTCTTTGAAACCATGTCGATCCAAGGTGGTCCCATTCCACAATGGAGTCTTCAACAGGCGGTTCCAACCTCCCATTGGGATAGCAGGTGATGATCCAGACAAGAACCCAGCGAAACGATTCCTCGTCATGATAGTATTTGCGCTGTACGCTGGTATCCAATTTACCGTTGGGGTGAAACATGTCCAAGGACAAGAACGGGATGGTGCCTGTGAGACTGTGATCGACAGAACGTTCAGGCGCACGCACATCGAGCGCCAGATCGAAGTCATTCAGAACACCTTTCCCAGTGACAGGGTTGTACATCAGGTTCATATCACTGATATCACTGTGCTGAAGACCACCCTTGAAAAGATTTAGGTGGCCTATAAACCGCAGATTAGCTGCCTGTAAGGATGGGAACACAAGAAAACCACGTTGACTCACACCTATAGCATTCCCAGAATGCCTTCCAGAGCGCGTTGCCAGCCAAGTCAGTCAGAGGACGTAACCACTTCCAGGCAGTGATACGGAGTATTCTCCCACTGTTTGATTTCCCTTTGACCTTTAGAACATTGCGTATCGTGGAAGTTGAATACTGAGGGAGGTCGAGCGACGCGACACACTCGGGCAGGTGTTCGAGGATGTAGCTTCTTATCTGCTATCTTCTTGGCACGGATGAGCATGTCAGGTTCCGCAATGCGAAACACCTCAGGATACGAGATCTTAAGCACAAAGTCATCACCACTGTCATCACCAGAGATTTTGGCTCTCAAAACCCTGGTTGAGCATCCGACGATGCCATAATGGCGTTTGACATTGTACGATTCCTCCGTGCTTGTGGAAATAAGCTTGGGTTTCATGTCGGGTCCATGCATTTCCACCGTTACACTGCTGGCATGGGACTATTTTCTGAGGCGAAAAATCCTGCCAAAAATGTTTCAAACATGTCAAAGTTTTTAAAAAGTTTAAAATGTCATTTTGCGCGTCACAAAAACTCTGAAAATTACTATATAAGGCAATTTTGCATCCATTTATGAGCCCTAAAAACGGCCTTCAAAATGTTAACATGTTTTAAGGATTCTTTTCAGGATTTTTTCAGTCGGACAATAGTCGCCTGCCAGCAGTGTTACCTCACCACCAGTTTGGTTCATCGCAGAACAGATTCCCCAAGCCGAGTCGTCGAATCGCTGAAATGCGAGAAGTAGTGCGAGGAAATACGGCAAGTCCGTCATGAAGTTGATACCAGAGCTCCGGATTACACCCTCAGTGTCATGATACCAGACATTAAGCTTGTCGTCTGTGAAATTAATGTTAACTCTTGTTATTCTTTCCAAAGGGAAGGCACTTACTAACGACGAAAATGTTTATGGCATGGGTGGTAAAAAAGTCCTTTGACAACATCTCCGCGCCGTATAGTGCACATTGCACAATAGGAGTATATTTCTGGGGCTCCAGGTTTGATATGGCAGTCTCCTCCACCTCGATTTGATTGCTGGGTTGCCGAACACTTGAGGGAGCGTCCTTGGATCTACCAAGTCGCCCCACTTTGTTGCCCTCAGAGCGACCCGGCTGAGATGAAGAGCGTAACCTCTTAATGCCGTCATGGGCTAAAGAAGAAACATTATGATGTACGAGTCACTGAAAATGGCCAGAAAGACTCACTTAAGGATTGGGCTTGCAGAGGTGGAGTCGAAGGGCGTGTGATCGGGGACGTTGGAGTGATGGGTTCATAGATGTCGGTTGGAATGTCGGGCATGGTTGCTGTTCGAGAAGAGGCGAATATGCTTACTCCAAAAGCGGTTTTTTCATAACCCCAAGAGTCGCTTTGAATTCTCCAGACGACTTGACGGGCAACCTTCGGAACGGCAGTGGTGGCGCTTGAGGCGCAAGTCCTCTGATGTCGCTGCGGTGTAAAGTGTCTGGGTCTTCGTGACGATGGGAAAGTGCCTCCTCGTTTCCCAGAACCACGTCGGGTTCGCGGCGAAATTCCTCCGTTTAGTGATAGCCAATAATTTCTTTTGGGTCGTTTCTATGAAAAATCAACGGATCTTCCTTCGGGGGATTCAAGGGGACGTTCAATCCAGCGAGCAGGTCCAATGCGAGGTTAAAGGCCTGCACAAATGGAGCGTAACGTGCGCGTGAAGTCTCGCCATTGGTTGCAGCGCTGATCAATACGGTCAGTCGAATTTCACTCGTATTCTTAGAGACGATATACTATATCTGGAGGTAGTGAATCATTTCATCGAACGCCTTGTTGGGAATGCAATCGGGCACGCCTCGGGATACTCGAATATTCGATAAAATGGACATTATTAATATAGTTACTAATACATATTCTTGTAGTATAAAAAGCCGTAGATACGTGATACGGAAATAGAATCTACTCTACTGGGTTCCACTGCGCAAGATTCCAACAAGCCTCTTTCCTTGAGGTTTGCAACTCAATGATCTTGCGGATGCAGTCTTCGGCGAGCGATTCTGGAGAAGGTTCAGGGCCAGAGTGTTCCTGGTCGCCACGACGAGCAAGTCCAAGAAAGAACACCAGGAGATCCTTGAACTGGACATTCACTGTTGAGGTCCTCAGATCGTCTAATATCAAGTACGCATCCGGTCGCAAAGAGTATTGGTAAAAAGTGAATGTGGGTGGTGAATGTGGTCTTGAGGAATTCGTATGGACGGAGAGGTCCATATTTATAGTATTGAGGAGGTACACTCTTATCCACTCAAACACAGGCCTCTCGATCGGTTCCTCCTGACATATTCCATTACCATCTATCTTGTTCCTCAATTTCCGACGAAATCTTCGCTCGTAACTTACTTTCCATCTTTTATTTCGATTTTTCTATCATTTCTACTCAATTTCTTCTCTCTCTCTCTTGTCTACCGTAAAATCATGCGACATGTATCTACTGCGGACTCCTATACCATTATTTCTCCTATAATTTATCTCCTATTTCTGTAGTACCGTTAGCTAGAAATCTCATGTAAAGTAGGGTGTACTTCAGTGGATTCAAGAGTAGTTCAGCCTCACCAATTGAGTTCAGTTCGGAGGCTACGAAAGCCTATTTGAGTCCGTCGCTCGCAGCTTAGAACGGCACCGGCCGCAAGCTAATTCCATCATCAATTCAGTACCCCAGTCAAGGCACAGAGGCCCTCCAGTTCAGTCCCCATCCGCGACCCCCAGTTTTTCGATCGAACTCCGCTGTTTCGGCAACTTCCCCCCGTGGTACTCCCGCCGTCCTTCCTCGTATAATTTGTTATTCTGATTCTATACCACTACAAAACACTACAGTGGGCCTACTGAATTCAGTTTATCCTGCTCTGAATCCAACTTTTAGGGCATAGGAAACCTAACCACCAATGACATATACACTCTCAGCGGCGGGCTCGTCGAGGACGTACTTTTACCCTGGCTGGGTCGTACATCACTACGTCATTGATGTGGAGCTGCAGGACGAAGAGTTTCGAAGTTTGCAGAGGAACACCTCGGTGAAGAAGATGGCCAATGGAAGCTTCCAGTCAGAAGCACGATATCTGCGGATGCATCGTTTCCGTCCTCATCTCGGCCTTGACGCGCCGAACTCCGCAAGCAACTCGTGAGTTCCTTGGCTGCCCACTCTTTCTTCCATCCTGTATATTTGCCCCCTCGTCTGCAAGCGCATCCCGACCTCCGAAATATGTATCGCACTCTGGATAGGTATCGTGATATGCTCATTGTTTCTTCCCGGTTTGTTCCCTTTTCTTTTGTCTCTGAACGTTTTCCTCGTCTCTTTGTTTCTCCTTTGGCAGAGTCTCATTTTCACCTTGGTTCCGTCGAATTCGAGCGGTTCCTGGTCTCATTCTTGTTGGTATCTTTGAACGGCCGTCAGATATTGGGCACCTGGCGTCGGCGTTTGGTGTGGTGTCTAGGGTCCAGGACCTATGATACCAGATGGGCAGTGTTGGGTGTCTTCATTCGATCCAGGGACTCTATTTCTTCTGCATTAGCCGGTCTAGAGCATTCGGATTCGGATTTGGACGTCCGTCTCGATCACAATGCGGACATAAAACACCCAGACGCAGAGAGCTTATACTGCATGTTTCACCCACGGGTTATCATCATCCTCCTGGTCCCCGGCTGCAGGAAGGGAAGAGGATGGATAGACCATGTTGGTTGGACGATCTGATGGTTAAGTATCTGCGTCTCCGATCTCTGGTCTGTCTGCCTCGGTCCGTCATTTGGCAATGAATGCGACGCGTCACGGTGTAGAGATATGGCGAACATTCTTGTACGCCCTTCGACGTAGTCCGGAATGTGGAGGTATCATCTCCACAACAACAGCGAGGACGCAAACTATCGAGTAGATGGAAGCAGAGTCGGGCACAAACCTACCTCCATTCTGTCATCTTCCGTTTTCTCCATCCAGTTCTTGGTCATTGTCGATGTGAGCCTATTCGACTTCGAAGCGGGATACCCAACCACTGCTCTGCGTCGCTCTTAAGCAACATCTCTTTGTACATGACACATAAGGCCTAAGGCCTTGACTGGTCTTGTCATTTGACTGGTCTTGTCATTTGACTAGTATGCGCCACGAAGTATGCTGGATTTTCGAAGGATCTAGTGTTTGGTCTCTGTGCCGTATTGCAGCTGTACAAATGACAAACCTCGCTGTTATGCTCACACTCATCCGCCACGTTCGTCGACTCGACTCGAGGTTTGTTTCCGGATGAGATGTTGGTTAGCTTTATTATCGGGAGGTTTGTAATTCTGGCTCTGAGTTGGCACTGGCGCACTGTTTTGCTTTGAGGTGATTGTTTTGATATTTTCGGGTTCAAACTTCGTTTTCGAACTTTGATTTACATTACTCTTTCTTTCTGAAATTCGCCTCGGCTCTACTTCACTGCTCATCTCTCTCTCGATTTGCATGCTGACATGATCTTCTTACTTCCCTTCCATCTAGCTAATGATCAGGCGCGGTAACGCCGCCGTGTATCATGTACGGTGTCCCAGAACTGCATGGATGATTTTCATTTTGCTCGAGCTCTATTCTAGGGACTGCCGTGGTTTTGAAAAGACCGGTAAATACCCGTGGTTTTGATACCCGGGCCACATACGGGTATACCCGTGGGTATTAGATAATAAACCGCGGTTTTACGGGTCATCCAGGCCATTCGCGCTTATTTTGGCTGAAATTTAAACTCCGACTGACATCGCGTGAAATTTGAGGTAGATAGCTTATCGCGCGGCCGTTGGTGGCTTGTAGCGAGTCTCTCTGCACTCGACAACGACAACCCAGATGCCTCCAAGGGGTACAAGCAAGAAGGTTGCTGTTGGCCCTAAAATTCCACTTAAAACTGGTGCCCCAAGAGCTACTAGAGCCAGGGTAGCTCAACCACTGGCTGTAGCTTCTGGATCTGGCTCGGTTGAGGTCCCACAAATTGCACCAGACACATCTCCACCAATTACACCCCCACCTATGCAGCGAGTTGCTGTATTTCCTACAGGAGATTATGTTCTTCCACGCTTGCGGAATGAGTCTCCGGGAGAGAACTTCGGTACAATGACTGACTCAGATGATGATCTGGGCATCCTTGTTCATGTCACACCCCCTATTCTTGTCTCTCCAATTCGTGCTCGTAAACCCAAGGCAGGATCAGTAAGCATCAATAGGCTTACAGATGCTCAAGCATCAAAACTAGCTGACTCAGACATTATTGGTGTGTTCTTATCTTTTCTGTTGCTACTCTTATTCTAATTGTACAATATAATTTGAAGATGCAGCTGTGGCCAGTTGGCGGTCAGATGTATATGATCACTATGATGTCTCGTTGTCTCGGAACTGTGAACCTACTGGTGAACTAATCTCCATGGACTATGTCTTCACATGCAAAAACCATCCTGAAAATCACTTGGGTGGTCCTCTGATCCGCACACGTGCAAAGACTGGCGATGGGACAACCAATCTTCAGAAGGGAGTTGATATATGCTTGAAAAAGCTTGGAGTTGTATGCGAAAAGAAGCATGATGAAACTACAATCCCCTATTCACCAGAGGCCCACCGTGCCCTTATCGCTGTTCGCTGTGCAAAATCATCCTGCCCAATCAACTCTGTTCTTGACGAGGATTATCAGAGGGAGGTTCAGATGTTACGTCCAGGAACCAAACTTCCCTCACCCCACACTGTCCAACGCGATCTCATCAATATCTATACACATATGTCTATTTTTGTTCTGAATTATTTCTTGGTACATTTTATTTGATTTTTATATCTCTACTAAGATCTAAACAAATATATTTAGTCTTTGAATAGTGCTATTCATCTAGTCTTGGATGGATGGACTGCTCCAATCGTTGCATCATATCTTGGTCTCATAGTTGTTTGGCATGATAAAGGGATTATTCACCGTGCTGTCCTTGAATTCATTCGGTGCGTACACAAAATATCAGTACTAAAGACTAGTTTTCTAACACTTGAATAGGTTGACAAAAGCTCATGATGGTGCATATCTCGCTAAAGTCACTGCAGAGTGTCTAAAGCGATTTCAACTTGATAAAAGGGTGCTTTATTCATTTATTTATTGAGCCCTACCCCAATGCTTACTAAAAGCTCACAGATCCTGGGTCTTTGCATGGATAATGCAAGCAATTGCAACCGTCTTGCTACTGTTCTACCTCAGTATATTCCTGATTTCTGGGGAGATCTGGCTCGTCTTCGCTGCTTAGCACATATACTGAATTTGATTGCCAAGGTGAGTATTCTATTATATTCATTATGGGTTTTTCTAAATTGCTAGAAGATCTTCATTTGCTTTTTCTTCAAAAAGCCCAAGATTAAAAAGGCCTCCACTACTGTTGTTGATGAGTTGGAAACAGAGCTGAGTGATATAGATGATGAGGTAGTTATGGATGAGGCTATAGTTGATGGACAGGTTGAGAAAGATGATGAAGGTCAGATTCAACATGATGGAGAGGTGGTGAAGTCCATACGGGATCGGGCTATCCACTTTATGAAGAATAGGTATGATGTTTCAATGACTCAGAAAGAGGAGAAGACTGCACTAGGAATATTTCCAATTGTACGTTGCTGCAGTATCTCTATTATATCTACTAATGTGACTTAAGGTATCTGGACTGGCACGGCGTATTCACGACAATTCACTGCTCAACGAGAAATTCCAGAAGCATGTATCTCAAAGCCAAACACTCTCTGGTACCAAGCAAGCTCTTGACCAGCGTGTCCCAACCAGGTGGAATTCTGACTTTGACTGTCTTGCTGCCCACCTTTACTTCAAGAAGATTATCCAGAAAATGACCAAGCACACATCAAATAAGCTTACAGCCTATCAACTCAGCGTGAACAATGGAAACTTTCTGAAGAAGTTCAACAAGTTCTTATGGCAAGCATCATTTCATAATCTTATATTATTATTGACATATCTTCCAGCTTTTTAAGAAGCTCACACTACTGTTTTCTCAGGCAGAAGTCCCACTTCTTGCTGATGTTCTTCCAAAGCTCTATAATCTACGCGAAAATCTGGAGGCTGTTGTTCTGGATACACCCCCAGAAAATTTGGATGAGGAGGAGGAGGAAGACTCAGATGAGGAGGAGGAGGAGAACAGTTCAGTGGACTCAGATGACTCAGACGATGTCAATAAAGAATGGGACACCCCAGCTGTCATTCAGATTGCTGCCAAAGCATCGGTATTTCTAATCAACAAGTATATGGAGCTATTGTGGGACTGTGATCTTTATATTGTTGTCATTGGTGAGTTCTCTATTCTTCTTATTATAAATGGATTCTGAAGAATATGAATAGCAATGTGCCCTGATCGGAAGATCGAATGGTTCAAGTCACGCAAATTTGGTCCAGATAATCGAGACTGCACTGCAGCTGATATCAAAAGGCTCAAGGGAATTGTGATCAATGTCTGGAAGAAGAAATATGCTGTCACATCAGCAGAGGAAGAAACTGGAGCTGCTAAGGCAAAGGCCCAGAAAGGCAAGAAAGCAGTGGTAATGTATTTCTTGTCAATTTAGACAATTAATAATTCTGACTATCATTAAAAGAGTAAATCAAAATGGGAGGGTGATGAGGATGAGGAGAAGGGGAAGAAGACAAAGCATCCACTTGACCACATCGAAACCTACCTTTCAGAGGCTGTCATTGCCTCCAAAGTGATTGAGGATGCTAATGGTTATATGCAATATTGGTACAACCACCGTACCACCCGCAAAACAGTCACCAAAATGGCCTTAGACTTTGTATCAGCACCAGGTGCGCTGTATCATACCCTTGATACATATATTATCTGACTATATTATTATATAGCAACATCAGTTGATGCAGAGCGAGCATTCTCTGCAGGTCGTTGTCAAGTCAATTTCCTCCAACACAACATGAACTCACAGACATTCAAAGCACGAGTGGCTGTTGAATCATGGTCTAAAACACCATTATGGCCCATTTTTGATGTTATCAAAGATATGATAAAGACTCAGATGTAGTATAGTCAAATAAAGCAAAAAGTCGAAATGTAACATGTGATTGTATTCAATCTCTACTCTGAAATTTAAACGAACCTTATATTTGTAATCTACATGACGAGAGCTTTCCAACACATATAAATACATAAAAATCGAACGGGAATTGGCTGAGATACAGCTGTTGGATCTTTCTTCTTACATTTTGGCCGATTGGCCACGGGCCGCGCGGGTTGACCCGAACCGTACCCGAACCGTACCCGTTTTGGGTAATACCCGTGGGTCGGATCACGGATATATCCGGGTATACCCATGGCAATCCCTACTCTATTGGCACGCCCGCGAGTGATGGCCGTTTGGCCACACACCAGCATGTGCCGAGCGCGCCGCTTCCTACTAACGCAACTCCTGTCGTCAATTGCACCATTAAGAGGTATGTCGGTACTTCCAGTGCTCAGAAATATACTATAGCGAGCAACCTGCGGATGACGAAGGTGCATGCGGCTGGTTGTGAGCATGAAACGCGATCCTCAGCGCTTTAATATCAGAATGGGCGCATTATTCTGTACTGTATATTTAGGCTAAAATCAAGTCCAGTCTTGAGCTTTATTAGCAAAAAGTACTATCTCGCTTATGCTTGTTATTATTCAGGGATAACAGGAGGTGGTATACTGTACTATTACGACCGAATGTTCACGCTAAGTTACATGTTACACCCGTTACCGAACAGAGAAATGTTCACTTCGAGCCGAAGTTCACTAGTTGATAAATTAGACCACTGGCTGACTGAGTCTCCTGTTAGAACTTTGCGGCAGTGAAGTGGGGTGAAACCGAGGTAGGCGCCAAAGCACCTACTAATGAGGCTGCCATCGTGCGGCGCGCCTAACCACGGGCTCTTGAAGCCCTCTGAAATCTCGATAAAACCAACCTCACTCTTTTCAAAAAGCTCTTATCAGAGTTCGCTCAACCTCCATCGGTTTTCAATGCTGAAAGCGATCCTGATTCTGAGAATACAAGTGATATTTCAACTGTTGAGGACCCAGATTGTATTGACGGGCCATATGAAGCCGAGTGTGCAAGCGGCAACTCAAACGTTCATTGAGGTAAAATAAAAAGGTGATGTTCAGTGGTAAGAATGTTAGTATGACTTACCATTTATGTACGTTGATATGAAGCGGAAAATCGGGGTTTTAAGAGGTTTTAGAGGTCATTTCGTGAAGTGTTCATTCGCGTGTGTTACGCGTTACATATGTCAATCTTGTTCAGCTCGCACCTCGAGCTCGGCGTTACACGTTACATGAACGATCGGTCGTAATAGTACAGTATAGTGAAACCGCCAGTTATGTGTTTCCATGTGAATATTTCCCTAGTTAGCTAGCGCACCTAAAACTAACGCCAATAGAGAATCATACGGTACAGAGTGATATAGTTAAGCACCTTTGAGATACCCTCCCTGACTACGCACGGAATTCGCCTCAAACACGAATGGACGCGATCTCACTTAGCGCCCAGCACCCCAATTCGGAAAT
>Ga0247742_10000892_pt1 | contig 22371 bp, 14 predicted proteins | sample UWRJL208509C2_FD_180944 | JGI IMG/M metagenome (GOLD analysis project Ga0247742, IMG submission 180944) | Plant litter microbial communities from Arlington Agricultural Research Station in Wisconsin, United States - UWRJ-L208-509C-2 | ecosystem: Environmental > Terrestrial > Plant litter >... | reverse complement strand
ACATACGTGCCCGTAGAATTCTAATGCTTTGAATATCCCTGGGTTGACTTGGGGACCCTGAGCCGGCTTGAGCCAGCTCCCGAGCCGAAGCCGCAGCTCAAGTCAAACTTGGTAAGCCGCTTCTCTATTTTATGTCGGCTCGGTCCGGCTCGGCTCTAAGCCGGCATCGGCTACGGCTATGAGCCGGCTCCGAGCCGGAGCCGCGGCAACACTACGAGTTGGTGCCTGTGCCACTATTGAGGGATGCGCTCGAGGTAGCTATCAAAATCATTGAGGTGTGCGAGGTAAGTGCTCCAATAGTCTGCGAGCGTAAAGCGACCTGAAGGAACATGCTTCAACTAGGATGCCACAGCTGTTGAAGAGAAGGTCCGGGAATTGCAGGACCGAGTGGAAGCGCTCATGATGGTAATCGTCAGGAATGTGACGGCTGGCTGCGAGGAGGCGAAGATTGTTGCAGCAAGCAAGGCCATCGAGATGGACTTGAAGGATCTTCTTGGGTGCGTCATTTATACATGCAGGTAGGCAAGAATACAGCGGCTAACAGACGACTCCACTTTTCAGCACTCTGACCACGATCATTTCCGATCTCAACAAGATTCGGAATCAGAATCGGTTGCTCATAATCATCTTCTCAAATCTTAACAAGGACAAGGTCGATGGGTGTGTGGATCAGCTTGCCGTCGCTCTCGAAAAATTCAACGTAATTATTGCCGACTCAACCTTCGAGGCACGACTTACCTTTCGCATAGGTTGGAAATGATTTGCGCCAAGCCAGAGCACTCAAAAACGTGCAAGAGCAGTTAAAAAGCATTGCTGGTCAAGTTGTTCACGCCGCAGATCAAATCATCCACGCCGCAGATCAAGTCGTCCACGCTGCCGATCAGGTCGACCTCGCAATCAAGAATTTCGATGAAATCGTGAGGTCCGTTAACCAAGAAGCAAAGTCAAAGAAAGTGGAAAGGCAGGACATGCCCTCAAAACCTACAATCTTCTTCGGACGCGACGAGCTAGTCGAGAGGAAGTCCAAACTGTTATCATCAGAGACAGCATTACACATGTGCCTTCTTGGTCCCGGCAGGATGGGGAAGACCTCAATTGCCCTCGCGATCATCGAGTCACCTCTCGTCCAAGCCAAATTCCAGGAGGACCACCGTGTGTGGGTACCTTGCGTAGAAGCGACATCTGCGACCCTCTTCCAGCAAGCCCTCTACACGAGCCTTCGAGTTCAACGCCAAACCGATAGCGTCATAAGCGACATCCTATACGAGCTTAAATCATCCAAGGAGCCCTACCTTCTCCTACTCGACAACTTTGAAACACCTTGGAACCCGACGGATGAGTCAGACCAGAAGCAAGTTGAGGAAACACTCCACAAGTTGAATCAGCTTAGCCACGTATCCATCCTTATTACTATGCGTGGATCACACTCGCCTACTATCGATGTCGACTGGCATTCCGAAACCATCCCAGCAACCGACCAGAACGCATGCCGGAGCATTTGTCAAAGGATCAACCCACGCTGGAACTCAGATCCTGACATTGATGACCTGGTAGATGCTGTCGGCTGTATGCCGTTCGCTGTTACCTTGATGGCCTCTCGTGGATGAAAATCAGGATGGTCCGCGGGCGCACTGCTCGATGAATGGAGACAGCGAGGGACTAATATGTGGTCGCATGATGGCTCGCTGGAGAGTGGAATGAACAAAAGCATCAGCCTTTCGGTGGACAGTGATTTTGTCAAGGGCGACCCCGATGCGCTCTATCTTCTGGCCACCCTCTCGATGCTGCCTGCTGGCACCAGTCGCAAGAATCTCATCTATTGGGTACCTAAAGAGAGATTGACGTCCGGGGCAATCACTACACTTTCCGAGGCAGCACTTCTTCAAACTACTGGCCAGGACAACGACGATGCCTCGCAGATGCTCTTTGTCCTCCCTGTCATCCAATCATTCATGATCCACCGCAATCGCATACCCGAACATATCCAGCAGGCCGTGCGATCAGCTTTCTGCAAATACGTCCTGGACCACGCATCACGATACCGCGATCCAACGTTCAAGGCCAACACCGAGGCGCTTGCTAGGGAGGATGTCAATATCCAGTCCATTCTACTGGATTTAACCGACCATACAGCCCTCAATGATCAATTGGTCCGGGCCCTCCTCGCGTTCAGCTGGTATCGACGTGACACCAAGCCCCTCGTTATTGTCGCGGAGCACACCTTGAATATGGCAAAAGCGAACGGAAACAAACGATATATTGCTGAAGCCTTACTATGCTTGGGCAGCTCATATGCTGAAATCGATAATTACACTGAGGCGGAACACGTACTGGCAGAATGCTCCCAGGTATTGGTTGGTGACCGCTCCAGCCAGCAGTTGGGCTTTGAATGTGCATTGACACGTGCGCGTATCAATTTGTTTCTTCATAGCGGCCGAGGAGAGAGAGAGGCCTTCATCAATGGTGTAATTGTTAGCACCAACGGCTCAGACACGTATTGGCATGCGTCTGCACTGGATTCGCTTGGTTGGCTCTATTTGTACCATGAAGAGTACAACCAGGCCTTGGAGGCTTTTGTTCCGGCAGCAGGTGTTTTGCTGCACCTTGGATGCAACAGGGATGCAGCGTCAGCCCTTTATGGCAAGGCACGCACCCTTGACGAATTGCACGCTCCAGATGAGCAGGTGCTGGAGGCGGCTCAAGAAGCATGGGAGACGGTCAAACATTTGGATCCCTCACCCATCTACGGTGATATTCTCTTGCTTTCCGGGATGGTTCTCCTTCGGATGGGTCGGCTGGTAGAAGCCTCACAGTCATTCGAGAAAAGTCTCGGTGCACAACAACATGTTGGCGCTGTTGCTGCTGTTGCTGATACTCTGTCATGGTTTGGGCACATGTTTCTTCATACAGGTGCATACTCAGATGCGTATTCGGCTTCTGAGGCGGCTGCAGAGAAATATGCAGATTTGGGTGATGAATCACCTGATAGACAGAGGTATGAGCCGAAGTGCAGAGAGAATATGGAGATGATCAAATTGAAGCAGGAGAATCCAGATCAGCGCATTGGGTTCCACAGGCCATGGGGTGATCGAGACCAGTATCTTGATCTTTTCTATCCACCAGAGGTCCCTTCCCATCCATAATTACATAGATCTGTATTGAGTGAATGTGTCCAATTGTCGACCAGGCTGACAAAAATTTCGAGACGAAAACCTAGCAGCTCGACGGCCTAGCGAAGTTTCCGAAATGAAAATCTCGCGTATGGGGTACAGCTGACCTCTTTTACTAGAAGGACCATAACCGACCTTGCAGAACTCACCTCAGGCTTAACGCGAATTATTGTGTGCGAACCTCTGACATATTTCGCTAATCCAGTTTGCCTCGATATAGAAAACCACTGAAGATCTTAGTATTACTTCAGGCCAGATAAGCACCTGCAAAATATCCGTGAATCGGGTCTCGGGTTCTTAGAGACGTGATAGTTGTAAGATATGGTTCATGCGTTCTGGTGGAATTTACGTAAGCCGTCACAATTGTGACCCGCCCAAAAGCCTGTCCGCTGCCATCCGTCGCTGTACAGTATAACCTCTCGCTCACCTCCAAAGCAAAGAACGAGTACAGTATGTCACTATGTATGATAAAAGAGTAGATTATTGTATACTAGGAACACTAATAGATTACTAAAGACTTAAAATATCTATCTAACATTAGCTTTCTCGAGTTCAACTAGTATAGACTCAGGAATTACACGATGACCACGGTATTTCTTCGCTGCCCAAGCCGCTTGCGCGCCATTGAGACCCTTGCAATACGCATCCATAAAGCGCAACGATCGAGTCGCAAACCTGGAGCACAGTTCTCATATTCGGTCAATCAATGCCCAAACGGAAACAAATTTACTCACTGCTGCATGCTGATCAAAGAGATCTCATCAAGACATTCCACGACATTCTTCTCCAAAACGGCTTCGCTGGATGATGCATCCTTCAATCGGTAAGCCCTTTTTCCCGCCCCCCAGCACTGCTCGATGAAATTGAGCTCACAGTGGAATTTTGGCAGGAATAAGACTCGGAATCCCTTCTCCCACGCTTCTGTCTCAAGAATCGACTCAATGTTGACGAAATCAGGTTGGTTGTATAGGACCCAACGGCAGCAACAAGCTATTGCAGGGGGCTTACAATCTGACATCTTAGTTCCGCATTGAGCCTTTAGTTTTGCCTCATCGACAAAGCCGCGTTCTTGGAGGATGACAGACATTCCCTTGAACTGTCCAGCGTGGGGATGAGAAGGATCGTCTGGAAAGTACAAAGGCTGTTCAACACCATTAAAGGTTGTGTTTCCCATGTGGATTTTCTTCTTAAGAATCTTGCCATCAGGTGTGTAACGTGCCTTCCCATCGTCCCCCACATCGTTGACTAAGACATGAAAGTTTGCGGAAGGATTCTTCGTCATCTTTGTAGCTGAAAGAGCACCTTCAGCTCGTTTAAGGTGAGTTGTTGCATTATCAAAGACCAAGACATGGTCTTCATCTGGATAGTACTTTTTCAGGATTGCCATGGCCCGTTCTGCGTGGTCGCGAATGGACTTGTTGTCAAAATATCCATCATGGTTCTTCCCAGGTTTAAACAAAATCCGTGCGCTCTCCTTCTTGTCAGGGGATCACAGCCATCCATAGTCAGCAGACACAAAATCCACAACCATGAGTGAGTGGCCTTCTCCTTTGGCGTATGGTTTAGCCGTTTCCGTGTCTTTGACCCATCGTGATTTCCTTCGATCATGAGCGTAGAACACTGACTCATCGTGATACCAGATGACAGTTCGTCGCTCGCCAGGTTCGGGTGGTGAGCCGTTGTCCTCTTTGCCATACTTTCGTGTGTTCTTCTCAAGGTCCTTCATGGCCGGCAAGAAGGTGTGATTGCGGTAAGTGACGACATCCTTGCGCTCATGTCCATCAACATATTGACCCCTTGGGTTGATAGTATATCGGAATCCCATCTTCTTTAACCAGCATCGTGCGGTTACGACTGAGATTGTTTTCTTGCGATTGAGGCGCTCCAACATTTCAGGATGGCCGATAAATTTACAAATATCTTCAGCAGCAAAGAATGGGCCGACTGTATGAAGGTGTGCCTGAATTTCTTGTGCAAAATCTTCGTCATCAATGAGGGATCGGCCAGATGTTGACCAATTACATGTAGGAACCTCCTCTCAATCCTCGATGAATGCACGAAGCCACTGCCGAAGCTCCTCAGCCTTGCGTGTGCCAGGCTTCTTTGATCCTGCTTTGATGTGCCCCAATGCACGAGCGGTGAGGAGTGATGCACTGATCCACGTCTTTTGTTTGGAGTTCGGTTTTGTCCTCTCCTGCTCGAGCGCATGGAAGCAGAGGAGTTTCATAGCCTTCAGGCGTTCGACTGTTTTTGCATCAAAGTCTGGGTCATGGTAGCTCCTCCGTTTGTCAGCTCGGGGGGGCCGTAACAGCTTCTCGAGGTCTACAAGCGCATCCGTTAACTGTTGGACAGTGGGTGGTGCCTTCCACCCTTTAGATTTCATCGGTTGTGCTGATTCGTCATCTGAATCATCGATAGGCCCTTCGCTCAACTCAGGCATGTCTTGATCTGCCTCCTGGTCGACCTCTCTGACACCATCTTCATGCGTTGTGGGCTCGTCATTGTTGCTGAGATTAAAGACCCCAACACCGCTCAAGTGTGTGCCTTCTGACTCGTCGCCTGCATATTCCAAGAGGGCATTCGGTGAGTGAATTGGGGGGCCCATGACGGAGATGAATACAACATCTTCATCCTCAGCATCTTCCACAGTTGCCCGATAATGTGAAGGTTGTCTCGTGAAGGGGAGAGGTGTGGGTGTGCAATTGGGGGTACGTGCACTCATCTCGAGCTCAGACGTTGTATGATATGTTTGTACAGGAAGGTGGAACATTTCTATGCCGCTTAAAGCTGCTGAAAAGCTTGGCCAGGCATTCTTTGGGCTGGGAGGAGCTTCTGCCCAATGCTGATCAACAAAACCACGCATTGAGAGCCATTCCGCCGACTCTGGAGCTTGCTGCTCATGTTCTGAACTGTCTATGCCCATCTTATGCTGGTAGAATGAGCTATAACACGTTAAAACGACGTGAAAAATTGTAAGTGCACATTTTCTTTACCCCTGTCTTCATTGAGATCACCACCTTGAAGCCCCAAAATCTTCTTCCCTTCTATCTTCCTCTTCTTGGGAGCATTAGCATACTGTACTATTACGATCAATTCGGCCGTCACACGTCCCAGGCCTAGGTGGTTTGGACGAAATCGGACCCAGGTCCCAGGTCACAGCCCATCTGGTCGGCGTCAGAATATGGTTCAACAAATAGGTCAAAACGGGCCCATTTTATCAAAAAGCGCTCCTGTAGTATATTTCTAGAGCTATATGACAAGTGGAAACCTACTCATCGTTGTGTCGCCAAAGGCGTCCCAGACCAAGGAACAGAGGCCACAAATCCCCGTTATTGCAAACCATGACTGCCGTACTTCACTACAATTTTCTTTTATGTGCGGAAACAGTCTTAACTATATTGATCTCAGGTCTGTCCTGGCCATTGATAGGTCACAAGGTGTATAATAACTTGGTACTCGTACCCCAGAGCAACATACTACGAGTGGCCGAACCTTTGCTTTGACCGAAATCCAAAAATGTCCCCTGTCCACCCTTAAGGTGGCTGACGTTCAAATTTCGGCCAGCCTGTCCCATGTCCCACCCCCGGCTGAATTGATCGTAATAGTACAGTACTCTCCAAGGTTTGCAATGGCATTGTAGCGTCTTTTGCGTCGTAGCATGGTGTATGCTGTATCGTCGAGTGAATTTACTGAGAGTTGCAAGGCCGACGCATTAACCGTGTCGCACTGATGCCCTTAATTGGCGTGTTTTCGAGACTAATTGTCGTTTTATTTACTCCTCACACTACTTTTGGAAAATCCGTTCACAACAAAAGTTTCTAATTGTAATTCTCTACAATCTCTTGCGAGCAGATTTCCCAATTTATTAATTCTGAGCAGGAAAACTTGCAATTTGTGAATTTTGGTCAAATGTCACGCTTTGATTACGTAAATTCCACCAGAACGCATGTACCATATCTTACTGTAAACCATTGGGAACGTTCGCGATGGTAATGGCAGTCATGCACGTGATCTTCATTACAATACCTGCGGCTGTGAGCGCTTGAAAATATCTAATTTGCCTCAAAAATGTTGAAACTAAACCACTCTAATTGAGAATGTGTAAATTTGTACATGCCACGTACGAATTCAAACTCAATTTGAGTTGAGGACAGTGTTCCGTTTGGAATCTGCTTCGACTCTGCAAACGGAATGCTCATCAAGCTTCAAGGCTCAAGATGAAGTCTAGATCTACTGCTTGACGAACATGCTAAGCTAAAGCTACTGATTGAACATATTGTTTCCAACCTTACGTGCTAATCCGCCTCATTCTTCTCCGATATGCACTCCTTGTTGAATACACACCGACTTTATTCCAGACCGACCATGTCAGGATTCATGATGCGTAGTGTCCCCCATACTCCTCGCACATGTTCCACCTTCAGAGGATAGACTCGACCCAGACTGTACAATATCGAAGACGTCAAAATTGACGAGTTGGAGAACTAGGAAATGGTCGGGAGAATAAGTAGACTTGGAATTGGGGTGTCTGTAGGCCCGCTGGGGCTTAGGAGCTGTGGCCAAGAGCCTTCCCCCCTTCGACTTATTGTGAACGATGATGCAGTATTTCTGGCACCTCTTCAGAAGTTTTGCCCTTCCTCCTCTCGTCCCATGACTTGGGTTGCTGGCCGCTTCGTACGTACAATTGCTGGACAGTGGAGAGCGTTCAGCCTATCTGCTCCTCGTCTGCCTGTTTAACGTTCAACGACCAACGACCACCGTTGCGTGTTACGCTCATACATGGCCAACACCCAACAAATGGAAAACTCACTGGAAAACTCTGGCTCATAATTCTCTCCCACTAGCGGTGCTTCCATCCTCCACTTCCCACTCGGCACATTGGAGTTTGGATCATGGGTTCAGCCTCCGGTGGTGGAGACTGGCTTCGACCAAAGAAACCTGGATATGTCATGACATACGCCTGAATTCATCAACCCGAGTGGACTTGAAAATGTGGGCCATTGCAATGCATGACAGGAACGAGTCCAGTAATTTTTTCAAAATAACTAGTGTCGTTGATATTCTCAGCCGCCTTCCCCACTCGTCGCCAGCCTACGGCTGGCTTCTCGTGGTCCGGTGCTGGGCGCCTATATCCTAATGCGGCAATAACCAAATAGATGCAATGCCATCACACGCGTCCGGCCGTTGCCGGCTACTTAGGCGTTACATCCAATGGCAGGACAGCCGGCTTAAAAGGACGAATCCTCATTACATTCGGACTCGTAACCACTACGCCCAATCCAAGTGTTTAGGATAGGGTGGCTAATGTTTGCTTCTCTTGCAATTCACGCCCTACCGACTCACAGGACGACTTTCCCGTGAAGAACTTGGATGGTCCTATGCATAATCTGCTTTGGCTGACATTTTTTCTGCCTCTCTTTCCAGTCTTGTACTCCCTTGGTTACACTGCGACACTGGTGCGTCTCCTTCTGCCATGCTCGTCTTCTTTCTACTTGCTCAACCATTCTTGGCTTCCTGGGTCTCATGAACCGTTTATTCGATCACTCCTATTCAATTAACTTCTCTCCGTCTGTTTTTCTACCTTATTCCATCCGATGTCGAATCTCTTCATACTGCCCGCTCTCATAATTTTACCAATCACTGACTCGGACATCCTCTAGACGTATGCCCTTGCTACGCGCTTCAGGACTTGAAATTATGGAAGCTCGAAGATTGGGACGCCCCCATCTGAGATAAGTCAGATCTTTGCGCGGTCGCTACCACAGTGGATTACCCAAGTCGACGGCGTCTTCGACATTTTTGTCTTTAGACTTTCGCTCTCCAGAGAAACGGCTTAGCTCTCAGGCAGAATAAGCTTGGTAGGCACTTACATCGCATTGCTCGAGGTTGTTCCTTCAACTGGGCTAATTTAATGAGGTGGTCTGTATCTTCTCATGATTGGAGGATTGGATATCTGATACATTTTTCTCACCGCTGCAACCTCTCTAGATTCCTCTCAATGACTTTACTTCCAGACATCAGAGACCGTTTGTGCATCCATGGTTATATGATGGGCAATGCATAGTATGAGGGGTTGATCGTAGTTCAGGCAATGTTCCAGGGAATGATTGGTGTCCGTGATATTCTTTAGGTGGGTAGCTATATCGCGGGGCTCAAGCTCCGTCCGTTGGATGTAGCCGAGTCTGGTGGTGTGGTACTAGAGCCCTTACGTTCTTTCCAATCCTTTCTGCTGGATTATATGGTCATCCAATCATCTGTGTCCTCAATTGTCGACTATGTGGTGTCTCGCGCAAGACACGATCATCATAATCTTGTTATAAGGTGCACAACAATCATTTCCGATCGAGCTTAAATATCAACTTGATGCTTTGAAGAAGAAGCAGAACTCACAATAGACAGTTTGTGTGGAGCCACGGGGAGCCACGTGTGGCAAAAACATGATGTGCGATTTCGGCCCGTGGCTTTCCTGTGGCTCACCCGTGGCTTTGAGAACAGCATTGTTATTCTGGAAAAAAAACAGGAGGCAGGAAGAGAGTCGTACTTAGGTGTGCCCACAAATTTTTAAAGTATATTATTGAGTTTATCCGTGATAATACACAAATCTTTAATTCTGAGCCATTCTGAGCCACCAGAAGCCACGAGCCCCACTGTGGGAAAGCCACGACGTGAGCCATGGGCCGACCTCACACATCACGTTTTTGCCACACGTGGCTCTCTGTGGCCCCGCACAAACTGTCTAATAGCCTGGCACCCTTGTAATACTGACTCTAAGCACAACATCTAATGTCATAATGGGCTCGAAAAAGAAATCCAACACACGGACTCGGAGTGGAATTGAATATTGGTCGAGACGAGAGAAGCACTAGGCACCTCAGTCACTATCAATATATCTTATCGAATTGCACTTCTCAATTGTACTGTACTCGGTCGATTTGGCCAATTTTTTTAACCCCTTGAGTACACCAATACGCCGGGTATCTGGATTCTCCTTCACATCGAGGGCTAGTGTTTTTACGCACAAAGATAAACACTTCTAAGGTCTGACTCTTCCCACAGCATGTAATATTTCTGCCAAACCATATCATTATGCGATAGACTCGGACTAGGAGACTCAGATTGTGCGGTTGCGAAGACGTCGATATCGACGACTCGGAGGAGGGGAGAATAGACCCGAGATAGGGCAGAATTGGTGTCACTGTGGCCTGCCGGGCATAATGGTATGATAATTGACCGTTGTATGTAGAATGAGCCGGAGCCAAGCGCCTAGCTGAGGATGACAGCTGCTTATGCTCAGGCGCTGGTCCGAACCTGTGCCCCAAAAGGAACGGCTTGGCACCCTTCAACCGATCGATGACGTCGGAAGTTTTCGTCCTTTTCCCATGCCCAGCTCATCCTCATCGATCTCATCTTCTCGCCATCGTCCAAACATCATCCCGACTCAGACTGAGCTCGGTATCGTTCTCGGGCTGTGATCAACGAGCCTCCCTGTCCACTGGCTTCCCTTTCCTCTACACATTCCTTCGTCCCTCTTCTTTGGCCCCCTTCAGATGTCAATATCGATGCAGAGTCCGACGCAGTTGGCGACCATAGCTCCAAGCTAAGATTCGCAGTCGGACCTGCGCCAGCTGGCGTACTTGCTGTATTTTCTGTACAACGAAGAACCTATCTGCCCGTCCAACAACCTACAAGCAACGCCTGTTCCCGATCCGCTACGCAGGGCAATATCCACCGCGCTGCCCCAACCCACATCCCTGTCATTCTCGCCCCTCAACGTTTCAACGTTCAACCCGTGTCCGACACCTCATTCCATCCACTCTCGTCCCCACCTTCAAGTCGGTCTCCTCTCCAAAACTTCACTCCACTCGAACCCATTCTCGAGCTTGCGATCGAGGATACACCCGCGCGTTGGCTTCTTTGTCTCCAATTCTCTAAGCTGCTGTACGAGCCAGCGCTCAAGACCATTGGGAACTCCGCACCTATGGATACTAGAACTCCGTCGTCAGTTGGTACCTCCGACTCGGCGTTGGGCACCCTCGAGGCGGCTCAGAGTGTTTTGTTGCTCTGGCAATAGATTGTTGGAATGTGGGCGGTCGTTGTTGTCGTCGCTAGTGCAGGCGGATGAGCTGAATCTGTATGCTGTATGCATCGAATTGCCGTGTACGTCCACTTTCCTGTCCTTCCTTTCTCAGCACCTGACGAACGCTAGTACACAAACTCACCCCTCATCAATCATTCCTCTCCTTGCGAGGCGGCCGCAGCACTAGCATATACGCATCAAGCATCTGGATTCTGCACACCTGACTCAAAGCAAATCTGAGAAAAGTGGGACTCGGAGGACGTAGGAAACTCGGGTCGATTTATGGACGCGTATAGAAGGTAGAGGGAGCAGCCAAGGACCAGGGAGCGGGGTTGGGACTGTTGATATTTGACTTCTGAGCTTTGAATGGTGATCAGTAAGTTTATCCTCTCCAACTTTCTGCTGCTTTTCTCTTACGTCCCCTCCCTTACTTCATTCATCTCCTATACTCTCCTTCTCTCCTCTTAAATTGTTTCTGATCTTTGATACTGCCCTCACAGTTACCTGGTACTAGGCACCTTCGACACAGAACAAACATCTGCGATCCGCCTGAGGGCAACCTTGGGAACAACTTCGCGCTCACACCCGCAGCTGTTGACATTCGATGAGCCAGGACGACTTGGGGCAATCATAGAAGACGACTTTACACCGTCGTGCTGGGCCAGGAAAAATCCCGCTCTCATCCCGTGATGGACTCGCATTCACGTCCAGATCCTCGAGAAAGACCTGCACAGCATATGAACTCCAAGTAGAAGCTCCTGCTGATGTTGATGTCCAACCCAGGGTCCTCATATCCTCGTCAACATTTCTTTGAGTGATGTCAGCTGTTACCCCGGCGTTCCCTTCAACTCTTCACCAATTTGGAGACGGGTATTGTTGAGTAAAGCCAGGTGATATGGGAGATCGCATTTTGGATCTGCAGGTAGGGAGCGAGCCGGATTCGTATGTTCCGCATAGGTATTTACCTGTTGTGAGTTCTCGTCCATCTTTCTTTCTTTTCCTCTTTCCTCTCTGCTCTTCCTGCGTCCTTGCTCCTCGCTAATACATTCTCATCTCTACAGTCTCTTATTACTTCAATATTGGCCCGCTCCTAGGCGGCCCCAACATATCCGCCATCTGGTCCCAATGAGCAAGTCTGGGACGAAACACGTAGCACCCACGATGAACAAATCGACCGTTTCACAATGAATGTATTAGCCTTTCTGTTGTTCTGTCGTTCTCGCGAGGATAAAGAACAAGGAGTGCGAGTGAATTCTTTAGAGAACATGCCTAGCCAAATCTGAGGCGCCGGTACGCAAAACCCGTTCGGCTACCAAAGTAACCGGTATTTGACTTCAACACGCTGCTCGCGCTTAACTTTCACCATGACTCTGCCAACAACTTATGGACCTCATACTACGGCAACACCATCAATTGCTGGCTAAGGAAACCTCTCTCAATGCTTTCAGTCAAGGTTAAACTCTTAGCCGCGACGCCAATCTCAGGCTGTCATTCTTCTCAAGTGTATTATTACTTTTCGACAAGTGCTTTCTTCCTTCCGGTTTCTGACACCGAACGCGCGACAGGCCCGACCGATTTCAGCGCGGAAGGCCACAACCAAGGAGACCACTCTGGACATTTAACTCGCTGAAGATCACGTCGTGAGCTAAAAGACAGTGCGATGAAGACTTAAAAGTCGGTCCGGGTCTTCGAGCGCAGTGAATACAAACCTCTTGTAAGTTCTCAGCTGGTCGGGATGTGTCTGTGCCTGGTGCAAAACTCATAAACCCCAATCAAGGCAGGTCGATCCAGACCATGTCACTGTCAATTATACACAGCCAATGAAACCGCACAAGTACCACGCGTCAAGCAATTCACAGCACTTACAGGATTGAACCCCCTGTCTCTATCGTTCTATCTCATCCTGTCTCCCATCACGATGGATCCACAAGCTGGATGTTTCTCCTGGTGTCCTCTTGGCAGATCTCAACTCTCCCCAACAAAAGATGTATGTGTTCGACGATTAATATGTGTCAAATTTACATTGTGCGCCCTGTGCTGACTGTTCGTAGAGCCAAGCGGCACAGGAGAAGTCTGTTGTTCCAGAAACTCAAGAATATGTCGCTACTGGTGGGAAAGAGGTGTTAAAGGTGTTGCAATCGGCGGCCGATTTAGTACCCGTACCACTGCTGAAGGATGCGCTCGGAGTCGCTATCAAGATTATTGAGGTGTGCGAGGTAAGTAATCGAATATTCTGTGGGCGCAGAGCAAGCTGAAGGGACACTTTGACTAGGGCGCCACAGCTGTTGGAGAGAAGGTCCGGGAATTGCAGGAACGCATCGAAGCACTCATGATGGTGATTGTCAAGAATGTGACTGCCAGCGGTGAAGAAATGGAGAGTATTGCGGTATGCAAGGGAATTGAGAAGGACTTGCAGGATCTCATTGAGTGCGTCGGTTACACATCTAGGCGAGCATACAGCAGCTGACAGATGAGCCCGCTTTTCAGCACTCTGGAAACGATCGCTTCCGACCTTACCAAGATTCGGAATCAAAATCGGTTGCTCATAATCATCTTCTCAAATCTCAACAAGGATAAGGTTGATGGGTGCGTGGATCGGCTTGCCGTCGCCCTCGAGAAATTCAATGTAATTATTTCCGACCCAAATGGGGAGGCGCGACTTACCTTTTACATAGGTTGGAAATAATTTGCGCCAAGCTAGAGCACTTGAGAACGTGCAGGAGCAGTTGAAATGCATTGCTAGTCGTGTTGACCGTGCGGCTGATCGTGTTGACAACGCGGCCGATCGAGTCATCAAGACCTTTGGTCAAATGGTGACATCCCTTGAACAAGAAGTACAGTCAAAGAAACTGGAACGGCAGGATATGCCGTCAAAACCCACAATCTTCTTCGGACGCGACGAGCTAGTTGAGAAGACGTCCAGGCTGCTATCATTGGAGACGGCATTCCACATGTGCCTTCTTGGTCCTGGCGGGATGGGGAAGACCTCAATTGCTTTAGCAATCATTGAGTCTCCTCTGGTCCAAGCTAATTTTCAGGAGGAGCGTCGTGTGTGGGTACCTTGCCTCGAAGCGACATCTGCCAACCTCTTCCTGCAGGTCCTCTACACGAGCCTTCGAGTCCAACGCCAAACCAATAGTGTCATGAGCGACATCCTATACGAGCTTAATTTATCCAAGGAGCCCTACCTTCTCCTACTCGACAACTTTGAAACACCTTGGAACACGACGGATGAGTTGGACCAGAAGCGAGTTGAGGAAACGCTGCACAAGTTAAATCAGCTCAGTCACGTATCCATCCTCATCACTATGCGCGGATCTCAGCCGCCCACTTTCGATGTCGACTGGCATTCGGAAATCGTCCCAGCAACCGACAAGAATGCGTGCCGGCGCATTTGTCAGAGGATCAACCCACGCTGGAACTCGGATCCCGACATCGATGACCTGGTGGATGCAGTCGGCTGTATGCCGTTCGCTGTCACCTTAATGGCCTCTCGTGGACGAAAATCAGGGTGGTCCGCGGGGGCATTGCTTGATGAATGGAGACAGCGAGGTACTGATATGTGGTCGCCTGATGGCTCGCTGGAGAGTGGAATGAACAAAAGCATCGGCCTATCGGTGGACAGTGATTTTGTTAAGCGTGACCCCGATGCGCTCTATCTTCTGGCCACCCTCTCGATGCTGCCTGCTGGTACCACTCGCAAAAATCTCACTTACTGGGTACCCAAAGAGAAATTGACGTCTGGGGCAATCACTACGCTCTCCGAGGCAGCACTTCTTCAAACTGCTGGCCAGGATAACGACCATGCATCACAGACACTCTTTGTCCTCCCTGTCATCCAATCATTCATGATCCACCGCAAACGCATAACGGAACACATCCAGCAGGCCGTGCGATCAGCTTTCTGCAAGTACGTCCTGGACCATGCGTGTCGCTACCGCGATCCAAAGTTCAAGGCCAACGCCGAGGCGCTTGCTAGGGAGGATGTCAATATCCAGTCCATCCTGGTGGGCCCCACCGACGATACACGCTCCAATGATCAATTGGTCCAGGCGCTTCTCGCGTTCAGCTGGTATCGACGTGACACCAAGCCCCTCCTCGCAGTTGCGGAGCACACTGTGAACGTGGCAAAGGCGAACGGAAACAAACAATATATTGCTGAAACATTGTTGTGCCTGGGCAGCTCATATTCAGAAATCAACAATCACATCGAGGCGAAAAGGGTACTGGAAGAATGTTCCCAGTTAATGGTTGCTGACCATTTTGGCCAGCAGTTGGGGTTTGAATATGCTTTGGCACGTGCAGCTGTCGGCGCGCATCTTCATAGCGATCGGGAAGAGAGAGAGGCCTTCATCAATGGTGTACTTGCCAGCACCAAGAACTCAGACATATATTGGCATGCATGTGCACTTGGTGCACTTGGTTGGATGAATTGGCAACACCATGAGTATGACGATGCCTCAAAGGCTTTCGTTTTGGCAGCGGATATTCTGCTGCACCTTGGATGCAACAGGGATGCAGCGTCGGCCCTTTATGGCAAGGCGCGCGCCCTTGATTGGCTATATGTTCCAGATGAGCAGGTGCTGGAGGCGGCTCAAGAAGCATGGGAGGTGGTCGAACATTTGGACCCCTCACCCATCTGTGGTCATATTCCCTGGCTTTCTGGAATGGTTCTCATTCGGATGGGTCAGCTGGTAGGTGCATCACAGTTCTTTGAGAAGTATCTTCGCACATCCCAGTATGTCGGTGGAGTGTTGGATATTGCCGATGCCTTGTCTTGTTTTGGGTACCTGTACCTTCATACAGGTGCATACTCAGATGCGTATTCGGCTTTTGAGGCGGCTGCAGAGAAATATGCTGATTTGGGTGATGAATCACCTGACAGACAGGTGTTTGAGCCGAGATGCAGGGAGAATATGGAGAGGATCAAATTGAAGCAGGAGAATCCGGATCTGCGCATTGGGTTCTACAGGCCACGGTGTGATCGAGACGAGTATCGTGATCTTTTCTATCCACTGGAAGCCACTTCCTCTCCATAATTACAGAAATACCTCTACTATTAAACAGATCCCCCCATTTCACTTGCACATATTTGGTCTATTGCCTAATTTATGTTGTTTCTTTTGTGTTTTGCCCTTGGCTTTCTATATGAACAAATACGGGAGAAAAATCACGTCCCGATTTTTTATGTCCAAAATTATCATTGAGGCGCCGAAACGAAGCGAGGCGATATGTCTTGTATGTATTATCCAGTGAATGCATCCGATTGTCAATCAGGTTGAAGTGACATGGATAGCGAAAGGAAAATCTGGCGAGTCAACCGCCTAGCCAAGTCTCTGAAACAAGATTTCCGCATACTACAGGGTACGGCTGACCTGTTTTACTTGAAGGACCAAACCCAGCTTGTATAACTCACCTCAGGCTCACCACGAACCATTGTGTACAAACTTGTAACATTTTTTGATGATCCAATTTGCCTCGATATAATATCGGAAGACCACTGAAGATCTTAATATTACTTCGTGCCAGATAAGCACCTGAAAAATGACCATGAATCGGAACTCGGGGTCTTAAAATTGTACTGTACACTCTTTGGAAGGTTCGCAATGGTAATGGCGGTCATGTACGTGATCTGCCTTACAATACCTGCGGCTGTGGGCGCGCTTGAAAATATCTAATTTACCTCAAAAATGTTGAAACTAAACCCCTCTAATTGAGAATGTGTAAATGTATACATGCCACGTACGAATTCAAACTCAATTTGAGTTGAGAGCAGTGTTCTATTCTGGATATGCTTCACCTCCAGCGACGCTAGCTTCGATTCTGGCAACGGAATGCCCACCAAGGATCGAAATAAGTTGATGCTAGGCTGCTGGTACCACATATAAACGTTTTAATCTGCGATGGTAAGGGGCCTTCTATACTCCTCACAATATCGCGTCCTTTTCGGCTGTTCCTAGATGGGTCCAATAGTACCTTCGTCTGTATATGCGCGCTAATCCACCGTCGACGAGTCAGAGAACTAGGAAGAGGCCAGGAGAATAATTAGACTTGGAATTATGGTGTCTGGCCTGCAGGGTTCATCAGGACTGATAATTGGACGCCTTATGTAGGATGGGTGGAAACGTTGAATATTGAGGCCTAGGATCAGCTGGCAAGACCTATCCTTTTCCCCAAAAGGAACGGCTTGGCACCCTTCGACTGATCGTGATCGTGATGACGCAGTATTTCAATCACCGACTCTTCGTCCTTTTACTCGTCCCATGCCAATCACGCCTGGAATTCAACAATAACTGCTCGAAGCTGGCGTACGTGCAATTTCTGGACAGCATTCGTGACCAACAACCAACAACCAAATCCGCCATTATGCGTTACGCACGTCAGCATCCAACCCACGTCGGCGTCATCCTCGTCCCAACCCCATTGTCTCATCACCAACTCCTGGTCTCCCACCAGCCATGAGCTTGGGCGGTTGATCCTCCCAGTGCCCATCCCCTGTACCCTTATTACGTGCCCACCTTTGAGTCACTTCTCCTCTCCAACACCTGTACTTCTTGCACCGTCCGAGGTATTTGCCTATCTGCCCGACCAATGGTCAACAAACGGTCAACCAACGCATATTCCTGTCGCCCAATTCTGATCCCACTCCTGCTACAGCTACACACTGTCGGTTCTAGTGATAGTGGGGGTTCGTCATGTTCAATATCCACCGCACCGGCGAACCCGCACCCGCATTATCCTCATCCTAAATTCATCATGCCAGACACCTCATTCCATCCACCCTCGTCCTCACCGGCATCTCCAAGTTGCGCCCCCCGGCAACACGCCACTCTACTCAAACTCAGCTCCGTGTCGAGCTCACGATAGAGTATCATCGATCAGTGCATTTCTCCGTCTTCGCTGGCACACCCAGACGACGACAGACGGCCAAACTCGCTGAAAATTCTCTCCGGGTACCGGTTTTCTGTACTCCATTCCCCACTTGGCACCTTGCAATTTGGATTATGGGTTTTGCTGGTGATGACTGCATTCAAGTTGGAGGAAATACTGGTACGTACCCCCTAGTCTCCTAAAACAGACCAAATAAACAGATGACGGTAGTCGATCTACATACTCCCTTCCTATATGATCATGCCAATGACACATTACTCCTCACAGATACAAGCGCGGTCTCTCGTCAAGGCGTTCATTCAACTCTGTGACCTTCATCAACGATCTGAGTTGGCTGGGCTCTTGCTCATGGTGCGCCAATAAACTCCGCTGGCATTCGTAAGTAGGCTCAAAACCAGCCGTTATCGATAACTTTTTGGATGGGATTTTGGGTATTCCTTCAAAACCCTGGTATTGTTCCACGAGGAGACTGGACTTGAGTCTATTCCCACAAGTCTCAGAGAAATCGAAACATGTAAAGACATGCCTAAACTCATCGAGGCTGATTGGACCACACAAGATCGACTCCAAGTGTTTAAGACAGGATGGCTACCGGTGGCTTATCAGGCGATTTACCGGTTCGTGGAGCGACTCTCGCCTGAAGATCTTGGACGGTCCTATGCATAATCTTTTCTGGCTGACATTCGTTCCGCCTCTTGTTCCACTCCGGTACAGCCTCACTCCTACACTTCCACAATGGTACGTTTCCTTCCGCTTGTCTTCCCTCTACTTGTTGATTGACCTATTCGAAGTCCTCATAGATTATGTAGTCGTGGACACTCTCAGTCCAAACCGATCCAAGATATCCGTGCCAGCGTGACGGGTACCTTCTAGTCGTCGTCAACTCTCTCGCTCATTAGCGGCATTACACCTCGTAAATTGTCGTCGGTAGGTCGCACTTACTCCATTTCAAAGTTTTATACCAGCGAACTGACAATGTCTTGTAACAGTTGTAACCGATACTGTCCCATGGGAAGCACATGGGACGAATTAAACTAGGCTTGCGGTCCGCACCATTGCGTCTCTCTTAAACTACCAGGTCCTGACTTCTTGTTTAACAGGATTGGTGCCTCAAGGTATGACTTGTAAATTGTGGTATACTTACATCATATTGACCTAGATATCCTCGACAAGATTCACCTTTACGGTGTAGGCTTCAATCTCACAGACAGCCGGAACCTTAACGAATAGTTGGTAGAGGGCGAGACGAACACGGGTGGGGTAAAATAATAATAAGAAGAGCAAATTCTCGGACTAGAGCTAAGTGAGTGGGGAACTAGTACCTTTACCTTTACTTTGCTAACACTTCCAACGACCTATTCTTATTCGCTCTCTCACTCTAGAATACGCCACTAAGGCATAACGCTTATCATCTTCGCCGATCTCTTACCTGTGGCTCTGAGATCCTCAACTAAATCTTCGGCCGTATCAAGCCATATGCATAGTGCCATGCGCTGACGGACAAACATATAACCAAGGGTTACGTTAAAGTGACGAATCGAAGAAAGTATCGATTACGCTGGGGAAAGTTCGCCCAAGGTGGGTTTTCGGGTATGTATCTTTTTCTTGGGGTTTTATGGAGTAGACCAGTAAGGAGTGACCGTTAAGGGCAGCCCTCATCTTGTTCACATGCTTGCATTTTTATTTAGCATCAATACCAGACTTGAAGGCCTCATTGATGCCAAAGACTTACTCGACTCGCCAAGCGATCGTTCACAGCCAACACAGGTATCTTGAAAAACCAGTCCCTGTCGCCAGCCGTCAGACTGGCTTGTTAAGATTGAGAAGACCGACCCAGAAATTTGTGTTACAACTGATTCGAATGGTGTCTCTCAAGATAGTCGTAGCCGACCCCATCAGCGACGCGGAACGCCCTATGAAAGTATCGCTCAAACCAAGTGGCCTTGTCATCATCGTTTTCTGCGTCGATCTTCCGAATCCTCAAATCCCCCTTCGCAGTCGATAAGTCTGCTTGTTACCCATCCAGCATCGAAAGGACTCTCAACGGTTTTCTTGCAATTAGTGCCCTTTAAAATGTTGCCCTGGCCGAGACTTGTACCGGTGGGTTCTCGGAGCAATTCCAAGTGCTAATGATCAAATCTCACTACTCATTCCCAACTCACACACTCAGGCATCGGTGTAGACACGAAGTATCGGAGATTGGTATCGTCAATTAAAGCCAGCGTATTTTGGCGATATAATTTTGGATCTGGAGGCAGGAAGTGAGCCGGATTCGTATGTTACAGACGGGCACTGACTTGCTATGAGGTCTCGTACTATCTCTCTTGCTCTATCTTTTTCTATTTCCTCTCTGTCCCTCCCAACAAGCAAGTATGGGACAAAACTCGTAGCACCCAAAATGAACGAATCGACCGTTTCATAAATGAATTTGTGTGCCTATCTATTACTCTCAGGCTCTTGTCGCGGCGTTGGCGTTGGAGACGGTGAGGGGAGAGGGTCATCGATTTGGGGCAGCACGCGATCAGAAGTTAATGTCTAGGCTTGTAATTTGAATTTTGCAGTAGCTCGGCGCATGGCTCTCAATTGTCAATTTGTCGTTATGCACCTTCACCTCTACTAGCAATTACTAGTATCTCTTCTACTCTCTCATATATTACCTAGTCTTGAATTCAGGACCAACCTACGCAGGATGCAACATTGAATAACATCTGCTTCACTCGAACCTCATATCTTTTGATAATTGTCATGCAGACGGCAAGAACGGTCCGAGGTGGCTTTTCCTCTCCCCTTGAGGTTGCTCGCTTCCTGCCACATCCCACAACGATTGCACATCTGGGAGCTGAGGCCACTTTTCATTTAGGAAGACCAAGGTAAGGGCATGTCTTTAAAATGATTCGAAACAATGATCGACATAATCCAGGCGCGAATCAATGCTGCGTTGTGGTATTTCCGATGTCGGGGAACATTGCTCACCCTGCCTGAGGCTTCAGGAGGTCCAATCCAAAATTCGTGAATGCAAGGAGCTTCTTAACAAGCTATACATACAGGAGGCACAAACCAAGTCTAGCGTCAACGCAGTACACGACCCAATCATTCGCAATCTCCCTCTGGAACTGGTGTCGAACATCTTGACGTTGTGCAACCCAAGTCCTGTCGAAAACGACGAGGAAATTGGTTCTTCGCCTCCCAGTGCACCACTTTCGGCTCAGAGATACCAGTTCTCTCTTGGTACGGTGTGCAAAACATGGCGGAATATTGTTAGGTCGACCCCTCAGCTCTGGACGAACATCTACATTCGATTTCCAACGAGAGGCGGTGAACTCGAACAAGAAGAGTTCTTGCTTCTATCTCTTCGACTCTCAGGCTCTCTGCCTCTCCATATTCAAGTGTGGTTGCCATCTGATTATGAACCTTCCGAAGGAGAACATACCATGCTGTCTTTGCTGGTGGAGATTCTGAATGATCACTCGGAGCGGTGGAAGACCTTGGATTTACATGTTACAACCCGCTTGCTCTCGCACTTTAAAGGAGTCGCACCCGGTGCGCCAAAGCTCGAGTGTCTCCGAATATACCTATTCGGTCCTCGAAATGTGATTAACAAGGTGTTTCGCCTCACCTTTGGCCTTCCTTCCCCCCAGGTAGTCAACGCTTACGGAACCTCATTTTCATCCATCGGAATCGGCTGGAAGGACATCACAAGGGTCAAATTTGGGACATTAAACATGAACGACTGTCTAAAACTCCTTCGATTGGCGATGCAGTTGGTGAACTTGAGCATCGGGTTCCTGGACTGTGAAGGCTCTGATCTATCCAATTCTGAGGAGGTTGTCACTGCCTCAAATTTAGCGTCATGGGAAGTAACATTTTCCGCAAATCCGGACGCCATATTGAGCAAACTTGTACTCCCCTCGCTGGTCGATCTTGAAGTCAGGGAGTTGATCTCTCTTGAAAGTGATAGTTTGGGGCACTTAGTCAGCCGGTCAAATTCCCCTCTACGAAGGCTGTCTCTTAGCCAGGCCGTCGGTCTGCACCTCGACGTAATACCATTATTGAGAGTGACCCCACTTCTGGAGAAACTTGTCTTCTTCTACGCTGACTTGCATGGAATTCATGAACTCTTGGACATCCTGGCTCGTACAAAGCTGGTTGAAGACCTATCACAAAATCCCAACATGGTGTTTTTACCGCACCTTGAAAGCCTTTCCTTCATTCGAACGCAAGAAGGTTCTCCCC
>Ga0247742_10000891_pt1 | contig 22373 bp, 21 predicted proteins | sample UWRJL208509C2_FD_180944 | JGI IMG/M metagenome (GOLD analysis project Ga0247742, IMG submission 180944) | Plant litter microbial communities from Arlington Agricultural Research Station in Wisconsin, United States - UWRJ-L208-509C-2 | ecosystem: Environmental > Terrestrial > Plant litter >... | reverse complement strand
TTACTTACAGGTTTTAATGCGGCGCGGATCAACGTTAATAGAGCCGCCGATGGAGGTCGTCACCGATTGACGGAGAGGCTCAGGGCGTGAAGGGGCGGGTGAATCAAGATCAAGAGCGAGGCGAGCTGACACTCGGCCTGTTGGGGTGGTTCGGCTTGGGTGATGTGTGTTGAGTTAGAGCCAGCCCCTCATCGGAACGCCGCACCGCCCAGCCCTCTCCCCAAAGGGGAGAGGGGGAAAGGGGGCAGGCCGCATGCTGTTCAAAACCTGAGTTCGACTCGATTTTTCAGGTCGCAGTATCCAGCCCAAACACCTCGGTCAGTCCCCTCTACCCCTTGGGGAGAGGGTTAGGGTGAGGGGTCGATTTCAGCCCGGAGTGAAGCACTGCCAGCCCGTCGCGGATCAGCGCTAATAAACGCGCCGCTGGAGCCTGCCACGAGTTGACGGACAGTCACAAGACCCGAGCCCGTCCATGGTGTAAGCTCTCGGGTTCTTCGGATTCGACCCATTGCGAGCCCTATGCCGTCGCTTTTCAAACGTTCCCTACTGCCTAAACTGCGCAGTTTCCCGCTGACCGCCGATGCCGTCACTATCCTCTCCGGCGCCGCCGAGTTTCGTCGTTGCCTGCTGGAGAAAATCGCCCAGGCCACCCGACGCATCTATATCGTTGCGTTGTACCTGCAACAGGATGAAGCCGGGCAGGAGATCCTCGATGCGCTGCATGCGGCGAAGGCCGCGCGTCCCGAGCTGGACATCGTGGTCGTGGTCGACTGGTTGCGTGCCCAGCGCGGGTTGATTGGCGCGGGCAAGCAGCCGGGCAACTCGGCGTGGTACCAGGACATGACCCGCAGCCATGCCAGTGAAGTGCCGGTGTACGGCGTGCCGGTGCAGACCCGCGAATTGTTCGGCGTTCTGCACCTCAAGGGCTTCGTGATCGACGACAGCGTGATCTACAGCGGCGCCAGCCTTAATAACGTGTATTTGCACAAGTTCGACAAATACCGCTACGACCGATACCACGTGCTGGACAACCGTGAGCTGGCCGACTCCATGCAACACCTGGTGCAGCACGGCTTGATCGCCTCCAAGGCCGTGCACCGTCTCGATTTGCCGAACCTGCCGACCACCCGCAGCTTGCGCAACGACATCGGTGACTTGCGCAGCCGCTTGAAGCACGCCGCCTACGACACCACGGCCGGCACCTTGTCCAAGGGCGAATTGAGCGTCAGTCCGTTGCTCGGCGTGGGCAAGAACAACCCGCTGAGCCGAGTGATTGGCGAGCTGATCGCCAGCACCCAGCATCAACTGACCATCTGCACGCCGTACTTCAACCTGCCGCTGGCGGTCACCCGCGAGTTGAACCGCGCGCTGGCCCGGGGCGTGAAGATCGACATCATTGTGGGCGACAAGACCGCCAACGACTTCTATATCCCGCCCAGCGAGCCGTTCAAGGTGATCGCGGCGTTGCCTTATCTGTACGAGATCAGCCTGCGGCGTTTCGCCAAGCGTCATCAGAAGATGATCGACAGCGGCCAGTTGAACCTGCATTTGTGGCGCGAGGGCGACAATACCTATCACCTCAAGGGGATGTGGGTCGATCAGCGCTACACCTTGCTGACCGGCAACAACCTCAACCCACGGGCGTTCCGCCTGGATCTGGAAAACGCCTTGCTGATCGATGATCCCAAGGGCGAGTTGCAGGCGCCACGGCGTAACGAACTGGCGCAGATCTTCCAGCACACCCGGCGCATTGAGCGTTATCAGGACCTGGAAACCCTGCCGGACTACCCGGAAGCGGTGGGCAAATTCCTGCGGCGGGTCAGTCGGGTGCGGATCGAGCGGTTGCTGTATCGGATTTTGTAAAACGGGCGGGACCGATCATTCGGTCCCGCGCCTATAACCAGAAGCTCACCGCATACCAGCCCAGTACGCCCATCACCACGGTGTAGGGCAGGGCCATCCAGACCATCCGCCCGTAAGACAGTCGCACCAGCGGCGCGATGGCTGACGTCAGCAGAAACAGGAATGCCGCTTGGCCGTTGGGCGTGGCGACGCTGGGCAGGTTGGTCCCGGTGTTGATGGCGATGGCCAAGGTTTCGAAGTGTTCCCGGCTCATGTGCCCGGAGACGAAGGCTTGCTTGACCTCAGTGATGTAGATCGTGGCGACGAATACGTTGTCGCTGATCGCCGACAGCAAACCGTTGGCGATGAACAGCATGCCCGGCTGTTGCTCTGCCGGCAGGGCCAGTACCCAATGGATCAGCGGAGTGAACAGTTGCTGATCGTGAATCACCGCGACCACCGCGAAAAACACCACCAGCAACGCAGTGAACGGCATGGCGTCCTTGAAGGCGTTGCCGACGCGGTGTTCGTCGGTGATGCCGGTGAAGGCGGTGATCAGCACAATCACCATCAGGCCGATCAAGCCCACTTCGGCAATGTGAAACGCCAGCCCGGCGATCAGGATCAACGCCGCCAGGCCTTGAACGATCAACGCCGCTCGCTGCCGAGGGGTGCGCTCGGCGTTGTCCTGGGCGGCGAAGTCCGCCAGCACGGCGCGCACGTTATCGGGCAGCAGGGTGCCATAGCCAAACCAGCGCAGTTTTTCCAGCAACACGCAGGTCACCAAGCCTGCCACCAGCACCGGCAGCGACACCGGGGCCACCTTGATAAAGAAGTCGGCGAAGTGCCAACCCATTTCATGGCCGATCAGCAGGTTTTGCGGTTCGCCCACCAGGGTGCAGACGCCACCCAGTGCGGTCCCGACCGCACCGTGCATCAACAAGCTGCGCAGGAAGGCGCGGAACTGCTCGAGATCGGCATGGTGCAGGGATGGCAGGTTGTGATCTTCACTGAAACCGCTGTCTTGGCGCGGATCATTGCCGGACGCGACGCGGTGGTACACCGAATAGAAGCCCACGGCCGCGCTGATGATCACAGCTGTCACGGTCAAGGCATCGAGAAACGCCGACAGAAAGGCCGACAGAAAACAAAACAGCAACGCCAGCACGGCTTTGCTGCGCACCCCGAGCAACAGCCGCGAGAACAGGAACAGCAGCAAGTCTTTCATGAAATAAATCCCCGCCACCATGAACATCAGCAGCAGGATCACCGGGAAGTTGTGCAGCAATTCGTCATACAGCGCCTGGGGCGTGGTCATGCGCAACAGCAGGGCTTCGATCAGTAACAAACCGCCCGGCATTAACGGATAGCACTTGAGCGCCATGGCCAGGGTGAAGATGAACTCAAGCACCAACAGCCATCCGGCGACCACGGGACCCAACGTCCAGAGCGCGAGGGCGTTGAGGATCAGGAAGCCGACAATGCTGGCCTTGTACCAGCGCGGTGCATGTCCGAGAAAATTGTGGGCGAACGCTTGGGCTATCGATCCGGACATCACCTACTCCTTGATTGACGAGCCAGGCAAGGTGCGGCATGCGCTCGAGAAGATCAAGGCCTGTCAGGAACGTTCAAGCCAGATAACGCACGACCACTGCGCGATAACTGCCGTCCAGCGAATAACCCGCCACGACAACAGCGCCGTCAGGTTGCAGCGTCAGGGACGTCGCGGTATCGAGGCTGCGCCCGAGGCGGGTGCGCACCCAACCGTTACCCTCGGCGAACTGCGGGTCGAACTGGCCATCGGGCAGGAAACGGGCGAGGGTGAAGTCCGCTTCGACGCCGCCAATCGTCGCGCCCGCCGCCAGCACGCGGCCATCGGGTTGACACAGGGCGGCGGTCCATTGACTGGGGCTGTGGCCGATGCAGGTCAGCTGTGCTTCGCCGTCGTGACAGTGCCGGTCCGGACGGCCATCCGCGCTCACGTTAAGGCTCAGGCTGTGCATCGGATCGCGGCTGCTGCCGAAGCATTGCAAGCGGCCATCGAGCAGCGGCACCACTTGGCTGACCTGGGCGCCATGGCCCTGGCCCTTGAAGCACAAAAAGCCGTTCTCGGCGAAGCGGTCATCGAGTTGCCCCTGGAGGCTGTAGCGCGCGAGCAAACCTTCCTGAGGCATGTTGATCGAACCGGCCACCAGCACGTGCCCGTCGCCGTGCAACGCCAGGCTGCTGAGCCAGGTGTTCATCAGCAGGTGCCGCACCATCACAAAGCCGCCGCCGTTGAACTGCGGGTCCAGGCTGCCATCGGCCCGCAGGCAGATGAGGATGCCGACGTGATCGGCTAGTTCGAAGTGGTGATTGGCCAACAACAACAGGCGACCGTCCGGCAGCACCTGCACATCGCAAGCTTCGGCGCCGGGTACGCCGGGTGGCAGCCAGCCGTCGCGGCGGCCCAGGGACAGCTCCCCAGGCAAACGCACCAGCAAACGGCCGTTGTCGCCGAAATCGGCCACCGGTTGGCCTTGTTGATCGAACAGCGCCAGGGCCGGCAACGTGCGGTAGGCATCCTGGTAATGCAGGCCACATAGCAGCAGGTGGCCGTTGTCGAGGACGCGGACCTTGCCGGCGCTGGCATCGCTGTCATCGGCAAAACTGCCGACCACGCTGCCTTGTCGGCCGAACGTCAAATCCGCCGAGCCATCGGCGTTCAGCCGTGCCAGACCGAAACGCTCACCCTGCGGTGTGCCGACTTTGGCGGCGACTAGCAGGCGTCTCTGATGATCTAGGGTGACATCGTTGGCCAGGCTTGAGGTGCTGTTGGCGAAGTACACCGAGGCCTTGCCGGCAGCGGCGAACCCGAGGTCCAGTTGCCCGGCAGCGGGCTGTGGGACAACCTTGGCAAAAGCAGTGTGGACGGACATGCGCGCATCTCCTTGCTAGCCGAAGAAACCGGGAACCGGGTCGTGGCTGCATGAGCGAAACATTCAATCCCTGAATGCTTGATGGCACAACTGTCAGAAGTTACAGGTGGACGGTCGTTATGTGCCAGAACGCTGACTTTTCGGCCCAAAGCCAAGGTGGCCAAGCAATTTAGGGCTGATTCGGCGCATCAACTGTTCAAGCGAGGGCCGCAGGCAACTATCCGATGCATTCATGTATCGAATGGCTGGATTAAACGCGGGGCAAAAAAATGCGGATGACACGTGGCTTGTCATCCGCACGGGGATTATTGAGGCATGGACCAGGATTGCAGCTCATAACCTTCTTTACTGATCTCGGCACGGGCTTGTTTAAGCAGGGTTTCAAGTTGCGCCGCGTCGATAGTGGTGCAGCTTGGAATCTGCTGGCGACCGATGCGGGTGCTGGTGCGGTCAATAACGGTCAGGGACACTTCGCCGTTGCCTTCCCAGGCGACGCACTCGAAAGGATGAAATGCGTGGTTGGCAATCAAAAGAGCTTCGTTGATGCGCAGCGGGGCATTCATGGGGGTCTTCTCTCTACTAGGCCCATTCAAGTGAGGTGCCGTCGGTTGGGCGTACCGTTCGGCAGTTACTTGTACTGATGCTCGCACCGGTGGGGCGGGTCACACTTGCGCCAAAGAAATTTCAACTTTCTTACATATAATTAGGATTAATCGGGTTTTGAAAGCGAAATGAAAGGAAAGACTCGATAGCCAACTAACGAACTCGTTTCTTATAACTAATTTTGTAGCGTCCCTATAGTCAATCGGTACAAGGCGCCGTCAAATTCTTGCTAATGTTACAGCCAGGTCTGCCAAATGACTGTTTCTAATAACATTTCCTAAAGTTTGGCGCCAAGGAACAGTCATGATCGAATCACCCGCGTTACGACGTTTGTTAGTGGTCGATCCTTGCGACGACTGCCACCGATTATTGCCAGGCTTGCGGACGGTCGGCTGGGATGTCGACAGCTGCAGTCTGGAAAACGCCGCCGACCGCGCCTGCGATGTCGGGCTATTAAGGCTGCAGCCTTTTCACCTCGATCATCCCGACGCCGTCAAAGAATTGATCACCCGCAGCGGCACCGAATGGATCGCCGTACTCAGCCAGGAAGTGCTGCGTTTACAGAACGTCGGCGATTTTGTCTGCGAGTGGTTCTTCGATTTCCACACTTTGCCGTTCGATGTGTCCCGGGTCCAAGTGACCCTGGGCCGGGCCTTCGGCATGGCGCGGTTGCGCGGCCAGGGCACCATCCACATCGACCAGCCCGAGCACGAACTGCTGGGCGATAGCCGGCCGATCCGCGACCTGCGCAAGCTGCTGAGCAAACTGGCACCTACCGAGTCGCCGGTGTTGATCCGTGGCGAAAGCGGCACCGGTAAAGAGTTGGTGGCCAGGACTTTGCACCGCCAGTCCCAGCGGCACAGCAAACCGTTTATTGCGATCAACTGCGGCGCGATCCCGGAACACCTGATTCAGTCCGAGCTGTTCGGCCATGAGAAGGGCGCCTTTACTGGCGCCCATCAGCGCAAGGTCGGGCGGATCGAAGCGGCCAACGGCGGCACGCTATTCCTGGATGAAATCGGCGATTTACCCTTGGAGTTGCAGGCCAATCTGCTGCGATTCCTTCAGGAAAAACACATTGAACGGGTCGGCGGCAGCCAACCGATTCCGGTGGACGTGCGGGTCCTGGCCGCGACCCACGTCGACTTGGAGGCGGCGATCGAGAAAAAGCGCTTTCGCGAAGACTTGTACTACCGGCTGAACGTGTTGCAAGTGGTCACCGCGCCGTTGCGAGAACGGCACGGTGATTTGGCGATGCTGGCCAACCATTTTTCCCATTTCTATAGCCACGAAACCGGTCGCCGGCCGCGCAGTTTCAGCGAAGATGCGCTGGTGGCGATGGGCAAGCATGATTGGCCGGGCAATGTCCGGGAGCTGGCTAACCGCGTTCGTCGCGGCCTGGTGCTGGCCGAGGGACGGCAGATAGAAGCGCGGGACCTGGGGTTGATCAGCCAGCACGCGGTGACGGCGCCGATGGGCACCCTCGAAGACTACAAGACCCGCGCCGAACGCCAGGCACTGTGCGATGTGTTGAACCGGCACAGCGACAACCTCAGCGTCGCGGCCCGGGTCCTGGGTGTGTCGCGGCCGACTTTTTATCGGTTATTGCATAAGCATCAGATTCGGTAGGTTGCGCCTGAGGTGGCTACCGCGGGAAGGCCTCAACTGGTTTAAAACCGAGTTGGCCTCATCGCCAGCAGGCTGGCTCCCACAGGGGATCTGCGGTGAACACAAATCCACTGTGGGAGCTAGCCTGCTAGCGATGGCGGCCTGACAGCCGACCTAATACTCAGAAGCAAAAACCCCCACCAAACTCTGGCGGGGGCTTTTTTGTTGTGCTGAAACTCAGAAGTAGTACGGGAATTTCAGGCTGAAGGAGAAGTCCGGGGCATCGTCGGTCAAGCCGATCGACAGTTGCGGCACGATGGTCAGGTTATCGCTGGCCGCTACAGTCATGCCGACGTTGAAGTAACCAGCGTTGGCGTCGCTGGACACCACCGACTCCCAGTCGCCGCCATCCTGTTTCAACTTGCTGCGCCGTTGCACCAGGTCCGAGACGGAGAACGACATACTCATCTTCTCGTTCAGTGCGAAAGCAATACCGGCGCCAATCTGGAAGCTGTCGCCAATGCGGACTTTGCCTGGGTTCTTCTGGTTGACCGTTGAACTGATGTCGTCAAACGACTCCTCGAGGTTGTGGGTGTACGACAGGCTGCCGAACAGCACGGCCGGGTCGAAGGTCTTGACCAGCGAGATCCCCGGGGTGATCGACCAGACGCCGTTGCCGGTGGGCAGGGTGTCGGGCACGAACAAGTTGGAGTTGGCGTCGGTCTGGCGCAGCTTGATCCCGAACGGATCCTTGCCGGTGGGCGCCTTGACGCGCAGGGTGACCACGGCATCCGGCGTGTTATACGACTCGTCCATGAACTTGTAGGCAATACCGAAGTTGACGTCGCCGATTTCCGGATCGCGGGTCACGGTTTCTTCGCTGGTCACACTCGCCGCACCGCCGTTGGCGCCGCCGGACTGATACGTCGATTCGCGGTACACCACCGGTACGTTGAGGTCGAACTGCCAGCGGTTGTTGAAGTTGTAGCGACCCGTGAGGTCGAGGGTCCAGGTGTCGGCCTTGATCCGGTCGAGGTTGATATTGCCGAGGAAGATCGAGTCCAGGGCCAGGAAGCCGTTGAGAATCAGCTGGCGCGTGTCGTAGCGCGAGTAGGTCAGGCCGGTCTCGAAGCTGAACTTGCCGCCGCCGAAGAAGCCACTGGCCTCGTCGTAGAGGTTGGACACCGATTGCGCCGGTTGCGAGTCATCCGCCAGGGATTGCCCGTAGGAACTGCCGGAGCCCCCGGCGGCACCTCCTGATGCTGCGCCGGCGCCCGTACCCGTTTTCGCCACTTGGGGATTGCCTTTCATGTCGGCAGGCGACTTGGCCAGGCGTTTGGGTTGCGGGGTGGCCGGCTGATCTTCCACCTGGCGGACCCGTTGCTCGAGTACCGCCAGGGCTTTTTGCTGGACTTCGTAGCGTTGTTTCAACTCCAGAAGTTCTTGTTTTAAGGTCTCGATATCCGCATCAGGCGCTGCTTGCAGCATCGCCGCCGGGAAAAGAGTGCTCAGACATACAACAGCGCGCAACGATACCGATCGATACATGAAAAAGCCGTCCCTTCAATGCTCATGGTCGAGAGTCAGCGTAGTTCAATATCCTAGAGTTCGTAGGCCTCTGAGTTGGGTTAAATTGCAGTCCAGCGCACCGGGGCTCATGCCGTTATTGTTCAACACAACATTAAGTTGCGTCATGTTGTTGACGAAGTTGCTGTTGCCGGTCAGGCGGGTGTTCTGCAACAGGCCACTCTGCGCAACTTGTTGCAGGGCGCTGCCCTGATTGTTGTTGGCCTGGATCGACATTTGCACGCCACCGCCAGTGGCGGAAACCGCGACGTTGCCGGCGGCGTTGCTGCCGGTAATAGTCTGCCCGGCCATCAGGGCCTGGCCCTGGTTCGGCGCGAGTGCAGGGGCATGGCTGGCTTCTTTGACGTTGATCGCAACGTTGTTATAAGCGCTGTTACCATCGCCGGCGGCACGAACGCTCTGGGTCACGCCCTGCGAGCTGTTCAGGCCGGCACCACCGACGACGTTGCCGGTGCCCTGGTCAGGTGAACTGCCATTGCCCCTTTCGTTGATGGTCGACACGTAGAATTCGGGTTTGATCGTGGAACTCTGAACCTGCATCGACGAATAGGCGCCGATGACGTCACCACTGGCGTTGCGCCAAGTGCTACTCATGACAATACCGAAGCTGATGATCCGCCCCGGCATGACATAACGACCGCGAAGCTCGGAAAGCTCCTGATCCTTGATTTCGATGGGTTTGAAACTTTGAGTGGCGAAGCTTGATGTACTTGCGGCCAGGCAGGCGGCGGCCAGCCAGTATGAAGTTTTCATCTGCTGCTCCCGGAGCGTCCTGCTCCTTTATTGTGTGTGGACGCTTAAAAGAAATCGCTCTGGATAAATCCAAAGTCCATCAGTTCGGCATCTTTGACCGGGTTGAATTGATCCAGCTTGTTCTTGGCCGTCAGCGGGACGGGCGGGTCGAGCAAAGCGTTGGCTTTGTCGTAACCTGGGCCGACGATGGCGAAAACAATGCCGTTCCAACCTTTTACAAAGTCATCGTGGGAGTAACGTTTATGACCCAGTACAGGGTCGGCAATATAGACCCAGTCTTTGTCGGAACGCTGCAATACCACGAAGTGCTTGTAACCACGAATATCCACCAGTACCACGACCGGGATGGTCACTGCGTCCAGTTTTTCCCTCGGTATTTTGTAGCCGCGGGCACGCATGCCGATGCCTTCTACGTAGCGCTTCATGTCGAGCATGGAAAACCCCTGGGTACGAACCAGGTCCTGGTCTGCGTTGACCAGCATGCCTTTGATGATGTGCTCCTCATCGACGTCGAGCCAGTAGGCTTGGCGCAGGATCGTCGCCAGTGCGGCAGCGCCGCAACTGAAGTCGGTCTTTTGTTCGACGATGTCGCTGAACTTGCGCTCACGCACGCTTTGCACTTGCTTGTAGACAAGTACACCGCCGGGGAGGGCGGCGACTGGGATCTGACCGGCCTGAGTCAGGCCAGCAAAGCAGAGCAGGGCAATGAGAGCAGTCTTGCGCATGTCGGTTACGCCTGTGCGGACTTGTGGAAAAGCCCCGTTGCCGGGGCTTTTTTATCGCGTGGCTTAGAGGCCAGTGCCTGTGCAAGCGCTGCAACCTGCAGCGATGGACAGCGAGTTGCTTTGTTGGTTGCCCACACCAGCCGCGGTGTTGAAGCCGCCATTGCCGGAGAAGTTGTTGCCCGAGTTGGTCATGCTGGCGTTATTGATAACTGGGTTTTTCCAGCCATCTTTGGTCAGCACTTGTTGGGTGGTTACACCGGCCAGGCCGAATACACCCACTGCGACGAAGTCGGAAGTGGTGTCATCGTTGCCATGGCTGCCGCCACCGTTGCCGTTACGATCGTTGTGACCGCCACCGTTGTGACCGCCACCGCCATGGCTGTCGCCTTCGGTAGTCGCTTGGCCGATGGCGGCAAATGCGCCAGCTGCCGCGAAAGTACCGGTAAGGGTATCTTTCTTCATCACAGCCACGCCTTTGTTCTCGACGTTCAGGCCAGTCGAAGACTGGTTGGCCGAGGCAGCGGCTTGGGCCACACGACCGCCGGACACAGCGATAGCGAGGTTGTTTTTCTGTTGGTTGAAGTTGCCGGCGGTGACGTTGACACCGATGTTGCCCGAACCGTCGTTACCCACGCTGCTCATCGTAGCGTTGTTGCGAGTCGACGAGTTTTTCACGTAGTTGTTGGTGTTGTATTGGGTAGCGCTGGACGCAGCGACGGCGGTGCCGAAGATAAAGGCTTCGTCGGCAGTGGCCAGTGCAGCGGCGTTGTCTTGTTGGTTGCCGTCACCGGCTGCAACGTTGGCGCCGATGTTGCCGTTGGAACCGTTCAGCGAGTTCTCGGCTTTACCGTTGTTTTCGGTGCCCTGGTTGGTCACGACGTTGCCTGAGCTGTTTTGCACATCGAGCACGGCAGCCCCAGCGCCGGCACCGATTTGCAGCAGTTCTTCCAGGCTTGGGCCTTCTGGTTCGTGGTTGTTGCCACCGCCGTGGTTACCGCCACCACCGTGGTTGCCGCCGCCACCATGATTGTTGTCATTACGGTCCGCGTGAGCGGCCATTGCCATTACTGCTGCGAGAGCGAAAACCAGTGGTTTGAGAGCCAGAGTAGGTTTCATGGTGTTTCTCCGTGCTTATTAGTTGGTTAAGTGTTGGTACTTTTCTAATGCACTGCTCACTGCGGTATTGGGTCAGTCAGCGACCCGGATGCTCAGGGTGTTAGCCATGCGGTTCCCCACCCCGGCACTCTGGTTCACCTGGGTTACTCCACGGCTGCCGGTGAAGGCCTGGTCGCTTGTGACGACCTGGCGACTGCCGATAGGAGTGCCAGTTGCTCCTGAGCTTGGTAGCAACGCCACGTTCTGTTGAGAAAGGGCGCTATCGTCAACGCTCTGCGGTGCAGCACTGATGCTGATCCGCACAGCGTTGGCCATTTGGTTATTGGCACCGGAAGCCTGGTTTACGCCCAGGACGCCGTTGCCATTGCTGAAAGAGGTGCCGCCGATAGTGGAGCTCGCGTTGACCGAGCGATCGGCGGGGGTGTCGAGTTTCTGGTGGATCTGCGTGGTGGCGTTGGAGCCGGTACCAATCGCGATCGCCTTGACGTTGGTCTGCTGGTTCTGGTCGCCGGCAGCCTGGTTGACGTTGTAATTACCTTTGTAATAAGCGCCGGAATCATGAATGTTGGCGGTGTCGATGGCGCTTGGGTCGGCCATGGCGCTGGTGCTGGCCAGCAGGGCGATGACGATCAACGAACGATTCATCTTATTGGCCCCCAGCCAGACGGCCGAGCGGGGCCAGGCCCGAACTCATGGCGCGGTTGATGGTTCCGGAAATTGCGCCGCCGCTGCCGCCACCGTGGCCGGCACTCATGCCGGGCATGCCGTTAGGGTTGGTTACGGTGTTCAGGCCGGGCAGGTTGCCGTTATTGTTCTGGGTCATGCTGTTGCGCATCGCCGCACCGCTGGCGACGCCGGCAAAATCGCCGTCGGTCAATTCGGTGCTGGTCATGGTCTGGTTGATGCGAGCGGAAGGGTTGGCGTTGACGGTGGTCGGGTAGGGGTCTTTGCCAGCACTGCGGCCGATGGCATGAGGCTGAACATCGCGATTGAGGATAATGACCCCATTACCTTCAGCCTGGACCGACAGGCTAACCATTGTGCTGGCGGCGCAGCCGATCAGCAGGAGGCAGTTACAGGTTTTTTCGAAGTTCCCCACGGCATCAATTCCTTCTTCAGCGGGCTGGCCCTAGTCAGCGTTGTGAAGGAGAGAGCGAAAGCTGTGCCGCTTTTTTCTTTTGTCGATAATTCAATGAGTTAGCGAAAATGCTAAGTGAAGCGGCGCGGAGACTGTCTCAGCGCTGAAACAGCGCTTTTCCCCAAAATCGGGGTTGGCTGGGGGAACGGCTCTAGTACGAGGGTTGCGCGCAGGTGTTTCAGGGGCTTAACAAACCGTATGACAAGAGTGTGAAGCCGCTTGAATCAGCCTGTTTCGGGGCAGTGATGTGTTTCAGGGATGGACACAACAGGGGTTCAAAGCGTTGAAAAACCTGTTTATCGCGCGGACTCGGCAAGCAACTGGCGAACGGCATCGAGCGCCTGGGCCCGACGTTGGGTCCAGTCACCCGCGATCACGCGATAGAGTCGACCGTGTTGTTGCAACCAGTGTTCGGTGGCGCTGAAAAACCCCAGGCGTTGCTCGAGTGCCGGTTGGCAGCGTTGACCGTCGTCGCTCCACGGCACCTGCTCGGGGGACAGCAGCAGATGCAGGTCGTAATGCCGGGCCAGTAGCGCCGGTTCGAGCCAGGCCGGGCAGTCGCCGAACAGGGTCTGGCTCCAGAGGATGTTGCTCAGCAGGTGGGTGTCGAGTATCAGCAGTGCCGGTTGGCGGGCGCGGGCCTGGTCTTCCCAGGCCAGTTGCCCCCGAGCGATGTCGGGAATGTCCGCCAGGCAGGTGTCCCGCGCGTTATCTCCCGAGAGGCGATGATCGATGAACCAGCGCACGTATTCACCCACCACTTCGCCGCTGAACTGCCGTTGCAGTTCAGCCGCCAGCCAGCTCTTGCCGCTGGACTCGGGCCCGGTGAGCACCACCACTTTCATGCGCGCAACGCCGGATCAGCGCGCCATTCGCGCCAGCCTTGCACGGCAATCAGGGTGAACAGCGCGTACAGCGCAGCCGTGAGGTACAGGCCTTTATAGAGGAACAACCCGACAAAAATCACGTCCAGGGCAATCCATAACGGCCAGCACTGCACGCGTTTCTGCGCCATCCACCATTGCGCGACCAGGCTGAAGCCGGTCAATGCGGCATCGAGCCAGGGTTGCGCGGCGTCGGTCCAGTGCGCCATGGCCGCGCCCAGGATCAAACTGCCCACGGCGCCGAGGGCCAGGCCGCTGATGATCGACGCGCCGCCCAGGCGAGTGACCTGGCGGCCGTTATGCGCCGCGCCTGCGCGAGTCCATTGCCACCAGCCGTACAGCTGCAAGCCGGCGTAGATCACTTGCAGCAGCATGTCGGAATACAACTTCACGTCGTAGAAGATCCATGCGTAGAGCGACACCATGACCAGGCCGATTGGCCAGCACCAGGGGTTCTGTTTGACCGTCAACCAGACGGCGATCACGCCGAGTGCGGCGGCAAACAGTTCAAGCCCGGACATGGCGGTTCCTTGGGGGAGTGAGAGGAGGGCGCGATTGTACGGGTTTTGCGCTGGTTCTTAACAACTGTAGGAGGTCTTGTGGTGAGGGGCTTGCCCCCGCTGGACTGCTCAGCAGGCCCAAACTTTTCAGCTGCGGTGCGGCTGGCACTCCGAGTTGACTGGTTTCAGGCCTGCTTCGCAGGCCAACGGGGGCAAGCCCCCTCACCACAAGAGCCTGCTCCACAGGGAAATTCGTTGCGGATTACACCCGAAACTGGCGCAGCAAGCCGTTCAGTTGCTCGCTCAAGTCCTTGAGCCGCACGCTGGCCGCGCTCGATTGTTCCGCCGCCAACGCGGTGCTGTGGGACAGGCCGGCTGCCTGGGTGACGTTCTGGTTGATGTCTTCGACCACGTGCGCCTGTTGCAGGGTCGCACTGGCGATCGACGTGTTGAGGCCGTTGAGGTTGCGCAACGCCTGGCCGATGGCGCTGAGGCTGGCGCCGGCCAGTCCGGCTTGTTCAATGGTCAGTTGCGAGGCGCGGCTGCTGTCGCCGATGACCTTGACCGCCGCCTCGGAGTGATTCTGCAAGCGCTCGATCATCGACTGGATTTCCGCCGTCGACTTCTGCGTGCGTTGCGCCAGCAAGCGCACTTCGTCGGCCACTACCGCAAAACCGCGACCTTGCTCGCCGGCCCGTGCCGCTTCAATGGCGGCGTTGAGGGCCAGCAGGTTGGTTTGCTCGGCAATCGAGCGGATCACCTCCAGCACGCTGCCGATCTGCGTGCTTTCGGTGGCCAGGGTGCGAATCACTTCGACGGCCTGGTCGATGGTGGCGGAGAGCTTGTCGATCTGTTGCAGGCTGCTGTCGATGTTGACCTGACCCTGCTGCGCCTGGGATTCGGCGTCACGCATTTCGCTGGCGGCCTGTTCGGCGTTTTTCGCCACGTCTTGCACGCCGTAGGTGACTTCATTGATCGCGGTGGCCACCAGTTCCATTTGCTGCGATTGCTGGTGGCTGCGTTGCTGGGCTTCGGCGGCATCGTTGCCCAGGTCGCTGGACGACTGGCCCAGGGCGGTGGCCGAGACCTGCAACTGACCGATCACCCGGCGCAGCTTCTCGGTGAAGGCATTAAAGTGTTGCGCCAGTTGCGTCACTTCGTCGTGGCCGTGGGTGTCGAGGCTGCGGGTCAGGTCGCTTTCGCCGCTGGCGATGTTGGCCATGGCGTTCACGGTTTCCTGCAAGGGGCGGACGATGCTACGGGCGATCAGCATCACCAGCAGCGCCATGATCACCGCGATCACTAGGCCGACCGCCGAGGCCTTCCACACTTGGGCCTTGAATTCGGCCTGCATGTCGTCGATGTACACGCCCGAGCCGATGATCCAGCCCCAGGGTTCGAACAGTTTGACGTAGGAGGTTTTCTCTACCGGCGCCTCGGCACCCGGCTTCGGCCAGCGGTAGTCGACCATGCCGGCACCCTTGGCCTTGGCGATGGCGACCATCTCGTTGAACACCGCGAAGCCGTCCGGGTCGCGGATCGCCGACAGGTTCTGACCTTCGAGCTTGGCGTTGACCGGGTGCATGATCATCACCGGGGTCAGGTCGTTGATCCAGAAGTACTCGTTCTGGTCGTAGCGCAAGCCGCGCACGGCGGTCAGCGCTTGTTGCTGCGCCGCTTCGCGGGTCAGGGTGCCGGCGGTTTCCAGGCCCTGGTAATAGGCGAGGATGCCACTGGCGGTCTGCACCACGTGCTGGGTTTTCTGCGCCTTGGCGTAGTAGAGGTCCTCGTGGATCTGCTTGAGCATCAATGCACCCAAGGTCAATAGCATCACGACCGCCACAATCAGGATGAGCCACAAGCGTCGGCTGATCGACACACTGCGCAAGCTATTCATAATGCTGTCACCTCGGTTTCTTGTTCTTGTAGTAAAAGACCACCAGCATCGAATCACGCTTCGCCGTGTGGGCCTATGCGACCCAAGTCCAATTACGCGGCAGCGCGAATCGGGCATGTCTGATAGGATTTCGGCCCCGCGCGCCAAAACCTGAATCCAAGTTGATTTTTCACGGAATTTTTACCCTTTCGTGTGGATCCTGTCCGCGCGGCGATGTGGCTTTGACGACGCAGTGAACACTAAAAAATATTAACGGGGCATGCCATGGCGCATCGCTTCTTGGGGGATTGATGGATCTTTGGACCGCCGTGCAGGCACTGATTCTTGGCGTTGTAGAGGGGTTGACGGAGTTCCTGCCCATATCCAGTACCGGACACCAGATTATCGTTGCGGATTTGCTTGAGTTCGGCGGCGAACGGGCCATGGCATTCAACATCATCATCCAGCTCGGCGCGATCCTCGCGGTGGTCTGGGAGTTTCGCCGCAAGATCTTCGACGTGGTGATTGGCCTGCCGACGCAGCCGAGCGCGCGGCGTTTTACCGCCAACCTGCTGATCGCCTTCTTGCCCGCCGTGGTGCTGGGGGTGATTTTTGCCGACCTGATCCACGAATACCTATTCAACCCGATCACCGTGGCCGCGGCGCTGGTCATCGGCGGGATCATCATGTTGTGGGCAGAAAAGCGCCAGCATGAAGTGCACGCCGAAACGGTTGATGAGATCACTTGGAAAGACGCGCTGAAAGTCGGTTTCGCCCAATGCCTGGCGATGATCCCGGGCACGTCGCGGTCCGGCTCGACCATCATTGGCGGCCTGTTGTTCGGCCTGTCGCGCAAGACCGCGACGGAGTTTTCGTTCTTCCTGGCGATGCCGACCATGGTCGGCGCGGCGGTGTACTCCGGCTACAAATACCGCGAGCTGTTTGTGCCGGCGGACTTTCCGGTGTTCGCCATCGGCTTTGTCACTGCCTTCATCTTCGCGATGATCGCGGTCAAGGGCTTGCTCAAGTTCATCGCCAGCCACAGCTACGCCGCGTTCGCCTGGTATCGCATTGCGTTCGGCTTGCTGATCCTCGCAACCTGGCAGTTCGGCTGGGTCGACTGGGCAGCCGCTCGGCCATGAGTGACGCCAGCGGCCGGCAGAACCCCGGGCGACCGTCTGGGCGCAATGCCGGGCGATCGATGCAATACCCCCGCTTGAAACTGCTGATTTTCGCGCTGTTGTGCGCGCTGCCGTTGGCGGGGTCGTTGCTGCTGTGGCGGCGCGAAGGCTCGGTGCTGGCGTTGGCGGTGTACGGCGTGGTCAGCGGGGTGGCGTTTGTTCTTTACTGGCGCGACAAGCGCAAGGCGCAAACCGCGCGCTGGCGCACCCCGGAAAACGTCCTGCATGCGCTGGAACTGGCGGGCGGCTGGCCCGGCGCCTTGCTCGCCCAGCAACTGTTCCGGCACAAGACCCGCAAAGTGTCGTTCCAGGTGGTGTTCTGGCTGATCGTCCTGGCGCACCAGGTGTTCTGGATCGATCAACTGTTCCTCGGCGCCCACCTGCGGGCGCTGATTTAGAGCAGCAAGCCGACCTGGGTCTTTTTCGGCAGTTTGCTCACCACCAGTTGGTGAGAGCGTTGCAGCAAGCCGCGCAATTCCTCAGCGCCCAAAGGGTAGGGCGTGTTCATGATGATCCACTGCGCCCGCGCCAGGTACGGCGCCGGGTGAATGCCCGGACGGTCGCAATGGCCGAGGAACAGGTCCTTGTCGACTTTGAGGGCCAACGAGTCGCCGCGCAGGTTCTGCAGGGCGAACATCTTGGTGCCGGCAACCGAAAACACCCGCACGCCGCCCCATTTGTAGTCTTCCCGCGCGCCAGGCAAGTCCAGGCAGAATTGCGCGACCTCGGCTTCACTCATTTTTCCGGCCTTCATAGCCGCCGCTCTCCGCAATTATTGAACGACTCGACCAAATGATCGATCCAGGCACGCACCGCGGGCATCACGCCCCGCCGATGCGGGTACACCGCTTGCAGCCAGCCGCCAGGCAGTGACCAGTCCGGCAGCAGTTGCACCAGTGAGCCATTGGCCAGTTCTTCCTCGCAATACATCACCGGCAACAGGGTGAAGCCTTGGCCGGCGAGGGCGCAGGTCTTGCGCACAATAAAATCATCAATGCCCAACCGTGCCTCCAGCACCAAGTCGCAGGCTTTGTCCTGTTGGTCGAGCATGCGGATATGAATCATCCGGTCCGGTTCCAACGCTCCGAGGGCCGGGACTTTTTTCAGGTCTTCCGGGTTGTCGATGGTGCGGTCTTGCAGGAACGCCGGGCTGGCCACCAGCAGCATTTGCGCCTGGCGCAGGCGGCGGGTGACGAGTAGCGGGTCTTCGTCGCCCAATTCGCGGACGCGCAGAGCGATGTCGATGCCTTCAGTGATCAGGTCGACCCGGCGATTGACCAGCAGCATCTCCAGCTGCACTTGCGGGTATTTTTCGAGAAAACTGGTCACCACGTCAGCGAGGATTTCATGCGCCAGGCCCACCGGGCTGCTGACCCGTAGCCGGCCTCGGGGTTCGCTGGACATGCTGGCCACCGCTTCATCGGCCATTTCTGCTTCCAGCAGCATCGCTTGGCAGTGACGCAAATAGCGTTCGCCCACGGCGGTGAGCTTCAGCTGGCGGGTGGTGCGTTGCAGCAGGCGGGCGTTGAGGCGCTCTTCCAGTTCGGCGATACGCCGCGACAGACGTGACTTGGGAATGCCCAGCAGGCGCCCGGCAGCCGCGAAACCGCCGGCTTCGACCACTTTGGCAAAGTAGTACAGATCATTGAGGTCTTGCATGATGGGCTCGATTGTCCTGTCAGTGGGACAAACTATCGCATTGTTGCCGACTAATCAGCTATTGGTTTCATCTGTAGGATCACCCCCACTTGATCGCCCCGTGGCGATCCTCACTTGGAGATCCCACATGAAACTGTTGCATATCGACTCGAGCATCCTGGGCGACAACTCGGCTTCCCGTCAGCTGAGCCAAGAACTGGTCCAAGCCTGGAAGGCCGCTGACGCTGCAACCGTCGTCACTTACCGTGACCTGGCCGCCGACGCCATCAGCCACTTCTCCGCTGGCACCCTGGTCGCCGCCGGTACCGCCGCTGAGCTGCGCGACGCTGCACAAAAACACGAAGCCGAACTGAGCGCTACGACCATGGCTGAATTCCTCGCCGCCGACGCCGTGGTCATCGCCGCGCCAATGTACAACTTCAGCATTCCTTCGCAGTTGAAAGCCTGGATCGACCGTGTTGTGGTGGCCGGCCAAACCTTCCGCTACAACGAAACCGGCCCTGAAGGCCTGGCGGGCGGCAAGAAAGTGGTGATTGTGTCCACCTCCGGCGGCATCCACGCTGGCCAAGGCACTGGCATCGCCCACGAAGAGTATTTGAAACTGGTACTGGGCTTCATCGGCATCACCGACATCGAAATCGTCCGCGCCGAAGGTCTGGCTTACGGTGACGACGTGAAGAACAAAGCCCTGAGTGGCGCCAAGGCGCAAATCAGCGAGCAGTTCGCCGCCGCGTAAGGCTTTCGTAAAGAGGCTAAACACCTCGGGCAATCCCCACTAAACTCTGTATTCTGGTCGACGAAAGTTGGCCAGTTGCAGAGTTTTTTGCATGCGCCGTTTTTAATCTGGCCCAGGTTATGCAGACAGGGTGAATGTCCCCGTACTGCAACGACCTTGAACGCCGTAAACACTGGCACAGGGCCGCCTCTGGCGAGTACGGACCTCTCAGTCAAGTAACAAGGTGGGGCATCCCATGGTGCGTCTTTGTGCAACCTTACTGATTTGCCTGCTCAGCAGCCTGAATTCAGTGCACGCCGCGCCTGCGCCGCATCCTCACTGGAGCGTCGGCTACCACGAGATGACCTTTCTCGATCCTCTCGACCTGCAACCGATGCGCGCCATCGCGTTTTATCCGTCCAGCGAGCTGGAGCACGTCAGTCAACTCGAAGGCTATAAAGTCGAAGCCGGGGCTGATACCAAAGTCGCCATGGGCCGCTTTCCAATGCTGATGCTGTCCCACGGCAACGTCGGCACGCCGCTGGCGCTGCACGACCTGGCTACCTCCCTGGCGCGCAAAGGCTTTGTGGTGGTGGCGGTGATTCATCCCGGCGATAACTCCAAGGACCACAGCCGCCTCGGCACTTTGAGCAACCTCTACGGGCGGCCGATCCAGATTTCCGAAGCCATTACCGCGACCCTCGGCGACCGGATGCTGGCGCCGTTCGTCAACCCGCAACAAGTGGGCGTGATCGGTTATTCCGCTGGTGGCGAAACCGCGCTGATCCTGTCGGGCGCCACGCCGGACCTTGATCGCCTGCGTCGTTACTGCCAGGAATGGCCGGACGACCGCGATGCCTGCAACACCAAGGGTGAGTTGATCGTCGACCGTGACGACCTGCAACCGGTGGCGGACCCTCGGGTGCATGCGCTGTTGCTGATGGCGCCACTGAGCCTGAAGTTCGGCCGCCACACCCTGGCCGACGTCCACGTGCCGGTGCTGCTGTACAGCGGCGACGGCGACAAACTGGTGGCCTTCGACAAGAACGCCGCCGCCCTGGCGCGCAAACTGCCGACCGCGCCGGACTTCAAGCTGCTGGCTGGGGCAGGGCACTTCGTGTTCATGGCACCGTGCACCGAGGAGCAGATCGCCGCGATGCCAGCCCTTTGCACCGACGCCGACGGCGTCGACCGCGAAGACATCCACCGCAACCTGATCTCCGAAGCCGGACGCTTTTTCTCCCACACCCTCGGCAGACCGAGCCGGGCAGGGATGCAGACGGCTGATCAGTGACCGCAAGCCCAAGTGGGAGCGAGCCTGCTCGCGAAGGCGTGCATCCAGTCGACCTCTATCGCTTGTGCTGACCTCTTCGCGAGCAGGCTCGCTCCCACAGGGGAATTGCCTTGTCTAGGCCATCGCGCGCCGTTTGAGCAATAGCGTCACGCCCAACGCCGTCACCGACAACAACGCTGCGCAGAAGAATATCCACGAATACCCGAGGTTCAACGCCACCGCGCCCATCAACGGCCCGGCGATGGCCAGTGCCAGGTCGAAAAACACCGCATAGGCGCTAAGGCCGGCGCCCCGGCTGGAGTTGGGCACTTGCTTGATTGCTTCCACGCCCAACGCCGGATAGACCAGCGACAAGCCAAACCCGGTCAACCCGGCGCCGATCAGCGCAAATCCGGTGGAGGGCGCCAGCCACAGCAGCGTGAGGCCGACGGTCTCGATGCACATGCAGGCGATGGCCGAGGTGAAGCCGCCGAAGCGACTGATCGCCGAGATAAATACCAGGCGCGCCAGAATGAAGCAGATGCCGAACACGGTCAGGCAGTACGCGGCGCCGGTCCAGCCGCGATTGACGTAATACAGGGTGATGAAGGTGGTCAGGGTGCCGTAGCCGATGGACGCCAGGCTCAGGCTGGCACCGAACGGCGCGATGCGTCCGAACACCGCCCAGAACGGCAGGCGCTCGCCGCGCACCACCGGCACCGACGGCTTGTTGCGGATCAGCAGCAGGGCGCCCAGGGCCAATACCGTCAGGGCGATGCCCAGGCTGGTGAACCCCAGCTCCGCGACCATCACCACCCCCAACGGCGCGCCAATGGCGATCGCCCCGTAGGAGGCAATGCCATTCCAGGAAATCGACCGCGCCGTGTGCTCGGCACCGACCGCGCCCATGCACCAACTGATGGTGCCGACGCCGATCAGGCCTTGGGCGATACCCAACAGCAAACGCCCCACCAGCAGGATCGACAGGCTCAGCAACGGCCAGCTTTGCAGCATCGTCGACAGCCAGGTCAGCACGCCGCTCAGGGCAATCCCGGACAAACCGTAGACAATCGCTCGCTTGGTGCCGACCGTGTCCGACATCCGTCCGGCCATGGGCCGGCTGAGCAGGGTGGCCAGGTACTGCGAGCCGATGGTTAGGCCCGCGACGATGGCGCTGAAGCCCAGTTGTTCGTGGACGTAGCCGGGAATCACCGCAATCGGTAAGCCAATGCAGAGGAAGGCAATAAAGGTATAGAAGACGATGGAAACGATCTGCAAGGTGATCGCCATGGAGCTTTGCGGGGGTTGTTGCTGCACAGACATGAGGGCTCGTTCGCGGGCGGCGGTGGGAGAACGGCATGATGGCGTGGGTGAGGAATAAAAGGAAGCTGGCTAACTATGTTCGTTACCCTTGAGGGACTCTTTGTTGGAACATCGCCCGGAGCCGACTCGCTCCCGCATGTGACCGCCACCCCATGTGGGAGCGAGCCTGCTCGCGATGGCGTCCTCACAGACGACTTCTCACGGGCGGTTGTACTCAATCCTGTGGGAGCTGGCTTGCCAGCGATGGCGTCCAGGTAGACGACCTATTTTTGTTGATTGAGTACATATCCATTGCTGCGGTAACGGCCACTTAGGGTTTCGCCCTTACGGCGAGGCACCTTTTTCAAACGCCGGTGTGCCGGCCCAGCAAAAAGGTCCCCCAAAAGGCTCGCCCCAAGCGTTCGGCCCCTCGCTGAGGCTCGGCGTTCCTTCGCTCCGGCATCCATCCGGGGGCATCGCCCTCCGGTTGGCTTCGCTGGCACCTACATGCGATGAGTTCGACTGCGTCGAACGGCGCTGCGCGCCAATCCCCGGATGAATGCCTCCACTCAGCCTGCCGATATAGGTTGTCCGTTCCTTCCCTCTTCCATACTTCGATGTCTGGAAGTCAGTTTTGATCAGGAAGGAACATGCACCTGTGGGCCACGAATATGCCTGCCAAGCATTCGATGA
>Ga0247742_10000890_pt1 | contig 22378 bp, 21 predicted proteins | sample UWRJL208509C2_FD_180944 | JGI IMG/M metagenome (GOLD analysis project Ga0247742, IMG submission 180944) | Plant litter microbial communities from Arlington Agricultural Research Station in Wisconsin, United States - UWRJ-L208-509C-2 | ecosystem: Environmental > Terrestrial > Plant litter >... | reverse complement strand
GGACGGCCGTGATGGACTTGAGCGAGCGGCCGTCCGCGTTGGTCTTCGGATAAGGGCCGATGACGGCATCGTCGAGCGAGCCCAGATCGTCCAGATCAGCCAGCGAGTCGTCACCGGCTTTCCGTGGTGAGAGGCGATTGGCGATATGTCGGATCGTGCCCGTACCCAGATCGTGGATCACGACCTCGGCATGCGGCTTGAACACGGTGGCAATCGCATCGGCGACGGGGAGGTAGGGGGCAAGGAGGTCGGCCATGGACCGATCATCCCGGTCGCGATACGGATTGTCCAGAATGGACTTGTTGTTGATCAGCCGGGGTAATCGAGACTCGGATACCACTTAGCCCGTCGCCCTTCCGGCGTCGAATCGAGCACCGTCCACAGCGGCATCAGGTCCGGGGCGCCCCGGGGATCTTGCCCCGGATCCGATGACTCGCCACCCATTTCTCCTGCCCAGAACAACCGGATCGTTCCGTCGCGGCGCGTAAACACGTTGAACGCCGGAATGTCGCTGCCGTCGTCGGCAATGGCGTGGTAATCGCGGCTGAAGTTCCCGTTGAGATCCGTGTAGAGCGCAAGGTGCTGCCAGCCGCGCTCCTTCTTGAACGCCAGCAGCTTCGCCAGCGGTGAACGCGCCACCACGGCGAGCGCCACATTCTGTTCGATGTCGCGCGCTTCGCCGTCCCAGGCGCTGAGCAGCGAAGTGCACATCGGGCAGGGACGCTCGCGTTCCGGGCCGAACATGTAGCTGTAGACGACGAGGGTCTGTTTGTCGCCGAACAGGCCGGCGAGATCGACCGAGCCGTTCACGCCTTCGAAGCGGTAATCGCCACGCACTTCGCCGCCCGGTGGCAGCGCACGGCGCAACGCGGCGACACGCTCGATATGTCGGCGCAGCTCGATCTCCTCGGCGAGTAGAGCGTTGCGTGCGCGGCGGTACTCGGCGCTCTCGTTCGGCATGCGGACGGGGTTACGGCTCGCCAGTTCGCTGGCGGGGGTAAGCGGTTGGCTGCTCATGCGTGCTCTCCTGGATCAGTCGCGGTCGGGTGCGCCGAGGGGAAACAACGAACGGTAGGGGCGAGCCTCGTCGACGGCGCGGGCGAACGAGGGGCGCGCAAGCAGGCGTCGCCGGTACGCGTGCACATGGGTGAACGCATCGGGGATCGGGTGGGTCCAGTCGGCGTAGAACAGGAACGGGGCGGCGCCACAATCGGCCAGGCTGAAGTCCTCGCCGGCGGCCCATTCGCGGTCCGCCATGACCTTGTCCAGCCACGCGTACGCCGTATCGAGCATCTGCCGGCACTCGGTCACGCCGCAGGGATCACGTTGCCCGCCGGGCCGGATGACATCGAAGACAATCCGTTGCTGGGGCGTCGAGATGTAGTTGTCGAAGAAACGGTCCATGGCGCGCACCTCCAGCGCTGCCTTGCGGTCGTCCGGCAGCATGAGGGCGGGGCCCGGGTGGTAAAGGCCGAGGTACTCGATGATGGTGCTCGCCTCGGTGATCGTGCGCTTGCCGTCGACCAGGATGGGAAACCGTCGCAGCGGCCAGAGATCGGCGAACTCGACGTAATTCTCCGGCTGCTCCGGCGAAAGCATCTTCCACTCGAAGGGGGTGCCGTTTTCGTAAAGGGCCACGAGGGCCTTCTGGCAATACGACGAGAACGGATGGGCATAGAACTTCAATGGCATCGCATGCACCTCGGTCGGAAACGTGAAGACGGGGCTTCTTCTTGACGTCGAACGGGAAGCGGGCATTTCGACACGCGGCGGACGCCGCCGCTGGATCGGTCTTGCTATCCTCCATCAACGAGGAGGATCACGGATGAAAGTCGCCATCGTAGGCTACGGAACGGCGGGACAGGCAAGTGCCATCCTGCTATCTGCACAGGGACACGACGTCACCGTTTTCGAGAAAAGCCCGACGCTGGGCCCGGTCGGAGCGGGTTTCCTGTTGCAGCCCACCGGCATCGCCGTGCTGGAGCGCCTTGGCCTTGCCGGGCGCGCCCTGGCCCTGGGCCAACGGATCGACGAGCTGCACGGCGCGACACCCCGTGGCCGACCCGTCATGGCCATGCGTTACGGCGACCGCCGCGCCGATTGCTTCGGGCTGGGCATGACCCGTGGCGCCCTGTTCGAGCTGCTGCGCGAGGCGCACCACGACGCTGCACAGGTCCGCACGGGCGTGTACATCGCCGGTTACGACGCGGCGACCCGCTCGGTCGTCGACCACGACGGCACGTCGCATGGTCCGTTCGACCTGACCATCGCCGCCGACGGCGCGCACTCGGTGTTGCGCTCCCGCTGCGAGAACCAGGTCAGCCGGGAAAAACTCTACCCCTGGGGCGCGGTGTGGTGCCTGCTGCGCATCGACGACTGGGCCGCGCCCACGCATCTGCTGCAGCGTTACGCGGGCACGCGGGCCATGATCGGCATGCTGCCGGTCGGCACCCGGCCCGGCCACGACGGCCGCTGGGTGACGTTCTACTTCAGCCTGCCGGGCGAAGCAGTCGAGACCTTCGACGACTGCGCCGTCGCGGCGATGAAGACGACGGTAGCGGGCATCTGGCCCGAGCTGGCCCCGCACATCGCCCATCTCGAACATTCCGAGCAGCTCAATCGCGCACGTTATCGCGACGTCGTGCTGCGCCAGCCGCATCACGATCGACTCGTTGTGATCGGTGACGCGGCCCACGCCATGAGCCCTCAGCTGGGGCAGGGCGTGAACATGGCCCTGCTCGACGCTGCTGCGCTCGCCGATGCCCTGGACGAGCACGACGCACTCGACGACGCCCTCGCGGCGTACCGGCGCGAACGGCACAACCATGTGCGCATCTACCAGCGCATGAGCCGTTGGCTGACGCCCCTGTTCCAGTCCGATCGCAGCCTGCTCGGCTGGTGTCGCGACGTGTTCTTCGGGCCGCTGGGCAAGGTGCCCGGCGCACGTGGTCCGATGCTGAGCATCCTCACCGGCGAAGCAGGCCACCGGCGCAAGCCGCAAGGCGAAGACGTGCAAGCGGAGGAGCTGCCCGCTCCGTAGGATGCGCAAATGCCATACTCGCGCGTGCGGCCGCTCCCGGTTTACGCTCTGCGCGAAGGGGAACATCGGAGATCCGGATGAAACGCGTTGCCGCTGCCGTCGTACTGTTCGTGTCGCTCTCCACGGCGTCGTTCGCCGCCAATCCCATTCCGGTCTGGGGCGCGAAGACCTCCAGTCCCGCGGACACCCGCCCGGGCGACCTGAAGCCCGGACAGTGGATATGGGGTGGTCGCGGCGCCTCACCCGGCCCGATGGCGGTGATCGTCAGCATCACCGAGCAGCGCGCCTATGCGTATCGCAACGGCATCCTCATCGGGGTGACCACGGTCAGCACGGGCAAGAAAGGTCATGAGACCCCGACCGGTGTGTTCACCATCCTGCAAAAGGACAAGGACCACCACTCCAAGAAGTACGACGATGCGCCGATGCCCTACCAGGAGCGCCTGACCTGGGATGGCGTAGCCCTGCATGCGGGCGGCCTGCCGGGTTATCCGGAATCGCACGGCTGCGTGCACATGCCGACCGAGTTCGCGCGGCTGCTGTTCGATGCGACCAACATGGGCATGACCGTGGTCGTTGCCGAAGAGGGCACGGCGCCGGTCACCGTCGTCCATCCCAGCGCCGTCATCCCGATCGATCCGCGCAACGGCAGCGATCTGCCGCTGGCGCCGCTGGCCGATGGCGTGCCGTATCGCTGGAACCCGGACGCGTCGCCTACCGGCCCCATCTCGATGGTGCTCAGCGTCGCCGACAGTCGCGTGATTGTGTTCCGCAACGGCATCGAGATCGGTCGCAGCCGCGTCGAGGTCAAGGACCCGCTGGTCGGCACGCACGCCTTCATCGTCGCTTCGGGCTACATGCCCGACGCGCCGCAGCGCGCCGGTCTGCAAATGCCGAACTGGATCACCATCGGCATTCCCGGCCACGGCGACGAGGCCGGTAAGGTCGTGGACGAAGCCCTGGTCGACCGTGTCTCGGTGCCGCGCGAGTTCATGGAAAAGATCGTGCCCTTGCTGGCGCCGGGCTCCGTTCTGTTGGCGACCGACGAAAGCGTGCAGCCGGAGACGACGGGCGGCAAGGTGCAGGTGATCGATTCGAATCCGCCCGGGGTTTGAGTCAACCGTCTGTCGCGCCTATTGATCGAAGCCGTCCTCGCCGATCGCTTCCACCAGGTAGGTCACCAGCGAGGCGATGCGCGCGGAGATCGCCGTGTTCCGGTAGTACACGGCATTGATCGGCTGACGGAACTCGATCGTGTGTCGTGGCAGCACCTGCACTAGTCGCCCCGTCTCGCGATCCTCGCGCGTCACGAAATCGGACAGGCAGACGATGCCGTTTCCTTCCAGCGCCAGCTGACGCAGCGTTTCGCCGCTGGAGGCGCCGATCGTCGGCTTGATATGCACGGGCTGCTTCTTCTCGTCGATCAGCGGCCAGTCGTTGAGCGTATCGGGCTCGGTGAAACCGAGCAGCGAATGCTTCGACAGCTCGGCCACTTTGCGAGGCGTGCCGCGTGCTTCCAGGTAAGCGGGACTGGCAAGGCAGCGGAGGCGACTGCTGCCGATCGGACGCGCGTGGAGCGTGGAATCCTTGAGCCGGCCGATGCGTAGTGCGACATCCGTTCGCCGTTCGAGCAGGTCGATGTAACCCTCGTTGCTGTGCAGCTCCAGGTCGACGTCGGGAAAGCGTTCGCGGTAGCCGGCGATCAGGGGAACGACCACGTGCAGCATGAAGGGCGACGCGGCATCGACGCGAAGGCGACCGGCGGGGCGGCTACGCCGCGCGGCCATCTGCTCCTCGGCGTTTTCGACCGCGGTGACGATGTCGCGCGCACGTTCGAGGAAGGCCTCGCCTTCATCGGTCAGTTCGATGCGCCGGGTGGTGCGGCGGAGGAGGGTGGTCTGCAGCTTCTCTTCCAGTCGGCCTAGCGTGCGGCTCGCCGCAGACACGGTCTGGTCCAGTTGCTGCGCCGCCTTGGTGATCGACCCGGTATCGACGACGGCGATGAAGTTCTGGATTTCGTCGAGGGTGATGTTCATCACCCAAGAGTAATGTACGAGCCGCTTCAGCGGCGATAGGGTGCTAGCCCCAGTCCCCCACGGGAACAGTCCCTCACCGGGAACGACACCCCGCCAACATCGGCTTCTCCGGATCCACCCGCGCATCGTAAAGATCCGCACTACTCCCCTTCGTCCACCACACGATCGACCCCGCGGCATAACGCACGCCATCGGCAGAGAGCGTGTTCACCAGCAACGTCGGTTTGCCGGCAATCGGCATCAGGGCGAAGCTCTGCCCGTTGTCGCCGTTCCAGTAGGTGACGGTGAACGGCTTGCCGGTAGGACAGTGATACGTCGCCACGACAGGCGGACCGAACTTCACCTGCGGAACGATGAACGAATCCGAGGCGGCACCTGTCGCGACGAGCAGGAAGGCGGCGGACAAAAGGGCTTTCATGGCAGGGCGAGCTCCGTGGCAGCCTGCAGCAGGGGTTCGCCGGACACGCGCAGTACACCGGTATAGGGCGCCTCCATTTCCATGATCAGGAAGATCGAACCGGAAAACGCCAGCGCGGCGCAGAACAGCACGAGCCGAACCGACGCGTTGTGCATGGCGAACGTGCCCATGCCGATGAAGATCAGCACGATCCACGCCGTGACCACGATAAGCAGGAAGGTGGGCTCCGACGATCGCTCGTGCTCGGAGGTCAGGATGCGTTCCTTGCCGAGATCGGCGGTGATGTCGAGGGCGCGCCGCTGGAACCACCACTTCGCCTCCGTGTCCGGGTTCAGGGTGAGGATCGAGGCCTGCAACTGGGTGATCAGGCTCAAGCTCGTATGCGGCAGGCGGAACACCACCTTCTCCATCTCCCCGCTCGGGGAGACACGCTCCGTGGCGTGGGCGAGGAAGGCGCGTACGTCCGTACGCATCTGCGCCGTCTCGGGGCCGTAGCCGGAGAGCGCGCGATCGAGCAGGAGGATCGAGGTGGAGACGCCGACGATGTCGTCATTGGCGCGGTCGAATGTCGCCCGCGCCGAGGTGACCATGAAACCCAGCACCAGGGCCGCGAGCGTTGCCATCATGCTGATGCCGAACTGCGCCGCCTTCTGCGCCTCGTAAACGAGGTGATCTTCCGGCATGCGTCGGGATATCCAGCCACCCAGATAAAGGCTGCCACACGCAAGCACGAGCACGACCAGCGAGACGACGATCGCATACATCGGTGGTGTTCCCCCTGAAGCGCCGACGGATCGCCGTGCATCTCATGGTGGCCGGCGGCCGTACGGATGCCTTTCGAAATCCCACGGTTTTTTCGGAAACGAAAGGCGGCTCGTCAGGACGCGGCGGCCGATGCCTGCTGTTCCACGTGTTCCGGGGCAGAGCGCACGCTGAGCGTGTACCAGTGTTCCTTGCCCTTGGCGTCGTGATACTTGCGCAGCACGGGCTCGAGGTCGTTTTCTTCGCACCAGGTGACGAAGGGCTTCCACGCCGCGTTGTACGGATGCGCGGGATTACGGATGTCGTAGTCCGGTGCCCAGCGGAAGGTCTGCAGGATTAACGCGACCGTGGTGTTCTGGCCAGCGCCCAACTGCACCGGCGTCACCTCGGCGCCGGCGAGGATGCGCGTGGTGAACTGCGTCTTCGCCATGTCGAGAAATTCCTGCACGAGGCGCAGGTCCTTTTCGGCACACGGGCCCTGCCGGTTCGCCTGTTGCTCGAGATCGCGCAGGCAGTCAGCCTTGGCGCACCTCTCTGTGATTCGAAGCATCGCACCCAACGTCGTTGCAGCCATGGTCGCGGTCTCCTGAAGCGGATGCCCTGATTATAGGACGGACGTCATTGGTGTGAACGGCATGCCGCGTCGCATCATTCCGTCGCGGGCGATGCGGTTGCCGGGGTGTCACCCCAGCCGCCGCCCAGGGCGCGAATCAGATTGACGGTCGAGGTAGCCTGGACGCCACGCAACCTCACGGCGGTCAGGCGCGCCTGGAGCACCACACGCTCCGTATCGATGACGTTGAGATAGGCCACGGAGCCATCCTCGTACTGCACCTTGGACAGCTCGGCGGCGCGCGACGAAGCGGCCACCTCGTCACCCTGCACGCGCGTCTGGTTCTCGAGAATGCGCAGGTTGGCCAGGTTGTCTTCGACTTCCTGGAAAGCCACGAGGACTTGCTGGCGATACTTCGCCACGTTCTCCTCGTAGCGCGCCTTGGCGTTGGCCAGGTTGCCCTTGCGCACGCCGCCGTCGAAGATCGGCAGGGTCGCCGCCGTACCGACCAGCGGACCGAGCAGGAAGCTACGGCTCGACCACTTGAACAGGTCGCTGAAGGCGGACGACTCGTACCCCCCGGTGCCGGTGAGCACGATCGACGGAAAGTACGCCGCGCGTGCGATACCGATGCGTGCATTCTCGGCGGCCATCGCCCGTTCGGCGGCAGCGATATCGGGCCGGCGTTCCAGCAGCGAGGAGGGCATGCCCGGCGGAATGTGGATCACTACCGGGTCGAGCGGGCGTGGCGCCACCGAGAACTCCGACGGCGCTTTGCCTAGCAGGACGGCCAGGGCATGTTCGGACGCGGCACGCTGGCGCTCCACGGTCATCGCATCCGACGTGGCCGATGCCAGCTCCGCCTTAGCCTGGGCCAGTTCGAGATCGCTCACTTCACCGGCGTCCGCGCGGTGCTGCACGAAGGTCAAGGCTTCGGTACGCAGCTCGACGGCGCGGTGGTAAACGGCGAGCTCGGCATCGAGCTCGCGAAGATTGAAATAGTTCTGCGCCACATCGGCCTGCAAGGCCAGCTGCACGGAGCGGAACAAGGCTTCGCTCTGCTGCGTATCCGCATGGGCCGCATGGACCGACGACGCGACACGGCCGAACAGGTCCACCTCGTAGGAGATATTGGCCTGCGCCCGCCATACCGTCTGCGCATCGGGTCGTGGGCCTCCGGCTGGCACGCCGAGCGAGTCGGGGGAGTTCTGTTGGCGCGAGGGACCGAAGCCGGCGGACAGGTTCGGGAAGCGTGCGGCACCGGTGACACCTTCGATCGCACGCGCTTCCTGCACACGTGCCGCGGCCGCGGCGAGGTTCTGATTGGCCGCCAGTGCCTGGTTCTCCAGGTCATCCAGCTGGCTGTCCTTGAACACCTTCCACCACTCCCCGCGCGATGCGTCCTCGGCGGGCACGGCGGGCTGCCAGGTGCCCGCTTCGGCGGGACTCAGGGTTTCCTTGAAGGCGGACGATTCCGCGGCGGGCGGCACGTTGTACTTCGGGGCAAGTGAGCACCCGCTCACACCGACGACCAAGAGGCCACAGTAAACCCACCCTGGCATGGTTTTCATGTCGGACTCCCCGGACCGGCGTCTTCGATGCCGATGACGCGCCCGTTCTTGCCATGCTTGTCTTCGAGACGATGACCGCCCGAGAGATGGCGCAGGATCACGTAGAACACCGGCGTCAGCATCAGGCCGAACAACGTCACGCCGAGCATGCCGAAGAACACGGCGATACCCATGGCATGACGCATCTCCGAGCCCGCACCCGACGACAGCACCAGTGGCAGCACGCCCATGATGAAAGCGATGGATGTCATCAGGATGGGTCGTAGACGGAGGCGGCTGGCTTCAATGGCGGCATCGACGATCGATCGGCCCTGTATCTCCAGCTCGCGGGCAAACTCCACGATCAGGATCGCGTTCTTCGATGCCAGGCCAACCAGCACCATCAGCCCCACCTGGGTAAAGATGTTGTTGTCGCCGCTATCCAGCCACACACCGATGAGCGCACAGAGCAGGCTCATGGGTACGATCAGGATCACCGCCAGCGGCAGCGTCAGACTCTCGTAGAGCGCGGCCAGCGTGAGGTAGACCAACAGCAGGCTCACCGGGAAAACCACCAGCGACGCGTTGCCGGCGATGATCTGTTGGTAGGTGAGGTCCGTCCACTCGAGCTTGAACCCGCGCGGCAGCGTCTCGGCAGCGACGCGCTCGACGGCGGCCTGGGCCTGACCCGACGAGAATCCCGGAGCAGGGCCGCCATTGATATCGGCTGCCGTGTAGCCGTTGTAACGCACCACGGACTCGGGGCCGAACGTCGTCGAGACCTTGACCAGCGACGCCAGCGGAATCATCTGGCCATCCGCGTTGCGTGTCTTCAGCAGACCGATATCGTCGGGATGGGCACGGAACGGTGCATCGGCCTGCACACGCACCTGGAACACTCGACCGAAACGGTTGAAGTCGTTGACGTACTGCGAGCCGAGGAAGACCTGCATGGTGTTGAAGACGTCGGTCACTGCGACGCCGAGTTGCTTGGCGTTATCGCGATCCAGGTCCACCTTCAGCTGCGGAACGTCGATCTGGTAGTTGGTGAAGGTGGGCCCGAGCTCCGGCGCCTTCGCCGCCTTCGCCAGGAAGGCCTTCACCGCATCGTTGAGCGCCGTATAGCCTTGCGCGCCACGATCCTCGATCTGGAACTTGAAGCCACCCAGCGTGCCAAGACCCAGCACGGGCGGCGGTGGAAACACCGCGATATACGCGCCCTTGATGGCGGCGTACTTCTGGTTCAAGGCCATCGCGATGGCACCCGCCGATTCGCCGGAGCCATGGCGATCGGCGAAGGGTTTCAGGGCGAGGAACATCACCACCGAGCTGGACGAGTTCACGAAACCGTTGATCGACAAGCCGGGATGCTGGACCGCGTGGTCCACGCCGGGCTGCTTCATGCCGATCTCGCCCATCTGGCGGGTGATCGCTTCGGAACGATCCAGCGAGGCACCGTTGGGCAGCTGCGCGATGGCGATGACGTATTCCTTGTCCTGTGCCGGCACGAAGCCGCCGGGCACGATACGACCCATCAACACCGCGCCACCGAGCAGCACCACGTACAGGATGAGCATGCTGCCCTTGTGCGCTATGACCCGGGTCACCCCGTGACCGTAGCCCTCCGACGCGCGGTGGAAGCCCTTGTTGAACACGCGGAAGAAGCCACCCAGCCCGCGATCCATCACGCGGGCCAGCCAGTCCTTCGGCTCGTCGTGTCCTTTCAGCAGCAAGGCAGCCAGTGCCGGCGAGAGCGTCAGCGAGTTGAAGGCCGAGATCACCGTCGAGATCGCGATGGTCATCGCGAACTGCTTGTAGAACTGGCCGGTGAGGCCGGACATGAAAGCCAGCGGCACGAACACGGCGACCAGGGTGAGGGCGATCGCGATGATCGGCCCACTCACCTCGCTCATGGCCTGATAGGTCGCCTCACGCGCCGACAAGCCGGACTCGATGTTTCGTTCGACGTTCTCCACCACGACGATCGCATCGTCGACCACGATACCGATCGCCAGCACCATGCCGAACAGGGACAAGGCGTTGATCGAGTAACCCAGTAACAACAGCAGCGAAAACGTGCCGACGATCGAGACAGGCACGGCAAGCAGGGGAATCAGCGATGCACGCCAGGTCTGCAGGAACAGGATCACCACCAGCACGACAAGGCAGATCGCTTCGATCAGCGTGTGGATCACCGCCTCGATACTGGAACGAACGAATGTGGTCGGGTCGTAGACGATGCTGTACTCGACGCCCGGCGGCATGTCCTTCTGCAGGTCCTTCATCGCCGCACGCACGTCTTCGGACAACTGCAGCGAGTTCGCGCCGGGTAGCTGGAAGATCCACATCGCCACGGCCTGCTTGTTATCGAGCAGGGCGCGCGAGCCGAATTCCGCCGCGCCAAGCTCCACGCGCGCCACGTCGCGGATGTGCGTCAGCGCACCGTTCGCGCTCTTGAGCACGATGTCGCCGAACTCCTGCTCGGTCTGCAGGCGTCCCTTGGCGTTGATGCTCAGCTGCAGGGGCACGGCACCGACCATGGGCGATCCGCCGATGACACCGGCGGCGACCTGCACGTTCTGCTCCCGGATCGCGGCGACGACGTCGGAGGCGGTGAGACTTCGCTCCGCCAGCTTCTTCGGGTCCAGCCAGATGCGCATGGCGTAGTCACCCGAGCCCTTGAGCACCACCTGGCCAATACCGCTCAGGCGTTCCAGGCGCTCCTTCACGTTGATCAGCGCGTAGTTGCGCAGGTAGGTCTGGTCGTAGCGCGCGTCGGGCGAGATCAGATGCACCACGAGGGTCAGCGTGGGCGAGGACTTGATCGTGGTCACACCGAGCAGCTGCACATCCGGCGGCAGACGCGGGAGCGCCTGCGACACGCGGTTCTGCACCAGCTGCTGGGCCTTGTCCGGATCGATGCCGAGGCGGAAGGTGACGGTCAGCGCCATGTTGCCGTCGCTGCTGGCCTGGGACTGCATGTACAGCATGCCCTCCACGCCGTTGATCTGTTCTTCCAGCGGCGCGGCGACGGTATCGGCGATGACCTTGGGGTTGGCGCCCGGGTACGACGCGTAAACGACGACCGACGGCGGCACCACTTCCGGATACTCGGAAATCGGCAGCTGGAACATGGCGATCACGCCAGCCAGGAGGATCAGCGTCGATAGCACCCCGGCAAAGATGGGCCGGTCGATGAAGAAGCGGGAGATATTCATCAGGGGCTACTCGCCACGGTGTCCTCGCCGGCCATCGGGACGACCTTGGCGTGTACCGGGTCACCCGGATGCACGCGCTGGAGGCCGTTCACCACGATGCGCTCGCCGGGCTTGAGCCCGGAGTCCACCACGCGCAATCCATCGACCATCAGCCCGGGAAAGACCTCGCGATACTGCGCGTGGTCCTTGTCGTCGAGTACCAGGACGTACTTCTTCGCCTGGTCCGTGGAGATCGCCCGGTCGTCGATCAGGACGGCCGGATGCGCCGTGCCGCCGCCCACGGCGACGCGGGCGAACATGCCGGGTAGAAGCACGCCATCGGCGTTGTCGAAGGCGGCGCGTACGCGGATCGTGCCGGTGGTGCTGTTGAGCTGATTGTCGACCGAGGCGATCTTGCCTGTACGCGAGAACCCGGCTTCGTTGGCGAGGCCGAGTCGCACGGCAACGTCGTGATCCGCGGCCTGGCTCAGGTACTTCAGGTAGGTCTGCTCGTCCACGTCGAAGCCGGCGTAGATGGGATTCATGGAGACGAGGGTGGTCAGTGCCGGCGAGCTGAAGCCGGCCGCGACGATGTTGCCGACGGTCTGCTCGGCACGCGACATGCGGCCGTCGACCGGTGCGACGATCTTCGTGTAACCGAGGTTAACCCTGGCGTCCTCGAGCGCTGCCTCGGCGGCCTTGACGTCCGCTGTCGCCACCAGGGCGGCGTTGGAACGGTCGTCGAAGTCGCGCCGGGAGATCGCGTTGCCCTGCAGGAGTTTCTGCGCGCGTTGGGAGTCGGCCGACGTGAACTTCTCGTGCGCGTGTGCGGCGGCGAGCTGCGCGGCGGCGCGGTCCACGGCTGCTGCATAGGTACGTGGGTCGATCAGGAAGAGCGGGTCGCCCTTTTTCACCATCTGGCCGTCCTTGAAATAGACGGCCATGATCGTGCCCGGCACCTGGGCGCGAATGTCCACGTGATCGATCGCCTGCAGGCGGCCGGAGTAGCTCTGCCAGTCGGTGACCGGCTTGTAGACCACCGTGGCCACGTCGACCTCGGCCGGGCCCGCCGCGGGCGCGGCACCGTGTCCGCTGCAGGCGGCCAGGAGCAGGGCGCAGGCCACCGGATAGATCAGTCGTATGCCAGGCATGTTGCTTTTCCCCACTGCGGGCCGTGGCGAAGATGCAACGGCAGCCTGAGTGTCAGATGCGGGCAGGGGCCCGGATAGCAGGGTTCGACGCGTTTTTGGCGGATGGTGCTGTAGCGCGATTCAGGCGGCGCTGAGGCTGTCGTTCTCGAAGTCAGCCATCACGCGGTTGCGGCCGGCGCGCTTGGCGCGGTAGAGGGCGGCATCGGATTCCCGGAACAGGCGCGAGAGCTGGTAGCCACAGCGATCCGTCGACGCGACGCCGACGCTCACCGATAGGGAAATCACTCGCCCGTTGTCTTCGACTGGCGCTGACTCAATAGCGATGCGGAGTCGCTGCGCCGTTGCCATGGCCTGGCTGCTCGTGCAGCCCACGAGCAGGATGCCGAACTCCTCACCACCGAGGCGGGCGAAGAGATCGATCGGCCGGAGATCTTCCTGTAAGACCGCAACCGTGTGCTGGAGAACGATGTCGCCCATGGCGTGGCCGTGGGTGTCGTTGACCTGCTTGAAATGATCGATGTCGATGGAGACAAGGCATGCGTTACCGAGCTTCTTTTCCTGGATCCGCAGGATGCGCTCGGCCTCGCTCATGAAATGCTGGTGGTTGAGGATGCCGGTGAGGCCATCGAGCGTGGACATTCGCTTGAAGCGAAGCTGCGAGCGTTTGACGCGGAAAAGCAGGAGGGCGATGGATGCCACGATGACGAGAAGAAGCGTGATGTACAAGCGGCCTGTTGCCACGGTGTTGGCATCGAGCGATTGCTGGAGGCGAAGGATGCGATTTTGTTTGCTCAGGCCTTCCGTCGCGAGATTCTGAACCATCTGATGCTGTTGACTCACCTGGTAGGCGAGGCTCCTGACACCGAGATCATTGAGATAGCCTTTATCCTGAGCGACGAATTTCTCGTAGTAAGCGAGGGCGCCAACGGCATTTCCCTTCCGCTTCTCCACCCGGTATAGAACGTCATATGCCTCTCTGAGCCAATCGCTAATGGCGTCCGGAGTATTCATTGCTACGACTGCCAGGGCTGCCTTCTTGGCGTCCTCGTCCCTGCCCAGTTTCAGGTAGGCCTCTGCCCATTGCAGTTGGGCCAATTCCTCATGCGGAAAATAGTGGTAAGTGCTTAAGCTGGCTGCAACGCGATTGAGCATCGCGAGCACCTTTAGCGGCTGTTCTTCGTCGAGGAGAACACTTCCCGTCAACAGCAAGGCGCTGTTGGTCGTCACCTTGTCGTGTGATGCTGCGCACGTGTCGACAGCGCGCTTGAGTTCGGGGCTGAATGATTTCAGTCGCTTCCCGCCATAGAGTGCGGCGGCTTTGTGCCAGGCGGCCCGGCATACTGTTTCACCCGGTGCGATGGCGCCTTCGGCCATCTCAGCGTACTTGACAGCCAGATCGGTCTGGTCCGCGAATGTCATCATCTGAGACAGATTCGTAAGGAGCATCGACCGCGCTAGTGGATCCGTCACGGATGGCAAGGTACCGGCGAGTCGATTGGCAAGCGCAAAGGCTTCTTCGTAACGTCGATTGAACGCGAGGTTGGTAAGCAGGAGGGCCGATGCTTTTGTCGCAAGGATAGCGTCGCCCGAGTGCTTGATGATCTCGTTGAACTGCACTTCAGACTTTGCGTAGTCGCCGCCGAACATGGTTTCCCAGGCGTCGAGATAACGGACGCGCCACTGTTCATCCGTCGTAAGGTCTGCTGACTCGGCGTGGATCTGTGACAGGCGCCGTACGAACTGCGGATGATCCTTGGTGCGGAGGTTCTCTGTCTCATCGAGAAACTGCGTGTGTTCCGTGGAGGCCATTGCAGTGGACTGCACGAGCACGCAAAAGATCAGGGCCGCTATGGCGGCCCATGAGCGAATGCGGCTCGGCAGCTTGGCCACTCTTACTTGGTCGGTTCGTCGGTCGGCGACTTCTTGGACGGCGAAGGTGCATCCGACGTTTCGCCTTCGTCGTCACCCGGCTCGTCTTCTTCGTAGCCCGGGCTCTGGGTTGCCTGAGGCTGGTAGTTCGCGTTGGGGCCGAACTCCTGCGCCAAGGGTGCTCTGTCGCCAGACGACACTGCGGTCGTCAAAGCCTCAGATGCCTGTGCCTGGCGAAGTACATTCGCGAGCTCCTCCGAGGAGGCGTGGCGTAGCGACGCGTCGCGGCCGATGGCCTCGAGCAATTCAAGCGTGTCTGACATAAGTCCCCTGTTTGTGTTGGCTATAAAACACGATGTCGGCAGCCGTGGCGTTTTCTTGAGTCAGATCAAGGCCACACCGGTCCTGCTATGCGCATCCTAGCGGTCTATGGCGCGAATCTGCCCATATTCGGTATGGACAGACGCGCGACGGGGTGACCGTATGGGAACTTTATCTTAGCTTTCATGTAGTTGTTCCGAGCCTGGGTCAGTCAGTCGCTACGGCGAGAAGAAATATTGGATCGACTGTGGCTGGAGCATGGTCCTGCTGCCAAACTCCTGACTCAGCGGCGCCATGCTGCCGGACGCGACAGCGGCCGTGAGAGCGTCGGACGCCTTGGCTCGCACGAGCGCATCGGTGAGTTCGATCGTTGATGCGTAGCGCAACGAAGCATCGCTGCCGATGGCTTCAAGTATTTCGAGTGTGTCGAGCATGTCATTCCTTCCTTTGATGGTGGATCTGGAACTACGGCGACCAGGACGTCTGGCTCAGGCGAGCGACGCTTCCTGCTCCAGCTTGTCCAGCGCAGCAAGACGCTCACGAATGTCATGGTTCGGTTTGAGCTTGGCAGACGGTGGTATGACGACAGTCTCTTCCGTCGGTACGTCGACGAACGGCAGGTCGCGCAGGGCAATACGGCGGATGCGCGGCTTCTGGATCGGCAGGGTCACCGCGCGGTAGATGATGATCTCGTGGTCGAGCGGGTAGTCCTTGGCGAGTACGTCGACCAGCACCTGGCGGTATGCACCGCTGGTGGTGAAGCGGGCGAGAGAGCGATCGCCGACCAGGCCGACCTGCCAGAGAACGAGGTAGCTGCTGGGATCGATGCGGCGCTCGTAAAAGAGAAGCTGGCCGGCTTCGTAGTGCTGGCAACCGACGGTGCCCGGGTCGATACCCAGATCCGCGTAGAGGCAGTCCTCGGCGGAGACGCCCGGCTCCATGTGGGCCTGGAAGCCTTCGGCGCGGGCCACTTCGATGACCTTGTGCGGCGACCAGGCGAAGATGCCCGGGTGGCCGTAGAAGACGCCGCAGACGCGCTTGCCGGCGCGGACTTCGACCATCATCAGTTCGACCCATTCCTCATAGGTCTTCCGGCGCGACTTACCTTCCTTGTAGTAAGGCTGCAGGCTGCGCACATCGGCGTTCATACGCTGGAGCCACTGCTCGACGATGTTGTCCGAGAGACCGGCAAAGATCACATCAGCCTGTTCGATATGGCTGCGCGACAGCGGGGTCAGGTGGGATCCCAGGGTCATGCCCATGCCGACGATGGCGATGCTGCCCTGGCGCGTGTCTTTCGGAGGAGCCACTAGAGGTGTGTTCATCGCGTGATAGTAGGCGAAGTCTCGCGATGGAAGCACGCTTGGTCGCACAACGGTTCCAGCCGCGCGGTCGACCTTCGGTCTTGCCAAAATTGCATAGTTCCAGCGCGCTTTAACTAGCGCCGCTAAAGCTTGCGGGCTAGCATCCATGCCGATTGCGTATAAATGGCGGGGGCAGCTTGAAGGACATCCTTACGTTCCGGCTTTACACCCGTGTTGCCCGGCTTGGTAGCTTCTCCGCCGCCGCTCGCGAGAGCGGCCTGGCGCAGTCCCAGGTGTCGCGCATGGTGGCCGAGCTGGAAGCCAGCCTTGGCGCGCGGTTGCTGTCGCGGACCACACGCGCCGTGCTGCCGACGGAAGCCGGGCTGGAATTTCTTGCGCGCATGGAGCCGATCCTCGCGGCTATCGAAGACGCCGAGAACAGCGTGCGGGAGACGGGCGAGCTCCGCGGTGTGCTTCGCGTCGGCATGCCGTCCACCCTGGCGATCCGCGTGGTGATCCCCCGGCTGTCGACCTTCACCGAGCGCCATCCTTCGCTTCAGGTCGAGTTACTGCTCGATGACAAGCGCCAGGACATGGTCCGCGAGGCGGTCGATGTCGGCATTCGCGTGGGGCCCTTGCCGGACTCGAGCGGCACGGCCCGTCTGATCGGCAAGATGCACCGCGTCGTTGTCGCCTCGCCAACCTATCTGGCTGGCCGTGGGACCCCGCTACGGCCGGAGGAACTCGTCGGTCATCGCATCGTCCGTGGTCCGGCAGGAATGACCGTGACCTCGTGGCAGTTCGAGCGCGACGGCGAGTCGACATCGATCGATGTCCAGCCGAATGTTTCCACGAACGATACGGAAGGGGCATTGGCGGCAGCAGTTGCCGGCCTTGGCATCACTTCGACCACGTCGTGGGCATGTCGCCGGGAATTCGAAAGCGGCGCACTCGTCCAGCTGCTTCCGGAGTGGAAGATGGCCGACCTGCCCGTGCATGCCTATTTCCCGCTGGGACGTGCCACGCGCATGGCGGCGAGGACGTTCGTGGATTTCATTGCGGCGGAGCTGGCCGCCGAGGCCTAGTTCCCCGCGATTCCAATCAGATCCTTCACGGCAAGGCCGAGGTAAATCAACGCCACTCTTACGATCCTTTCTTTCGCCCCCGTGACGGTGTGGCCGTAGTTGAGGGCGCTGGCTCTGGATTCTTCCTGGCGAGTGCAGCCGCAGTCGCCTTCTTCACTTCCGCCCACACGTCGTCGTGACCGTGCAACGTAGCAACACCCGATTCTTCCTGCTGTAGGGCTTCATCGACCTGAGCACGGAACCATTGCTCGTGTTCCAGTGCGGCGGCCGCCCGCCTGGCGCGTTCGGTCACGTCGGTTCGTGGCGCGCGGAGCAGCCCCTTCTCGTACTGAGTGATGTCGACGACGAACAAAGACAGGCCAAGTCTCGCAAGCTCCTTCACCGCGGTGTCCGTCGTCGCGAACATCCTCACCTGGCCGACCTTGTTGGCGAGGATGCGCTCCGTCACTCCTGCCTTAGCCAGGACAGCGAACCCACCTTTCTGACCACGGATGGTCGCCGTCTTCACGGCACCCATCGAAATTAGGTCGCGCAGATTCTCAAGCTTGATTGGCTCGGCCACGTCGGTCACCCGTTTATCAATAAACGTCCACCGATTAAGCTTAACCCGTCGGCTTGCTGCTGTCGAAGATCACGTTACAGGCAGCTTCCTCCCTGCAAGCCGATCTACCACCCGACGCGCGCGTACTCCGACTGCTCCAGCCACTCCTGGAACCCCCGCGCGCCAAGCGTTGCGTCCGCACGGGGCAACAGGACGTCCTCGTCCAGAATGGCGCCGAAGTACGGTGCGTCGGCGTCGAGGATGACGTCGCAGGGCGCTTCGATGTCGATCAGGAAACGCTGGACGATGTCGAACAGGCGCTCGCGCGTGGGCCCGGCAACCTGGATCGAGCCGTTGACCGGCATCGATACCGCCGCCTCGGCGACCACTGCCGCGACATCGTCGGAGGCGACGGGCTGGATGAAGGCCGATGACAGCCGCACCGTCTGGTCGCGTACGGCCGAGCTGACAATGTCGACGAGGAACTCATAGAACTGCGTCGCGTGCACCACCGTAAACGGGATGCCCGAGTGACGGATGAGGACTTCCTGCAAAGCCTTGCCCCGGAGGTAGTGGCTATCGTCGAGCAGGCCGGTGCCGACGACCGAAAGCGAAACGTGGTGGCGCACGCCGGCTTCGGTTTCGGCTGCCAGGAGGTGTTCGCTCGCGGCCTTGAAGAACTCGAAGGCGGAGACGTCGTCGAACGAAGGCGAGTTGCTGACGTCGACCACCACGTCGATGCCGACCAGTGCCTGCCTCAGCCCCTTGCCGGTCGTGACATCGACGCCTGTTGACCGAGAGGCGGCGGTGGTCTCGTGCCCCGCTGCCCGAAGCCGCGCCACGACGTTCCGGCCGACGAGGCCGTGGCCACCTATGACCAGGATATTCATACCTACCTCGCGTTCGTATCGGGCGGATGCCGAAGAAGCCGGCATGCGGCTTGATGCTACGGACGCGTAAAGGTGGGCAGTAGGTCCGGCGACGGCACGGGAATGGTTCCATCGCGGCAACAATCGCCGCGACTACCTCGCCAGGAGCCGCCGTGACAGCTCGCGGAAGGCCTCGCCGACGGCACGCGGGTTCTCGATCCACGGGAAGTGGCCGGCATCGGGCACGTCGCAGGTCAGGACGTTCGGCGTGCGGTACGTCGGGTCATCCCAGCCACGCTGGCTGACGATGCGATCGTTCGCACCCCACAGGCGCAGCACAGGTATATCGGTGGGCCACCATTGGGCCTTATACGTGTGATCGAAGTTCGCGTCCGACCACTCGACCGCTTCGCGGTTGTAAGGCATGCGAGCGAGGAGTGCGTGGCCGGCCTCGATCGCCCACGGCTGGAAATTCCACTCCGTCGATTCCAGCACCAGCGTGGTCAGGTTGGCCACGCTATTGTCGCGCCCGTAGGCAACCAGCGCTTCCTCGAATCGTGGCAGCGGGTGATCCTGCGTCATCTGAACGTACTCGGCGTGCCACGCACAATCGGGCGCGGTGTCGAGAAGCACGAGGCCGACGATATGGTCGCGAACCTCCGGCGTGGCGAGCAGATACATGCCGCCAGTGGAATGGCCGGCAAACACGACGTTCGGCAATTCCTGCGCGGCCTCCACCAATACGTGTGGCCAAAGCCGGAACGGGTCGTCGTGCTGACGCCCGGTGTTCGAACCGTCGCCCGGCAGATCCACCAGCCAGATCGTCCCCGGCACGTCCATCGCGTCGGCCAATTCGTGCAGGCTTTCCGACCCGATGCCCGGACCGCCGGGGAGCAGCAGCCAGTTGAGGTCACCCGGTCGGGACGAGTGCAGGCGCATGCGGACGCCCGAGGTAGTGAATCGCGTTTCCAAGGTCATACCCCTCTGGATGGCCTCATCGTAGCGCCCGATAGCCAGCGCCCGGCCCGTCCGTGCGGACTCTATATCGGAACGGGCCTGCCGAGCACCGTCCGCCAGGTGAAGAACGCCAGTTGGGAGTCAAGGCGCGTGGCAGTACAGTCCGAGCTGTCGCTCCGACCAGCCAGGTGAGGATGCTCGATGGACTTCATGCGTATCTTGCAGTCGCTCGAAGAGTTCCTCTACGAGATCATGGGCTGGTTGGTGTTTTACCCCCGCGCCCTATGGAGAACGCTCTGGCATCCGGTGGCCGTCGCCGTCTACACGGGCGAGCAACTGAAGCAGCCGCGCGAAGAGCAGTTCACCGAGATGGTCAGCCCTCCGCTGATGCTGATCCTGACGATCGTGCTGGCGCATCTGATCGAACTGGGTACGCGTCACGGCGCGCCGGTGATCGACACCGTCCTGGGCAGGGAGCTGTTCTCGTCCGAACAGATGGTCATCGCGACCCGCAGCGTCGTTTTCTGCTTCTTTGGCCTGTTCGGTGCGATGGCCATGCTCAGACACCAGCGACAGCCGACGAACAGGGAGTCGCTGCGCCATCCGTTCTACATCCACTGCTACCTGCTCGCCCCGTTCGCGCTGGGACTGGCGATAGCGTCGACCATTATCAGCTTCGCGAAGGGCGACTGGATACTCGTGGGCGCAGCGTTGCTGGTCCTCAGTTGCCTCTGGTACGCGTGGGCGCAGATTGCGATCTACGCGCGGCTGCTGAAGCTTTCGTGGTGGCGAGCCATGGCGACGGCAGTGGTCGCCAATAGTCTCGCCACGGGCGTAATCGTCGGCTTGTACCTGGTAGTTGCCGGCGTGCGGTGAGGCGTTGGAGAAGCACGGCCGTGGCGCCGGCATCAGGCCTGCTTGAGTAACGTGTACGTGGCCCGGTAGCTGCGCGGGACGACGAACGGCATGATGAAACGGCGCAGCCCATAAGGCAGTCGCGCTGACTTCGACAGACGATCCGTCATGGCCTGCACATGCGCCACGCGTGGCTGGCGCGCTTGCTCGAAACGCCGGCCGACCACGGCCATGTCGTCGGTGTCCGAGACGATGCCGGCGAGTGCGAGCGCGTCTTCCATCGCCAGCGCCGCGCCTTCGGCCCACACCGGTGCCGTGGCGTGCGCCGCGTCGCCGAGCAGGACGACCCGACCTTCGCTCCAGCGGGTCAGGCGCACTTCCTCGATGGGCGAATGGTAGAGCGACTCCGGATGGGCGAGCGCCCAGGCGAGCGCTTTGCGCACGCGCTCGGGGAAGTCACGGAATGCCTGATCCAGCTGCTTAAGATCGTCGCCCGCGACATTCGGCGAACTCACGGCGACCCAGCCATAGACCGTAGAGTCGTCGATGGGAAGGAGCAGGATCGTGCCGTGCTCGCCCGTCCACACCGTCCAGCCATCGACGCCGGGATTGGGCGCCATGAAGCGCCAGCTAGCCGAGGCGATGTGCGCGGCGGACGGCTGCGACGCACCCATGACGGCCTGGCGCACGGTGGAGCGTACGCCATCGGCGCCGACCAGCAGTCGCGTGGAGAGCTGCTCATCGTTGTCGAGACGGACATGGGCGGCCGAAGGATCTTGCTGGACCGAGGCGATGGCGCGATCCGACCGGAGCTCGGATGCCTCCATGCCGCCGCCGAGCATCGCCATCAGGTCGGCGCGACGCACCGCGCGCGGGCGGTGCGCCTCTCCCCAGAAGCTGTCTTCGTCGATCGCGGCGAGCAGGCGATCGTCGCGCGAACGGTACTCACGCTTGCGCACCGGGTGTCCCAGCCGCGCGATGTCGGCGCTGAGGCCGAGCTGTTCGAGTGCCGCGATGGCGTTGCCGGGAAGATTGATGGCTAGGCCGCCATCGGCCGCCACGGGGCGGCGCTCGACCACGAGGGAGGCGATGTCGCGTTGTTTCAAGGCGCGCCAGGTGGCGAGGCCGGCGATACCGCCGCCGGCGATGACGATACGCTGCGAATCTTCGACTGCCATGACACACGCCCTTCTATCTGCAATCGCCGATTATGCCTCGCCGAACCATCGCGACACGTTACAAATCACGTCGTTGGGAGTCGCTTCTTCATCGGTCGCCCACGCGACGATGCCGTCGGGCCGCACGAGCAGAGCGCGCAAACCCAGCCGATCGTTGACGTTGTTTGTATTGCTGCCGATGTACTCGACGCGATCGCCGAACTTCGCAAAGTCCTGCAGCGGTCCGCGCGGGTGGAAGTCGAGCAAAAAGCCCTTGCCACTCCTGAGGCGTTCGTTCAGTCGTGTTCCATCCGCCAGCTCGAAATCGGGGACGCTACGTCCTACCAGCGGATGGTCCGATCCCAGGTCGTAGCGGAGTGTCACGCCCGAGACGCGCCCTGCGAAATACGTCGCCCCATCGCGGGTGTCGATCAGGTCGCGGACGATGGCTTCGAGTGCACGCGAACTCCGGCTGGGCCGCATCAGCGCCACCTGCGCGCGTGACCAGTCGAGCACGCTGGCGCCGACCGGATAGCGTTCTGCCGTGTAGGTATCCAGCAATCCCTCGGGTGCATCGCCCCGAAGCGTCGCGGCCAGCTTCCAGCCGAGATTCATGGCATCGCCGAGCCCGAGGTTCAGGCCCTGGCCGCCCAAAGGAGAGTGAATGTGTGCGGCGTCACCGGCGAGCAACACGCGTCCACGGCGATACGATG
>Ga0247742_10000889_pt1 | contig 22386 bp, 27 predicted proteins | sample UWRJL208509C2_FD_180944 | JGI IMG/M metagenome (GOLD analysis project Ga0247742, IMG submission 180944) | Plant litter microbial communities from Arlington Agricultural Research Station in Wisconsin, United States - UWRJ-L208-509C-2 | ecosystem: Environmental > Terrestrial > Plant litter >... | reverse complement strand
AAAACACATGGCAGCGTTCCATAAGTGGCATAATGACGAGAGAGTTAACACAGCTTGGGGCGAGCGAGGAAGCTTGGAGACGCACAGGGACTATGTGGAAGGGCTGCTCAAGGACCCACACGTAATACCATGCATGCTGAGCTGGGATGGCGAGCTTATGGGGTACGTGGAGATCGTATACACGAAGGAAGATCATACTTCCCAGCACTACCCTTCCGACATCGGCCCAGGAGATTGGGAGAGGGGCATTCATGTTCTCGTAGGCGAAACCAAGTTCTTGGGAGGGGGCCGATGTGAGTGGCATTCACGTTAGTCCATGCAAATATCTAACTCAGAGTTCAAAGCCGAGATATGGGTCAGGTCTCTGGTCCACTATATTTTCTTAGCCGACCCACGAACGGACAGAGTCATTGGAGAGCCCAGTGAAGAGAACGCCGCCATCATCAAAGTCGCGGATAACGCGGGCTTTCATCTGCAAACGGTAAGTTCCAAGGGTGCCTGAACCTCGAGTGTCTGCTGACCACCTGTACAATAGACCATAGATTTTCCATACAAGAGGTCGGTCATGGTGTTGAACCCGCGTGAGAAGTTCTTCAAGCTTTGCCGGTTGAGGTAAAATGCAAGATTGTCGTTGTAAGTTTTCGACTGTACATCAAAAGCTAAGTGAATGCCATTAGCCGCGAGTACGTCTGTATAAGCAAATACAGAAAGACCTTATCTTCACTTTGATGATGGTGTTGAGTGGGAGATTGGTGGCAGACCTTCCAGCTTCAAGCGTCAGCTTCGGAGTTTCCGAACACGTGGTACAATACAAGCGAATTGATAGTGGCCCTTTGGAAGTCGAAATTTCGAAAATTAATGCACGTTTATAACAATGAACGGCCCTGTCCGTCCCTAAGTGCTAAAACTGAGGCAATATCTATCTACGACCATAATTACAAGTACGTTCAAGTCTACTTTAAACCTACGCTCGATATCTTCAAACATTTACTACCTCTAGTTGGGTCTCATGCACTCACCTTAGCCACCACCGGGATGATTAAAGTGAATTTGAACATACGGCCCCGATCGGTTTGTCTGCCCTGCCAGTGACCAATCGATCCGGATAAAAATGTTATAGTTGTACATATTGCGGATCACTAGCATTTTACACCCATGATGTTGGTGATTTGAGCGGAATGGCATATCTTAGAATCTTCCTTCATCGTTTTGGAAGTCATGAGCGTGATTTGATCTATTATCGCTACTAGTAGTAACATGGTCAAGTAAATTGAGGGAAGAAGAGAACTCAGATGGAGAAGCAATCCTCAAACTTCGATAAATAGCTCGAACACAGAATACTCTATGGATACTTAAATAATTTGTTCAAAGAGCAATCCAAGAGCGCTAGCCTGAGGCCTTCTCGCCGAGTGTATTTGGATTGCACTTGGCGGTCACCTGAATTAGGAAATGGGTTCATGTTCCACATCAATCACGGTGGTGATTTTCCATCTAATAGCTGCTCATAATTATCACGACTTGCTTACCACCAATATGGCAGACTATAGCTAATAATAGCCACTTGCGGTGTCGTACAGTCCTTGCACTTCTCGCCCACAAAAGGTCCGTCGTTCGAAATTCTTTTCAGATCGCCGTGCAGAGAAGCTCTCAAGACCTACATCAACAAATACTCAAGTGATTCTGGAAGTAAAGATGCCAGCTCTTTATTCTCCCTCTCCTGTCACAAGGGAGTCATACACCTTGCCTTACTACACTAATGTTCTCGCATAGCTCCAACACCCAAATCAATGGAGGCATCTTCACTCATACCACCTATCCACCCCATGCCCCACCTAGAGGTACTGAGCTCTCACGTCGACTAGAAGCGTCAAAGACATTGATTTTTAAATAGGTTTTGAACGCCTCCTCCAAGAGACTACACCTGGTGCATTACACAACTCTGGAGAGCGCTTCGACCCCCCAAAATGTCATCCACGCACCCGAGTCTCAGTCATGCAGACGCTATTGGACTGGATCACTGGGAAGCTGGACGATGATAAGCTGATAATGTGGCTTTATGGCCCAGCTGGAGCGGGAAAATCGGCGATCGCGCAGACTTTGGCGGAGCAATGTGCGAAAGAAGGACTTCTACTCGCCAGTTTCTTCTTCTCCAGAATGTTTTCCTCTCGCAGCACTGCTCGGTCTCTCATCGCGACCATCGCTTATCAAGTTGCGTTGGCCATCCCAGCAACCAAAGCCCTGATCGAGCGAGCCATAGACACCAATCCTATGATATTTGATCAATCTTTCGAAACACAACTATCCCAACTCCTCTTCCAACCTCTTCGCCAGCTGTCGCTGGCAGGGCCATTGACCAAAGACCTCCCAATACTGGTAATCATCGATGGCTTGGACGAGTGTCACGACCCACGAGTCCAGTGTAACATTCTCGATGCCATATCCTCACTGGCAACACTCCGCGCACAGTGCGGGATCTCTCTACGCGTTCTCATAGCCAGTCGACCTGAGCGTCATCTCAAGACCACCTTCAGCACCCCTAATATGCAGCCGATACTAGGTTGCCTAGCTCTCGACAGCAACTACAACCCAGATAGCGACATCCTTCGCTTTCTCACTGACTCCTTCGAAGACATCAAGAACTTTCATCCACTTGGATCAATAATTCCTGCATCTTGGCCTGAGCGGCATGTCCTGGACGCCCTTGTTGCTAAATCATCCGGCCAATTCATTTACGCGGCGATTGCGGTCAAGTACGTCTCATCTCATCGACATAGGCCCATGGAGCGTTTGGGCATTATTCTCGGGATTGTCCCCGCTTCCCATGAGAGGGATTTACCTTTTGGAGAACTCAACGCCTTATATCACCATATTTTGAACTCTGTTGAAGACATAGAGAAGACTATGCAATCACTCGGTGCTCTATTGTTGCTCAATGACCTACCTCAGCAATCCACATTCCTGACATCACGTTTCATTCAAAGGACTGAAGACATTGATACCTTCTTTTTTTGGGCTAAAGGCGACGCCCGTCTTCACCTTGATCCAGTTAGGTCCCTGGTCGACTATGATTACACCGGGTTTATTACAGTCCTTCATGCATCCCTGCCAGACTTCCTCTTTGACCGCACTCGTTCACGACAATTCTTCATTGATCGCAATATATCACTCACAGAACATGTGTGTTTGGGTCTTAAACATATCCGAGAATATGAATGTACGCACCTTCATTCCGTTAAAATGTCCAGCATTTAGCTAACACTGATTAACTTGAACCTGGCAGCTCTTTTCACATCGTCATATATACAGTCTCTCCTTTCCATTGTCCCCGCGTGCATGCTGCAAATTTCCAAGGTTTCACCTCGTCTCCGGCAGGAGCTTTCGACTTTCGAAATGCCTTGGATGCGCCATCATCAGAAAAAAATTTCAAGCATGATGTGGCAAGTTTCTTCAGCTTTTTTTTCTGCGCTAGACAGATTGGTAGGGTTCTTTTAACTCTCTACTAGTATATGACTTTATACTGAGGATTTTTACAGGGATTGGAACAACTCCGCTATGAGCATTTGCGTTCCTTTGACGAGGTTTTGTTGTTGAATCTGCACAGATATCCCGACCCTTTGGTGACACACCTCATCACCACCCTGGTCGTGACTTCAAACCTCGCATTGCACCATGACACAGCCGACAAGCTCAAGGATATACTAGGGCTTCCTATCTCACTGCTGGAGTTCGATGCTCGTTGCGGTCTTGATTTGGCGTGCAGTCTGCACCGTCCTCGTGTCCAAAGGCAATATATGTGGTCATTCTTCACGGAAGAGAAGCGCTCGCGGATGCATTACGCCTCGAGCAGCAAGTTCTTAGCAACCGCCCTTCACTGTTTACGGTTTCTCTCGGAAGGAAACCTGTAAGTCCACTTTTCAGGCAGGCTATCAAACCAAGCACTAATTACCGGCCAAAAGTTCGAACGAATCACAGCGAACTGTGATTTTTGCTCTGAAACTGCTTCCTATGTATCTCATACGTTCAGAGATATCGGTGAAAGTGGTCAGCGTCCTCACCGAGTGTGAAACTCTAACAAAATGGCCATTAAACGACGATACGTCGGTGGAAGGCGCTACTGTCGCTCGTAAAGCTATTTCGTCATATCTTTCAGGTGAGTCAATCTGAAATTACTCAAGAAACGGGCTGAAATTACTCTGTCTATGCCTATAGCATTAAAATTAAAACTTCAAGAAGGCGCAGGAGATGAGAAAAATCAGTAAATACTACTTCTAGCAAACTTAGTGCTGGCCAATCAACGTTTCTGATCATACTTGAACCTAAGAATACCGGAACTATCATTTTATAAAATCGATGTCGATAGGATTTGAATATCGATCTAAGTAACGGTATACTAAGCGCTCCATGTAATGTCATCTACAATGGACAAGATGTATTTCGTCAGTGAAAAGAGTGTGCATCGACTTTATTTCCTGTTCTTTTTGCAGCGTTCCCTCAAACATTTGAACAAAACAAGTTAAATAATGTTCAAACAGTCGACAAATATCATTTACACAAATTGAGGGTTAGGAATTCGCATCTTCAACCATAACATAAAGTACAAAATCGAGTAAATCTTAAATCCAAACATGCCCTGTATCTACGTAGGCTCATATATCAAATAAGAAGTCGTCATCGTTCAATACCTTTTCCAACGTATCTTTGAAGACAACAATATCCTCTGGGGCATCTGGAGCAGACTTTGGAGCCGCCCGTGTGCTGGTTGGTGCTGGCTTGAGGGGTGCAACGATTGTCCTTCTCTTCGAGCTCAAAGACTGCGAGGTATGCGGTCGCGACTGAAGAGTTCCTCGTTGTTGAGCAAAAGGAAGAATTGTTGGCGTCTCAACTGGCTTTGGTCTAGATGGTACTCGGCTAGACACAACAGGAGCGAGGTTCTTGGCCATTGGACGGCCTGATGAAGTTACGCTTGGTTTCGTCGACGTAAATGACAACGCAGACGACGAAATTGGGCCAATGGTTCCCAGCTTTGATGTTATTGTAAGTGCTCCTGGCCTAACGCTCCCCGACCCTAGTCGCATATTTGCAGCCCTTGATGTTGGCTGAATGGCATTGGAAGCAGGAGGACCCATAGACGTCTTAGTGTTCGTTCCAAGCCGAGCTAAAGAAGACTGAGGTCGGGGTTTGCTGCCAGTCGGAGCATTCGCTGTAGACCTTAGCTTCTGAGAGGCGGGAATCGGTTTCGGTGCGGATGTAACTTCTCTGCGTGCAAGCTCAAAAGGGTTGTCGGATTCTGTGAATTGTCATTAAAAGGGAGGAATTACTATTGCTAGTCTGACTTACCCAGCGGCGCTAATGGCATCATGTTCCAATTTACGCTCTCAAGTTCAGAGACCGGCATTTCCGGTTCAGGTAGAACAAACGTCTCAAAGCAATCGCCAGAAATTGCTAGTTGTCGTAGAGACTTTCCGACTTCCTTGTAATCTGGAAGTTCAAAATCAAAGGGTGGCTGAAATGGGAGATCTACAAGGTTAGAGGGGTTTGAGCCACTCGTATAGTTGTAGCTGTTAGGTGTGATAGACACGCACCAAGTGTATTCGGTGGCCCGTATTCAACCTCATCAAAGTCATCCTCGTCCTCCGCGATGGTTTCTTGCAAGAGCGTTTGTGCATCTGGCACGACAATATCGCCTTCGCTGACGTCCCAATGGTTTCCCTTGTTCATGGGGGTCTGAAAGTTCTTCGTACCAGAGATCCTGGGATGTTTGATATGCTTGCGCATCGAGCTCGGTCGTTGCACAGAATCTGGAGTATTGCCTTCGCCTCCATCCTCTCTGGGTTCGTCAGTGAGTTGGGTGGGGGGTGCCGCGTCAACTAAGACCAGCTTGCATAGCTTATTCTTCTGTGCACCAGGAGTTTGAAATAGAACATTTCCCAGGCGATTTGGCATGGGAGTCTTATCACCCAAAGGGCGGGCTCCAGTCGTCAATATCTCTTTCTGATCCTTGAATAGTCGCTGTGGCTCTACCCGCATATTAGTTAACGACCATTTCAAGGACGAGGGACATTTGGAACTCACGAACAGAGCTGGGCTGGAAAGGCGTCTTAGGTGCCATTGCGTTCTTTCCTTTGCCATGAATTGTCATTGCAATGCCTCCTCCCGCGTATGCATTCTCAGCTCGGTTTTTCAGGCCCCTGCCTGGAGTTTTGGTGGGGAATTGTGGACCATCACCATGCAGGTGTATTGGACGTGAGCTCAGCATGTCCTTGCGGCCTTCAGCTTTTCACAAGAGAACACGGCTGTGACAGTCGAAACCCAAGAAAGGTGCCATCGAATTTCGGCGCCAACGATTGACGAACCTTGCGTTCACGTGACCGCGCTTGTTACGATAACGGGCCGAGGTCTCCCTTGTCCCTACAACCCCAACCTTGATGTCGCTGTAAGTTTCAGTGCTATGCATGGGGCACTTAATTATATATATTTATACTGACCCCATTTCTATTTCAGTAGCACCTCCTGAAGGGACTGGCCACAACTACCTTGAAATGCGGACACCTACGCTGAACAAACGGGCATCGTCCATCTTCAGCACAGTCCTGGCAGTCAGTAGGCCAAAGAATCTGAGTACGGGAGGCCTCCTTCCACCCTCCCCGGTTCCACACCTTTTGGTGTCCAACTCTCCTCCTTCAGAAGAGGAGCGAGATGTCATAAAGGCAACGTTGGTAGCTGTCAAGAAAACCTATGACTGCTGGAAAGATTCAGAAGGTATCTTGTGCTTCAATTGATTTGACCGTAAGAGAATTGATCACACTTAGTTGGTTCACATTCGACGCAAGACCTAGCTCAGATGGAGGACTTTGTCCGAAATCACGAAACGATATTGTCAACATTCCGTATCTTCCCCGCAGAACTTTTGGCTCTTATCTTCGAGTACTGTCTGCTACCGTTCCAGTCGTTACCTTGGTCGCGGACTTCCTGGAATTTCTTGCCCTCTTCGCGCGTTTCTATGGTGTGTAGGAAATGGCGTTCAGTAGCCCTCAATACACCCACAATCTGGGGGATACTCGGAGACGTCCGCATCAGCAAGAAAACGGCCGCAAAGAAAGGAAACGCTCATGAACTGTTCCTCAAAATGGTACTAAAGCGATCGAAAGGAAGTGACCTATGGATCTACGTTAGCGCGCCATTCATGGAATATGATGGAAAATCACATCCGATCATCGAACTCCTATGTCAATACGCAAAGCAATGGCGAGTGTTCGGGATTGATTCCAGCTGCACGATTTTAAGCGCATTCCGCCCCGTCAAATACAACCTTCCTCGACTTCACTCCCTAAGCTTGGCTTTATCTGGAGATATAGGCACAGAACTAGGCGACATATTCGTAGATGTCCCACTGCTATCGGACGTCAATATCCGTGGCATTTACCCCTCCCACTTGGTACTACCATATCACCAGCTATCGTCCTATCAAGAAGGCACGTTCGAACACAGCTACAGTGCTGTGGGTGGCCTAGCCGACGTTCTGCAACACTCGGCGAACTTGGAGCATATCAGACTTTCAGGAATGTGTTTTAATTTTTCTGTAGCCCAACACACCATTTTGAAATCGAAGAGGACAGAGATGCCGAAATTGAGGACCTTAGCTACGAAGCTGGATATAGCACTGGCGCATCAGGCACATACATTCTTTGATACTCTGGTTACACCACATCTTGAAGAGGTGCGGATCGACGGATTCCCTGGAGATATTATTGCTGTTCTGCAAACCTTGATTTTGCGTTCTATCGCACCCAACGCCCAATTCCCACTTAAGGTTCTTCATATCCGCTCGACCAACCGCGTCGTAGATAACGTCGGTTATCTTCCGAGCCTTTTCGAAGTACCACAGGTGGAAGATCTAGACCTCGATTCTCTTCTCTTAGAAGTACCGCACTTGGAAGATCTCGATATCGATTTCCCTCCACTCCAAGTCGTATTCGGTCTCATTGCTGGTACCAAAAGTTCGAGAACTGCTGGTTCATCCACACCCACAGCGAGATCCAAGGGGTTTCCCTTCGTGCCAAAGCTGAGGAGATTGATACTCCGTGGCAGTTCGCTGGATATCACCAGCAATGCCAAAGCACTTACGGCTTTGGGCAGAGCCCGATGTGAAGGACCCGAAGTGCATACTCACTCGGGCCATTCCACACCGAACGACATCGCGGATCTTCGTATTCCACAAGTAACACGATTGGAACAGTTCCGGCTGGTAACCAACACTCTTGAAGAGGCCTTTGCAGCGCAGGGACACCTCAACGGATGGTGGGATGCGGGGCCTTCATCCAGACAGTCACGACCTGGTTCTCGAGTTGAAACGCCTGCTGCCGAGGGTAAATCAACCCCTTCCGTCGCTATTAAATTCAACGCCACCGACAACGAAAGCCTCGCTCACGACCAGGTCCAGATTGATTATCTTGGTTTTTTAGAATGGCGAAAAGCCCTATACATGGAGATTCCAGAACTAAATGGTGAGGCCCCATCTCGATCGCGGAAGCTGGATTTTGGATTCGCTTCTCGACTGGACAGATTTCTCAGTACCTTTGAACAAGCAAGGATAGATGAGAGAAATATTTACGATCTCTATGTTCGTACTCTTTATATCCATGCTGATATTAGCCGGTCTGACATTCGGTCCCAGCTTTCCCAGTTGCATTGGAGCCTACGACAACTCGGCCAGCTACAAGAGAACCATATTCCAGGAGACAATAAATACCATTTCCGCCAACGGTCTGAGGCACTAGTTACGAAGTGGGATCGCTGTATGCAAGCTAACATTGCGGATGTGACACCACGTCCCGGTGCCCTCAAATGGGCATTTAAACAACCAGTGTCTCTCGTTTACGTCCCAGATGATGATCGTCAGTACATATTTTCTCTCAACCGTGACCTTGATCCTTGTGCTCATTCATCGCATAGCCCTCAGAAAATCGAGAGACGCATCGAACTTCATTTATGGCTTAGAGGATGAGCTGCATGAAGTTGATCTCAACTGGTCAAAGTATATTTGAGACATGTTCTCTGGTGTTCATGTATGCTTCCTACCCTATGAGCCTCAATTGATATCATAGTTTGCAGCGTATTTGATTATCCTTGGTCTTCTGCTACGCCCTCTAAAGCAGTGTTTGGATGCAACAGTGTCTGGTGCCATAAATCGTCAAATGTCAGAGCAATGCTCCGTGGAGTGTTAGCGGACGGCTTGTACCGTACGTTATATTAATTTATAAGGAGGACTGCTTCGCATTCCCTCGCGCTGCCCTCGTCATAATGACCCTGCGTTCCTGTCCTGCCGAAAGGCATCTGGTTGCTCTAAGAGAATTGGTAATTACTGGCACCTCACCAAGCTACAAGAATAGTATGATGCTGCCGTTGAACTCTTGGTTGGTGAATGTCGTTCGTAATTCCTACCTTTTAGAAAGGGAAAACAAGTTGCGCATTGAAGCACGAAGTGTCAGCATTGTTACAATAATTTGACAGTAATAACACATATGTACACACAGCAGGAGGTAGCCTTGAGCAAAACAATAAATGATGCGCGAATGACGGAAGAATGTAGTGGAGTGTACACAGATGTGTCTAAGTCAGTTACAGTGGATGTGAAATAGTGATGAGTCGGAAATGAAGTCCAAAGATGCAGCAACAAAACATTAAGACGATAGGATACATAAAAATTCTTCTACGCCTCTGAAAGTGACAGCCTATAGGCGATGTAGCATGGATTTGATGTAATCCAAGGTTTCTTGGTCCAGCTCACCGTCGGCTATCAGGGCTTTCACCAACGACTCGCCAGACCGGGAAGGGGAGGAGCGCGGAGAAGCGCCAAACAGTTGAGAGATAGCATGAATTGCGTTCTCGATGCGTAGAGTGAGGGAATCAAGTATAACGATGAGTTCGGGATCGGATGAGTTGTCGCTGATCAGTGGAAGAAGGATATTGGGATCACCGACGAAGTTGGATGTTGTCAAGGAATGATCATCAGGCTCGTTGGCAGATACTACGCTTCCTTTGCGCTCCGGAAGGGGTTTAAATACACGACCCGTGGACAGAGCTTCAATGCGTAGGCATAGCAGACCAAGCTCTCGTATCTGGGGTATCCTGAGTTGCGTTTCCAAGCTCGAAGGTAAACCAGATCCCACAGGGACCTCCACAGGCCTCTCCTTCAGCTCATGCCGACCTTCCAGACCACGGGGATAAAGCGTCGCAAGTATCTCGGGTAATTCAATACCCTTGAGCTTCACCTCACCAACAGGGATGACAACGACGCCGAGCTCACGTATGGTCTCGACTGCTTGAGGGCTTTGAAACTTCGAGTACTCTGTTTCCTCATCAATCTCCAGGACCTTGGCGTTGATTTCGCGAACGATGTCCATACTGCACATAATTTGCCCACCCGCCGCGCATCCGTTAATCCTGGCCGTGCGGTTGACCATGGGACCGAAGTAGTCCATACGGTGAGTAATGACGTCGGTCTCGCAAAGAGGCACGCCGCTATGAATACCCATCCGAACTGATATACCCAGGGCAACGAGCCGTCCTCCTTCATCGTAAACCGGTTCGCCGTCCTCGCATTCGAGAATTTCAGCAGGCCACTGTTCTTTCAGAAGTTGGTTTTGAACAGTCAGGCAGAACCAGACGGCTGCGAGAGTGGTTGGGAAGGAGCACATGAATGCATCACCTTCCGTTTTCACCTCATAGCCCCCACATAAACGAAGCTGTCGACGAAGGAGACTATTGTGAAGGCGTATGGCGGTGGGCATGCCTGGATTGGTTTCCCAAAGGTGGGTGGAATTTCGGATATCAGTGAAGACGAGGGTGACGTGGCCTGTGGGAGGTGGAATCTCGCCAGTAAGTCTGTTAATGACACGGTCGCGAACTTCATCCTTCTTCCTCGCGCGATACATTTGAGGGTCAACGATGGAGTCCAGCGTTGGCTGTCGAGACCTCGAAGGCGAATCGAAAAGGTCTGCCACCCAAATCACCATGATCATGGTGCTACCATCCGCTCCATAGCTGATAGCAAAATCCCGCAGCTTTTGGGCTGCTAGCATAGCGTCTGGTCGATCGGTCCTCGCTACAGTGCGAGCAATGTCGACGGCTGTCTGGTATGGGACAAAATCCCACAATCCGCGGTTGGCCACAATCACGAACTCGTCCATCTCCGATAGTTCATAGACAAAAATGTCAGGGCGGGCATTCAGAGGAGGGAAGAAATTGAAGTATCCAAACGACCTCGAGACCTCGACTTCATCATTTACAAGTCCTGGCGGAGAGATGAATCCTTCTGCAGACCGAATGTGGGCAGTTTCCTGACGATCGTAGGGATCGTGCTTCCTAGAGATTTCGCAGCACACACCCTGCCTTGACACCACTGCTAGAGAATCGCCGGCATTTGCTGCATATATGGTCTTGTTGACAAAATAGAGAGCAATACCGGACGCTCCGACCTTGGCGTACTGTGACTCGTAAGCATGATTCGTATTTGTACTTGCTTGCGAGTTCTTTCTGGGAGTAGTGTTGACAGTGTTAAAAAGATCTTGATTTAGCTTGAGGAACGTCCAGTGTAGCGCCTTGGGGATCCCTTCTTTCCATTGCTGCGGCGAAATACCCTCCCGCCCCTGCTTGTCGTTGACGGCGGTGAGCTGTGTCATGAAGGTGCCGACGAAGTTGTCATGAAGGAATTTAGCGAGCTTGTTGGGAGTTGAACCGGGCTTCAGGTGACGAGCAGGGTGCGTACGACCGAACATGGCGAAGATGGCCTCGCCCTTCCGCTCGTGGAACTCATGCACAAGATCCAGCATGGTAAGCTGATCGTTGTTACCCAACGAGTCTGCGATACCATACCCCATCCCACACACAGTCGACAGTGACGTTCGTATCCGACGATCCCAATTTTCGTCTGGAATGTCGATCGTCGTATCCTTCGCAGTGGTGGTAATCGTAACATCCATAAGGCCAAGCACGCGGAGCTGTTGCAGATTCGTGAAACCCGACAGCATTTGGTTGTGGCTCAGAGAGTGACGAGCATTTCTGGGGGCTGATGATTCTGCCTTGATTTGGAGTCGCTTGTTGCCGGAAAGATTGAGGTACTTGAGGTTTGTATTAAAATTCCTATTAAAAAATGAGCATCGTTCACAGGCAAAATAGTAGTGCAGATGCAAACACACCAATTCCAATCAAACTCCCAGTTGTTGATGTTGTACCTCAAATAATTGCTCCCAACATCTAATATCGTTAGGTTAACCACCTTGCCCAGTTCCTGTGGCAGTGTATGGAGCTTGTTGCCGTTCAAGAATAGCGTTTTCAGCTCTTTCAGCCTTGGGAAGTCCTCCGCCGGTATGCTCGTCAGCCTGTTCCCACTGAGGTATAGCTCCTCGAGATTGACCATGTTCCTGAAGAATGTGGGAGGCAGGTCCTGAATCTCATTAAATGAGAGATTGAGGACTCGTAATTCCTTGAAGATCATGAGCGGATGGATGACATTGTCTGTCAAGCAGTTCTCGCCCAGGTAGAGCTTCTCGAGGGAGTGCACGAGTGGAGGGACCCTCGGCGGCGATATAGAAGTTGTCGACGTCTTCCTCTCAATCCCTGGTGCTGAAAGATTGCCATCGGACATCGAAGATTCCTGCGGGGCTAGCACTGGAGGATCATGCCAACCTCCAAGGAAATTCGATGTGACGTTGATCTTCGTTAAGCTAGCGCAATTCCAGAGGGACTGTGGAAGCTCCGTCAGACTGTTGTTGTGCGCGTCCAAGACCTCCAACTTCTGCAGGTTACCAATGTTCGCAGGCAGCGCGTCGAGTTTGTTGTCAGTACACGAGAGCGTCTCCAGCCACATGAGCTCGCCAAGGGCATCCGGTATTGCTCGGATAGAGTTGTGATCGAGTTTAAGAGTGCGTAGTGAGGAGAGCTGGCTGAGCGCTAGGTCATCTAACGAGGACAACTTTGCGTATGAGAGGTCTAATGATGTCAAGGCATACGGCAGCTTGCCCATCGGACCAGGCACCAGGGATAATTGCGTGATATCGTTGTACGAGGCGTCCAATGAGGTGAGATGAGGACCCAACGAGAGTTCCAGGGCATGGACCCCATTGTGATCAGCGTGAAGGGTAGCGAGTTCCGGCAACATGCAGACCACCCCCAAGTCTGTAATTTGATTTCGTCTACAGTCCAACGTTCGGAGACTGGTGAGCCCAGCGCAACCATCAGGGAACCTCGACACCTGATTTCCAACCAAGATGAACCTTTCTAGCGTCGTCAACTTTCCGATATCCTCTGGTAGCTCTATGATCAAGTTAAATGAGATGTCCAGATCTTGCAGGCTTTCCATTGATGTGAGGACCGAGGGAAATTTCCGGAATTTGTTATTCGAGATGTTGAGGGTGGTGAGGTGTTGAAGGCCGGGAAAATGGCGCGGTAACTTTTCCAGTCGGTTGTTCTGGACAAAGATAGCGAGGAGATTTTGAATTTGATCGAGTGCCGCTTCTTCGAGGTCTTTGATTGCATTGGACGAGAGATCTAGTCGATGGAGGGTTGTAGAATGTCGCAGACTTTGGGGGACCTTCTTCATAGCCATGTTGCTGAGTCGGAGTTCACGAAGGGTCGTGCACGATTGGATGAAGTCGAGGGGGATCTCGATCATAGGGTTACGAGAAAGGCGAAGCGAAATGATGGAGTCGGCGTGTTGATGCAATACAACGGGAATTGTCCTTAGACCACGACCAGAGAGATCCACGAAGTCGAAGGTGTCGAAAGGGGTTTGTTCTTCCTATGATCCTGGTCAGTTTACCGAATGTGAATTCCATGTAAAAGAACGCACTCCTGCGAGAAGCTGGCTTTTGTAGACGAACTTGAGCAACGTACTCAAGCTCTCTGCCCCAAGCAAATGTATGCCATCCTCAAAATCGTATCCAGCCTGCTCCATCCTCAACTTCACGAATGCAGCGGGACATTCATGGAGGCCTAGCATTCGTTCTGCCAATCAAGCAAGAATGGTGTTAGCATCGCCATGGAACCATACAAGGCCACAAAGACCGCTTCGAGACATGAGAAATTCAGCTCACCTCTGCCCTGTTCCTTCAAGTACAAATTGTGTTGAATATGCTCATCGACAGGTTTGTGCTTCTTCCTCAGCTTCTGGCAAACTTCCTGGACCGTTGAATTCAGCGTCATCGCCACGACATGGTACTCTCCGTTTTGCCTGTACACTCGCATCTTGTATGAGAAGCTGGGTGGAGGATGCGTAGGCATACCACGAAGGGTTGGTCTTGATACTTTCCTTGCTGTCGAGGTCGAAATATTGGTAAGTGAAGATGAAAATGAGACGGCCACAGGATTTTTTCGCCTTCCTACGCTGCTCTTGTCATCTTTAAACTTTCCGGGCCCAGGGTATACGCCTTCAACGCTGGCTTCAGAACCCGACTCGTGTTCTGAAAGGTCTCCATTCAGTATCGAATTGGACAGATCCTCCGTGGGTTTGTCGACCGCCCAGCTCTCTGGTGGTACCCATGTCGGGCTCCCTGGCCCACTCAGCGAGGATGACGAGGCTAAAGGTGCCTTATTAACTGGAGGTATGGCCGTCTTCGGCGAAACTCTGCGGCTGTCTCCCGACTGAAGAATGCCTTTCCGTTTGTCCGATAAAGATGTGCTTGAAAATGGATCGCTGAACTGAGTGTGTGGAAGGTGGTTGAAAGGATGACTGGGAAGTGGGCTGTGATCTGAGTAGCTGTGTGAAGAGTCGAAGCCACTGCTCGGAGAACTTGGATCTTTTGGAAAGCCATTGGCGGATGCGACGACGCTGAAATCGACAATACCTTCCATAGAGTCGAGGTTAAGATCTCCCGTAAATTCTTGCCCGCTCGAAAAATCGTCCTTTGGAGGGGGCGTTGGCGGTACTTTGCTAGCGCTGGCCTTCTTCTTGCCCTTATCTCGTTTGTCCCTCTTAGGTGCTGGGGGAATGCCTATCGTCGGTGACGACGTGACAGATGCGACGACACCGAACAAGCTGTTGAACTTCTGCTGTTCAGGTAGTGGTGGGACTGGTGGGCGGAGTGAGGGGTGCTCTGAATCGTCTGAGTCGGCGCGTAAATGGGTCTTGCTGGTCCGAGTCTTCAGCTTCGAGAAGATGGATGACTTCGCTCGCCGGAGAACCTCGCCAGAGTGTGTTGAAGAACCACTGTACACGACCCCTCTTGAAGACTCTCCGTCGTCAGCAGACTGTCGTTTGTAGTCTGGAACGTGCAGGTTGTGTTGTGAGTCGGATGGTCGCGAGCCGCGCAAAATACTGCTGGCACTACTCTGCCCCAAAGACACAAATGATGCAAAGGAGGCTTTGGAACTAAAACCCAGGGATCGTGAAGACGCACTTCCGGACTTTTGTGGAGATGATTTCGGCGGCGGTGTTGGCTACGGAGAACACCATTGTCAGAACTCAGCACCGGAGCGCCCCATTTGCGCATTATACGAGTCTAGCAGAAATAAACACTCACAGGAACCTCTATCCACGGCGCAATCGTTGCATCGTCGTTAGCTGTCGCCCAGCTATCCGCCTGGTATCTCGCAGCCCCATTCTGGTCGACCGCGTCCTCGGAGAGCCTAATAGCAGAATCCCTGCGTTCCATGTATAGCGTCATGGGAATAGAATATGGTGGCCGTTAGCGGCGGTGGTGGTTGTGGGGAACGATGAGTAGAACAACGTCTCCTACGCTGATCCCGAATTGACACCGGAAATCTCACGCACCGGCACACTTAATTGCTATGCTCCCAAACTCGGTCACCGACACCAACTTGTTACATCGAATATGAGCATAGGGAGCGCCAAGAATAATAACGTCTATTCACTTTTTCTTTCTTTTTTTTTTCTCAAAGGGTGCCTGGATTTGGATAGCGTATCTTGGTGTGCACCGTTGTGCACCCAATCTGGAGAATGCCGCGATCACCTGGCTGATCACTCTAATTCGAGGTATCGCAATGCCACCTGACTGAAAATCCGTTCTCTCTCGGAAGGAGACTCTAGTTCTTGCAGAAAATTTGACACGTCATGTATAACTGGATCGCAACCATACGCGTTTTGAAAATTTCCAGCCTCACTGTCAAATATTGACGTGCTGTGCATCGCGAGGCCGCCAGCATTACATGCATTACAGTGACCGTCGCAGTGTCAAACACCAGATGTATCAAATAAATAATCCTGTTGGTAGTAACAATAGTGAATGTCGGTTAGAATAATGAAGGTATCTCCTTGGTTATATACTGCCAGATATAGTGTGTCCACTCTTCCATGACGCCTGCTCCCACCATGATATGCAGACAATCGCCAGTTGCGTGCTGAAATAAAGGAGTCAGATACTGATATAGTTCGGAAGAACAAATTTCTTACAGCGTCAGGACGCATGCGACCAGGACGGTCGATCCCAATGTAATGAATGTCCGGGTAGTTGGATCTGTCAACTAGCAATTTCTGACAAAAAGAATGATGAACATTAATCATTGCAAGGATACCTGATAACGTACCTCAAAGATAGAGTTGAACGTTGGGATCTGACCCCAGTTATAGTAGTTGTGCTCGAAGGCTTGCGAGTCCGGCAATGGGTCGTAAAGATTATGGCAGTTCTCGTGTCCTGGTAGGTAAGCCCTGACAACGACTCGCTTGTTCCTCCTGTATGGACTATTCGCGTTCCAGTTCCATTTGGCGCTCGCCCGAGCATTGTTCTCCCACAGCGCGGATTGCAGTTTGCCAGCCCAGTGCTTCATCGCAACCTCGAACAGTGCAAGGACACCATCAATGCCTGGTGGCTGAACCTTTGCAAAAGTTGTCTCCGTCCAATGCCCTGCCGTGCTGACAACCATCGTCGCAAAGTTCCCTTGAGGTGTTGGTGCAAAAAACTCCTTGAGGTATTCGTCGGGCGGCATGGTCCAGACGCCTTCGTCGCTGAATAAAGCATCGTCCTCGAGCTTTGACTTTTGCATCGCACGATGAATGTCGACGAGCTCTTCCTTGGAGAACAAAACGTCGATGCGACGGAACTGCACCAATGGTGTTGACGCGATGTCGAAACCACTGGGGAGGTTGAGGGTAGGAACGAGAGGAGAGTCGGGGTTGAGGTAGAGGTACTGAGGTGTGCCACGGTCGAACCAGCTGTTAGGCGCGTAGAAAGGCATCGCCCGCACATGGGGGTACAAAATGCAGGAGAGGGAGAAGAAGTGACCTTCAGTAACAGAATCTAACAAAGAAAAGTCAGTCAACAATACACAGGATGCAACAACTCAATTCCTCACCTCCAACGAGGTACCACCCTCCGTCCTCCACCAGATCTCGAACAAGTGCTGCAGGGTCCAAGGGCTTCATCGCACCACACTGGTGACCTGGAGTCCACTCCCAAGATTGAGCTTTGGGAAACCGATTCCAAACTGCCTCGGTATCCGTAGCCAGATGCCAATCGTACTCTCTTGAACTTGCGCAGCCCTCAAACCCAGAGAACGCGTGAGCTTGCTCCTTGCTCGTCATCGTCGTGATATTTGTACGCGGGTGCCATGACCAGTGTCCCTTGGCATACTCCTGTGGTGGACATGACTCGGGCATCAAGGACGATGAACGAGAATTAAACGTATATAGCGCAAGTAGTGTGGTTGCTGCAAGGCCTGCTACTAGATACTTCTTGTTCGAGAGCCATGGCCGAACCTCTGAAACCCATGGTCGAATGTCTGAAACCCAGTCTGTCGGTTGGCGATATTTCCAGCCTGGCGAAGCCATCTAGATACAAAAGAAAACTGATTGCGATGGTTAGCAGTGCGTTTGACACACTAAGAGAGCTTACATTAGAAGAAATAGAAAAATATAGACTGGTCGTTAGCGGTGGAGAGACAGCTGCTCAAAATGCAACGTCGTATTACATGTGACCCTGACAGTTCAATGTCACAGCCAATGCCATGCGCAAAGGGGGGATCATGGCCCGTGGCCTCAACCAGCACCATTTTTCCCATATAATCGTCCCTTGAATTATCGTCGCATACACCTGGGTCTCTGTACCACAATATCGAAATCATGCACCCTAATGCAGGAACTGACCGATATTTACGTTGAATTTTTCTCATGGGTACGGTAAGCCATATCACGTCTTTTCTCGATATTCGAGATTCATACGAGGTCTTCCATCGTGTCGAGTGCATCTTACGGTGCCGCTGGGTTTGAAGGAGGCATATTCCGGGAATAAAACAGATGATTTTTCGCCTATCCAAATCGCACGACTGGGACCTTCAAATGGTGAAGTCCAGATGTTGATGGTTGGTGCGTTATACAAGTCTCATCCATCTCGCTATATGTCCCTAATCCGAGCGGTTGAACAGTCTCAGCTGGCCGCTGCGCAGTACGCATTTGCACTCAAACTGAGTTGGTGGTTACATACCGCAAGCACAGGTCGGGTTCTTGTGTCCCATTCCTGATTCTACTTTTCTTCGAACATCGTCCTCACATCATGGTCACAGCTACATCAGGGGTTCTATATTCTCTTGGAATTGAAGAGGATCTGGGATATGCTATGTACTCGAGTATTACCAGCGTCACTTTCTTGATCCCCTTTTGCCAGGCGACGGTGAATGCGTCAGTTGTGCTGGAGGTGCAGCCACCTTGGTGTGGAGAACGGGATGGACCGCTGGCTTTGGAAGCGCATGCAGAGCTACTTTCAATGGAGAATGAAACCTCAATGGACTAGGATGACTGGTCAAATGGCGATTTTTCGATGCTGGTGGTGATGTGCCCCACTCTTGCCAGATCTAGGAGGATGTCGGATGCCACCAAGGTGCGCAGGACGAGATGAAGGCGGAGACTTTCTCATCCGCTCGGATCCAACTGCAGCATGAATATTCAAACTTGGACGCTGCACTGGAATATTTCCCCGTCTAGGCCTTCGCACTCTCCCAGTACCGTGCTGAGGGCTATGCGTGGCTGGACGAGATGGTGCATGAAGTCTTATTGGCAATTTGGAATGCCCAACTATGCGACGGGTTGGACAGGTAACTGACATCTTGGCACGACTAGGAGATTGTTGGGTAGCGTGAATGCGCTTGGAAGGGTGTATGGCTGGGCGAGACATAGAATGAAACCTCTGCGGCGACTTCGAATGACTGGCCGCATGATGAGTCGATTGCACACGCTTCATGGTATTCCTATCTCCATAGGTGGATGGGATGTCGAGGGTGGCTGAGACCTGTGGCTTGACAAGGAGGACCAACCCCTGCTTGGAATTCGAGGATGGGAAATCTGACGCGCTGACCATGGCTAGGCAAACTGCGTCCCGCTGGGTGAGAAGACGAACTGGAACGGCTGTCTGAACGGTGACTTGGCCTCGATTGATGACTCCCTGGACTTTGAGGGCGTAATGACGGTTGAGATTGGCGATTAGAGGGCCCAGAATGATCCGCTCTTGGACCGTTAGTGCTTTTATGCCCTACATGACTTTGGCCCGCTGCCTGCTCTGCCTTCGTTTGAGATCGCAGAACGCGGCCAGAATGATCGTTGGTCTGTGGGCGAGGTTTCGTTTTCGCTCGCCTGACATCGACCTCGGGCTCCTTGGATTGTTCAGGTTGGTTCGATGTTGGGCGTTCGGCCTGCAGGTTATGCAATGAAGTATGATCCGAAGCGTGGCCCTGCTGATGCTTCTGCTTTGAGAACGGCGATTTCCATTCGCTTTTAACCTGTAGATGGGATGGGAGCTCTGTCCGACCAACTTAAACCTTAGCTGCATGATGTTCGAATGGCAAAGTGAAGTCACTGGTGTGCCTCGGGTCATGGCCTCCACAAATTCTATGGCATTGAAGCAAGGGTGGAATTGGATGAAATGACCAGAAACACTATTATCACCCTTTAAGATATGTCACTGGGCAATCATGCTGTATTGTTCAAGAAGGTGTCTCTGGTATTAGATTTGATGTCAAATGGTTACACCGCCTCTAGTTCTCTCAATAGCTTTGTATTGTCTGTAGTTGGCCAACCCAGAAAGTTCACTAACTGGAGGATACTTCAAATTCGGCACGCAGCGTCGCCACTTCATACGAATAAACCTTGGCAAGTACATCATTATTGGACTACCATTTAAACATAATCAAGGTTGGCAACGCTACGGTCAAAGTTCTCTTCCGTCAATACGAAACCACTTCTTGCAATATTTCCGTATAGATCTCCTTCAAACGTATCATTTCCGATCACAGTATTCATTGCCGCAGCCAAAACCATGTAAGAATCGGACCGCAAAGATTTAGATGTTTTGGCGTCATCCAGCGCTGAAACAAGAAGGCAGGTACCATCCTCGATGGTTCTGGTGTCCAGGATTACGAAAACCGTTTCCATGACCTCGTCAGTGCCGAATCGATCGAGGTTTGAATTGAACCATATATGGATCTCTTCAACGCTCTTTCCTTGGAAAGGGGACTGTAGTATTTCGGTAGGGAGCGACGGTCCAAAGCTGAAATTCCGAATGTTGTCTGCAGTCATGATTGCAAGTGTGGAGGCAGCGGTATAAATGGTGCTCGGTTGTCCGCATAGCGCACTCATTTCTTCCAGATGCTCTTCAGTGCCGCCCAAAAACTTTTGGAATGTCTGGGCAAATGTTAAGATGATATACCAGGCGAGATCGACAAGACCTCACCTCTGCGGGAATATTGACTGTGCAAAATACTGGTAAACCGAGATTCATCTTTTGGCTGAAGTGGATTGAACGAAAGAGTGTCATGAGGAACCCGGACGTTATATACGTTGTTATTATTTTTAAAAATGGGCAAATACTTCCCACGCAAGTAGCTTAGTGATTGCGCTCTATGGACCATGGTCTACATATGGCTCAGAGAAATAAAATTTAAATGATCCCGAGACCATTCAGGTTGTAAACGTAAGCGGCATGGTGGATCTACTTTCGTCCCATTGAGTTGAATGAAATGTGACAGGGTAGGAGCTTTCTAAACTCAAGCGAGGGCCCACTCTTCGGATTGGAAGTCAGGCTTGTAGTAAGAATCAATAACAACCTTCCTCCGTGACCTTCGCAGGGCCTTCAGCCCTGGTGCGAAATGTACTCATATCGTTGGCCCACATAGGCCCACACGCCGCTCACTTTAAGACCAAAGACTTCAAGCAGTTGGATATGCCAAATATGTGACTAGCTCTGAGGTGGATGGTCGGTATTGGTATTTGTGAGCGCCTATTTCATGCCGCTGGCTCGGCATGATGAAATTACCATATTTGGATTTCTCTGTTTACAGAGTTGCATCCTGTTGCATCACAAAAAATGTAGATTTCTCGGAAGGGAATCAAAAACCATGACATTGTTGAGAAGTAGTAAAGAGACGCGGTAATACATTACGGGGGAAATAATAATTTCCCGTGGCCTTACGAGGTCGTGGACCTTACCGTTTCCTCCTGGAATGATGGGAAGAATTGTCATGCTCGGAAGGAATTCCCAGGCCAGAATTCATCACAATCCATCGCAAAATTTTCCGGCCTCAGAAGGTGACCGAAATACTTATGATTCTTAAAATTCGCTGACAATAGCTATTCTTCTTTGCCAATTAAACCATTCAGGATTAGAATGACATAATTGATTGATAATCACACGGATAATAGAGGTACTACTACGTGGATAATAATATACAAAACCGAGTAAAGACATCAACCAGACACAACGGCTGTGGGCACCCATCTGCAACTGCCTTTGATTACATAGGCCTTCCAACCTATAGCGTTGAAGGAAGGTTGAACTTGGATTGGAGTAAATACTGACCAGAGATATTTTTCCCTCTCAGGCCCAGGTCATATCACTGGGTAACATATGACAAGGTATTTCGATATTTCGTTCAAGGGACACAATTTCGCGGTTCGAATCTAGATACTCGATGGGTAAGTATATGATACAAGTCGTCCATCATTCAAACTAAGTCGTGCGCGGCTGCTTGATGTGCACGGTTCCTTTCCGTCAACACGAAACCACCTCTCGCATAATCGCCGTAGACATCTCCCTCAAATGTGTCGTTTCCAATCAGAGTATTCATGGCAGCAGCCAACGCCATGTAGGAATCGGACCGCAGTGATTTAGGTGATTTAGCATCATCCAGCGCTAAAACAAGGAGGCAAGTACCATCTCCGATGGTCCTGGTATCTAGGATTGTGAAGACTGTTTGTATGACCAAGTGGGTGCCGAAGCGATCAACGTTGGCATTGAACCATATGTGGGTCTCCTCAACCCTCTTTCCTTGAAAAGGGGATTGAAGTTACGAGTCCCATTTATGGGATTCGTTCTTATATGCCGCAGCGGATGCGGATTTCGCAGGACCGGCTGTAACGCTTCGGTGTCCGGATATACTATAGCCGGC
>Ga0247742_10000888_pt1 | contig 22389 bp, 58 predicted proteins | sample UWRJL208509C2_FD_180944 | JGI IMG/M metagenome (GOLD analysis project Ga0247742, IMG submission 180944) | Plant litter microbial communities from Arlington Agricultural Research Station in Wisconsin, United States - UWRJ-L208-509C-2 | ecosystem: Environmental > Terrestrial > Plant litter >... | reverse complement strand
CGCTACCTCAGTGCCGTGAGTGTGACCGTGAAGCAACAGCTCCCCTCGATCTGGGAGGCGGTACTGGTTGAAGCGAGATGCCTCAGCCCCCCCACGCTCGGGACCATCTCCGTACGACTCGTAGGGGAAGTGAGACATCAGGATGGTCTCTCCGAGGAGCTTGATGCGACCGTACGGAGCGATGGAATCGAAGTAGCCCATCCAGTGGGACATCTTCTTCTGCCAGTTCGTGTGGAACGGAGCTACAGGGTCGTGGTTGCCGGTGATGAGGTGCTTGTGGCCGGGGCGTGCTCCGATCCAATCGAGAGCGTGCTGACCCCCGTTCATGGAGATGTCTCCGAGGACCCAGACCGTATCGTCCGGACGAACCACGTCATCCCAGCTCTCTGCGAGCGTCTGGTTGTGGTACTCGACATCAGGCTGAGCGACGGCCACCGAAGTGCCATCGGTCTGCAAGAAGTCAGTCACGTTGTCCTCATCGAAGAATCCACGCAGCTCGGAGACCTTCCGGTGACCGATGTGGAGGTCAGAGGTGAACCAGACGTTCGCGGGCTTAGCCAAGAAAACTCACGTCCTTGGCATCAAACACCTGGAGAGCAGGAACATCTGGAACGAGGATGGTGGGGTAAATCAGGGTGGACCCATCGTTACGGCTGTAGATAGCTCCCACCGTCCCGATGAAGAGTCCAGCTCCTGTGTTAGCCGCGAACTTTTTTCCGATCTTCTCAGACCACAGGACCTCAGTGAATCCCGACATTGACGATGATCCCCTTCTCTGCGGCCTTGCGGACTACATCGTTGGCCCACTGCATGGACACGCCTGAGACCTGTGTCAGCTCGTCGTAGAGCTTCTGAGGATCGGTCTCGGCGTAGGCCTCGAAGATCTCCTCATCCAGGATCTGACGCCACGTGAGAGTGCCAGCGCGGGCAGCGTCGTCAGTGACTTGCTTGGCCTTGTGAGCGCGAGGAGCATCACCACGGATGCCGGTCCCATCTGGGTGAGTCTGAGGACCCCACTTGGCATCCTGTCGATCCATCTCAGACATGGTGCTACCCAGTGCGGGCTGGTGGTCCCTAACCACGGCAGCATCCGTCGCAGCCGTGGACTCCGAAGGCGTAGTTGTCATAGTTCTCTCCGTAAATCTTCTTTTTGTATTCCAGATCATCCGGGTCCGGGTGACCAATTCCGTGCTTGCAGATCCGCTCCATCAGGTGACGGTCAGATCTCCAGTTGAGGGGAGCCGTGTTGAGAGCGTGATCACTGGGACCATGAACGGAACAGTGCTCTCCAGCACAAGCACCCTCAGGGTGTGTGACTAGGAACCGACCATCGAGAAGATAGATCCCGTCCTGATCTTCGAACAGCTCACTCATCGATCTCAGACAGCTCTTCTCGAATGATGTCGAGAGCTTCGCGGTAATCGATGCGGCGACCACGATGACGGACCCACTCGTCGCTGGGTTTGTCCGAACAGTTCTGGTATCCACAAGGACTGCGACTGGTCATGTAGTTCTGCATGTTGCTCATGAGTACTCCTTCACGGCCTGTCGAATGACAGCGGTCTTGGTACGGAGTCGCTTGTTGCGGGACTCCTGAGGCTGCGCGGCAGAAGAGCGTCGAAGCTCGACCATGGCACGGTAGCGCTCGGGGTTGGACTGATTGCGGAACTTGGCCATGGTGGCTCCTCTCTTGATGCTTTTTCAGCTTAGCATAAGGGATTGCAATTGCAACACCCTAGATGGAACGCATTTGCTGAGTGAGGATTCCAGTGAATCCCACGGTCTCGTCCTCAAGGAAGACAGGCTCCTTCTTGGACTTGGTGTCCTCTCCCAGCTTGAAGAAGGCGGTCTCTCCTGCATACGAGGAGAGGAAGTCCATCAGGTGCTTGTGATTCACCGTCACCTCTTTGGGCTTCTTGCCCGAGAACTGGCACGGGAGAGACTCTTGAGCGGTGTTCCCATTTCGGTCCTTCGCTCGCACCAGGAGTTCCCACGTCTGATCTCCATCGGAAGTCTTCTTCCCCACCACCGTGGTGAGAGAGACAGCGGCGTAGTCGGGGTCGGAGTTGATTCGAACTCTCCGCACAGAGGAAGCCAGCTCCACCGTGTCCACTGAAAGAAGAATGTCGTTCTTGATTGCTGGACCAGTGAGGAGGGTATCGATGTCGGGAAACCCGACCATCAGCGCGTTGGCGACCATGGTGTCTTGATCGATCTGGAAGACCAGATGGTGATCGTCACTGCCGATGAAGAACTCATCCGACTCGGAGGACTTGAGCGCTCGGATCAGCTCATCCATCACCCGGGCAGGGATGTTCATGTGGATCTGGTCTGTCAGGCCCTTTACCTGCTGACGATGGATTCGGAATCCGTCACAGGCAGTGATGCGACCCTCAATCACCTCGCACTGGGTCAGAGACATCCGACCCTCCTTGGCACCGACAGCTCGACGGGCGATGATCAGCCCTTCCAGGAATTCGGCCCTAGGAGCCTCCAGGAGATCAATCTGATCTACCTGTGCCAAAGACGGAAGAGAGTCGCCTACAGGGGTGGCTACGGTCCATTGAGCACGGCCTGAGCGGATAGAGGCGTTGTTCCCCATCACGGTGAGTTGCATCGTGTCCGTGGGGGCGCTCTTGAGGATGTCGTATATCTTCTTGGCGGGAACCAGGACAGCCCCCTCCATCCCTACGGTGATCCCGTCTACAGCCACTGAGATGGAGATACTTCCATCTGTGGCAGAGATCTTGGCATAGGAGGCAGAGCCAGCCGTGGCATCGAAGGTCTCAAGGAGAGCGAACCCAGTTCCCTGGATGACTTCCTTGAGTGGAGTGATGCTGGCGGCGCGGTCAAAGAGAGGGAGCAGTCTCTTGACACTCCCGGTGAGGGAGAGGCGAGCGTTGACCGGAAGGATCTCGGGGATCAGCTCCGGATCGTCAGACTCCAGCTCTACGAGGGTGGAGTAATCAGTCAAGACCAAGCACCAGCTCAGCGATCTTGCGAGCACGGAGTTCCATCAGAGCCTCCCGGCGCTGGGTAAAGCTCAGCCAGATGTCCGAACCTTTTGAGTGCCCAAGCCGATGCAGCTCGATCTCATCCTCAGGCCACTCCCGGACATCATTGCTCCGATTCATGATCTCGATGATCTTGTTCTGAGTCTCGGAAGTGAAGGCCTGAGTGACACGGCATTCGGGGATTGAGCACCAGCATTTGAAGAGCACGGTCTCGTCGTACTCAGCGGGTCCGTTCCCGTCCTTGTCAACGGGGATGGGGAAGTGCTCCTGTGTGTCGAACATGGGACTACTCACGATTAGTCGGTCCTCCCCACCAGTTGCCGCACTGGCAGCCGTGCGCTGTGGTGTCGTCATGATTGCCTCGGGTACAGGCACAGATGTGCCCAGCGCCTAGGGCTGTACCCCACACGTTCCCACAGATCTCTCTCATGCGCCCGCCTCTTCCAGCTCAGCCTCGATCTCCGAGACCACAGTGGTCAGCGCCTCTTCCAGCTCGGCTTGCTTCTGCTTCGCGTCGGCGGTCGTGCTCACCCCAAATTCTTCTTTCAGGGCAGCCCGTGCTGCATTCTTCTTCGCTGTTGCGTTATCCAGCTCCACCTCGGCGCGTGCCTTCTTGGAGTTGAGCTGAGAGATCCGTGTCTGGATCGTCCTCAGGTCGTCGTCTAGTGCCATTGAAAGTTCCTCCTAAAAAGCTATACGCCGGTTCTTACCCGTTTTGACAGGCGCGAACTTGGAACATGCGTGCTTCACGTCACAGAAGCCACACATGGTGTTGTCTCTGCGAGGTTGCTTGTCGTCCGACCAGACATCCCACGCCATCGCGGCGATGCGGGTCATCGTGGTAGCTCGGGTCTCTGCGCTGACCGGGATCGGCTTGACCCTCTCGTCGCACAGAGGCTGGAGAAGACCAGAGCGAATGGTCGGCTGACCGAACATGATCTCCACGGCTACGTCATAGAAACCGATCTGCCCTGCTGTCTTCCTCCAGTAGCCGTTGTCTCGGGTGTGCTTCACATCCCAGACCCACCAGCGCGCCTTGGAGTCCTTGACGATGATGTCCATGTAGCCGTTGAGGACTACCTCTTCGGTGCCGCCGTTGGGATGCGGAAGCTGCACTGGTGCCTTGAATCGAAAGTCAGCCTGGAACTCGAAGGGGACCACGTACTTGAGCAGCGCCGGTTCGATCTTGGTGACCGCCTCGATGCACGCCTTCTCGACCTCAGCTCGATCTGCCTTGTTCTTCCAGATCATGACGCCCTGATCACCCTCGTTGATCAGCTCACGCTCCCGGTCCATGATTTCTGAGACCATCCCCGGCATTGCTCCTAGGTTCGCCTCAGGGTCGTCCTGGAGCCAGTCACGGACAACGCGGTCGGTGACGGTACCGGGGAAGAACGCCCGGGTGTCCTTGAGGGGAGCGCGCTTCTTGGCACGAGTGAGGTAGCCCTTTTGCTTACATTCCTCGTGCGTCCGAAGCGCGCTCCAACTAATCCATAGCGTGCTCACGCCACACTCCTTGCATACCCTCTGTAGCCCCATCCATTGAGGGTAGCTCTAGACCGGCTCGGGGAACTGCTCCTTGGCAGAGCCACCAGCCTTGAAGACCAGGACCTTGTTCTTCTCTCCCTTACGCCAGAGGTTCCACGTCTTGATCACCAGCGCGAGTGTGTAGGTGGGGTGGATGACTGCGGTCTTGTTGCGCGAGTCAGAGAACAGGCGGTTACGGAGGGTGTAGATGGGGTCTCCCTCTTCCAGGTCGTTCCCCTTGGCGAGCTGATCGAAGAAGGCAATGGCGTCTTCCTCATCCAGATCAGAGAACAGAATCCACACGAGACCAGCGACACGGCCCGTGATGGGAACGGCACGACGGAGCTGACCGGCGCGGCGAGCGGCCTCGCGGAACTTGTCCTTATCGGCGTCGAAGACAGCCATCAGTTCCGGAATCTGAGGTCGTACCCCATCCACGGTTCCGAACGAAGTCAGCGTGGCCCCACGGGTCCCCTTCGTCCAGAGGTTGTAGACAGCGACGATAGAAGCCAGGTGGTTCGCGTCCTTCTCCTTGAGAATGGTCAAGGCGTTGGCGAAGGTGCGCTTGCGGCCAGTGTCCATGACCGTCTGAGCAACCACGGGGAGGCCCTCCACGAGGACCATGCGCTGAGTCTTCTCGGACTCGATGATGGCGTACAGACGGTGCTGACCGTCCAGCACGAGACCATTCTCAGCGATACGGATGGTGTCTCCCGACTCCAACCAGCGCCCCTCGGACATCGCCTTGGCGTACTCAGCTACAGCCGCCTGAGAGACTGAGCGGTTGTGGGTGTTCTTGGTGAGGAGATCTACTGCGATCTCTGGAGTGATCTCCACGATGGAAATCTTCGGGGGTGCCGAAGGAGTGCTAGAGACAGATGCTGTCTGGGATTCGTTGCTCATGGTCATGGTTCTCCTTGGAAGTTGTTTTGACCTAGTGGGTGGTGCCTTTGTCTTCCGAATCGCCCCTTGGGGCATGGTTCGGGATCGTACTTTGACGCCCATGTTCAGGCGTCGGATTCGGACTGCATCTTCTGAGGTGACTGCTCCGTTGTCGAAGAAGTACCCCGCCCGCATTCCGAAAGATTGGTGATCAACTAGCGCGTCCAGGAGACAGATGTCCCGGACCTCACAGCGAGAACAGACAGCCTTGGCCTCGTCTGCAAACTCAGACTCCTCTTCTACCCAACCCTCTGCGAGATCTTTGTCCTGGAAGGCGATGTCGAAGCACAGCCCGCGCTCACGCCAAGAGGCTGCGGGGTCTGATCTGCTGCGAGTAAAAGAGGGCATTACACCGCCAAGTTGTTGAAGTTGACGCCGATGGGATCGACGTATCGCGGGTTGACGGTCATGACGGGAACGCCCTCAGCCGCCACCAGCTCGGAGACACCCTCGTGGTCCTCCAGCATCAGGATCGGCTTGAAGCCCTGCTCTTTCAGCTCCCGCACGTAGGCGACTTTGTACTCACCGTTGTGTTGGATGTCGTGAGGTGCACGCATGCGAAGGGAGTCGAACGGGATTCCGTTCTCCATGAGCCAGAGAAGGGTCTCCCTCTCGGCCTCCACGTTGCGCCCTGACACGAGGTAGATGAGCGCTCCAGCCTCTCGGAAGAGAGTGAGGGCCACGGCTGTGGACTCGATCACGCTGTCCCCTGTGCACGCCTTGGAGTAGGGAATCCAGAAATCGTGGCTCCGGTGCTTGCCGTCAGCTTCTACCCCCAGATGCGCCCGGTGCCGGGTGTCTGAGAGGGTGTTGTCGAGATCGCACAGAACGACCTGTTTCTCTTTCTTCATGCGCTGCACTCCGCTGTCTTGTGTCTGAAATCGGGAACCCAGTCGTCCGCTTCTTTGTTCACGTCGGCTCTGACTTCATCAGGGGTCTTGGATGTCCCGTCCGAATTCTTGTTCCAGGGATTCACCGTCTGGGAGAACTTCTTCTGGCGCACTGTGGTCTTCCCACAGCTCGGGCACTTCCCGTGCTTAGTTCGGTTCGTGATGACCTCTTCGAACTGGAGAGATACCGTTCTCACTTGATCTCCTGAGCGCTGAGGATGTTGGGGAAGATGGAGAAGAATCCGTTTCGGAATCCGATGATCTCCATCTGGTAGGTGCGGTCCTCACGGATCTGACCGTAGGTGTCGGATGAGTTGAACTTGCCTCGGAAGAAGTCATCGGACACACTCAGCGTCCCGCAGTTCGACGTGTAGACCCGGTAGTCCGTGGTGCTCGTCGTTGTGGGGTGATCTCCACCGGAGGAGCTGAGCTTGATCGACCGATCCTTGCCGGTGACCTGGCAGCTCTCCGTGTGCTGAGTCGTGGAGTAGAGGACTTGGTAGCCCACGATTCCCGCAATAACGAGAATCACTACCCCCACGATTCCCCAAGCCCCCCAGTTGATTCGGCGGCGTCGGGACTGGTAGCTACTTCCGTACCCGTTGCGTCTGCTGTTAGGCATCGAACTTCTCCTTCTTCATCAGATCGCGGTACTCACGGCGAGTGACCTCTTCCCACTCCACCTTCGACTTGGTGAGGGATTCCCAGACCATATCTTCTTCGTGGCTCGAACCGTAGGTGAGATATACCCACCCGTTGATCATTTCGAGGTGAGGGAAGTACATGTAGCCCTCCCCATCGGTCATCTCGCTGTGGATGATCTGAGGCACCCCGAACTTGATCGAATCTCCGACCCATGCACGAAGGCCCACGTTGCTCATCTGACGGGCGACTTCCTTGCCCTCAGGAGTCTTGAGCGCGGGACGCCACTCGCGGGACTTCTTGTCGATTCTCCAGCCGGGAGGGGCTTCACGATTCCACTCGTTGCGCTCGACAATCACTCCGGTGAGTCGAATGCCTCCCATGTGGAAGTTGGCCATGACATTGCGCTCGTTCCCGAAGATGCCCTTGAGCTTCTCCCGGTACTCCTTCAAGCGCTCGGCGTAAGCCTCACGTGCCTTTTCCTTCTCTTCCCACCACTGGAGGACCACTGGGTCCTGAGTGCGGTAGATCAGCTCGGCGGTCACTCTTCGATCACCTTCGTGAAGAGCGGCGAGTCAGTGACCGGGGCGAGCATGACGAATCCGTTGCCAGCCATGTCATCAGCCTGTTTCCCCTCGATGCTCAAGGTCTTCGGCGTGATCACCTGCCAGATCTTGAGGATGGTCCCGAGACCCAGAAGCTGGAGCGCGATCTGCTGCGAACCGATCCAGCCTCCCAGCTCGATGTAGCTCGGTCCCTGAGCGAGTCGGTCTACCGGCTCATCCATGAACTCACCCTTCTCCGCTGCACGAATCAGGTCTGCCAGCTCTTCTCCGGTGAGAGTGCTGGCTTCCGTCTGATCTACTCGGAAGAAGTGCACGGAGATCCCCTGCTCACTGTCTGCGGGATAGCAGATCGTGTTCTGGTTCACGGCGTTAGCGAGGAGTGAGATCCCCGAAGCTGCGCCGCTCACAAGACACCCCGCAGTGCAGCGAGGTAGAGGAACCCTCCGAGAAGGATGATCGTTCCGAAGCTCCATCGGATCAGAGACTGGACGACTGCGGCCTTGGTAGGTCCTGCCGTCTTCTGCTCTTCCTTGAGTCTGCGGATCTCATCGTGGGCATCGCCCAGTCTGTCCACCTCGGTGGCCTTGAGAGCGCGGACCTTAGTAGCGATGAAGTCCGTAGCTTCATCAACCCTCATGTAGTCCCGACTCCCACTCAAGATGAATGCGTACTCGTCAGAGAGATCAGCTCGGATCTCTTTCTTCATGCGTTCGAATTCTGGATCGTCCAGGATCTCGCCATATTTCGTTTCAGGCATAAGCCCTCCTTGTGTTGACCTTGATTCAGAAACTAGCAGCTCAGAATTGCAATTGCAACCTAAGCGAGGACCTTTTTGATCCGATTCGAGGTAGCAACGGTGACGGGGCCGACCTCAGTCTCGACGTGGATGCCGTGAGGGGTGATCTCGGAGATCCTCCCGTCCCGCCAGGTGGAGTCCTTGAGCGCCACGACGTACTCACCGACCTTGTACGCCCCCAGAGGCGGCTGTAGGAGGGCGACGGGGGTCTTTACCCAACCCTTGGCTGCAAGAGCCTCAGCAAGCTCTCCAGCTCCCAGCTTGTGCTCGCCGTCTACTTCACGGATGTCTGCTGCAAGATCGTCAATGGTGCTCATTAGAAACCTTTCGGTGGCTTGACGCCGTATTTGATGGAGTCCTGGATAGTGCGGGCACGAGAGTTGTAGATGCGTCCCGTTTCGTCAGGCTCCAGGCCGTTGTCGATGTCTCGGAAGTACTTCCGCTGAGCACGGTCTGTCACCCAGATGGCAAGGAACCCCAGTGGGGTGCCCAGTGCGACGGGGACCATGCCCCAGAGGATGAGCTTGTCCTGCCCGAGAAGGTACATCCCCAGCGCCCACATCACTCCGACAATCAGACAGAGAGTGAAGACTTTGTACTGCCAGGTTCGGTACATGTTCTTCGGATAGCGAGCCATCAGAGCCGCCGCAGAACAAGAATTCCGAGAAGGAGGACGACCACGAAGATGATCGTCACGACCAAACCCACCTGGAAGGGGGACCACGGAATCTTGTTGATGGGTTTGGGCGGGTTGGTCCAGGCCTTCAACTCCTCGTTGCGGCGTGCGACCTCCGGGTCCACCGGCTCTTCTCGGTCAGGCTCTTGTGCGTGGTTGGCCATCACTTCTCCTTCTTGGGGGCGACTTCGCCCAATTCGCTGACGTGGATGAGGTTACCGAAGCCGAAGTTCCCGGAACGAATCTTCCCGTAGACCACTTCATCGTCCATCTCGATTCCCCCGAAGCCCGCACGGAAGGCGTACTTGAGAGCTGCGGGATTCCCCTCTGCGTCCATCCAGGAGCCACCCGTCAGGGTGTCCCAGTAGTCCTCCAGTTCGTACTCAGCGCCATCCACGATGCCGCTGGATGCGTCTTCTTTCCGGGGGTGGATGATGACGGTCTTGCCCGCCAGCAAGTGCTTACTTGAGTGTGCCATTTAGGCCTCCTTGTGTGAGTGTGAGTTTTCTACGGTGAAGAGAGCGCCCTCCACTAGGACGATCCCTCGCTTGACGTACTTCTTGTCGTGAGCGTGCATCCCGATATGGATCATCTCCATTCCGAGAATGAAAATCATGTAGGCGAAGAGGTCTTCCGGGGTGTCACCCGGGAGGAAAACTGAGAGATCCATTAGCTCACGTCCGTTTCGTAGTTGCACTCGTCGTTGCCGCACTCGTCCCAGCGGGGACCGTCGTCATCGTTGTGGATGATCAACTCGGTGTATCCGCACTGCGGGCAGAGGCGGGGGTCGTCACTCTCGATTTCGAGAGCATCCAGCTCTGACTTGGTGAGGACTACGACTCCAACGGGAGAGGTGACCTCTTGGGGAGAGAACATGACCTCGAACTCATCATCGTTCAACTGCTCAACGCTGACCAGCTCTGCCTTCTCGGGGTAGAGAGCCATGGTCTCCATCCAGTCACCCTCATTGGGGTCGTACTGAGTGAAGACGGGGACCTCAACCGAACTGTGAAGCAAGACCGTGGCTCCGATTCGGGATTCCTTGATCATGATGACCTCCTGTGTTGACCTATCTTGAGTCTTTCACAGAAGAGTTGCAATTGCAACCTCTACTTGGACCAGCTCTTGATCAGACTGAACAGGTAGACGACTCCCACGGAGACAGCGACGGCTGCTACCAGAATGAGTGCCTCGATCACAGCTTCTCCTTCTTAGTGCGGAACTGAACAGAGACACCACGCTTCCTAGAGGCTGGTGTCTGTCTCGTCCACCACAACCACCATCTCCCCGTGAGGTGCCCAACAGTCAGCCCAACGAGGAAGTCCAGGATGTTGCGGAGGACCTCAGCGTCAGGAAGAAGAATCCACAACACGAACAGAGCTAGTAGGAGCGTGGCGAAGGCTGTGCCAAAACAGATCAGCGCAATACGGAAAGATCTCCAGCGGCGAGCCGTTCTCTCAATTCGTTCGCTCTCGACAATTCGGTCAAGCTCAGCTTCCCAGTCCATCGCAGATCCTTCTTCTCGTTCGTGTGGTAGCCGGTGTGCTTGTCATCTCTGACGCACTCTCGGAGAAAGCCAGTTCCTCCTAGAAGTTTCCAGAGGGTGTCAGAGACCCCTCCATGCCACGCCTGAGGACAGCCTGAGCCATCACTTCGCATAGTCGGCACTGCCGGTGAGAGGAGCCATCGCAGAGGGGACCTCTGGGATGTGGTCTTCATGCTTGGACATGAGCTTGGCTATGCCGTGCTGGTTGCCAGAGGTTCCGTAGAGAGCGGCGAAGTTATTGACGGCATCGGTGTCCTCACCACCAGAGGCTTTGTAGAGGACGGCCAGCTCGCAAATGAGCAGCTCATATCCCCAGCCCTCCTTCTCGAATTCTTCTTTTCCAGCGGCGGCGCGGAAGCGGTTGAGGCGATCCTTGTAGACCTGTGGGAGTTTCTCCTCTCGGGCCTCCCATTCAGCGCGAAACTTCTCCACGCGGTCCAGCTTGTCCTGCTCCCACTTGGCCTTCCACTCCTGGAACGACCGCTCCAGATCCTCATCGGACTTACGCCAGAGCCAGCCCTTCTTGGAGGCGAAATCTGGTGTATGTACACCTACGACGTAGCACCCAGCGAGAGTGGAGCCGTTCGTGGTCTCCAGAACGACCTCAGTGCCCTCCTGGAGGAGATAGTTGTCGGGAGCCGGGGGATTCCCCCATCCGGTGCCATTCGTTGACGTGATGGCCACTGAGCCGCCTGTGTTGGCATCGACCCGCTTGATCACGTAATCGGTGAGTGTTCTCTTGGTAAATCTCTCGCTCATCAGTCCTCCTCGACTTCGTACTCTTCTGGATCGACCTCGTACCAGCCGAACTTGTCATCAACCTCTTCCCAACGCTCAACGCCACCAGCGTCTGAGTAGTCGGGCTTGATCCGGTTTTCGAACTCGAAGATCGAGAAGTTGATGATGGTGTCCAGGAGGATGGCGGCAAGCGCCATCTCCTTCTCCTCATTCCCCTCGTGATGGGGGATGACCTTCGCCACGAACGGCGTCATGGGCACTTGAGGGATGTACCAGACCCTAAGATCCCCGGGCTGGGGAGATGATTCAGATTCACTCATAGTGACCTCCTGTGTTGACCTGTGCTCAGTCTGTCAGAGGAGGATGGCAATTGCAACTACGAACGAATGGACTGCTTTCCACGCACTGGCAACGCTGCCAGCTCGGGGTCGATCCAGATGCCGTGTTCCGCTGCACGCTTCCGGAGTAGGTTCTCCAGCTTGCTGTCTCCCTCACGCATGGCACGGGCGATGAGAAAGTGGTATTCGTTTTCGATTGCAGTCACACCTTGAGCGTAGCCGCTACCACATCAACCCAGAGTCATGCTCGGGATCGGGTTTCGGTGCTGCCTTCTTCTGCTGGAGATCTGGATAATTGACGTTGATAGTCCCAGTGATGGAGTGATCGATGAAGCCTCCCCCTGGAGTAGGAGATGCGTATAGACCCGGAGGCTTCTCCGTCATCTTCACCTTGATGTTCCCCTCCGGGTAAATCACCTGACTTCCATCAAGGAGGGTGACGGTGTAGGTCGCATGAACGTACTTCTTGTGACTCACCGCGACTATCTCGTCAGACCACGGCTCGTACGAGTCAGGGTAGGAGAAATCCTGATCTACCGTTACCTCTGACACTTTGAAGAACTCTCCCCACAGTCCCTTTTGGTGGTCGAAGAGGGAGACTTCCACCACCTTCTGGGGGTACTTGTGGAGTTGGTAGTTCTGGTAGTCGTAGTTGTATGCCACTGAGATGGCCTCCTTACTGAATGTTTCCATAGCTAGCTCAACTTTTTTGAGAGCCTTAGTGGCTTTTAGGATGTCCCCGATGATGTTTGCGTCGGGGTCTGCCCATTTGGGGACGTACTCGGGATCGAAGCTGATGATTTCGTCAACCCATGCTCCTTTTGGGGATTCGCCCTGTAGAACTCCTGTCTCCGGATCATCATGTTCTTCTGCTGAATCAGTCTCCATAGCCTTCTCTCCTCAGGAGTCACTCTTCTTCGCCTCTGCCCGCACCCGACGCTTGTACTCACGATCCTTGCGACGGATCTCCTCGATGTTGTCAGCTCGGTATCGAGTCTGAGCTTCCTTGCGCGCCTCGTGCCATTCAGGGGGCTGTGCAGCTCGGTACCTCTGCTGATGCTCTCGGCTCTTCTGCAACCCGCCGATGGTGGCTCTTGCGTAGGGCACTACTCGTCGTCCTTGCTCGCTTCGATCACCATCTGAGCAACCTTGATGCCAGTGATCTGGAGGAGACCCAAGATCAGCTCCTCACTGGCAGACGGAGAGGCCGTGAAGTCTGAGCTGGTCTGGAACGGGAGATACCGATCATCGTTCTGGATGATGCCCTTCTGCCATGCCAGAACCCAGCCCGTTGGGAACTCTCCATCGTTGAGACCATCGGTGTCTCGGAGGTACTCAAAGAAGGCGTCTTCCAGCTTCTGGAGCGGGGTGCGTGTGTCATTCATGGCCAACCTCTACCTTCTCGACTATCTGTCGAATCTTGTACAAAGACATCTTGGGGTCCTTCATCGAGATCTTCTCTTCCAAGAGAGCTGAGATCAGGGAGAAGGCCTCCTCTGGTGTCAAATTCTTCTTTTTACTCCGTGCCTTGCGAGCCTCAGTCATCGCTGTGGTGCACGGTCGGCATCGACATCCGTAGTGGGTGTAGCCCGACTCAGTTCCATGGAGATAGCGAGGGCAGTCCATAGCTCGGCGTCGAATCCGGTCGGCTTGATTGACTAGACGATGGGCCTCTTTACACGGAAGGCACCGACACTTCCCAGCCTTGTAGGAGTAGTCGGTGCCGTGGACGAAATGTCTCATCTCTTCCCGGACCCTGTGTAGAGATACGCGGGCTTGGGAGACCCCTCAGAGGGCTTAGGAGCGGCGTAGATGTACCGGTGGCTAATCAGAGGCACGGGCAATTCTGGATTCTTCTCAACAGCCTTGTAGTACGCCTCCATGCGCTGGAGATCTGGCTCATCCATCAGCATGACGCCGGGAGGGTTGCCGAAAGCATCCGTGGGCACAGCTCGAATCTGCCCGTCAGCGGGTCCGTTGTGGAACTCGACTTCCATCATTTGACTTCCTCCGGATCAGGCCAGCGCATTGCTTGCCCCTGACGGAGCCACTGATGCCCCTCGGTCAGCATGGTGTAGGAGGTCTTTATCTCCCCCACACCGTTTCGATATGGCTTGCACTCGATGACCTCGGAGATCACGGGGTGTCCCGCTTCACGGGTGCACTGACGAAGAACTCCGTTCTTCCCTGATGAACTCCAGCTTTGGCATCTCATCCGATCTCCTCCAAGATCTCGATTGCGGTCTTCTTCACCCGTGGGGTGATCTGCTCCAGCGACTTGATGTGCTCGATGACATCCTCTGTGCTGGAGATGCTGAGGCTCTGCGTTCCCACCTCAGTGAGGAAGGTGTCCAGGGAGACCTTCTCGGCCTTGGATTCCTGAGCTGCTGCTATCCGGAAGACCTCCTCAGCGGGCTTGTGAGGGATTGGGATCAGCGTGAAGCCCAGCTCGTACTTGGAGTCTTCTCCGTCGCTCCAGACAGCCGCCTGGATCTTCCTGGAGAGGTTGTACTCGTGAAGGCTGCCCCGGGAGATCGCTCCAGGGTTGCAATAGGTCACACCTTCGACCTCGAAGATCCCGTGGTCTTCATGGATGTGGCCGTAGTAGAGATAGCCCATGTGGTCCATGGCTGCGGACAGTCCGTCCTCTCCCATGGTCGGGAGGAGATCGAACATCTGATTCTCAGCCTCTCCGGGCGGGTAGATAGGTGCATGCGTGACAGCAAGAGATCTATCGTTGGAGTTGCCGTAGTCATTGCCCTCATTGGCAGATCTCCACCCCTCGAAGGCACCCTGGACCACGCCCTCATGGAGCCACCGCTGCTGCCAGGGGACGCCATAGATGGGCAGAGTTTCGTGCCAGCCGTCCAGCTCCTTGGCACCCGACTGGAGGAGCACTCCGAGAGGCTGCTTCTCGTGGACCGACTCCAGAACATCATTGGAGATGTCGTGATTGCCCGTGACGATGTAGAGGTTGTCGAAGCTCTGCACGACATCGATCATCTTGAGGACAGTGGAGTGAGAAGTCCTCGAAGGTTGTTTGTGGTGGAAAATATCCCCAGCCCAAACCGTGGCATCCACCTTCTCAGACTTGGCGAACTTGGCTAGCCACTTGAGCTTGGCAATGATGTCGTCGGGATATGAATCTGTTCTCCCAGATGGCGCTCTGTCGGACATGTGAATGTCTCCGACTAGAAGAATCCTCGTCACTCTTTCACAGCCCACACTGGGAGCGTTTCCCCTGTCGGAACGATCTCGCGCTCACGTTCTCCATCAAATACCCACCCTTTTAGTTCAAGACCAGGATCGGTGGGCACGTCTATTTCGATAACACGACCCTGAAAAACTATCTCCATGCTCACTGTTTGCCTTTCTGTAGGCCTCGGTCGTAGTACTCGGCAAGAAGCTTGAGGCTGCCACGCTCGTAATCCATGAGCGTCTTGAAGTTCCCGAACACGTGCTCCCAGACCTCGGAGCTGGATCGACGGACCTTGAGCAGAGGAGTCCCGATGATCACGGAATCCTCTACGCCCAGCTTGTACGCCAAGCGGGCATTGCTCTTCACCAACAAACGCTTCATATGTTGTTCTACGCCTCAGAAACTAGGGCTGCCATGGTGACGGGGACTTCCTTGATGCCCAGCACGCGAGCGCACAGAAGTCGGTGGTGCCCATCCCAGATACGACGGTCGGGACCTAGAAGGATCGGCTCCTTGATGCCATCCTTGCGGATCTGGAACATCAGCTCGGAGATCTCTCGACCGTGAGACACGATGAGGTAGCGGAATTCTTCTTCCCAGCCCACCTCGTTGCCGTCCTGGTAGTGAGCCAGGATGAAGTCCACTGAGAGGACCTCGGTCACGGTGCGACCCCTAGCGGCATGCCCGCCTTGATGTAGTCCGGGGTGCACCAGAAGTGCCCGTTCTCACGGTTGAAGGTTCCCTCTTCGTGACGGACAGCTTCGTCCGCAGTCTCGTGGCCCTCATCCTTTGCCAGCTCGACGTACTCAGGAATTTCCTTCGGCTCCTTACCGCACCCTACGCAGATGTACTTCACGACTTCTCCTTGTTGACCTTGGTTCCTGCTGCGAAGAAGGTCCGGGCGTCTTCCTTCTTGATGCTGGACCGATACCCATCGATCCCGTAGTAGTGCGCCCAGATCTTCTCAAATTCTTCTTCTTGCTCAAGCGTCATTGCTCCCCCTTGTGTTGCCTAGTTCCTTCTGTTGCCCCGAACGATCCGTACTTCTCGACGTACTGTCACCGGAGCTTGAGCGTTCAGGATCTCCAGAGCTGCCTTGGAATATGACTCCAGAGACTCTCGGGCCTTATCGACCTCAGCTTGCTTACGGAAGTGTTCAGCGGCTCCGGTCTGCCTGTTGTCGAGAGCAGCGAGCTGCGCTTGAGCGGCACGGATGTCTTCCACCAGAATCTCCATGTAGAAGAAAACTCGATCCTTCATCACGTCGAACCTCTGCTGAGGATTCAGCTCCGGGTCTAGAGCCTCATAGCGCTCCTCCAGAGCCTCCAGTGTGGTCTGAGCCATGCTCTTCCTAGCCACCGATATTCACCTCAAATCCAGCTTCCTTGGCCCGCTCGATCAGCGTGGTGATCCACTCGCTCATGACCTCTGCGTCCTTGAAGGTGAGATCGAGATCGTCTTCGGAGTCCGTGACGTTGATTGCCCCGTCCTTGCCGTTGAGTCGGATGGCCGACACTTCGATGTCTTCGCCGTCGTAGATGATGTTCATGACTTCTCCTTGGTTGGATTGTTCTGGCACGGCTCGTCCGTGTCGTACATGTTGAGGCCGCAGTACTGGCACCGCTCCTGGATGAACCAATGGCCCTGACGACCTTGGTCAGCAAACAGGGACTTGACCGGGACCGACTGCATGCCGACGTAGTAGAGCATCTGGTTCATGAGCTTGGGACTGGCATACGTCCGCTCCAGAAGCACACGATTGATGTGGTGAAGAGACACCCCACAGAACTTGGCGAGTGCGGTCTGAGTGAGGCCCAGCTCTCCTAGACGGCGTAGAACGGCCTCCACATCTCGCTCAGGGATGTAGAAGTCCTCAGAGAGGGGAACCATCACCACCGAGAAGTTCTTGCGCTTCATTCGATCTCCGATCCTTGGAGCATGAACTCTGCTCCCCGCACCCACCAGCGGGCGTTGTTCTTGATTTCGGCCCATTCAATGGCCTCTGACTTGGTGAGATCCACGGGGGTCTCTGCCTCCGCGATGGACTTCCAGTGCGCGATGGCGGTCTGGATCTCTCGTGGGGTCTTGGATAGAACTACTCTTTGCGCCACTGAAACTCCTCTTCTGTGAATCCCATTTCTCGCATACGCCGGTTCTTCATTAGCTCCCGCGCTCTGTCGTTCATGGCGATGGCGTACATCATCCCGGGGAAGTCATCTCCTACGCTGGCGAGTGTGCGCTCACACTGATCCTCGGGGTCATATAGATCGCTCTCCGACTCTAGGAAGACATCCGTGGTCGTTCGACCATCAGGTAGAAGGATGAACAGAACGGCCTTGCCCTCTTCGGTCACGCGAAGATCTCCTGCTCTGCTTCCCAACCCTCCGCGAGAGCTGCCGCTTGATAGGCGTCCCAGTAGGAGAGTCGGGTGAAGTAACTACTGCGGGCCTTTTTGACCTTGACCGAAATCAGCATTCCTTCTTGACCACTGATTCGGCTGATCTCTCGTGCGTTCCACTCGTCAAATGTCATGATGACTCCTTCGGGTTATTGACCTTATATGTCCATCTTATGACTACTTAGTTGCAATTGCAACTCCTAAGTAAGGGTGAGGACAATCTCGAAAGGCGTTGGCTCCCCGAAGTAGATCGTCACACTCGTGTCACTGGCGTCTATGGGGAAGAACACCGGAGTACCCGCTGGGTCGTACAGCGCCACGGAGGGGCTGTAGTCGAAGTGATGAGATCTGGTCGCCTGTCGCGTCCCTTTGGGTATGACGCATGTAACCGACTCAGGAGGCTCGACCTCCGTAGCTGGGACGTATAGAACGCCGTCGATCTCGACTCTCATGCGTGTACCTCTTCTCCAGTTGTGATGACGGCGTTGTCCAGCACGTTTTGGAGTTCGTCCCGGTGAGGCTCCAGGAGACCGATGGCCAACGTGATTTGGGCCGCTGCGGCGATGAGATGCTGCTGCACGTGTGGAGCTGCTTCCTCCCAGTTCATCTCCTCCCTGATGGCTTTACGGGCTGCCCAAAGGCCATTGAGCGACTTAGCCGCTGCGTTCTTGGCCTCTAGGACCTTCACGTACTGAGTGGCGTGCATCTTCATCGATCCTCCTCAGAGGTGGACACACTGGATCGGCGGGCCTCACTAGCTTCCTGAATGACCCTCATCAGGCACTCACCGTGGAAGTCATACTCCTTGGGTTGATTTCCCTGTACGTACCTCTCTTCTGGAGGAAACTCTTCGAACTTCCTCCAGGTCGGCCAACGGAACGTGATCTTCTTGTCTGTGGCCTTGGCCGTACTGCTCCAGGAGTCCGCGAGCAATCTCCCCTTCTCGTCGTTTTTCAGATTGTCGGGGATGACCTCCCCACAGATGTCGCAGAGGGTGACGGCTACTTCGACTTTGGCTTTTCCTGAACTCAATTGAGCACCTTCTTCCAATCACGGGTGTCTTTCCATCCCCGATGCTGGGGACAGAGATCAATGGGGAGGATCTGCATTTCGCCAGACCAGGGTCCGACTCGCGCTCTGGTCCCCTTGGTCCAACCTTGAGGCCTGGAAAACTGAGAGAGGACCTTGACGTGAGGACTGTGGCACTCGGGAACGTCACAGGTGAGGATGATGGTAGTTGTGAAGGTCACTCGGGAATCACTCTCGCTTTGTGGGGATTGCGACTCAGAAGCTTGCTTCCAGAGATCACCGCTACATGCTGATCGATCATGCCGTCATCCTGAATGTTGGCGATCATCAGATCTCGCATGTCGGAGGCACCGTCCTTCCAGGCCTCGTGTTTGACGTTGGCCAGCCACTCGTTGAACTCGATGAGAGCAGGGTCGTCAGGTTTGACCTCCTGAGCACGAGTGTCTCTGGAGCCAACGACGAAAGCGAATCTGATCTGTGCGTCATCCATGTCTAGCCCTCTTCATCCCCTGCTTGTTCAAGGTACTTCACCACGGCGTCTGTGACTGACCACGCGAACACGTCTGGATAGAGCCTGGTGGCCGCTGGAAGCTCTTCAATGGCTTTCTGGATCACCAGATCCATGGGATGGACATCTCGGCCCTCAGGACGACCCAGAGGGTACCCGTTCGCCTGAGTAGGTTCGTATTGCTCACCCATCGATGGAATCCAAGACCTCGACGCGACCGCTCTTGTAGCGTCTGATCCACTGCTTGGGGAGGACTTCGACCTCTCCTTCCGCAGATCCGAAGATCATGGACTGACCCGGACCATAGCCGTAGCCCCAAGAGAACCCACCGGCCTTGGGAGCCAGGAACTGAGTCACTACATCAGGCTGACCATCCAGAGCGTTCCCGCTCGGTGCCCACTGGATCTGTTCGTACTCCTGAGACTCTGAGTTCTGCTTCTCTGCGAACTCGGGGAACACCTCAGCGAGGATCTTGTCTGCCCACTCCTCTGCAACCTGAGTCGCTAGTGGTTCGTGCTTGATGGGAGTGATTCCCTTGACGATCTCGATCAGCTTGTCTCGCTTGGCGCTCATGCGTGCTCCTTGGTTGTGAAAACGGTGTTGATGAGAGGCTCTGCGACAGTCCGACGCTTGCAGACGTAGGAAGAGAAGATTCCAGAGCAAAGCTGGGTCTGAGTGCTGATGTGCTCCCAGTGGCCGTAGTAGGCCCATGTGATTACTGCGCCGCAGTTACGGCAGTAGAGCTTCATGGAAGCTCCGGGCTAGCCCACGAGTACGGGTAGCAGAGAGCGGAGGACGTTAGCGAGTGTTTCCAGATGTCCGATTCACTGGGGAGATAGATCTCCTTGCCGCAGAACCTACAAACGCCTTTATCTCCCATGGTGACCTCCTGTGTTGACCTTGTATGTCCATACTAGGCACAGACAGATGGCAATTGCAACTACCGCTTTGAGGCAGTAGTCCAGAGGTGCATGTAGTGTCCCAAATCAGCGAGGTCCTCAATCTTCGAAAGGAATCGGGGAGCGTAGGTGACGGAACTCAAGGTCGGTCGATAGAGGCGCTTACTCCACATGCGAACGCAAACCAAGCCGTTCTTCTGCACCCGATCCACCACGCCCCAGCGTTTATTGATGCTGACGTACACGTAGTCACCTTCCTTGAACTGGTGAATCTGGTCCTGACGGATCAGCGCGTCCACGCTCTCTGACAGAGAGAATCCGGGAAGGCCCGCACCCCTGCCGTAGATCAGGTTGAACAGCCGGGATTTGGCTTCCTGTCGGGAGATCCCGAAGTGTTTGGCATAGCGCTGCATCGGGTCATCCCCTCCGGGAGTCACCTTGGGAGTTGCATTCAGGAGGTTGAAGACTCTTCTCTCTGCTCTGTTCACGATCTTCTCAAATTCTTCTTCGCTGAGAAGGATCATTCGTCCTCTTTGGGATGTGGATTCTGTGCCAGCACATCGGCGTCGAAGATGCTGGAGGAGTTCGACTTAGCCAGCACCCCGGCCTTCCATGCGTCATGGAGCTTGCCCGAGAGCCACTCCTCCGCACGGGTGGGGTCCTCAGCAATGTGCTGAGCCATGGCCAGCTCGTATCCCTCGTTGATTAGCTCGGCACGGACTTCCATGTCCGGTTCCGACGACGTGTGCAAGCGAATCGTGGGGATGCGACCATAGCCCAGCGCAATGAGGTTCTTGGCGATGATGTTGGCCCCGGTCCCAGAGATCGTTCCTTCGTCCCCGTGGGAGATGTGCCAGATCAGTCCAGCAAGATCCTCCTCAGGGGTCTTGTCTTCCATGGTGTTGACCACATCGAACTTGACCTTGATTCGTTCGTCACTCATCTTCTGTTCCTGTCTCGGAGTTTGCGTGGTACTCGATGTAGAGCATGTCGGGGTCCTCCCCAGCGTGCGCTCTCCTCAGAGCGTCCATGAAGTAGTCATCCCGAAGGACCCACCAGCTCTCACTCACGTTCGTGGAGAGAGGTTGACGCTGACCATATTCTTGTAGGCGACGATGGCTCTGCTCAAGAGATCCATCCGACTCAGCTCAGCATCCAACCGCTCTCGAAGCTCTCGGATCTCAACCCCAGTCAGGGCCGCTACGTGACTAGCCATCACAGCGCCACCGTGCTTTCCGTAGTGTCGGGCCTCAGCCATAGACGCCTCCAGCACCATCTCTCGGTCCTGGTGATGCAGCTTGGAGTCCAGATCGGTCTTACTTAGTTCTTGAGTCATAGCTCATCCTTTCGGGGCCACTCGCAGATGATCCCCACGTTGCCCAAGTCAAATTCGACACGGAGTAGTGCCGCTGTTAGGTGTCCAGATTCTTGTTTGATCCACGTGTCTGTGATGACACGCTGACCTTCAACCTCCATCAGAAAGCCTTCTTGTCGTAGCCGATGGGATCTGAGTTATAGGGGTCTTCCCACTGCTGTCCTGCTGCGATGGCCCTGAGGAGGGCGTCAGCGCCCGTACCGAAGTAGCAGTAGCCATGAGCCGCAGAGTCCTTCTGGTTCGGCTCCAGGACCATCAGACGCCAGTTGAAGAGCATCTTCCAGACCTCGATGACGTACTCCTCGGTCTCCTTGACCTTGAATCCCACGGTGTCCGTGAGCGGCTCCAGAGTCTCGAAATCAATCTCAGCCATGGTCGGCCTCCTCTGTGATGATCTGCGTCAGCATGTTGACCACCAGATCGCCCGCTTGGATCGGCGTTCGCTTGCCGTTGATCTTCCGCTCCGTCCACACAGCACGGGCGTCTTTGATTTTCTCTATGAGATCCGAACGAATTTTCTTCACTACAGAGGCTGTTGGCTCAATGAAGATGCTGACCTTCTCGGTCCCAGATGAGGCGATGTTCACGCCCCACCCCTGACCAGCGAGGTTCTCATAGACCAGATCGATGGTCTTGCCGAACTGATCTTGACGGATCTCGGTCTCATTGAACGCGAGCAACTTCCCTACCCGCTCGTCAGCTTCGTGCTTCTCCTCGTCAGTTCTAGTAGCTGCTCCTTTTACGAAGCCCTCACCTAACGCCTGTTCGCGTATCCCGGCAATAGCACGATTGAAGCCCTCCTCGAAGTGACGACGGGACTGTCCCTCTCCGTTCGACTTCCATTGCCAGAAAGCTTCGCGGATCTCAGCCTCAGTGGGCGTGTATTCGTCGGTCATGCCAGACCCCCGGTCTCCGTGATGATCTGGTCGATGTCGGCCCCAAGGTGCACGGGGAAGTCTGTGTCCTCAGTGCGAGCGCGGATCTGCTTGAACGCCGTGATGTAGCGCTCCTGCGAATTCAACAGGACCTTCGTCATCGCCCCCTGGAACTCCAGAGCTGAACGGAGCTTGTCTGCGGGAGCCGTGAGCCAGTAGTCGTGCAACGACCCAGACGGCTCGTGGGACTCGATCTCGGTGATGGCCACACTGAGCGCTTCACGCGCCTCAGGCCAGTTCTCCAAATCGCTACTGCTCTTGATGGCTTCTAGCTTGGACACCAAACTTTGTTCTGCCATATTTCCTCCTCATGTTGACCTAACTTGAGTCTTGCACAGAGTAGTGGCAATTGCAATCTAGATGTGCATTGT
>Ga0247742_10000886_pt1 | contig 22426 bp, 17 predicted proteins | sample UWRJL208509C2_FD_180944 | JGI IMG/M metagenome (GOLD analysis project Ga0247742, IMG submission 180944) | Plant litter microbial communities from Arlington Agricultural Research Station in Wisconsin, United States - UWRJ-L208-509C-2 | ecosystem: Environmental > Terrestrial > Plant litter >... | reverse complement strand
TCAGGGCCGCCATCCGCGAAATTGACCGCGAAGCGGTTGTCGTTGTGTTGACGACCTACCCCGGGGATGCCCGCGTCGTGCGTGCCCTGACGCTCGGGGCGATGTCGTATCTTCTCAAGTCGTCGTCGACCAGCGAGATTCTCACCGCCATCCGCTCGGCGGCGGCCGGCCGGCAAATCCTCGCTGCGGAAGTCCGCCGGGACATGACCACGCATGCCGGTTCGGAATGCCTGACCAAACGCGAACTGAGCGTTTTGAAGCTCGCCGCGATGGGCTATGGCAACCGCGACATCGGCGAGGCGCTCGGCGTGTCGGAAGAAACCATCAAGTCCCGCATCCGCAGCATCCTCGGCAAGCTCGATGCCAGCGACCGCACGCACGCCGTGACACTCGCCATCCAGCGCGGCTTCCTCGAACTCTGAATCCGTCATTGCCGTTTGCCGACGGCACAATGTGGCGCTGCAAGCAGGGTCGCGCACACCGGTTCATGCCGACGGCGCATTCGGTGACGACGCGTCCATTGACGAAACAGCGTCGCGACCGCAGGGCACACCTGCAAGACGCTGCGGCTGACAGTCCATAGCATCGTTCCGGCGTCTTTCCCGAACGCTCTCGACCCAACAGGCTCCGCTTCGATGACAGTCGCGGACGACTCCAGCTATCCGGATTTCGGGTCATCGAGACGAAAGGACTGAAAAACGAGTCAGGCGAGCCTTCGCGCACTGCCGGACTTGCGCAACCCTATCGACGTCGCCGACGGCCATCGGACCGAGGCCAAACCCAACGGAGCAACCCATGAATACCACGCTGAAAAACGCACTGACGGTTTTCGTCAAAACCGAACGACTCGGACCGAACCTGATGCGCGTCGCCATCGCCATCGTCTTCATGTGGATTGGCGCCCTGAAATTCGTCCCGTTTGAAGCCGACAGCATCACGCCCTTTGTCGCCAACAGCCCCGTGATGTCGTTTTTCTACAACCATCCGACCGAGTACAAGGCCCATCTGACCCACGAAGGCCAGCTGGTCCCCGAACAGCGCGCGTGGCAGACGGCCAACAACACTTACGGCTTTTCGACCGGGCTCGGCCTTGTGGAATGGACCATCGCCCTGCTGGTGCTCGCCTACCCTCTGTCCAAACGCGCAGCCTTGCTTGGCGCGTTTCTCGCGTTTTCAACGACGCTCGTGACGTTGTCTTTTCTGTTTACGACACCGGAAGCCTGGGTCCCTGCGCTCGGTGACGCCCAGCACGGGTTCCCGTATCTGTCGGGTGCGGGACGACTCGTCCTCAAAGACACCATGATGTTGGCCGGCGCCTGGATCATCGGCATTGATGCCGCCAAGGCCATTTTGGCCCGCCGCGAAGCGCTTGCGTTCCAATCGCGCCCGGTCAGGGTCAGCGCGTCGCGCACCCGGGGTGCCTGAGTCCCAACTTTCCAGCCGAAAACCATCCCCTGCCCCACCCACCCGACGGCATTGCCGTCCCAACAAAAGGTGACTGTCATGCTTGACTGGCTTGCATACAAAAAAGAACTCGGCCCGCGCATCGGTGAAATCGGCGCCCTGAGCCCCGATACTTTGAAGGGTTACCAGACCCTCTCGGGTGCAGGTGCAAAGACCAATCATCTCGACGCCAAGACGCGTGAGCTCATTGCCCTCGCCGTCTCGGTGACCACGCGGTGCGACGGCTGTATCACGGTGCACACGGCCGAAGCCATCAAGCACGGCGCAAGCAAGGAAGAAATCACCGAAGCCCTCGGCGTTGCCATTGCCCTCAACGCCGGTTCGGCGATGGTCTACTCGGCACGCGTCATGGACGCGTTTGCGGCGCACACCGCGGGCTGATTGTTTCGCCTTGCAGGATTTCACCCACGCGCTTGCGTGCAGGACGGGGCACTTTGTGCCTCGTCCTTTTTTCATTGTCCGGATTTGGTGCGTAAATGTCCTTGCGTGTTGGACGCGTTGCCAGTCGGAACACGGCCTGAAAAAAAATAGTGTGACGCCGGACACAAGAACCGACGGACAACCCGTTTTTCCCTCGAATGGATGTTGCGGCTGCAGCATCTGCCATTGATCATCGCCTGCGACGGCGAATGGATGGCCAAACCCGTGCAGCCTTCGTTGGCCGCAGGGACAGCTCCCCACACGTCTCCTCCGCATGCTCATGGCTGGTTGGCGTAATGCCGACCGGCAGGCGTGTGGGCGGAACCGCCATCGAACGGGCCAACCTACAGGGATCCACCCATGACCACGCATCCCGCAAGACCTCCCGGGCGCAGACAGCGGGGACGGCTTGCCGCGACCCTCGCCCTCCTCTGCCTCGGCACAGTGGTGGCCGCGCAAGCGGCAACCCTTGCCCCTTCCGACCGCCTCGACGCCAACCTCGGCGCGCAGAAGTGGCGCTACATCAAGCAGTACCAAAATCAGGCCGGCCACGCTGCAGTGCCAAACGGCGACGACGGTGCAGCAGTGTCGTTTGATGATTCGAAATGGGAAACCGTCGGCCTGCCGCATGCGGCCAATGACTTCACCACGTACATCAACCAGGAATCGGGCGGCGGCCAGGGCAGCCTTGACGGCGACACGAGCTGGTACCGCACCATCCTCGCCGACAGCGCCTCGTATCGTGGCCGCAAGGTCATGGTGGAGTTCGAAGGCGCCCACACGGGCGACCGCGTCTACATCAACGGCCAGTTCATTCCCGGCACCGGTGTGCTCAACAAGGCCGGCCAGGTCGATGCGCAAGCGACGCACGTGGTGGGCTTCGTGCCCCACATCGTGGATCTGACGCCCTATCTGAATTACGACGGCAAGGACGTCATCGCGGTGAAGGTCAGCCGTGGCGGCGGGTTCTTCCAGGACCCGGGCTTTTCCGGCGCCTTCCGTTTCGGCCAGTCGGAAGAAGGCCTGTTCCGCCCGGTCAAACTGCACGTCACCAACCTCGTGCACATTCCCGAGAACGTCTATGCGGGCCAGACGACCTGGGGCACGTATGTGGGCACGGATTCCCTGAGCGCCGACCACAAGAGTGCCGTCGTCCGTGTGCAGACCAACGTGGTCAACGAGCGCGACACCCCGGTCACGGCGACGCTGACGACCCAGATTGTTGACGCCAACGGCGCCGTGGTGGCCACCGACCAGCAGCAAAAGCAGCTCGCGGCCCACGCGGTGCCGTCCGACAGCACGCCGGTGTTCGACGAGAAGCTCACCGTCACCAACCCGACGCTCTGGTACCCCAACAACAGCCTCTACGGCAAGCCGTATCTCTACAAGGTCTTGCACACCGTCAGCATTGACGGCGCGGTGGTCGATGCCAAGGCGTCGACCCTGGGCATCCGGGTGATTACCTGGGACAAGGACTTCCCGTACGTCAACGGCAGGAAGACCTACACGTGGGGTGCCTCGGGCCGCTATGACTACCCGGCGCTTGGTTCTTCCGTGCCCGAAGAGCAGCAGTGGCGTGACCTCCAGCAGCTGGCTGCGGCCGGTGGCAACCTCTGGCGTCCCGGTCACTCTCCCTCGAGCCCGGAATTCGTCGAAGCGGCAGATGCGCTCGGCGTTTTCATCGTGCAGCCTTCTGGTGACGGTGAGAACGGCTTTTCGGATGCCTGTGGCGGCAACACCCAGTGCATCAACATGTGGACGCTCAAGCGCGAGCTGCACCGCGACATCGTCATCCGCGACCGCAGCCACCCGTCCATCCTTGCCTGGGAGTCGAACAACGGCAAGATGAACACGCCGTTTGCCCAGGAGCTCCGGGCGTTGGCGCAGACGTGGGACACCATCGCGCCGCGCGCGGCGGCTGACCGCTCCCCGGACGCGGCCAACGGCGACATCCTCTCTTGCTCGAAGGCCGGCTGCGAGACGTTCGTCCACTCGACGCAGTTCCCGAACAAGCCCGCGTGGGGCGCCGAGTACTGGGGCCGTGGCACGCAGCGCCACGCCTATGACCATGAGCTCGCCTTTGCGCTGAACTACCTCGTGCCCTACACGCAGGCGAGAAAGGCTGGCACCTTCGGCATGGCGCAGTGGTACTTCGCCGACACGCCGGGAGAGACCATCGAGTTTGATGAGGGCACCGAAGACGCGACCCATTTCGCCATCAACGGCGCCAATGGCGAGAAGCTCTTTGCGCACAACGTGCGGTCCATCGGCAGCTCCATGGTCGACCAGAACCGTTACCCCCGCATGCTCTATTACATCTACCAGTCGGTCTGGACGCCGTTTGAAATCAAACCGGTGGTCAAACTGGCCCACCACTGGAACCGCACTGGCGACATCACGGTCAATGCGTTTTCCAACTGTCCGGCGGTGCGTCTTCTGGTCAATGGTGTCCCGCAGGGTGCCGACCAGAAACCCAACCCCTGGGACACGCTTGACGAGACGAGCTACAACATCGAAAACCAGGCGACCGACCCGAACACCGGCAAGGTGACCGGGTCGGACACAGCACAGAAAACGACGAAACTTCCGGGGCAGGTGCACTGGAATGTCACGTGGCAGTCGGGCACCGCAACCGCGCAGTGCATCGGCACAGCCGGCAATGTCGTGACCGACGCCAACGGGAGCATGGTGGAAGACACCCTGACGACCGCGGGCAAGGCCGACCACATCGAGCTGCGTGTTGTGCCCAACCTGGTCAAGCCCGACGGCACCTCCTTTGCCATCACGGCCAACGGTTCGGATGCGGCCTTCATCGAAGCGCGCGTGGTCGACAAGAACGGCGTCGTCGTCCCCGTGGGCTCTGACGTCAACGTACGCTTTGAAGTGACCGGTGGCGCCTCGCTCGTCGAGTACCACGGTGGCACCCAGCAACTCGTGGACTGGTCGGCGGGCCAGACGACGAACCCTGACGGCACGCCGGAGCCCATCCACGGCTACCACGCACCGGGCGACCAGGAACTCAAATTCGAAGGTGGCCTCCAGAAAATCGCCCTTCGCACGAGGTTCGACACCGGTAGCGTCACGGTGACCGCCTCGGCGGGTGGTCTTCTCAGTGGCTCGGCGTCTTTCAACATTGTTGCCGTGCCGAAGGCCAGCAATGGTGCATCCGGTCCGCCGTCCATCATCGCCAATCCGGTCATCCAGCAGACCACCGCGGGCTATCCGGCACACTTTGCCGTTACCGCAACCGGCGCACCGCCGCTGACGTTTGCCTGGAAGAAAAACGGCCAGGTGGTTCCGGATGCAACGAGTGCGAGCCTGACGACCGCGGCAACCACCCTTGGCGACGACAACGCCACCTACTCTGTCGTCGTCACCAACGGCCAGGGCTCGGTGGAATCGACGCCGGCTGTCCTTCGCGTGTATGCCGCAGCGCCCGTGACCATCACCCAGCAGCCTGCTGCACAGGTCGTGGAAGTCGGCCAGAGTGCCCACTTTGCCGTCACGGCGTCGGGTTCGCCCCAGCTGACGTACCAGTGGATGAAGGGCGGTGCTGCCATCAGTGGCGCAACAAACACGACGTACGACACACCGGTGCTGGCTGCTGCCGACTCCAACGTCAGTTACGCGGTTGTCGTGACCAACCCGATTGGTTCGGTGCCGTCCACGGCGGCCCTGCTCACGGTCAACGCCGCCCGCCCACCGGTCATCACCAACCAGCCCGGCAACGTCCGCGCCAACCCCGGCCAGAGTGCGCAGTTTTCCGTGTCGGTGGCGGGTTCGTCCCCGTTCCACTACAAGTGGTCGCACGACGGGACGGCCATTGGCGATGACAACCCGACCCTGACCATCGCGTCGGTCGGCAACGGTGACGTTGGCAAGTACACGGTGACGGTGAGCAATGTGACCGGTGACGCCAATGCCGTCACCAGCGCCGCTGCCACCCTGTCTTTGGCGCCGCCGGGGGCCAACCTCGCCCGCCAGAAGGTGACCTACACCAGTGGTGTGGAGGATGCCAATGGCACGCCTGCCGCCTTCGCGGTCGACGGCAACGACACCACCTCCCGCTGGTCGTCGGAGCAAAAGAACGATGCGGCGTGGTTTACGGTCGACCTCGGCGCCGTGCGGACGTTTGACCGCGTGGTCATCAAGTGGGAAAACGCCCACGCCGCGCAGTACAAGGTCCAGTATTCCAACGACAAGGACTCCGGTTACAAGGACGCGTTTGAGAACGACACGAGCCTTGGTGGCACCGAGGACACGACGTTCGCCCGCGTCTCGGGGCGCTATGTCCGCATGCAGGGCATCAAGCGCGCGACGGACTACGGCTACTCGATGTTCGAGTTCGAGGTGTACGACTCGCCGACGTGCTGCGATGCAGGTGACCGCTATGCGCTCAAAGACGCCAGCCATGTGGTGGACAGCTTCAGTGGCCTGACCTGGGAGCGCACGCAGCGCGGCTTTGACCAGCAGGGCGCCCAGTACAAGCAGTCGAACGCCATTGCCGACTGCAAGGCGGCCGGCGCCCGGTTGCCGACCCTCGACGAAGCGCTCGCGGTTGCCGGACAGAACCTCTCGACGAGTGCGTTCCCTTCTGCCTGGACCATCTGGACGTCGACCAATGACCCGGCCGACCCGCAGTTTGCCTGGCAGGTCGCGTCCGACGGTACGCCCAACCGGCTTGTCGCCGAAAACAACCCGGCACACGCGCTGTGCGTGTCGGGCACGACCGTGGTGGCTCCGACCATCACGGCCTCCCCTGCCAGCCAGAAAGCCGGCGTGGGCCGTTCGGCCCACTTTGCCGTGACCGCAACGGGTGACGGTCCGCTGACGTACAACTGGTACCGCCACACCCAGCAGGCCGACGGCACGTCCACGGACGACTTTGCCGCATCGACCACGGATGGCACGTACGCGACGCCAGCGCTCAACGCCGCTGATGCGGGGACCCAGTACAAGGTCCGCGTGGTCAGCGCCAAGGGCCTGACGACGGAGAGCGCACTCGCCGCACTGAGCGTCGACAACTCCACCGACGGGTTCGACCCGCCGGCATGGCAGCAGGGCACGGGGACCACACAGCCGGGCAACGGCGGGGGTGACCCGCAGCAGCCGGACAACCCGAACGGTCCGGGTACGCCCGGCGACGGCCAGGGCGGCGTCAATCTCGCCATCGGCGCCGCTGCGACCTCGAGCGGCAACGAAAACGACGGTTACCTCGCGCCGAAGTGGGCGGTCGACGGCGACTTTGCCACGCGCTGGAGCTCCTTGTTCAAGCCCGCGGCATGGATTCGCCTTGACCTTGGTGCTGCAAAATCGTTTGACCACGTTCTCCTCCGCTGGGAAAACGCGCATTCGACGAGCTACGTCATCGAAGTGTCCGATGACGACGTGACCTACCGGGCCGTGAGCCCGACGGTTGCCGGCAAGGGTGGCGTCGAGCGGGTCGACTTCGCCCCGGTTACGGCGCGCTTCGTGCGCATGTCGAGCTCGGCCAAGAACACCGCGTACGGCGTGTCGCTCTTCGAGTTCGAGGTCTATGCGGCCCCGCCGCCCGCCATCGTTGGCCAACCCCAGGGCCAGTCGGTGACGGCAGGCACAGCGGTGACCTTTGCGGTCAGCGTCAAGGCCAGTGGCACCGTGCAGTACCAGTGGCGCAGGAACGGGGTGGCCATCAACGGCGCAACCCAGGCGACCTACACCCTGACGCCTGCCGTCAGCGACGCAGGCAAGTACGACGTCGTCGTGACCGACACGGCCGGCCGCAGTGTCACCAGCACGGCGGCGGTCCTTGCCGTCCAGCAAGCCGCAACGACCCCGCAGGCCCCGGTGTCTGGCAGTGCCAACCTCGCCCTCCACATGCCGGTGACGGCTTCGAGTGAGCAGGACCCGGTTGCGTTCAAGGCCGGCAATGCCAACGACGGTGATGCAGGCACACGCTGGTCGTCGCAGTTTTCCAACGACGAGTGGATTCGCGTGGATCTCGGCGCCGTCAAACCGGTCAACAAGGTCGTGCTCAACTGGGAAAATGCCCACGCGGTCAACTACCTCATCGAGGTGTCGCTCGACGGCCAGACCTGGTCGGTCGCCGATGCGAAAATCGGCAGCACCGGTGGGACGGAGACACTAAGCTTCACCCCGGTCTCTGCGAGGTTTGTCCGCATGCATGGCCAGACCCGCAACACGGAATACGGCTACTCGTTGTGGGAGATGGAGGTGTACGGCGCCGGTGACAGCACCACGCCCACACAGCCCCAGCCGCCCGCCAACGACCCGTCGCAGGGGTTTGACTACACCGTCTACCCGGGCTTCATCGGGACACAGCTGAAAAACACCACCAACGGTAAGTGGTCCGACGACAAGGTGTATGTCGCCGTCATCGGCCGCGACCCAGTTACGCAGGTGTTTTCCTGGGTCAAGCCCGACGGCACCCTTGTTGCGGCGAAGGTCGAAGACAACGATGGCACCGGGCACCTGACCAAGAACGGCCAGAACTATCCGGACTACTTCTTCACCCTCGCGCAGGCGAAGCTGCTGAAATTGCCGATGATGGATTCGGGCCGGATTTTCGTCTCGGTCGGTGAACCGATGTACATCAAGATACTGAAAGCCGCCGACGGCACGGTTGGTTTTGCGGGTCCGAACCCGCTGAACCCGACCGACCCGAACGTGGACGTGTTCTACGACTGGTACGAGTTCACCTGGAACAAGGACGCTCTCTTCATCAACACCACGCAGGTGGACCAGTTCTCGGTTCCGCTCGCACTTGATGTGTATGGCGGCAACAAGACGCGTCATGTGAACTCCGGCATCACCCAGACCCGCGCGCAGATTTTTGCCGCGTACAACCAGGAAGTGCCGGAAGAGTTCCAGCTGGCCTCGACCGACCCCGTCCGCATCCTTGCCCCCGGCAAAGACGCGTTCGATGCCGGTCACCCGCAGGAGCACTACTTTGATGCCTACATCGACAGCAGCTGGACTTATTACCAGTCGCATCTTCTGGAGATGACCATCGGCAACAAGCAGTTCGAAGGGACCGTGGTCGATGGCAACCTTGTGTTCCGCCACGTCAACTGGGCTGACACGAAAGAAGCGGACGAACCGGAGGGCATGCTCTTCACAGTCAACGAGCCGACCACCCAGGATGTGCTCGAGGGCAAGGGTGCCCTTGCCCGGTCCAGTGACCCCTGGGGCGTGGAAGGCCAGCTCGAAGCGCAAATCTGTGCGGCGTTCAACCGCCACGTGATGGAGAGCACGTCCGACTGGAAGGACCCGTCCGCGTTTTACCAGCAGTCGCCGGCGAACTACTACTCGCGCTTTTGGCACCTGCACGGCGTCAACGGGAAGGCCTACGGCTTTGCCTACGACGACGTCTCGGACCAGAGCTCCACGTTGATTGAAACGCAGCCGGAACATCTCGAACTGGGGATTGGCTGGTAAGGCGAAAGCGCAAGACGAACGATGAGGGCGGTGGGGAGACCCACCGCCCTTTTTTTTTCGAACTTGTGTCGATAAGGCACCGGTCGTAGATTCGCACCACCTATCGCAGCGATGATGCATGGCTGGAGGCCTCCAACGAGCCGACATCATCCAAGTTTCTACTCAAGGACAGGGTCCGTGACGATGCAACCCGCAATTGAATGCCTGTGCCTCTGGTCCGACCTTTTGGGGTTTGGGGCCGCTTTTGAACGAGGGAACTGGGCGCTAGACAGTGAGGACATTCAGGGCGCCGCCGCCAGGATTGCGCGCATTGAACGTTTTGTTTTCCGGTCCAACTCACCGGCCCACGAGTATGTCCTTGTGCTCAACGACGGCATCGCACGAAGCCTCGACCTCCCTCCTGCTGAGTCACGCGCCCTGCGCGGACTGCTGCAATGGCTGCAGTCGGCATTGACAAATCACTGGCAGATAAATGCCTTTGAACAGGACAACGGCCAGCCAGGCATGCGCTCGGTGCTTTGCGTCGGACAACGAATGGGCCTTCGTGACGCGACAAAGACAACACTCTCTCAGGTTTTTGCAGGTGAGAACGCCGCAATCGCACTGGCAGGCGACATTTCGGTCTACTCACCCCTTCAGTTTCAACTAAACCTTGCGTTTTCGAAGGCTTACATCATTGAGGGCCTCGGGAAGGCGAAAGGCCTGGGAGGACCGGCCTTGTTCGTCGAGGGTGCGGCCATTGTTGGACTCAACCAATTGATCAACGCTTCGGAAGAGTCGACCGATCCGGACCGAATATTGGTCGAGTCAAGCATTCAGGCCCGTGATGACGCACTCGTCTTTCTCGTGACGGTCAGTCACAGAGGAATCCAGAAGGAATCCCTGGCTATCGAGTTCGATGCTCAGGGCATCGACGTCAACCACAGGGGCATTGTCGCCGAGATGTATCGGGTTGTCAGATTCAATCCTCTCGATGAGGGCTCCGAGTTTTGGTTCGACTTCACGGACTACCAGTACGACCAGAGCTTGCGTATTGAAGACCCGGTGAATGGAGACTACATCGACCCCAAGGGAGCACGACGTCTGAGGTAGCTGTGGAGGGCGACCCACCGTGCCCCACCAGATTCAGCGTTTCGTTTTGCTGATTGAGGCTTTTACAGGGCGAACGAAATTTCAAGGAGTTGAACCGGATTGCTCTAGCAGCGCCGGTGCATCGTGATTGTTCGAGAAGAACGTAAAGACAAGCGGGAGACCTGTGACCCAAGCCGCTTCGGGCTGCGCAATCGAAGAATGCCGCATGCCGTCCCGGCGAAAGCGTCCACGCTGCCCCGCCGGATATGACCCTCGAGCGAAAGCGTGCACTTGACCAATCCGGAAAGCACGCGCCAACAAGCCAATACCTGCGACGCGGTGGTCGAATGCGGCGACGACACAATCCGTCCACGCCCCAGGAGTTCCCCATGTTCCGTACCCTCGTCCGGACCGCCCTGTTTGCGGCCGTCGCCCTGAGCCCGGCAGCCTTTGCAGCCGAAAAACCCACCATCGTTCTCGTGCACGGCGCGTTCGCCGATTCGTCAAGCTGGAACGGGGTGATTGCCCAGCTCCACAACGACGGCTACAGCGTCGTTGCCGTGCCCAATGAGCTCCGCAGCGTCAAGACCGACGCCGCCGAAGTGGCAAGCCTTCTCGCCACGCTCAAGACCCCGGTTGTCCTTGTTGGCCACTCCTATGGCGGCTCGGTCATCACGGAAGCCGCCGAGGGGCAGGACAACGTCAAGGCACTGGTGTACGTGTCGGCCTTTTCGCCGGACGCAGGGGAGACCGCTGCAGGCCTGTCGGGCAAGTTCCCGGGAAGCACGCTCGGGCCGACGCTCGCCCCGCCCGTTCCGCTCAAATCGGGTGGCAACGACTTGTACATCGACCAGGCCAAGTTCCCGGCGCAGTTCGCGGCTGACGTCCCGGCGAAGGACGCAGCGCTGATGGCGGCCGGCCAGCGCCCGATTACGGACGTTGCCTTGAATGAAGCAGAGACCACGCCGGCCTGGACGCACATCCCGTCCTGGCACATCTACGGCAGCGCCGACAAGAACATCCCGCCGAAGGTGATGGCCTGGATGGCCGAGCGCGCCAAGTCGAAAAAGACCGTGGTCGTGCCCGGTGCGTCGCATGTGGTGATGGTGTCGCACCCGACGGACGTGGCCAAGCTCATCGAAGCGGCTGCCAAGGGCCAGTGACGTATCACCGGTCTGGCGCCGGGGAAGAACCGGCGCCAGGCCACCTCCGAGCGGGGTCAGGGGCGCAATATAGGTCTCTTTCTGGGCGGGCGATTTAGTGGCCCTGCCCGTGATATCGGCACTTTCATCAGTAACCCGCGATGCCAGAAGCTACAAAAGCTGCTCGAGCAACGGCGGTGCGACCGCACTGACATTCACCTCGGTGTCGGCACGCTTGCCACCCATCGCCTCGATTCTGTGGAAGAGCCGGATGGCTTCGACCTCGTTCCCATTCGGGTACCCGTGCTGCGGCCAGTCGCCAGAGCGGGCGTCGTACGCCGCCCTGACGACCAGACTGAGATTCTCGGCACCAAATGCAGCGAGTGCGTCGATAACCGCAGGTGAATTTTCCCGGTCGAGGTCACGTCCCCTCGGCTCATGATTGGGCCGGTACAGGCCCTGTGCCTCAAGACACAGCCGGACGGCGACATCGCGATGCGTCTGAGCAACCCATCCGATGAACCAGGGTCTGAACGATTCGAGTTCGGCGAGGAGGAATGCGGGCATCTCCGCCAGCACCGCACAAACGTAGGGCGACGCAAGACGCGGATGTCCTTCGACCAAAGCGCTGGCCTTTTCCCACACCGTGACCCCGACGCGCACCATGGCGAGTACCTCATGACCCGAGCCGGAATACGGTTTGAGCGCGAGCAACTCATTTGCCTCGCCCAAAAAAGCTCCAAGCTTTTCTGGCGGTGCGAACTTGAGCGAATCGAGCCCGAGCAGCGTGTTTATCTCATGCAGCCGGGCTGTGGATCGTGCAATCTGCGCCTGTGCGTTCATTGAGCCCCCCAAAAACAACCAGGCGGCAATTTTGCTTCGTCCCGGACAGCAAAACCAGAACCGATGTGCGGCCGGGCACCGAAGAGGCCCCGACACATGCCGGACTCCTCCCGTTCTTGCGCGCGGCCGTCCCGGCTCATGACGTGCCCGGAGGTACTTCATGGTGAGACCGACGGAGCAGTGACTGCATCTCCGGCTTGAGCTCGTCCCACATCCAGCGCTCCCAGCCTGATGTGTCTGACACGGGCGCAAGCGCCCGGGCACAGCTGCGGCGACCGTACCGCGCAGCGCGCCAGAGTGCTTCGGAACTCCGGGCTGTGGGGTCGCTTACGGACAGAAGCAGCATCACGCAGCCGAGCTTGCCGCGGTGCGCTGCATGCATGAGCGCGGTCGAGTGGTGCGCCCGGGGATTGACGTCCGGATGATGGATGAGTGCGGCAACAACGGCTTCATTGCCGTCCCAGGCCGCATCGCACAACTGCCTTTGCAGGTCTTTTTCCAATCGGGCCTCCTTGCCATTGCTGGACCTCCAGAAGTACCAGAGGGTGGCGCACTGTCAAGGGGGGGTCGGGAGTTGGCCCTCCGTGACGTGCGTTACGCCCTATGGGCTTCGCATTTTTTGGCTGTGACCGCTTGAGGGCTAAACCCTTGCGTTGCCCGGCCGATAACCGTCAATCACCCAAAAGGAGCGACACGGCATGGACGGCACCAAGAAAGGCAATCTCCCGCCTTATCCGGACACACTTGAGTTCATCCCCGACATTCCGGCGAAGGCCGACACGTTCGGGGGCACGCATTCGCGCACTGCGAAACTCATCGCCGACAACATCCTCGCCAACCCCCACCTGAAAGCTGTCGGTCTGCTGGGACCCTGGGGCAGTGGCAAGTCGACCGTTGTCGAACTGGTCGGTGTCGAACTCGACGAGGCTGACGGGTGTTCTTGCAGTGTGTTCGTTTTTGACGCTTGGAAATACCAGAGCGACGCGCCTAGGCGTGCCTTCATCGAGGCGCTTGTGGGCTTCTTTGCCAAGTTGCAGGGCCACGCCTACGCTTCCTGGCGCGACAAGCTCGACCGCATCACCGGGCGGACCGAAGTCACCCAGACATTCGAAGTGCCGGTGCTTCGCAAGGCGACGCGCTATGCGCTGTTTGCAACACCGCTCACCGCCGTAGGCCTTGCCCTGGTGGCCCGCTGCGACACCATCGGGAAGGGCTGGACATGGCTTGGCACCGGCGGCGTGGCGGTCCTTGGCACCGTGATGGCCCTCTCGCCGCTCCTCACCGCCCTTGTGGCAGACCGCTTCGTCAAACCCGACCGTGCGGTTGTACCCGAGCGCGAAACTCCGGAAGGGGAAGCAGTAAAAACACAGTCGTCGCTGATGACCGTGCTCAAGCAGGAAGCCCGGCACACCAAAAAGCGCGTTATCAAAGACCCTGTGCCGAGTACGGCAGAGTTCCAGCATCTGGTTCGCGCCATCATCGATGCGGTCATCCCGAAAGCACAGCGAAAAACCGAGCGCCTGCTGGTCGTCATCGACAATCTCGACCGGCTTCCGGACGACGAGGCCATGGCCATATGGTCGACCATTCGCAGCCTCTTTCTCGGCCCCGATGGGCAGCGTCACGCAGGTGACCTCGATGGCGTGACCGTGCTGGTACCGATTGCCGAAGACGTCATCGAGCGGAAACACGGCAAAACCGAATCGCCAGGTCTTGCTGAAGCCTTCATTGAAAAATCGTTCGACCTGACCGTGCGGATTCCGCGGCCTTTGTTTACCGACTGGCACAGCCACTTCCGCACAAAGCTCGAAGCCATGTTCAAGCCGTGGATGAGCCCGGAAGCCGTCGGAACGGTGACCACGCTCCTCGATGGGGCGCTGACCGACGACAAACAACCCGTGACCCCGCGCCGGCTCAACGGATACGTCAACAGGATGGGCGTGCTGTGGCTGCAGTGGGCAAGGAAGGGTGTCAGCGATTCGGCGATTGCCTACTACGTCATCCACCAGCGCCGGATTGACGGCAACATTGCCGGCATCATGGACGCCGCGCCCCTGATGGACCACATCAACCCCGAATGGCGAAGGGAAGTCTGCGCCATGCATTACGGCGTCGCCCCCACGCAGGGCATCGACGTCCTGATGAAAAAAGCACTGCCCGAATTCATTGAAGCCAGGGACTGGACCCAGTTCAAGGCCATGGCGGTTTATCCGGGATTCCCGACGGTGATGGCACGCCTGGCAGCCGGATACCTCGCCACGCCCTCCGTAGCCCCGCTCGCCAAAGCGCTCGAGGGCATGCTCACCCTGCCGGACGGAAACAATCCCGACCTCGACCAGGTCTGGAACCTGCTGGGCAACGCTTACGCCAACGGCTCGAGCGACGGGACCATCACATCCTCGCCGAATCTTGCCGAGGGCCTGATGGCTCACCTGCGCCTCCCCGCCCTGGTTGAGGTTGCAGACACCTACGTCAATCTTCTCCCGGTCGCCCAGAATGGCATGTACGCCAGCACAAACGTCTATGGCGCACACCAGATAGTCAAGGCGCTGGCGACGCAAGTTGCAAAGCAAAAGCTCAGCATCGACGAAACCACACCGACGATAGCCATTCCGGGCTCCGCTGAAAACTTCATGCAGGTGGTCTCGCGCCTTGCGCCGCGCAGCCCCATCCTTCCCCTGTTCGAAAGCGCGGGCGATGTCACCCCTCTCATTGCCGGCAATGGCGTCAGTGACAGTGTCGACCTTGCCGACCAGCGCCTTGAGGTGGCGCTGTACTCTGCGACTGAAGTCAAGTGGCCCAAATACATCGAAACACTCGGCAGCATCCTTCGGGGTCACACGAAAAGCCCCTACCCCACTGCGGTCTATGCCCTCACCGCCTTGTGTGGGCGTGGTGACCCGGACGCACGCTCGCTGGCGGATTCCTACATGGCCGACGACGGTGAGGCCCGTATCCGGCTCAACGACGCGCTCGCCACGGGTGATGCGGTGCTCTTTGCCCGGCTGCTTGTCGCGTTCCTCGCCCTCCGGCAGGGCCACGTGCCAACCTTGAGTGAGCCGGTGCACAAATGGTGCGACAAGCGGCCCCAGTTCCGGAGCGCGTTCGCAGAAGCGCTCAACCTGATGACCAAAGACAATGGCGCAACGCTTCCGGGCCTTGCAGCACTCGAGTCGGCAGACCCGCGGCTTGCCGTCCGCTGACCGCACACGACACGAAAAATTTGGGCCAAGAATGAAATACGAAATCACGGTACTGGCAAGAGGCGTTGCGACCGGGGTGTTTCTCGTCAAGGCCGATTCGCCGGTTGATGAACACGGTCTTCCGTTGCACCCACCGCTTTACTTCCTCTGCTGGAATGGCATCGCATGCTCGGCCACCCTCCACATCGACCTCTTGATGGCAGTAGCAGAGCTCGTCGCGCTGGAAGACGCCGCAGATGCAGAAGAACGCAACCCGGCAGGGCAAGTCTCGCTCCCGCAGGATGAAGCCGCCCCGCAGACAATTGGTCCGGCTCACGCAGCAGTTCGCCAGTTCATGGCCGATTGGGGTCGAATTCCGGCAATGGACTGGGATGCCTTGGCCAATATCAAGCCGGACTCCCCTGCTGTCCGCAAAGCGATGTCACGCGACGCGCAAAACGCACAGCACTTGCTCGGGTATGCCGACAAGGCCCTCCGCATCCTCATGGATGAATCGTTGTCGCCGGACGCCGTTATGGCCACGTGGCGGAAAAACGCAGACGATGTCGTCCGGGATATCGAAGGAACTGCGTCGCTCAAGACGGGTTTCAAACACACCCACTAGAGCCTGGCACGTCGGCCAGTACCCACCGTCGCGGGTGGCAGGGCACCGAGCCGACTGAGAGCCTCTTGCTCCACCATTCCAAGTGCCCAGCGGCTCGTGCCCAAGAATGGACCGTAACACCACCCGTTTGCCTGCTGCGAACTGCGCCAGGTGTCGATGGCGCGTCGACGCCACCCGTGACCCGACTCGCACAAGTGGACACTGTGCAGGCCCGGCAGCCGGTCGATGTTTTCGAGAATGCGCAGGGCTTTCTCAAGGTCCGGCGGAAATGGCGATGGCGGTGCAAGCTCCGGCTTGTAGAACTTTTCGCGAAGCCACGTCAGCCACATGCTGGCATCATCCAGCGTTGACGCCGGGACGCTGGCAAGGAATTCCCGCATGTGAACGAGTGCCGATTCGCGCAACGCGAAGTCGGCTGCATTTTTGCGCCACCACACGTACGCTTCGGCAAGTGTGGAGAAGCCTGCAACCTGTTCGCGCTGCCCGGGTGCAAGATGAATGGGCCCGATGCGCCAGTAGGACCTCAAGGCACCTTCGTGCCACATGATCTCAAGCCCGAGTTCGGCGAGGTCCGACTGAAAATCGCGAAGGGACAGTGTCATGGTCGTCATGGGTCCAGGACGGCCCAAAGGCGCGCGCGCCCGGATGCGTCCGCTGGTGCCGCGGGCAGTGCACCGAGCCGCCCTGACTCTCCGCCGCACATCGTAAAACCCCTCGGTATTCCCTCCCGGGAATGAGGCACCAACGCCTTCGTTTGGTCACCGGGGTCGCACCAGTCCGTGCGTGCGGTGCGATTGTTTGCTTCGGCAGGGACCATTGAAACTCCGGATGAGACGAACACGACATCTCAGCGTAACGACGATCCGGACCTGGTCAAGGGGGCCTTTGACCGGAAGACACGCGGCACTCCGCTTGCCGCAAAAAGATCCCATTTTTTTTGAGTCCAAACCTGTGCTCGGCGCTGGCCGCCTGGCGCAGCGACCTCTCAGGCCGGCGCACCCCAGTTCAGTGTCAAGCTCGCCAGGATGGCCGGGCGTCGTCCTCGCAAGGCCATCCTGACAGCCGTCAAAGCACCTTGCGCACGGGCTTCGTTCCCGGACGAAAACGCTTGTCCAAGCTGGCCTGCTGTGCTGCGACCAAGGCGCCATCGAGCTCGACAAGCAGTTCGGCTCGCGTCATCTGTCCCCGCGCGTCGCCGCTTTCGACGCGCGCCTGGCAGTAAGCGGCAAAATCGGACGGCGGCGGAAAGTTGCCAAACAGCAGCCCGACCAGCGCCATCTTGTCGCCGGATGCCATCCATGCCCTGACTTGCGCATCGTTCCCGCGCGACTTCTTGACCTGGGTGACGAGGGTCTGAATGGTCCCTTCGGAGTGATGTCGACCCGAGCAGCGCGATTGCCAAAGGACCTCCATCGTGGCCGGCGACTTTGCCTTCATCGGTTCCCCCATGCCCCGCTCGGGCGGTGAGAGAACCCAGGTCCGGGAGCCGGGCTCCGTGCGTTCGAGTGTCCAGCCGTGCGGACAGAATTGTTCGCGAAGCGCGTCCCACTGTGACATGTCCGGTCCTTCCTGGCCCGCAGCCGGGTGGCGATTGACCCAAGCGTATCAGCGTCTGCGGTAGCCATGCTGCATGTAGGCATTCGCTGACAGACGCCACCCGTGCGCCAAGGCATCATCTGCGTCATTCCACCCGGTCCGGAAAAGCCCATGGCTCTGCTTGCCTTCAGCCAGGTCACCCTTCTTCGCATGGGCAAGAGCCCGGCAGTCGCGCTGCTTGAATTTGCGTACGTCGAGTGCATTGACCATGGCGCATGGACAGAATTTGTCGTCGCGGAACGGTACTGGGCCGTTGCAGACGCCCGGCCTTGATTTTTCGGCGATGTTCACCTCACCCACCGATGCCGAGAACCTCTTCATCGCCGTGATGGCCGGGGTCATGAGCGGTACAACGTGGACACCCGAGGAGTTGTTTCTCGACGATGACCTCGCCGGCATTCGCGAGGTCCATGACCGACACGTCACGGAAGGTCGCCTGGCGGGCAAGGAGACCCGGCAGGACGCCAGTTCCGGCCGCAGTGCCTTTGACATCACGAAGCGCAGGTGACCCCTAAAGGCGCGGTTTCCGCTTGTTGCCGGTGGCCGCCGGCAAGGCATCGAAGCGTCGTGCAATTTCAGTCTTGGCAAGCATGACCAGTTGGTGCCCAAAGCCCCAGGGCATGTGGTCGCGCATCCGTCGCCGCTCCCGCTGGTGCAGCGCTACGCCCCGCGTCCGCCAGGGTCCACGGACAGGGGGCACCTGCAGACGCTCGAGCCACGGCTCGGAGAGAGCGTTTGTTCTTGTCCAGTGACAGGCAACGATGGCATCCAGTTCGTCGGCTGGCAGCGTCGACACGATGGCACGGAACCGCGCGAGTCCCTCTGCCTCACGAATCAGGCGGTGGAGCCTCTGCCGCCATGACGCTTCCATTCCCTGCAGGGAGGCAAAGGACGTGCCGGGGCCTTCGTGCCCGACGGGTACGGCATGGTACTTCGCCTTTGGCCAGCGCCGGACGGCGTAGGCGCAGGCGGGGCGAATCTCGTATCCGAACGAGGCAAACCAGTCAGCGATGTCAGCCTTGCTGCGCATCATGGCCTCCTCTCACAACCGGCGCGCTGCGGTGACCGGTGTGCCGGGCAACGTGGGGACGATTCCCGATTCAAGCTGGGCACGTTCAAACCTTGCAAGCAGGGCGAGGACTGCGTGCCGCAGGTCATCGTCGAGGTCGGACACCTGGTCGGCACCGAACCGGTGTGGGCGGACGGCCTCCATTTCGCCTTGCCAGCCATCGCCGCTATCCGGGACCCATCGGTCCAGGTCGAGGGTGGCGGACGCCAGCCACGCCCTGACGGCGCAGACTGAGACCGTTTCCCGGGACAGCGATTGGTCAATGACACAAAGCACACGCCAGCGATGGTGCATCTTCGGCGCCCAGTACTTCCATTCGGCCCACAGGTGCTCGAGCTTGCGAAAACCGAACGAACGGGGCTGGCTGTCTGCCCCATCGGTCGCATCGAGCACCCACCGGTATGACGCGTCACAGAACGTATCGGTTGCCTGGTGACGGCGCAGCGTCCAGCCAAACGGAGCGAAACACTCTGCAATGCGACTTGACGGTGCGTGGTGACGGGGCGCAGCCATGGTCAGAGCCTCCGCACGACGGCACCGGCCGAAACGCCCTGTCGCGATGACGGGACATGTCCCAGCACATTCCGCTCGAGCACGGCGCGGGCGACGGCGGGGAGGACCTCCGCTGGCAGGCGACCTTCATGGTCCTGTGCCGCCGGGTCGAGACCGCGTTCGAGCAAAAAGTGGCAGACGGCCGGGTGAGTGGCGACATGCAGCATGCTGCGGCCATGGAGGTCCGGCGTGGGGAAGTGGCCGGAGTCGAGCAGCAAGGCTGTCAGTTCGGTTGTGCCTTCTTCACAGTCGAGTGCTGTTGCAAGGGTCCATGCGTTGAGCCCGTCGAGCCTGCGGTCCTCACCCGAAAAGTGAAAGCCACCGTGGCCCTCGAGCGCGCCGAGCTCGATGAGACGGTGGATGGCCGCGTGGTCGCGCTCGTCGAGCGCATGACTGATTTCCTGCTGGGGATACAACAGCGCCACGGGACCGCCCCTCTTGCCGAAACCCAGTTCGTCGAGCACCTCGACGAGCCAGGGACGGACCGTGGCGGCCATGTCCGCTTGCGGGATGGGCATGGATGGCGGAAACGTCCGGGCGCTCGTACCCGGCGGCAACGGCGTGCTGGTGAGTCCGGCCGGGGCGCGTGGAATGCCCTGCCCGGCAGGGGCTGCACCGAGGAGGACCAAAAGGTCGTGCAGAGGCTCGAAGCGCGCAAAGTCGGTGACCCTGCGGCCTTCGCTGTCAATTTCATCAATGCGCCCGCCGAGGGAGAGCACAAGCGGGGTGAGCAGCACCTGGCCATCGGCGCTGTCACACAGGGCGGCAAAGCCGACGGCGGTCAGGGCGCTCAGACCGTGGGTGAAGTCCGTGAAGCACTGGACATCCACCGGTGCACCGAGGCGAATGGCGGCGGCAACACCGAGGGGACTGCGCACGAGGATGCTTTGTCCAAGCAGTTCGAGCGGACTTGGTCTCGTGTACACGGCCCTGCCCGCATCGTCGAGGTAGCCGAGGAAACGGAGGGCGTCATGGAGCGCGGGGTAGAGGACGGCGGCATCAACATCAAAGGCGGGAAGCCGGCCGTGCCGGGTCGTGCGGGCCGGGTCGTTCAATGGCATCTCCGTTCTGATGGTGCCAAGGCATCCGCGTCGGCATCTTTCAGCTGCGCTTCGGTCTGCGCCATCATCCACGCCCACCACTCACGCAACGTCTGCGTGTCGGGTGCCGCCGGCACCCCTGACATCTGTATGGCGGTCGGGGCGGAGAGGGTCTCTTGCAGGCGCGCGAGGACGGCGAGCACCCGTTGGTGGGATGCCTCGTCGCGCGCTTCAATGACCCAGCCGTCAGGACTGGTGACGCGGTAACCGGGGGTGTGAGTCATGGTGTTGCTCCGAAAAGGTGGGGGAATGTGCACGCAAGTCGGCGGCGCGGAGGTCCATTTCGAAAGCACCGCATAGTGGTGATGGACGCAGGTGGCACCGGACACGTGTAGGGGTTTGCCGACAGACACCCATGCCCGCTCCCTGCAGAATTCGAGCTGCAAACACCCCGCCCATCACAAGAGGACCGACCATGCTCGCGCCAGGAACCTATGCCACGTTCGAGGACTGCCCGGGCCTGACGCATGGCGGCGTGTCGGTCATTGAACGTACGGTCTAAGAGGTCACCGTCACCGGCCGCATCCGGAGGAAGCGGAAACTCTCGCAGCATTGGCTGCTGTCGGGACGCGACGCTGCGTTTGGCGCCCGGGGTTTCGGCAGTCCGGAGCGCGCCGAAGCACATGCACAGAAGTTGGCCGCGCTCGATGCGGCCCATGAAGCCATGTACCGCGCCTACTTCAAAACGGAGCGGGACAAAGTTGCCGGCCACCGTGATGCCACCGAAGTTCGCGCGGGTGTCCTGGCCGATGTGGCGGACGCACCCGTTTTGCCCTCGCGGAAGAGAACAGTGAAATGACATCGTCACAGCCTCCCCGTCTTGCGGCAGCTGGCTGACAGGGGTGCTGGCAAGTGCGCCAGACGCCAGGCCGCCTCCGCTTCGAGTTCCGCGCAGAACAGGACCGCCGGCTCGTGCCATTCGGTGTGGTCGACGCCACCTGCGCGGAGCGGCCTGTTGTAAACCGCTTCCGCCGCGGCCCACCCCGCTTCGGTCAGGTGCATGCGGGCATGCCGGAGCCCCATGGCAGTGTTCCGGAAAACGAGTCGTGGCCAGACGAGCAATGCCGCCGGAACATGCATGGTCGACAGAGACCGGTCATGGGGGGCGGCCAGGAACGCGCGGGTGGCATCGAGCACTTCGGACGATGCCGTCCGGAAAACGGCGCGAAGGGTTTCCAGGAGTTCCCGGCACCACACACCGGCTGCGACAGACAGCTCTTCGATGTCTTGCAAGTCGGCGAGCGTCGCATGGCAGCAGCAGTCGTATTTCGAAAACGGCCTGTCCGTCCGGTACACCATGAAAGTCGCCTTGTCCGCGCGGGACTTCGCCTCTTCGCGGATGGGCCCGATGGCCCGACCGGTCCGCGCCAGATGTCCCGGCATCAGCCCTTCCGCGTCGGGATGGGGTGTCCGGCGCCAGAGGCCTGACAGCGGCAGCAAGACGGTTTCTTCGGTCGCCGGCCAGTAGTCGTCAAGTTCGTCCATCACCGGCCTCCTGATGCGCGACGTGGCCACGCAGGCGCGGGTGAGGTGCACTGTTCGGAACGTCTTTTCGCCACAGTCATCTCCAAAGCGCTGATGAGGGCTCAGGGCTTGATGCGGAGGCCCGAGTCGAACGGGCGACCTCCAGGTCATGGGCCTGGCGAGCTGCCACTGCTCTACTCCGCATAAACCAAAGCCTTGCCCACAGTCGGGCGTTCCCCGTGAGGGGGCTTCTGCGGAGTGGACTGACCTGGCCGGATCAAGTCTTACTTGGTAGTGAAGCTACGGGGCACTAACGTCGACGCCGAAGCACCTTGACGGGCCTGATTTTTTCTCACCAATTTCAAAAGTGGTCCCCGCCACCGTCGTGGCTGCAAGGGGTTGATTCACCGTTGACGGTTGAACGGGTTCGGACATTGGTTCGGATGTCGTGCGACGAGATA